>ENA-ORXB01001183-ORXB01001183.1-sediment-metagenome-genome-assembly--contig:-NODE-1183-length-34562-cov-4.038133_pt1 | contig 34562 bp, 23 predicted proteins | sample MGYA00237863_ERZ511475 | MGnify/ENA primary metagenome ERZ511475 (study PRJEB26305, sample SAMN06343858) | sediment metagenome | isolation source: hot spring sediment | place: Canada: British Columbia... | reverse complement strand
GACCGCCAAGGAGACCATCTCGCCTCTCATTCTGGACGACAAGGCAGGAGAGGTGCTCTTGCTCCTGGCTCGGCGCGGCCTGCCAACAACCATCATACCCATGCCTCTGACAGGAGCCTCCGCGCCCATGTCACTCGCCGCTAACGTCGCCCTCTGCAACGCTGAGGTGCTGGGTGTAGCCACGGCTGTCCGTTGCGCCTGCCCGACGGCGTGGGTGGCGGGAGGGGTGATTTCTGGTGTGCTGGACATGGCGACAGGCGCTGCTTCTTTTGCCGCGCCAGAGGCCATCGTGCAGGATCTGGGAATCGCCGAGCTCCACGAGCGGCGGTATGGCTTCGACTTTGCCATCGGGACAGGCTACACCGACGCCAAATATCCAGGTGCGCAGGCCGTCATGGAGAAACTGGTCAAGTTCTGGGCCAGCTACCGCTCGGGCCGGGTGAACTACCCCATCGGGCTGGTGAATGGAGGCAAGACGTTCTCTCCCGAACAGGCCATGCTCGACCTCGAGGTCGCACACTGGATTCACGAGTTCGGAAAAGGCATAGCTGTCAGTGAGGAAACGCTGTGTGTCGAGCAGATCCGCCGACAGGGCATCGGCGGCAACCACCTAACCGAGGATCATACACTGGCGCACATGAGACGCGTGGTCTGGTATCCGGTGCTCATGGATCGCACGCTAGCTGCTGGCCTGGAGAAGGACCGCGCGCGTGACATGGTCGAGCGCGCGCGCGCCCGGGTGGAGGCGGTGCTGCGCTGCGCCGACTGGGAGATCGACCGCGAGCGTGTGCGCGCGATCGACGACGTCGTACGCCGCGCCGAGAGGGCGTTGCGGCAATAGAGAACTGCAGATGACACCGACGCCGCCGGTCCAAGCGCGCTACGAACAGGGCTGCTCCCACAGGCACCCGCAGCGCAAGCCGCCTTGTCGCACCAGGGGAGGACTGACTGATGCACACCAAGATCGCGATCATCGGCGCTGGCAGCGGAGCTTTTTCGCTCTCCCTGATCCGCGACATCTGCCTCACTCCTAGTCTGGAGGGCAGCACTGTCGCTTTCATGGATATAGACCCGCAGCGCCTGGAAGCCGCCCATACTCTCTGCCGCCGCTATGCTGATGAGTTGGGGTTTCGCATTCACCTAGAGAAGACATTGCACCGGCGAGAGGCTCTGGAAGGCGCCAGTTTTGTCATCAACACAGCTCTGGCAGCCGGCCACCATCGACTACAGGAGGGCTGGCGCATCGCTCAGAACCTGGGCTATAGCTGGGGTGGCTCTTTCCACATCATGTACGACGAGGCGTTCTGGATCAACTTCTACCAGTTTCGCCTGTTCGAGTCCATTATCGAGGATGCTCTTGAGATCTGCCCTCAGGCCTGGCATCTGCTCGTCGCCAACCCCGTGCTGGCAGGGGTTACCTACGTCTGCCGCCGATACCCAGAAGCCCGCCTTGTCGGCCTGTGCCACGGGTTCTCCGAGGTGTACCATATCGCCAAGGTGCTCGGCCTGGAGCGCGAGCACCTCACCTTCGAGATTCCTGGAGTGAACCACTTTGTGTGGTGCACACACCTGTATCACAAGGGTGAGAACGTCTTCCCGCTCCTTGACCGCTGGATCGAGAGCGAACTGCCCCGCTACATATCCGAGGAGAAGCGACCACCCATCCCGCCGAAGAGCATAGACCTATATCGACGTTTCGGTGCCTTTCCCATCGGCGATACCGCTCACTGGAGCGGGGCGAGTTGGCCGTTCTGGTATCACAGCGACGAAGCCACTCAGCGGCGCTGGCAGGAGGACCCGGCCGAGGGCTGGAACAGCTACTTTGCCCATGTTGCACGGTCCGCCGAAGAGATCAGGCGCGCGGCCGCCGACCCATCGCTGCGCGTTACCCAGTACTTCCCCCCTAAGGTATCAGGGGAACCCATGGTGCCCATCATCGAGGCAATCGCATGCGACATCCCCCGGGTCGTGATCGGCAACATCCAGAACTCTGGTGGATACGTGCCAGGCATTCCCGACGACTTTGAGGTCGAGATACCGCTCCTCGTCTCGAAACGGGGCATCCAGGGCATCCACACCCATGGGCTCCCCAGCCCGCTCCTCGCGCACATCCTGCGAGATCGCGTTGCCCCTGTGAACCTTGAGCTGGAGGCTTACGAGAAGGGATCGAGAGAACTGCTGTTGCAGCTGATCCTGATGGACCCTTGGAGTCGATCCGAGGAGCAGGCCCAGCGCCTCCTCGACAGCATCCTCGCCCTGCCCTATCACCAGGAAATGCGCGATCACTACCGATAGCCCAGCATCCATTTGTGGAGGGAACACTGGTCATGCCCGCCCTGACAGGTATCCCCGAACTCCACCATTGGCGTGTCATCACAGACGATGAGATCGAGCGCATCCGCGCCGGAGCCCTGCGCATCTTGGCCAACGCCGGCTTTCGTATCCTGAGTCGTCCGATCCTTGAACGACTGGAGCGGCGCGGGATGCGTGTGGACTATGCGACCGGAGCCGTACGGCCTACACCAAAGCAGATGGAACTGATAGAGGAGACAGCGCGGGCGCACGCATCGACGCCCAGGGACGAGCCGGTGCTGCGCCGCCCCCTACCTGCCGGAGAGCATGTCGGCCACAACTACACCTGCTACTACGACCACACTGAGGGCATCCGCAGGCCAGCAACTCTGCAGGACATCCGCAACGTCGTCCGCGCCTGGCACATGCTCCCGGAGATCGTCGAGACTCGGACTTGCATGACTGCACAGGACGTGCCGCCTCCCATCGAGCCCATCCTGTCTACCGTCGAAGTCATGAGGCTAACCGATAAGATCAAGCACTGCCCGGAACTCATGCTACCTTCACAACTGCCCTACCTGGAGGCGCTCGAGACGATCATGGCCGGGCGAGAGACTCGCTACCACTCTAATGGGTGCTCTGTGAACCACTTCACCCTGGACGAGCGGGCAGCCGGATGCCTTCTGGCAGTGGCAAGTAATGGCCTCGAGCACTGGTGGGTGAATAGCTGTCCGGTAGCAGGAGCGAACGCACCAGTGACCCTGGCAGGCGCGACCGTGGTAGGTGTGGCCGAGACGCTGGGCGGCTGGCTTGCCGGGTGGGCCCTGAACGAGGATGTGAGCCTCGGAGCGATTCCCCTGGCAGGGATCATGGACATGCGCACAACGCGCGTCCTGTTCAGTACTCCCGAATCGATACTGATTGACTGCGCCCTCTACCAGTATTTCTACCGCCTTTATGGCATTCGAATCGGCCTCTGCGCCGGGTATACCGACGCCAAAGTTCCCGGCATGCAAGCCATCAACGACAAGATGCTCAAAGCACTCGCCTACGGGCTGTTCACTGACCACCTCGGCGGCCAAACTGGCACGCTCGAGGCGGGCAACGTCTACTCGCCGACTCAGCAGGTCATTGACCTGGAGCTAAACCGCCAGATCGCGCAGCTGGCGCGCGGCATGGAGGTCAACGACGAAACCCTCGCGTTAGACGAGATCGAGCGCTTTGCGCGCGATGATCGGCAGTCCTTCCTGCTGATGGACCATACCGTGGGCCACTGGCGCGATGCCCTCTGGTTGCCCACGCTGATGGACCGCACCTCGTTTGACAGCCCAGAGGCCGAAAGGATCAAGGAACGTCAGATCGTCGAGCGAGCCGAAGCCCGCTGGCGGGAGGCGCTGGCCCGTTACGAGCCGCCAGCGCTCGATGACTACAAAGTGAAAGCGGCCGAGAAAGTCCTCGCAAGCGCGCGCAGAGTGTTGCTGTAGCCGTAGTCACGAGCGCTCTGCCACAGCACGCCAACGCAGTTTGCCCTCTATGAAAGGAGATACAGATATGTCCGGCAGTGAGATCCGCCTCAGACGCCTGATCCCGGATGGACAGCGCATCATTATCCTGCCGATCGACCATGGCGAGTTTCAGGGACCGCGCAAGGGATTGCTTCAGCCGATCCGGACGCTTCGGAGCCTCGAAGGCTATGACGCAGTCCTGCTCTCCCCTGGTATGTTCCGGCGCTGCAGCGAGGTCTTTGCCGAGCGGCGTACGCTCTGGGCCATCGTGCGCCTCAACTGGAACGCCGACTACTGTTTCCAGTGGGCGTATCGCGATGGCAGCCACGCTCGGGTACTCTCGCCCGCTGGTGCCCTTGCCCTGGGCGCAGACGCGGCTCTCGCGTCGCTGGCGGTCGGTACCGGCAGCCCCACTGCGGACGCCGCCTCGGTCGAGAGCTTTGCCCGACTGGCAGAGGAAGCCCGTGCCGCAGGCATACCCCTGGGCGGTGAGATCTATCCGGGGCGTGACCCCGGTCAGTTCGCGCAGGACGAGTTCCACGACCTCGTCCTACGCTCTTGCCGCATCGTGAGCGAGCTGGGGGCTGACTTCGTCAAGACTTTTTACACCGGGGCGCGCTTTGCAGAAGTGGTTGAGGCCACACCGGTACCGATCATCGTCCTCGGGGCCAGCAAGGAGGACGAGGCTCAGGCCCTCACAAAAGCCGCGCAGGCCATCGCCGCCGGTGCCCGCGGAGTTGTCTTTGGTCGGAACGTCTTCGAATCCGACCGGCCCCAGGCCTTCCTCGACGCCCTGAACGAAGTGGTACGAGAGGGTGCATCCCCGGATGCCACCGCCACAAGGTACGGGTTCGCCCGGTAGGAGAGAGACCGTGATCGAAAAAGTGACACGACCAAAGGTTGGGCTTCTGATCACAGCTCTGCTCGAGGACGAGTGGAACAAAACGGCACATCTGCGGCCGGCTGCACAGGAGGCTGCGTTGGCCTTTTGCCGGGCACTGGAACCGCTGGCGGAGGTGGTCTGCCCCGGGCTCGTGGAGTCGGAGGAACAGGCGGCCGCAGCGGAGCTCGTTTTCAGAGAGGCGCGGGTAGAGGCTGTCGTCTTCGCAGAGCTCGCTTACACGCAGAGCCTGGTCCCTCTGCGTGCCCTGTCCCGCACACAAGTGCCAGTCATCGTCTGGAACACGCAGCAGCTACGGCACTGGCCGGCTGACGCAGACTGGGACCTGGTGATGCTAAACTCCGGACTGGCAGGTCTGCCTGAAGCCACCCACGCCCTAAAGCGAAGCGGCATCCCCTTCCACATTGTTACTGGACACCTCGGCGATCCCAACACGCTGGCTCGGCTCGGGCGTTATATGAAGGCTGCCGCACTGACGGAACGCCTGCGCTGGGCGCGCATCGGCATGGTTGGCCACCCCTACCAGTACATGGCCGACCTGATGGTCGATCCCCTCAGTCTCCGTCAGGTAATTGGTCCGACGTTGGTGCATATCGAGATCGACGAGGTAGCGGCAGCGGTAGACGCTGTGCAGCCCGCTGAGGCGCAGGCATTGATCGCCGAAGCCAAGGCCGCCTGGCGCACCGACGAGCTCGATCCGGACATCTTTGCCCGGTCGGCGCGCTGTGCGGTCGGGCTGGAGCAGGTGGTCCGGGCGCGACAGCTGGACGGTCTGGCACATTACGACCAGGCGCTCCTCCACGATCCGCGCTGTGGCATCGTGTTTTCGTGGGGCGTCTCGCGCTTGTTGGCCCAGGGTATCCCCGTGGCGGTTGAGGCGGACCTCACGAGCACTGCCGGCATGCTGATCCTGCAAGGCCTGACGGGCGACACGAGCCTGGGCGAAAGCTACGGCTTTGACTTTGACCAGGGAGCTGCGTACATCGCCCACGACTCCATGGGCAACCCCAACCTGGCTGCACCTCAGCCACAGGTTGCTCTGCGGCACTCCATCTATTACCAGGGACGGTACGGCTGGGGCGCGGCACTAGAGTTCGCCTACCAGCCTGGACCGGTCACGCTCCTTGCCCTCGTGTCGCTTCAGGGCGGGCGGTGGAAGCTCATCGCGGGTGAGGGAGAGGCCCTCCCGGTCTGGCCGCGCCCGACGGTCGCGCCGCAGATGCTTTGGCGACCAGTCGAGAGCAGCCTTGAGAGCTTTTACGACCACTGGTGCCTGGCGGGCGCAGGCCACCACCTCGCTTTCGCCTACGGCCATCTGGGCAGCGAGCTTGGTGTGGTGGCAGAAATGATGCGGGTAGACTTCGAGTTGGTGAGGTAGCCATTGTCCCTCCCAGGCGCCAACACCACGCGGTCCCTGGAAGAAGGTCGGGTCCAGGCTCCAGAGGTGGACGACGTGACTCCTGTATACCTCCGGGCGTCACGGCGACCCATGCCCAACTGTGATATCTGACGTGTGCTCAAGCCCAACCGAGGAGTTGTGCGATGGCCGAACGCAGCCTTGTCCTCGGCCTTGACATAGGCACTTCGACGATCAAGGCGGGGCTGTTCACCCTCGATGGCAGGCAAGTAGCGCTCGCCACAGACGAGTATCTGGTGATTCCGGAGGGTTCGCTGAGGGTCGAGGTCGACCCTGAGATCTTCTGGAAGGGCGCATGCCGCGTCGTGCGCTGGGTGTTGGCACAGGTGCCGAACGCTCCCATGCATATCGTTTCCCTCTCGGTGTCCAGCCACGGGGAGACGCTCATCCTGCTGCGGAGCGACGGACGTCCGGCACGTGCTGCAATCTTCACAACAGACGCTCGCGCTGAAGCAGAAGCACTGGAGATCGCAGCGAGCTTTGAGCAAGATTGGCTGCTGAAGCACACCGGCCAGCCCGAGCTCTTGGGCCTTTGGCCCGCCTGCAAGATCGCCTGGTTGCGCCGCCACGAGCCCGACACTTTTGCAGACATCGCCCACTTCCTCTTGCCCGGGGACTATGTCATCTGCCGTCTCAGCGGCGCTGTTTCAGCAGAGACGAGCGTTTGGGGCTCTTCGATGATGGTGGACCTGTGCACCCGCGACTGGCTGGAACCTGTACTCGAGCTGGTAGGTGTACGCAGGCACAAGCTTCCAGAGCTCGTACCCTCGGGCACCCTCGTGGGTCGAGTAACGGCTGAGGCTGCCGCCGAGACGGGTCTGCCGTCCGGGACTCCGGTAGTAGTTGGGGCCATGGACCAGGTGTGCGCCGCCATCGCTGCTGGGAACGTTCGACCGGGCGTCGTCACCGCGAGCACTGGCAGTGTGCTCGCGCTGCTGGCGACGACGGAGCGACCGATCTTCGACCCGATCACCAGAATATCGTGCTACACCCACGCGGTGCCGGGCACCTATTGCGTGATCCCATGGAACCCTACCGGTGGCCTTGTGCTCAAGTGGTTCAAGGACCGCTTTGGTGAGGCAGAACAGGAGCGGGCACGAGCGACAGACCAGAGCCCCTATGACCTTCTCTGCCGGGCCGCGGCGGCCGTGCCCCCGGGCTGCGAAGGCCTCGTGATGCTGCCTCACCTGCAGGGCGTGCTCTTCCCAGAGACGGATCTGGCCGCCCGCGGTGCCTTCTTTGGCTTCTCTCTGAGCCACAGCCGCGCCCACTTTACACGTGCCATACTGGAAGCTGTCGCCTTCATGCTGCGCGACGGTCTGGAAGCTCTCGACAACCTGGGCGTCAAGGTGAACGAAGTGTACGTCCTGGGCGGTGGCGCACGGAGCCAGCTGTGGCTACAGATCAAGGCCGACGTCTGCCAGCGGCCGCTTGCTGTTCCCGAGGCGGAGGAGGCCGCCGTCTTGGGTGCAGGTATGTTGGCAGCGGTTGGCGCGTCAGTCTATCCCGACCTGATCGCCGCTTCACAGAGCATGGTCAGAGTGGCACGACGTGTACAACCTGACCCCGCCCTCGCGCCGACTTACGAGGAGGCCTACAGTCGATATCATGCTCTTTACAAGCAGCTCAAGCCGCTCTTTCATGCCTTTCGCTCGCTATAGCTGGCGACATCCGTAACCGAATTTCAGAAAGGGCTTTCCACCATGTACGATAAGAGTTGGGCCTATGTCGACGCCAGCACGGTGCCACAGGTCAAGGTTTGCCCGCCCGGCCCGCGATCCCGGGAGATTCATAGCCGTGCCGCGCGATACATGAAAGGTTATTCCTCGCAGGTGCAGCTCTTCCCGGTCGTCTTTCAGTCGGGTCACGGCTGCACCCTCACTGACGTCGACGGCAACGTGTACATCGACTTCTCTTCCGGCATCTACGTCACCGGCCTCGGCCATTGTCACCCGAAAGTCACCGAAGCGGTCCAGAAGGCTGCGGGCGAACTGATGAACTGCCACGACTTTACTACTCCCATCAAAATGCGCCTGCTGGAAAAGCTCGCCTCCATCTCGATGGGTGAGGGCCGGAAAAAACTCAATGGGATGCAGCTCTACGACTCGGGCACAACCGCCGTGGAGGCCGGGTTGCGCGTGATGCGTGCCGCTACCGGCAAGTTCGAGTTCATATCCTTCCACCGCGATTTCCATGGAAAAACGATGGGGGCGGTTGCTCTGGCGCGGCTTGATGCCTCACAGGGGCTGCGCGCGCCCGGCTTCTACCTGGTCCCCCGCGCATACTGCTACCGTTGTGAGTTCCGTCAAACGTATCCAGAATGCAACCTGCTCTGCGCCGACTATATCCGGACAGTCATCAAGGAAGAGACCTCCGGGCGTGTCGCTGGCATCGTCCTCGAGCCAGTCCAAGGGTGGGCCGGCAGCATCGTGCCTCCCGATGGCTGGATACAGAAGATCCGTGCGATCTGCGACGAGCTAGGTATCCTGCTTATGGCTGATGAGGTCCTCACCTGCATGGCACGCACCGGCAAGATGTTTGCCATGGAACACTGGGATACTGTTCCCGATGTGATGACCCTTGGAAAGGGCTTTGGCAACGGCTTCCCGGTCACCGCCATGCTCGTCTCGGAGGAGCACAAAGAAGCGATCGAAAAGATATCTGCCAGTACATCGTACGGGGGCAATCCAATGGCCTGCGCCGCAGCCCTGGCCTCCATCGAGGTAATCGAGGAGGAGAACCTCTGTGAGCGCTCAGCACACTTGGGCGAGCTCTTGCTCAGGCGCATGAAGGAGATGGAGTCGCGCTATACCCTCATCGGTGAGACGCGCGGGCTCGGCTGCCTGCTTGGCATCGAGCTAGTCAAGGACAAAGCAACGAAGGAGCCCTTCGAGCAGGCTGGCCGGTTGGTGTACCAGAAAGCCTTCCGCAAAGGACTCGCGTGGATCCCTGCCGGTCACATCCTGCGCATGTCGCCGCCCCTAATCATGGAGGACGACCTGGCGCTAAAGGCGATGGATATCATTGAAGAGAGTATCTACGAGGCCGAGAAGGAGTTGGGCTACGCCTAGCGACTGGCCTCCGGATACCGCTACATCGAAAGATTGAGGTTCGACCGTGGACAGGCGGACTATCCGCTTCGGCATCATAGGCGGGGGACTCATGGGCCGCGAGTTTGCCAGCGCTTGCGCCCGCTGGTGTCACCTTCGCGATCTGGGGGTAAGACCACAGGTCGTCGCAGCCTGCAGCCGCTCGCAGTCTTCTCTGGACTGGTTCAGGGAAAACGTACCCAGCCTGAAGCTGGCCACCAACGACTACCGGGAGCTCCTCTCCAACGGCGAGATCGACGCCGTATACTGTGCGTTGCCACATCATCTGCACGCTGAGGTCAATGTCGACGCTATCGCAGCGCGCAAGAACCTGCTGGGCGAGAAGCCGTTCGGCATCGACCTGGAAGCCAACGCGCGTATTGTGGCCGCCGCCCAAGCTCATCCGGAGGTGCTCGTACGCTGCTCCTCCGAGTTCCCCTTTTTCCCTGGTGCCTACCAGATCACGCGATTCCTGCGCGAAGGTCGCTTCGGCCGGATCATCGAGGTAGAGAGCGGTCTCTGGCACTCCAGCGACCTGGATCCACGCAAACCGATCAACTGGAAGCGCCAACTCGAGTTCAACGGCGAATACGGCTGCCTCGGTGACCTGGGGATGCATGTTCTGCATATCCCGCTGCGTTTCGGCTGGCTGCCACGTAACGTACGCGCCCTGCTCTCCAAGATCGTGACACATCGGCCCGACAGGGATGGATCCCTGGTACCTTGCGACACGTGGGATAATGGCATACTGGCCTGCGAAGTGAATACCGGTGACCAGTGCTTCCCGATGCTGCTCAGCACCAAGCGCATCGCGCCCGGTGAGGCGAACACCTGGTTCATCCGCATCCTCGGCACTGACTTTTCCGCCGAGTACAGCACCAAGTACCCGAAGACGCTGCGTACGCTCACTTTCCGACCCGGCATGCCCCAGAGTTGGGAGGTGCGCGACCTGGGCTACGAATCAGCATATCCGACCGTCACCGGCGCCATCTTCGAGTTCGGCTTCCCCGATGCCATGCTGCAGATGGTCGCGGCCTTCTGTGACGAACTCGCGCACGGCCACGACCGTATGCACCAACCTTTCAGATGCGTCACGCCGGAGGAGTCCTCCCAGCACCATCGCGTGCTCACCGCTGCGCTCGAATCCGGGCGCACCGGCCAGACTGTGCCTATAACCTGAAAGGTGGTCACCAAGCGCCCCGCACGCACCAGCGCCGGCTGAGGCCCTAGCACGGCGCCCGCCGCGCTCCATCTCGTGTCGTCGCCCGGGATGCGGCGACGCTGCCGCTGCACCCTCCCTACACTGGCTCCGCTCTCCCCTGTCGGGTTCGCGGGCCAATGGCCTGCCCGAATCGCCATCCCCCAGCCCCTGCCACGACAGCTACCCCATCCCCCCTCCCCGCCGCCTCAGCGGCGGGGAGGGGCATCCGCGGCACAACATGGCCAGAGGTCATCTCCTCGGCCTCCGGGCGGCATCACGGGTTGCACTCCGAACGGCCAGAGTCGAGGGCAGGGGCTGGGATTCCCACCCCCCAATGCCACGCATGGCGCGCGGCGCGCAGGTGGAGCGCCAACCACCGCCCTCTGCCTAGCGCCCCCAGTGCTCCCGCAAATACTCAAAGTAAAACACCGCATTCTCCACAGGCACATTGCTCGGGATGTGGTTGCCCACCGCAAAGACAAACCCCCGGCACTGCCTGGCGAGCGGAAGCGTGGCGTCGATCTCGGCCCGGATCTCCGCTTCGCTCCCAAGCGTCAGGATTCGGGCGTCGACCTTGCTGCTGATGATACAGTGCGTCTGCCCGTACCGGGCCACGACCGGCTCGAGCGCCACCATCGGCTCGAAGCAGAGGCCGTCGGCACCCGCCTCCACGATGTCATCCACAAACATCCCCCACTGCCCATCGGAGCAGAAGAGGACCTTCTTGCCGGCCTCCTTCAACACCGACCACAGCGCCTTGTAGCGCGGGAATATCTCCGCCCGGTAGAACCCCGGATGCATAAAGGGCCCCTGGCTCCAGACCATATCGTCGTGGCACATGAACGCCTCGATGGGAGTCCGGGCCCAGGCGCGGACATGGTGCAGCGTCAGCCGGTAGAAGCTGTCGAGCACCTTAGCGAAGCGGTCGCGATATGCCGCCGCCTGCAGGAGCATGTCCCAGCCAAAGGCCTCAATCGCCCCTGAGACGATCGTCTTGTAGTAGCCGCCGGTCCACACCTGCTCGGGGTAGCGCTCCCTGGCGTCGTAATAGCGGGCGGTATAGTAGCGCGTGAGATCATCCAGGTCGGGCAGGCCATACTCGGCTACGGCGTCAAAGCTCAGGACCTCGTCGACGTCTCGGAAGGGGCAGGGCTTGGGGTCGCGGCGGTCGGTGCCGCCTTCAAGGAAATCCGAGTGCCCCATGTCGGTGACGCGCCCGCGCTCGCTCCAGGGGACCGGGCCGTCGTCGGTAGACCAGATGAGGTCGTACTCCCAGCGGTCCATGAACTCCCGCAGGGCCTCCGGTGCGTCCTCGGGCCTGCCGGTCACCGCCCGGATGAGGGCGGCGTTGCTGCAGTACTCGGTGTGGGCTAGGCGCGGCGTCGGCCGCAGGTTGATGGCATCGAGACCGATCTGATAGCTCATACCCCGTGACCTCAGCGTTGGATGGCGTACAGGACGCTATGGCGGGAGATACCGTCCCCACACCCTCCCCGACGGGCCATGCGCTGCCCCTGATGGATTGGCGACCGCCCTGGGAAGGTGCTTCTTACGCACATTGTATCATGCCTTGGCACGGGCACCAACTTCCGAGCGGGACGGCGTGCACGCCGCTCTTGCGCGAAACCCACATTCCGGCTACACTCTGAGGTGTACTCGACCTATCCGCCACCGGCAGCGCGGCAGAGGTGGCCCGGCCCCGGATCCTGCCCTTCCATGGCCCGCCCGGCCTCGTGCCCCGCCGGTGCTCACGCTTGCAGGGAGCAGAGCCATGACCACGCAACCTGACGAACCACTTCCCGACTGGGATAACCCCGCCGTCTTTGAGCGCAACAAGGAGCCGGCGCATGCCACCCTCGTGCCTTACCCGGACGAGGCCCTCGCCCTCGCCTGCGACCGCTACGCCTCGCCCTTCCTTGAGCTGCTGAACGGCACCTGGAAGTTCTCCTACGCCCCCAACCCCGCCTCGGCGCCGCAAGGCTTCGAGTCCCTGAATTATGACGACTCGGACTGGGACGAAATCGCCGTTCCCGGCAACTGGCAGCTGCAGGGGTATGACCGGCCGATCTATGTCAACGTCCAGTACCCCTTCCCGGCCGACACCTACCCGCGCGTCCCGCGGGACGACAACCCCACCGGCTCCTATCGCCTGCGATTCACCGTGCCGGAGGCCTGGGCGGGACGGCAGGTCTTTATCCTCTTCGAAGGGGTCGACTCGGCCTTTCACCTGTGGCTGAACGGGCAGGAGGTCGGCTACAGCCAGGACTCGCGCGTGCCCGCCGAGTTCAACATCACCCCGTACCTGCGGCCCGGCCAGAACCTCCTCGCGGTGCGCGTGTACCGCTGGTCCGACGGCTCCTGGCTGGAGGATCAGGACTACTGGCGCCTCAGCGGCATCTTCCGCGACGTCTACCTCTGGTCGGCGCCCGCGGTGCACGTGCGCGATTTCTGGGTCCGCACCGAGCTGGACGAGGCATACGAGGACGCCACGCTCCGGGTCTCCGCTCAGGTGCGCAGCTATGGGCCGGCGGCTGCCGGCTACGTTCTCGAGACGCAGCTCTACGATGCGGATGGCCAGCCGGTCCTCGAGACGCCGATCCGCCAGCCGGTGGAGGTAGCCGCGGGCGGGGAGACCGCCGTAGAGCTCGCCGCCGCGGTTGCCAACCCCAAGAAGTGGTCGGCAGAGCAGCCAAATCTCTACACGCTCCTCCTGACCCTGCGTGCCGCCGATGGCTCTATCGCCGAGGTCGAGAGCTGCCGAGTCGGCTTTCGGCAGGTGGAGATCCGCGATGGGCGCTTCTGGGTCAACGGCGTGCCGATCTACCTCAAGGGTGTCAACCGCCACGAGCATGACCCCGATACCGGGCACACCGTCTCCGTCGAGTCGATGGTGCGCGACATCCGGCTTATGAAGCAGTTCAACATCAACGCGGTGCGCACCAGCCACTATCCCAACGACCCGCGCTGGTACGAGCTGTGTGACCGCTACGGCCTCTACCTCATCGACGAGGCCAATCTGGAGTCCCACGGCATCTGGGACACGCCCTCCAAGGACCCTCTCTGGCGCGAGGCCTTCCTCGCCCGCGCCATCCGGATGGTCGAGCGCGACAAGAACCATCCCAGCGTGGTCATCTGGTCGCTCGGGAACGAGTCGGGCCACGGCCCCAACCACGCCGCCATGGCCGACTGGATCCATCGCCGCGAGCCCACCCGACCGGTGCACTATGAGTCTGCCCATCATGAGCCGTACGTGGACATTGTCTCCACCATGTACCCGTCCATCGACCGCCTGATCGAGTTTGCGACGCGCGAGGGCGAGGAGCGGCCCTTTGTCATGTGCGAGTACGCCCACTCCATGGGCAACTCGACCGGCAACCTGAAGGAGTACTGGGACACGATCCGAAGCCACCGGCGTCTGATCGGCGGCTTTATCTGGGATTGGGTGGACCAGGGCCTGCGCCGGCGGACGCCCGAGGGCGTGGAGTGGTTTGCCTACGGTGGCGACTTTGGCGACCTCCCCAACGACGGCGCCTTCTGCTGCAACGGGCTCGTCTCCCCCGACCGGGACCCGCACCCGGCGCTTTGGGAGCACAAGAAGGTCGTCCAGCCCGTCTCCGTGACACCCGTCGACCTCGCTGCCGGCATCATCGAGGTGCGCAACGGCTACGACTTTGCCGACCTGAGCGGCTTGCGGGGCTCGTGGACGCTCTCCGCCGATGGCGCCATCCTGCAGCGGGGAGAGCTGCCGCGCCTGAGCCTGCGCCCCGGCGAGTGCCAGAGGGTGACCGTGCCCCTTGCCCGGCCCGAGCTACAGCCGGGGACCGAGTATTGGCTCGACATCAGCTTTACCCTGGCCGAAGCGACCCCCTGGGCCGAGCAGGGCCACGAGGTTGCCTGGGAGCAGTTCCGCATGCCGTATGCCGTGCCCGCCGGCCCGAGGGTAGAGCCGGCGGCCATGCCCGCCCTCCGGCTGGAGGAGACCCCTGCGGCGATCACCATCAGGGGCGAGGGCTGGCTACTCGCCTTCGACCGCGCCGCCGGCACGATCGCTTCGTGGCAGGCTCACGGCGCCGAGCTCATCGCGCGGGGGCCGCGCCTGGCCATCTGGCGCGCCCCGACCGACAACGACTCCAACCTCTGGGGCGACGAGCGCCTCGCGCTCCGCTGGCGGGAGGCCGGGCTGGATCGCCTCTCGGAGGAGGTCCGCTCGGTCGAGGTCGCGCAGGCTGCGCCGCAGTGTGTGCGCGTCAGCGTGCGCTCGCGCGTCGCGCCGCCGGAAGGCACTCCCGGCTTTGACTGCGAGTACACCTACACCGTCTGTGCGTCCGGCGACGTCCTCGTCGACGCACACGTCCTGCCCTACGGCGAGCTGCCACCGCTTCCGCGGATCGGCCTGCGGCTTGAGCTGCCCGGCGCGCTGGATACCTTTACTTGGTACGGCCGCGGCCCGCAGGAGACCTACCCCGACCGCAAGCTCGGGGCGAGGGTCGGCGTGTACAGCGGCTCGGTCGACGAGCAGTTCTACCCGTACCTTGTGCCCCAGGAGACGGGCAACAAGACCGATGTGCGTTGGGCCGCGCTGACGCGGCTTGACGGCGTCGGGCTGCTCGCGGTGGGCATGCCCGTCCTGAACGTCAGCGCCCTCCACTACACCCCGGAGGACCTGACGGAGGCCCGACATCCCCACGAGCTGCGGCGCCGTGAGGAGGTCATTCTCCATCTGGATCAGCACCACTCCGGGCTCGGAAACGCAAGCTGCGGGCCGGGTCGGCTGCCGCAGTACCACGTCCAGCCGGTCGAGACGCACGTCCGCGCCAGGCTGCGGCCCCTCTCGGGCGGGCTTGGGGAGGCGCTGGCGCTGAGCAAACAGCGCGTGGAGTAGACCCTATGCCCATGACCTCGCGCGAGCGCATGCTCATCGCCCTGAACAACGGCCGCCCGGACCGGCTCCCCTGCCAGGTCCACGGCTGGATGCAGTACTACCTGGACCACTACCTCGGCGGGATGGACTGGTACCAGGCCTACGAGCGCTTTGGCATGGATTATGCCATCTACGTCTCGCCGGCCTATCGCTACAGCGAGAAGGACCTCGCCCGATGGGAGGTCCGCCGCGTGGACCTGGGGGTCGATGAGGACGGCAACCACCGTTGGGAGGAGACCATCATCACCCCCAAAGGCACCCTGCATCACACCGGCGCCTGGAACGCCATCACCGCCTGGGAGATCGAGCCGCTGATCAAGAGCGAGCGCGACTTTGCCCTCTGGGACGAGTTCTACCCCATCCCCATCGCCGCCGACCTTACCCCCGTCCGCGAGGCCCGCGAGAAGCTGGGAGACCGCGGCATCGTGCGCAGCCACCCCTTCAGCCCCGGGCAGGGCTCGCCCTGGCAGAGCTTCTGCACCCTGGTCGGCACGCAGGAGGCCATCTTCACGGCGCTGGACACGCCCGAGTTCGTGCACCACGCCTTGGGCCGCATCCTGGAAAAGACCCTGCGCGTCACCGAGATGTGGCAGGGCACGCCGGCCGACATGGTCGAGACCGGCGGCGGCGCCGGCTCCAACACGGTGATCAGCCCCACCATGTTCCGCGAGTTCTGCCTTCCCTACGACCGCATCGAGCACGCCGCCCTGCACGACGTCGGGCTGAAGATCGTCTACCACCTCTGCGGCGGCGTGATGCAGATGCTCGATCTCGTCGTGCAGAACGGCGCCGACGGCCTCGAAACCATGACCCCGCCCTCCATGGGCGGCGACTGCGACCTGCGCGAGGCCTCCCGCCGGGTCGGCGACCGGCTGTTCTTCATCGGGGGCTTTGACCAGCAGGCAGGATTCGAGCGTGGCACTCCGGAGGAGGCAAGGAGGCTGGTCCTCGAGTGCTTCGAAGCCACCAAGGACCATGCCGGCTACATCATCGCTCCATCCGACCACTTTTTCCACGGGGATCCGGCCAACATCCAGGCCTTTGCCGACGCAGCGAAAGAGTGCGTCTATTGAGGCGGGCCAATGGCCCGGCGAGGGGTCAGACCCTCGCCGGGCCGGTCGACCCGCGGATGAGCAGCTCGCTGCGGATGACCACCCGCTGTGGCTCCGGCGGAAGCTGCCCGGCGATCCGACCGAGCAGCAGCTCGCACAGGCACTGCCCCACCTCGCGGATGGGCGTGGCAATCGTGGTCAGCGGTGGGCAGGTGTAGGCGCTGAGGGCGATGTTGTCATAGCCCATCACCGAGAGGTCCTCAGGCACCCTGATGCCCCTCGAGCACAGATACGAGAGTGCGCCGACCGCCATGGCATCGTTACAGGCAAAGATGGCCGTCGGGGGATCGGGGAGGTCCAGCAGACAGCGCGCGGCCTCACGGCCGCTCTCGAACGTCCAGTCGCCTCCGACGATCAGCGCGGGATCCGGCATCACCCCGGCCTCCTTCAGCGCCCGCTGGTACCCGGTGACCCGGTCCTGACTTCTGGTAGGTCCATCCGGGCCGGTGACACAGGCGATGCGCCGATGGCCAAGGCTCAGGAGATGGCGCGCCGCGTCGTAGCCCCCGCCGAGGTTGTCGAGGAGCAGGGCATCAAAGCCTTCGTACTCGCGGTCAAAGACAACGGTGTGGATGTTGTGGTCCCTGAGGGGCTGCAGCATCTCTCCACGCGTTTGCACGGTCATATAAACGAGCCCATCGACCCGCTTGGAGATCAGCATGTCCAGATAGATCTCTTCCTTGCTCAGGCTGCGGTCCGAGTTGCACAGGATCACGCTGTAGCCTGACGCCAGGCCACAGTCCTCGATCCCCCGAGCAACCTCGGCAAAGAACGGGTTGACGTTGTCCGGCACGATGAGCCCAATGGTATGCGTCACCTGGCGTACCAGGGCCCGGGCGAGCGAGCTTGGGCGATACCCGAGCTGCTCCACCGCCTGCAGCACCCGCGCCTTGGTCGCCTCGCTGACAAAACGTGTGCCGTTCAGCACGTGAGAGACCGTGCTGATCGACACGCCCGCCGCCTGCGCCACGTCATAGATCGTCGCCATCGCTCCCCCTGGCCCACTACCTCATACCGCTGAGGGCAATGCCGCGCACAAAGTGCCGCTGGAAGAGGAGGAACAGCAGCAGCACCGGCAGAGTCGCCACTACTGACCCGGCCATCACCAGGTCCCATACCGTCCGATGGGCCACCACGAACAGGGCTAGCCCAAGCGGCAAGGTGCGCAGCGAGGGGCTGCTAATGATGATCAGCGGCCAGAAAAAGTCGTTCCACACGTAGGTGAAGGTAAAGATGCCCATCGCCGCAAGCGCCGGCGTGCTGAGCGGCAGGACGACCTGGGCATACAACCTGAACTCGGACGCACCGTCGATGCGGGCCGCATCGAGCAGCTCGTCCGGTATCGTCTTCATATACTGCCTGAGCAGGAAGATGCCATACGTCGATACCGCTCCAGGAGCGATCAGCCCCCAGTAGGAGTCCAGCCACCCGTGGCCTCCCTGGCCAAGGAGGTTATTCCCGCCAAAGAGGGGCATATGCATCAGGATGAGATAGGAGGGGATCTGGGTGACCTGGCCCGGGATCATGAACGTGCTAAGCATCATCAGGAAGATAAAGTCACGGCCCGGAAAGCGGCGCTTGGCGAAGGTGTAGGCAGCCAGCGAGTTGAAGAAGAGTTGCAGAGATGTCACTGCTACTGCACAGTAGCCGCTATTGAAAAACATGCGCCCGAGGTGTTGAGTCTGCAAGAACCTGGCATAGTTGTCCAGGCTGGGGTTGATCGGGATCCAGCTCGGCGGCCAGCGGAACATGTCGCTAACATCCTGCAGCGAAGCCACCACCATCCACGCCCAAGGGGCCGTAAAGAGCACCACGCCCGCCACGAGCAGGGCATAGATGAGCAGGTGCCGCAGGACGGCCACGACAGTGCGCCAGACGTCCGGCCGTCTCCAGGATGCCGAGGCCTGCGTCCTCCCCTGATCCAGCGCTGCCATCTCACTTTCCTTTCGCCAGCCGCGCAGGGAGCGAATGCACTCTAGTAAACGATATCCCTTTGGCGCATATAGCGCAACTGCAGCAGAGTGAACCCCAGCACCATGGCAAACAGCGCGTAGGCCATCGCCGAGGCGTAGCCCATGTCAAAGTGCCGGAAGGCCTTCTCGTACAGACGATAGCCGATGGTCGTTGTCCGCCCCAGCGGCCCACCGCTCGTCATGATAAAGATCTGCGTAAAGACCTGGAAGGAGCCGATGGTCGACATGACGAACAGGAAGAAGGTCGTCGGCGCCAGGAGCGGTATGGTGATATGGACAAGCCGCTGGAGACCGTTAGCCCCATCGACCTTGGCCGCGTCGTAATAGTCCTCGGGGATGGCCTGCAGCCCCGCCAGATAGATCACCATATCATAGCCTGCCCCGCCCCACACGCTCATCAGGATCACGGCCGGCATGGCCAGGTTGGGGTCCGACAGCCACCGCAACGGGCTGCTGATGAGCCCGAGGCGCAAGAGATAGTAGTTCAGCAGCCCATAGTCACCCTGATAGACCCACTTCCAGATGATGGCCGAGACCACAAGCGGCGTGATCACCGGAATGTAGTAGAGGGTACGAAAGAGGCCCCGCGCCTTTATAGGGTTGTTCAGCAGGAGCGCCAGTACCAGGCCGGCCACCATCGTCAGTGGCACCGATAGGGCTGTGTAGTACACGGTGTTGACGACGGCCTGATGGAACCTGCGATCGGTCAGAAGGTCCCGATAGTTGTCTAATCCGACGAAGGGCCGAGCTGGCTCGAGGATGTTCCAGTCGTGGAAGCTGAGGTAGAACGAGAAGCCTATGGTAAAGACCCAGAAGACGCAGAAGAGCAGCAGGCCGGGCGAGAGGAAGAGATAGGCCGTCCACTCCTTGCGCATCTCGCGGAGCACGCCTCTGATCCGTGCTCCCAGTGGCCGTCTTGGCCGCCTTGTGGCAATGCTCTGCTCCATGCGCGCCTCCCTCCCGCGTCGATCGATCGGAACAGTCGGCCCGTACACCACTGCTCACCCCGAGCCGCTTGCAGGCGGATAGCCGGGCTCGCGTGCGGGAGCGGGTGGAAACCTGCGCTCCCGCACGCATCTGCCGACAAGAGAGCGGCCAGACGACTCACCTGCGCCCGCTGCGGGCGAGATGGCCCCTGGCCACAAGCCTATCACTCGATCAGCGCCTCCGCCTCCTGAGCCGCCTGCGTGATGGCCGTCGCCGCGTCGACCTCGCCGTAGATGGCCCGGCCAAGCGCCTCGTTCAAGATGGTCTCCATCTCCGACCACTTGGGCTGCACAATCGAGTTGGCCTTGGCGCAGGCCATGTTCTCAGCAAACCCCTTGAGCACAGGGTTGACCTCAAACGTCTTGGGGTCCTCCAGTAGCGACTTGCGCGGCGGCAGGAGCGTCGTCGGCGCATCCGCCGTTCCGAGGTTCAGCAGCGCCATGTTCTGCGGAAGAGACACGAACTCGATCCACTTCCAGGCGGCATCGGGGTGCTTGCTCGCCCTGAAGATGACGAGCGTGTCGCCCGCAATGGTTGTGGCACACTGCTTGTCTTTCGGCAGCGGAGCCGTCGCCCACTTGCCGTTGAGGTCAGGATACTCGTTCTGCAAGGTACCGGCAAACCATGCCCCAGCCACATACATGGCGACCTTGCCCTCGGCAAAGGCTACGCGGCCATCCCACGAGTTAGAGTTGTAGTAGTCGGGAGGCGAGTACTCGCGCAGGCCTACGTAGAACTCGGCAGCGCGCTTGCCGGCCTCGCTATCCCACAGCACGTCCTGCCCGTCCTGCGAGAGCAGCTCACCCCCAGCCTGCCAGAGCCAGGGATACCAGTAGTAAGCGGCCTCCGGAGCGAACAGGATGAACCCGTACTGCTTCTTCTCCGGGATCGTCAGCTTCTTGGCCGCGGCCAAAAAGTCATCCCAGGTTGCGGGCGGCTCGGTGATTCCGGCCTCCGCAAAGAGGTCCGTGCGATAGAAGAGCCCGGTCGTCTCGGCATCGATAGGCAGCCCGTAGATGCTGCCCTCATGCATGGCGCTGGTGAGGAACGCCTCGACATAGTCCTCCGGATCCACAGCCGTGCTGAGCTCGATGTAGGGATCGAGGTTGACCAACGCGTTGCGCGAGGCAAAGTCGCCCACAGCGCTCGCATCCAGGTACGCCACATCGGGCGGGTTGTTGGCTGCCACCTGCGTAAGCAGCTTGTCGCGGATCTCCTCGAACGGCACATCCTGGAACTCGATGGTGATGTTGGGGTGCAGCTCGTGGAACTGCTTGGCCAACGTCTGCCATCCCTGCCCGCCGCCTACCCAAGAGGCAAAGGTTACCACCACCGGCTCCTTGGGCTCCGGCACGCCCGGGCTGAGGTTGGCCAGATCGAGCCCAGCGGCAGGCGTCTCCTGCGGAGCTTCGGCCGTCGGCTCCGATGGTGTGGTAGGCTCAGGGGATGGCGGCTCCGTCGGCTTCTCAACCGGCGCCTGAGTCGGCTGCGGCGCTGGCGTCGGCTGCGCGCACCCCACGCTGGCCGTCACCACGAACAGCATAGCCAGAAGGACACATACGACGCTCCGACCCACGCTTCGGACAGCCATAGCATCTCCTCCTTCTCAATGGACCTGGCAGCCCCACCTCACGGGCCGCCGCACCCTTGGTGCAGGGCGCCCCTGCACCTGACCGATGGATGCGCACGGGGCGGCATGCCGCCGCGTGCGCCGCTCGCCGACTGTTCGCACGGCAAGCCAACAGCAAGCCCGCGACGACCAACCAGCGCTCACGCCTCCCCATGGCCGGCCAAGCTGCAACCAGGCCTATCCTTCCATGATCGAAGAGAGCGTCGGACCCTCGAAGGATGGCCTGAGCCGCTCACTTGTTCGGGCCAGCCAAGACAATCTCGGCCCTCAAGTCGTCCGTGCCACAATGCAGCGAGAAGGGCCCGTACAACCGACCTCCATACGCCACAGTGACCTCATAGGTGCCCGCCGGGCCTCTCAGCAGCGCATTCCCAGACGCGTCACAGTGGGTCTCACCGGAAACCTTCCATCCATCGATGAGAGAGCGCAGGGCATAGTAGGCTGGCTTGGGTTCACACGCCGTCGTCAACAGCCCACCGGTATGGATAAACGCTCCCTTGTCCGTCGCATTCCACCAGGAGACCTCTTGAACGCATGGCTTGCTGTAGCAAAGAGTATAGAGGGCCTTGACCCATGCCGCCTGACGCTCAGGGCTCCACGGCCCATGCCACTCGCCGATGTAAGGCCCGTCCTCCGGCGGCGGGGCGGAAGGTACCGATACCTCGCTGATGTTCACGCGTTTGCCAAGCCGCGAGTACCGATCGATGATCTCCGACAGGTCGAGAAGATGCCGCACCGCGAACCCACCAGAGAAGAGCCCGCTGTACATGTAACCGCCATAGTAGAGTTGAATGCCCACCTCATCAAAGTCCACACCCGCAGCCTGAAGCTCCTCGAAAAACTCGTGGGGCATTCTCTCATAGCCTTGCTCGCGCACATCGGCGTTGACCGTCTCGGCGAAGACGCAGCAGTTGTTGACCTCGATTGGCCCGTCGCTGCCGCCATCGCGGATGGCCTGCGCACTGCGGCGGACCGTCTCGATCGTCTCGCTCAAAGAGAGGTTGGGGCCATTGGTGTGCGAAAGCATCGGCTCATTGATGGCCTGAAAGCTGGCCACATGTTCATGGTATCGCTCCGCAAGGGCACGCTGGTGCTCGTACACTGCCTCCGACACCCCCGCCGCATCGAGCCCGTAGATCCATCCCGGGGTGAAGACATCCCATTGATGCGGATAGTAGCCATGCCAGAACCACACCGATACATGGCTCTTCAGTCGAAAGCCAGCATCCCTCAGTGCGGCAACCGGATAATCCGTATCCCACTCCCTGTACTCGTACTGGCCCCGCTGGGGCTCGTGATGGCTCCAGAGCATGGATACGGTGACCTGGTTGATGCCCAGGTCTTTGAGGGCCGTCCACAGCTTGCCACCCAAGGGGTCGCGGCGCATGGGCTGGCCCGTCTGATTGACAAAGATGCCGAAACGGAAGCCATGCTCGATCTGCCGAAACTGCACCTGCGCGCCGGCCGCCGGCGTGCCATCTGGCAGCCTTACGGTCCAGGTCCTCGCCTGGTTTCGATAGCGCTGGATGTCTTGCTCGGCACGCTCGAGCACCACGTGCTCCAGCGCCCAGAGGGCATTGGCGAGTGCCGTATCGGCGTGCTGCGCCCGCTCGCGCCGTGCAGCAAGGCTGTCGCACCCAGCCGCCGTGGGGATCACGATCGCCTCCATGGCCTCAAGCGCAGCCAGGGCCCTCTGCCGCTCTTCGACAGCCTCAGACCCAAACCGATAGCCCTCGCCCTCGTACTGGGCCCACACGCGCTGCAAGCGCCGACAGGCCGTCCGCGCCAGGTCCTCGTTGAGCCACAACTGATATGTGCCATCCTGAGCCACGCACACACCGGCGCTGTCCCGGCCGACTCGGAGCCCACGGCCCCCATTGTCCGCATGGCAGACCAGGGCACCGAACCCTGGAACGCTCCAGAGCACGAGAGCACGGATGGCCTCATCCGGCGGCAGCACGAGCCAGGGGCAGCCGTCCCCCGCCCGCCAGCGAAAAGCTCCAGGGGCAACCTCGTCCTTGAGGTTCATGAACCAGCAGTCGCCGATCGCCCGCTGTACGGAAGGCTCCACCTCCTCCAGCAGCCGGCCCTGTACGAAGGCGCGCACAGCCACCGGCACCCCCCGGCGCAACCTCAGGTCCACTGTAGGGCTCTCCGGACGGGGGCAGCCCGGGATGCGAAACCGGCGCGGCAACGTCGCGATCTCGCGTGCAGGGCCCTGCCAGTCCGGCCCTTCTGCCTCTACTGCGATGGTGCCCTCGCCCTGCAGGCGGAATCCACCCGCCGCATCGCTCGTCGCGGTCGCGACAGTCTCCCAGCCAGCCCCCAGGGCCGTGACCCTTGCTCCGGGAAGCGGTTGCCCTCTCCAGTCGCGGACTGTTCCGGTCAGGTCCATTGGCATGCTGCATCCCATGACTGGCCGCGCCGATGTTGCGCCGGCCGCAGGCCGCCCAACAAGCGACGCTCCCACTCTTCAACAGCCGAGGCCCGAGGCGACGCCGCATAGGCACCCGAGCCGAGACGCCCCGTCAGGGCCACGAATTCAGCCCACAGGCTACGCCGGCAGCGCGAAGGTAAACTCCCGACAGGCGACCAGCCTCGGCGGGCCTGCGAGGCCCGACGCTCGCGGCACGGCTTCCAGCAGGTTCACGAGCGTGTTGGCCACCACGAGCTCCAACAGGTTCTCGCCAGGGCGCAGGAGCGGTGTGATCTCGACGATATGGGGCGGCCACAGCCGCACCCCCGCAACCTCGCCGTTGACCCGCACCTCCAGCACATCGTCGCCGGCTGCCGCCTCGAGAAAGACCCTCTGTCCTCCATACTCCGGCGGCAGGATGAAGCGGCGGCGGTACACGCCCCGCCCTGAACAGAATGGATATCCCTGCTCCGTCCAGGGCGCGGCCCGCACCGTGCGACGAGGCGCCACGAGACAGGGGACCCCATCCTCGCCCATCGACAGCGCATAGTCGCCGATCAGCTTGAGCGGGTCCAGCAGCCCGTCGGTCGTGCTGCCAACGAGGAGGCGGATTGCGATCTCGTTCTCTCCACGCTGCAGGTGCGGCGCGATGTCAACCGCCTTCATCTGGCTATCCAGACTGCTACGGCGGGGCGCAGCCGTGACCGCCTGGCCGTTGACGTACAACCGCCACTCGCGCCCGGCAAAGCCATCGATGATGAGGTCGAGCCGCGGCGGGAGATGGTCGGCGCGGAATCGCGCCCTGTACCAGACCGGTACGGGAAAGGCCTCCCGGGGCTCGGCAGGAAGCTGGTAGCACCAGGCTCCCGGCACCATCGGCAGCCAGCCCGCAACGTCCGCAGCGGGCCCGGCAGGCTCTACCTCGCCTTCGCCGGGCGCCTCGGCTCTGGTCAGCCAGCGGGTCAGAACGAGGCCGTTGCCGCCCGGAACCTCGAACTCCCACTCCCCATCCAGGACAAGTGGCGCGCAAGGCTCGCCGGCGCGCATGGCAAGAACCGTGCGGCTGCTTCCGTCATCCAGCACGATCCGCCCCTCGGCGACCGCGCCATAGGCCCGCACCTCGCGCTCTCTCTGCCACTCCACGGTCACGTTGGCCTCGACGATGCGCTGCCGGGGCGGTGCTTCGAGCAGGACAAAGACCGATCCCGCAGGAGCCAGCGCCACCTGGAAATGTGTCCTCCCTCCATTCTCCCACGAGGGGACCGCCGGCCGGCGGCGCCCGGTCTCGGGGTCCCAGAGCATCAGGCCAAAGCTCCCGCGCACGCTCACCTCGGCCGTCTGCGCCTCGCAGGAGGCGTTGACCAGGAAGTAGACGTCCTGCCCACCCTTGATCCGGTGCAGACAGAGTATCTCGGGGTTATCGATGGTGATATCGGCGGTCACAAGCCTCTCAAGCGCCCTCTCCAGGGCAGCGGCCACCGTCCGGCGCTCCGCCAGCACCTCGTCGGTGACGTCCAGACGCTCACTGTCGGGCGGCGCAAAGTAGTAGCGGGTTCCCGCCCCTTCGGCCTCGAGATGCAGATAGGGGCTTTCCGGCAGGCCAGGAGTGCCCATCCGCTGCTGCAACCGCATGGGCAAGTGACGGGCAAGCGCACAAGTCCGCAGGAAACAAGCCCGTCCGCCGCCCGGGTGCTCGCGCTCGATGGGCTCGATGCCCTCGCACAGCCGGTATCCCCGCTGCGTCTCGCTGGGGTCCACGCCAAAGAGCGCCCGGATCCGCTCCGAGACGTCAACCAGCCCCTCAGAGCCGAAGGCCAGGGCAGGGAGGAAGACCATCCCCAGGACGCGCCCCCCATCTCCCACAAAGCGTTCCAGTTGCTCCACCGTGCTCAGCTTGAGGTGCGTCAGCGGCGGCAGGATGAGCAGTTCGTAGGCCTCGTCGGCCACGCGGAGGGTGCCTCCCTCGAGCCTGGCTCCGGCCAGCACATCCTCCTCTAGATAGTCAAAGTCATAGTGCAGGCGAAGCAACAGGTCGGTCAGCACAGCAAAGTCGCTCTCCGTGCGGTCGGCAAGGGGGTTGTGGCTCTGCGGTGTGTAGGTGGCAAACATGGCGTTGATCGGCCACAGCACAGCCACACGGGCAGCATGCCTCCCGCCGGTAAGCAGGTAGCCGAGGCGCTTGATGTACGCCGAGAACTCGCCGTAGTAGGGCCACCACGGGTATTGATAGAACATGGAGGGGGGCCAGTCCCGTTTGCGGGGGCCCTCCAGCGTGTAATGGAAGCCGTGGGGGTTCAGCAGGTTCACCCCGAGCAGGAACTCCCAGTCGGCGATCCACTTCATGCGCTGCATGGTGGCATCCATGAAGATACCGCCAAAGGATTCGCACAGGACCCGCTCCCTCCCCAGATGATGGGCAGCCGAGCTGACGGCCTTCAGGGCCACGTGCTCGTCAGCGCGATCGGGTCCCCCGATGATTGGATAGAGGTGGTCGACGCCGGGGATGTCCATCTCGGCGATGTGGCGGAACAGGTTCCCCTCTACGCGAATCTGCTTCCGCAGCCACTCCTCATAGAGCAGATGCCCGGTGAACAGCAACCCCCGCGAGCGGCACCACTCATGGATCTGACGGTAGTAAGCGTCGGTGTAGAGGTCGGTGAGGGTGCAGTAAAAGTCGTAGCGGACCCGGGCACTTTCAGGCCCGAGGTCGAAAAAGAGATGGGGCAGGTGCGGGCGAAGGCTGTAGCCGTTGCGCTCGCGGAAGCGGCGCAGCATGTCTTTCGTCCAGGGCAGCACCGGGTTGTCGCCGCCGCTCAGGAAGTAGTGCATGGCCGGCTCGTCGGTGTAGAAGCCGACCGTGGCCGAAGGTATGAGGTCGCCAAGGGCGCGCCCATAGGGCTCGTAGCCCAGGCGCAGGAACTCGGCAGTGGACTCGGGGTTGAGGGCGTCGATGTAGTAGTCGGCGCGCTTCTCCACGATATAGAGCAGCCGCCAGTTCCCCGCCGGCACCTCCCAGGGGATCACATTCTCGAAGGAGAGGTTGGGAGTCAGGTCGATGACCCGGCCATCGCTGCCGACGGCAAAGGCGGCGAGCGGCGTCGAGCGCTCGAAATCGAGATAGCGGCTATCCGCACCGGTGAGATAGGTGAACCAGGGCCCGCGTACGCTGAAGCTGATGCACTCGATGTAGCGCTGGGCAAGATCCGGGCGGCTCTGAAGGACCTGACCGCCGGCCGTGCCACTCGGCCAGTTCATCTCATCGTAGATCCACGTCCTCAGGCCGATCCGCCGCGCCTCCTCCACGATGAGACGAATGCGCTCAAGATACCGGGAGCTGAGGTAAGGCATTTCCAGGCCATAGCGCCCGTGCAGGATAACGCCTTTGATGCCCTTGGCATGGAGCTCAGCCAGCTGCGAGCGGAGTTCCTCCGGGTCCAGGTCACCGTTAAGGAACCAGAAGGGCAGGATAGTGTACTCGTCCGGCGGGCACTGGAACGCCGTGGGATCAGCAGGTGCTTCACGCGATGCTGGGGTCAAGGAATGGCCTCCCGGGTTCCACAAACGCCGACGCCATATCCGACTGGCACCAAGCGCTTGCGCAAGCGCTTACGCAAGCGCTTTTCTATAGTATAGCAGCAAATCCGCTTCTTGTCGACGCTGCTGACTCTCTGACTGCCTCCAGGCTGGTCGGCTACCGACCGCGCACTTCTGGCCTCTTGCAGGCCGCAGCCCGAAGGGTGGACCATCACGAAAGACCCCACTTCTCCCTGCCTGTCACTCCCGCCATCGGGATGCGCCGTTACGCACCCTCCCGCCCAAGGAACTCCAGGTCCGTGTCAGCCGCGAACCGCCCCGCGATCCAGATGGTCAGATCGGGCCCGTGCACCTGAGCATAGTAGTCACCCGGCACAAGCTCCCTTCCGTCCAACCGCACGGTCACTCCGGAAGAGGACCAGCCATTGATCAGGAACACGGGGTTGACCTGGGGCACTTCAGGCACCATCGTCAGCCGCACGCGGTCCTCGCCCTGCTTGCGGATCGTGTAGGCGCGGAGGGCATAGTCATACCCCTCAAATAGCACCCGGCCCCGGTGCAGCTCGTTGGGCTCACCCGGGTCGCGGTGCAACTCGATGCGCGCCGGGCGCGAGTACGAATGCGCCAACTCCTGCAGCTCGAGGCCATCCGTGCCATCTTCCGAAGCCCCCACGAGCAAGTACCAGGTAGTCCCGGGATCGGGGGTCGGGATAAAGTCGGCGGCGCTTCGCCGGAGCGCATAGTTCACGTCCATGAACGAGGTGTGGGTCGCGACCCGGCCCACGTCATCGCCAGCCGGGACCCACTCGATAAAGTCCTCCATATCGGTCACGGGCCAGTGCTTGTAGATGTTATAGAGGTTGCGCCCCGGAAAGAGATTGAAGTAGGGATGATCGCCCTTGCAGCTGCAGCAGGGCCGGTACGGGAAGAGGGCCTGGTTCTTGCAGATAATGATGAAGGGATTGGGTCGATCGTTGAGATTAACCCGGCCGATATACATCGGCCAGTGCGCTACCTGGGGATAGTGCGAGCAGAACGGCTCAAAGTCGTCCGCCGGAAGCGGCCAGGGCACATCGATCCGCTCCCCGGCGCCGTTCCAGAGCGTAAAGGGTGCGGGCATTCGCAGGACATCGAGAGGGCTCGAGCCGGCAGCGTTGATCAGGATCCACTCCGCAACCTGCCAGAGGTTGGCGTTGCCTCCATGGTTACTGGCCGTTCCCGGCCACAGCACGACCTCGCGCACCGCAATGCCATCGGGGTACACCGTATAGACCTCTTCGGCACGCGTGTCGCCGTGAAAGATGCGATAGCGCATGTCACACAGCGCATAGCTCCACTTCACCCGGGCCCGGGCCGGGCCCGACTCGAGTATCTGCACCCTGCTCCAGCGGAGCTGCTTGTCCATGATCGGCTCGTAGCAGTGCTGGTCGTTGGGACTGTTCGTCTCGCACCACTCCGACGTAAACCACACGCCGCCGCCGAGATCGACACAGCCCACATACTGCGCTTTATCCCAGAAGACAAAGCGCCAGGGCTTCTCACAGTCGACCACCACGGCGTGTCCCCGTTTTCCCGAGAACTCGAGCTGTGTCTCGTAGGCTCGCACGGTGTGGACCTCCTATCGATAATGACCCTGCAGCCACGCCACGCTTCCTGGCACGGGCTCACCCCGGTGCCAGCGGTCAGCGATACCTTCCATAGGTCTGAGCAACCTCGACCAGCGCAAAAAGGTTCGCATCGGGCGTATCTCGCCCGCACTGGTCACCGGTCGACAGCACAAAGCCACCACCGGGGGCACAGGCGTCGATCAGGCGTCTGGCCTTCTCGCGCACCTGCTCGGGCGTCGCCCGGAGCATGAACTCAAAAGTGTTGATGTTCCCCTTCAGACAAAGCCGGTTGCCGTAGCGCCTCTTCACCTCCGCAATGTCCACATCCCCGCCCGGCGGCTCCTCCAGCGGCTCGATGACGTCCACATCGCTCTCCTCGGCGACCATCTCCACAATGGCCATCGACCGCCCACACACGTGGAGGTGAGAAAAGACCCCAGCCTCGCGGCAGAGCCTCGCCGCCTCCTGGATAAACGGCAGGTCGTACATGCGAAAGAGTGCGGGGCTACTCACGCTCAGGCTGGAGGCCGAGCCGCCCAGCATGATCTCGTCCGGCCGCGCGGCCAGCGCGGCCCGGATGCGCGCCAGCGCATAGCGGGTGTAGAAGGCAAAGACTTCCTGCATGTAGGCTTTGTCATCGGCCAGGTCGTAGAACAGAGCGTTGTAGCCTCCCTCACGCTGGAAGAACCACCAGTCCTGCGGGATACTCACCGCCACGGAGTACACCCCAAGCTCGCCGATGCGGTGCCGGTCCTGAAAGTCAGGTGCCCAACGCCAATCCTCGTCCTCCCCGATGACAGCACGCAGCCGGGGCCAGTCGCGCTTCAGGTCCTTGATGGGCTTCTCCGCCTCCCAGGGCGGCTCGGTACGGGGGAAGATGGTCGTACGTGTGAGCGGGCCATAGGGAGTTGTGGCAACCTGATAGCGGATCTGCCCCCCACCCGGCTGCGGCACAACACGGCTCTCCCAGCGAGGGCGGTCCTCCGGGATAATCTCCTCGAGCGACCCATAGATGTACCATCCGTCCATGCCATAGTATCTCACGGCGTTCACATAGGCCTCGGCGACGCTCGCCGAAGCATAGCCGTGGTGTGGGAGGCCATCGAGGAACATCTCATCGAAGGGGCGCCCGGCGAGCCGCACCGGAACCATCGCAGAGATGTCCGGGGAGACAGGCACGCGATCCGGCTCGCAGCGTGCGAAGGAGGCGAGCATCCGCTTCCGTGGAGTCATCTGCTCGCTCACGCCTGACCTCCCGATCGGGTCCAGCTCGAGCTGACGAGCCGGCGCAAGGACAAGATCGGCGCGGTAAAGCAAGCGCTTGCGCAAGCGCTTGTCTCTATTCTAGCAGGAAGTGCATCTGTTGTCAAAAGTGCAGAGTTCGACGGCGCTTGGAGTGATCACACCCTGAGCTCCTCAAAGCCCGCCTTCCCGAGAGGAGTTGCCACCGGCGTTTCGAGCCGCGCATGCACGCCTGGCCGAGACCGGGCCTCGCGCTTGGGCGACAGCGTGCGTCCGCGCCCTCCACCCAAGCCCCACCGCTTGACATCCTCGCCGCAGGAGCCTATGGTTCAACCGTCTCTCCAGGTACTCGCGGCCGGCACCAAGACCGGAGGGCATCATCCCCTGATGGCAAACAGATACCCGGATGCCGGGGGGTTGCGCCATGCGTAGCCTCACAACCGGAAGGGTGATTGCCTCAGCCCTGCTCGCCCTGCCGGGCCTCTTTCTCGCCTGGCAGTTTGCATCCAGCGCTTTCCGCTGGAGCAACGGCTGGATGGAGGGGCTCTCCTACGCCCTCGGCGCGGTGGCCTTCCCGCCTATGGCGGCCCTGCTTGTCTCGGGACGGGTGCGTCACCCGGCCATGTACGGGTGTGCCGCTGTGCTCGCTGCCGTCCCCGGTGCCTGGTGCATTCGCTGGACGGTGTGGCTCCTGACCCGCGCACCCGAGATCGGTCCTTGCCCCGCCTACGTGCCCCTCGCCTTCGCCCTGGTGGGAGCCCTCCTCCTGAGCACAGCGGGGATGCTCGCCGAGAGGGCGTGTCGACGCGGCCGCTGAGAGCATTCGTGGCATCCGGCCTGTGCAGCGGGAGACGGCAGCAGCCTGACCGGGATGGCAGAGCAGCGGACTACCGCTGGGCTTCGGACGGTCGGCACGGATGCAGTCGCCTCGAAGATGGCACAGGACTCGCTCTCTTCGAGAGGATACTCCCCTAAGGAGGCGCCATGACGCGCAGAAGAGGCGATGCCGGCGGGAGCTCCTCCCGCTCCGGCTATGTAGTCACCATCATCCTGAACCTCATCCTGCTCTATGTCGTCCACAGCGTGCCGCGGTGGAATCTCAGCTTTGTCACCGCAGCCTACCCACAGGTGCTCTGGGCGTTCGACCTCTCCATCGGAGCGACTATCGCCGCCAACCTGACCTACCTGGCCTATGATCGGCCGTGGTATATGCACCTCACGCGGGCGATCCTCGCCGTCCTGGGTCTCATCGTGCTGATCGTGCTCTTCTCGGTCTATCCCTTCAGCTTTGGCGCCCCCGCCGTGGACGTTCTTGTGCGGGTGCTGCTGGTCCTTGGGATGGTCGGTACGGCCATCGGGCTCATTGTCGAGGCCGTTCAGTTCGGTCGCACGATAGCCGCATGACAGGCGCGGATGCAGAGCCCCGGCCGTCCCTATCAGTACAGGCCGTGCGGAACACCGTGCAGGTGTCCAGGGGACTGAGCGTGCCCAACGCTCATGGGTGCAGCTCAAGTACGGAGCAGCTTGCGCTCGGCCACGCTGTCACGGCCCCCTCCCCAGGCGGGCGCCGCAGCGCCCGCCTGGGGAGGGGGCCACGGGGGTGGGGGTCCTGGCAGCATCACAGATGAGCCTGCCTCCGGGGTCAGCCAGCACTGACCCATCGATTGACATTCTTCTCCGCACCCGCTATGATGGAACCGGGGCAGGGCGACGCGCCGGGTTCCGCGGATCAGGTCGAAGAGCGACGAACCTCCCCCCAGAGGGCGGCCAGCGTCCGCGCCATGCGCCCGCCGATCAGGCCTGTCGTCCCAAAAGCCACCGGGAACCACACCGGCACACCCAGCACTGAAGGGTTGGCATAGCGCCAGACTCCCGAGTAGACGAACAGCGCCTCGGCCAGTGTGCCGAGCACGCCGATGACCAGGAAAAAGCTCAGGTCCAGTCGGTCATGCCAGAGCGCAAGCACGACCACACACTCTGCCGACATGGCCCCGAGCAACAGGAGGTTGTTCCTCCACAGGAGCGACACGCACACCGCCATGTAGACAAAGGCGGCAAACTGCACCGCCAGATCGCCCCAGAGACTCCTCCGCCGGTTCATCGACTGCGCCTCCCTGTCCATCGTTTCCATCATAGCAGAGACCGGCAGGGCGGGCAACCGACGGCTGATGGCGGAGCTTGTCCCGGTGTCCTCGGCGCAGGATAGCGCCGAGTTGCCGGCCTGCACACGGCGCCGCGAAAGGAGCGTCTACGATGTCCGGCACGGCCCAACGTCTCTCCGCCTGGCTGCGGCTGGCCCGCCTTCCCTTCCACACAGTTGGGGTCTTGCCCTTTGTGCTGGGCATGGTCCTCGCCTACCGGCTGACCGGCACCTTTCGCTGGCCCATTGCCGCCCTCGGAACGTTGGGCGTGATCCTGGTCATGCTCGCCACCTACTTTGCCGGCGAGCACTGGGACTATGTCGAGGACACGTTCTCCGGCTCGCTGGGGCGGAGCCGCTTCGCAGGCGGCTCTGGCGTGCTGCAGAGCGGCCTCCTGCCGCGCCACGCCGCCTTACGGGCGTCGCTCGTGAGCGTAGCCCTCGCCCTCGTGGTCGCGCTGGCCCTCCGTTACGTCTTCCGCACCGGCCCCTGGACCGTCCCTTTCGCCCTCATCGGCCTTCTCGGGGGCTTTTTCTACTCGGCGCGGCCCGTGCGCTGGGTGAGCACAGGCATCGGCGAGCTGTGGATCGCCTTCTGCTACGGGTGGCTCCCGGTTGCCGTGGGCTGCTACCTTCAGACCGGGAGCATCCCGGGGACCGTGCACCTCGTCGCGCTGCCCATCGCCTTCACAATCTTCAATGTCATCCTCCTGAACGAGTTCCCGGACTATGACGCCGACCGACAGGCCGCGAAGGCCAACCTGACCGTGCGCCTCGGGCGCGAGCGGGCGGCCTGGCTCTACGCTGCCGCGGCGGTCGCCGCCTGTGCGGCGTTCCTCCTCTCGCTGCGCCACGGGGTGCCCGGCACGGCGCTCTGGCCCTATCTGCCGGTGCTGGCCCTTACAGTGACGCTCGCAGTGCTGGTCGTCGGCGGCCGCTGGCGGGACCGGCCCACCCTTGAGCGCCTCTGTGGCGCCAACCTCCTGGTGAACCTGGGCACGACGGCGGCCTATATCCTGGCCTTTGCGAGGTGATGGGATGAGCGAGTGGTTACCGGGGTGGGGCAAGAGGCCGAGGCGCCGCGTGCGCTCGTACTGGTGGCCGCCAACCCTGTTCCTGCGCCAGTTGGGGAGCGCGCTCTATGTGGCGGCCCTGACGCACTGGCAGGAGCTGGGCTACTGGGTGCGCACCTACGGCGTGCAGTGCCTGCCCGGTGCCGCCGGCTCCCGAGGCATGGGCTGTATCGGGTTTCCGGCCCACCCCGTGTGGGAGATGACAGCCGCCTGTAACCTGCACTGCATCCACTGCCACGCCTCGGGCGGCAGGCCCGCCCCTGACGAGCTCACCACCGAGGAGGGGAAGCGCCTGCTCGACCAACTCGCCGGGATCAGGGCCTTCCGCATGATGGCCTTCACCGGCGGCGAGCCCCTGGTGCGGGAGGACCTCTTCGAGCTCCTCGCGTACTCGCAGGCCCTGGGCTTTACCAACACCATGGCCACCAACGCCACCCTGATCGACGATGCCGTCGCCCGCCGCCTGCGCCGGCTCGGGCTGGTCATCGCCGCGGTCAGCCTCGATGGCTTTGACGCGGCCACGCACGATTATGTCCGCAATCAGCCCGGGTCCTTTGAGGCTGCGCTGCGGGGCATGCGCGCCCTGCGCCGCGCCGGCATCCTCCTCCACATCAACATCACCGCCATGGAGTACAACATCGACCAGCTCCCACGGCTCATGGCCCTCATCGACGAGCTGGGCGCGGGGATTCTCCTCATGTACCAGCTCGTGCCGGTCGGTCGGGGGCGGCGCATCGGGCGTGCCGCGCTCGACCTTGGCGCCAACGAGCGCCTGATCCGCTTCATGGCCGAGGCCCAGCGGACCACGCGGGCCATCATGGAGCCGGTCGCCGGCCCGCAGTACTGGCCTTTCCTGCTGCAGCGCGCGGGCATCCGTGGGGGCCTGCGTCTGCGTCTGGCCGAAGCCGTCTTCCACGGCTGCTCTGCGGGGCGCGGCTTTATCTACATCAAGCCCAACGGTGAGGTGTGGCCCTGTCCCTTTATCGAGGTGAGCTGCGGGAACGTCCGCGAGGCACCCTTTGCCCGGATCTATGCCGAGGCGCCTATCCTCAAGGCGCTCCGTGAGCGGGAGAGGCGCCTGGAGGGCCGCTGCAGCGAGTGCGAGTATCGGAGGCTCTGCGGCGGCTGCCGCGGCCGCGCCCTGGCCGTCTCCGGCAGCTACCTGGCAGAGGACCCCTCGTGCTTTATCCACAGGGAGACAGGCGAACCTCAGGGGTGAGGGACATTGAGCTACGAGCACCCCAGAATTCTCCGAACCCTGGCCGGCGCGTAGCTGTTCAGACTCGCATTCAGCGCATGGCACGGAGGCAGGCTGCGGGTGGCCCGGTACATCGGGATCGGCTTTGCGCCGGCTCGTCGGCAAACGCCCCTCCCCCAAGCGGGTTCAGGGGTGGATAGGTTGCCCCACAGGCGGGGCCAACGCATTCGAGGGGCAGTGCCCCATCCCCCCTGGGGCATTCCCCGCTTTGCCCGTAGGGCAAAGCGGGGTTAAGCCCCCTACCCCCTTCCCCGCCGCACAAGC
>ENA-ORXB01001182-ORXB01001182.1-sediment-metagenome-genome-assembly--contig:-NODE-1182-length-34578-cov-5.067621_pt1 | contig 34578 bp, 23 predicted proteins | sample MGYA00237863_ERZ511475 | MGnify/ENA primary metagenome ERZ511475 (study PRJEB26305, sample SAMN06343858) | sediment metagenome | isolation source: hot spring sediment | place: Canada: British Columbia... | reverse complement strand
TGACGCTGATTCAGGGAGCGAATGCCGTCCGCCAGTCAGGGCGACTGGGACAAACCCAGACGCTATTGCAAGGCGATGAACTTCAACAGAAGGTACGGGACTATATCACGCAAGCACAAAGCCTACTGGAGCAGGAATCTCTTAAGGAGCTCGCCAAGATATTCGCTGAAGAGGGTCTTAACGACACTGCACCTGCAGACGCTTACTAAACGGAGGTCAGCATGACAAACTGGGACGCGATCATGAAGGAGGCGAGGCGGTTGGCAAACCTGCTACAACGCGCCGAAATCGATCTCAACGAGGCGGAAAAAGCGCTGGGCTACTACCTGTTCAAAGACTGCAACGACCAAGCAATGGAACGCTACCTGCACGAGATGGGAACGAATCCCCCACCTCGCAGCCGCCGCACACAAAACTACTATAGAGAACTCCACCGCATTTGGAAACAGTGGAGCGCGAATTGCTCGCTTTCAGGCTTGAATAAAGCACGAGCCTGGGGCTGGGGGATTAAGATGACAAAGGGTGTGAGAGCATGAAAGACTCACTCGAGAGGACAGAGGAAATCAGTTTTGACGAACTTGGGCCCAAGCCTTTTCTTGAGTGGCTCAGAGGGCAAGGCGAAACGCTCGCTCAACATACTGTTGTTGAGGCAGGCAGGATGCCTTTCATTCAGGCGGTTCAGAAATTTGAACATGAGTATCGCCGTTACCTACATGATGTGGTCTGCCGTAAAACTGCTTTTGAGGATTTTGAAATAATTAACATATCTTTGTGGAATAGAAGAATTGATATTAATGCTGATTGGGTAACGAACCTTTACAACATTTTAATCAAACTCTTTGAAGCTGAGTTTGGTGTTAGTGGTATGACACCACGCCGATTTGTTAGTGCGATTATCACACACACAAAGAGAGCTAAGGAATTCTTGGAAAAATACTTAAATCGATATAGAAAAACATCTTCCATCGTTCGAAATATTCCTGAACAGGTGATTCGCGCTTCGTGCCTGCTATGTCGCGAGTGGGAAAATCTGACGAATCTGCTCTACGAAATGGCTCTTTACCTTCTCAATTCTGATATTCCTGATAGCAAAATAGAAAAGTGGCATAAAAAATTAAGTGATTTGAAAAGAGCCATTGTGGATCACCGTTTAGATTGTTTAGACCCGCTCTTAGGTGGAGATGGTTCTTTGGGCGGGCGAACCGATAATGAAACACTTACTATTAACCATAGATTAACTGATATTCTCGATGCGATTAGAGATATACGTAACAAAGTAGCTCATCCCAACGATCTCAAAATTGAAGATATAGAACGACTCGTAGAATACTCGGATTATGTGCTTCAAAAACTGGAGAATGCATGCCCTCTTGTTGCTCGTATAGTAAGCGTACAAATAAATGTGAATGGTTCGAATGAGATTGGTATTTATACAGAAGTTGATCAGCGGAAAAAAGGGCCAGTGTACTTGCCATATGAAAGAATACTTAACATTGGTGCAGAGCCTGTTTCTGACTTGAATGGTAAAGAGGTCATTGTGTTCCCCACCCGTATCGAGAAAGGGCAATACAAAATCAATACTATTACACCTGTAATCTTGCTTAGGAAAAGAGAGTATGTAGAAAAAATACATTCGGCAAGAGATGAACAACTAAAAATTACAATAACTTATGTTGTGAGAGAAGCTGAAGAATACATTCCTGAGGTGCGCGTAGATGAATAGAATCCTTCACTTCATGCAACACCACGAACTCATTTTCTCCATCGGGGTGTTCGGATTAGCGCAGATGAGCGCAGACATGCTGGCGGATCTGGGATGTAGCTGGATAGCAGCGATCCTGCGCGGGCTGGGGCTTGCGCTCTTGCGCTCTTTATAGTCATTCTCTTCTGGAGTATATCACGACAGAAGAATATGCTAACAGTGCCCGTCGTATTCACAGAATCTGCCAGCCGCGAGGATGCCCGTGCCGAACTGAAGCAGTTTGAAGACTCCACACGCACCGACCGCCTCGTGAAAATTCTGGATTCGAGCTCGCCCGTGCGCGAGGAGGAGTTATACATCCAATTGAGCAAAGCCGAAACGCTGCGCCAAACGGACGAGACCAACCCCTGGCAAGAAGCCCTGCAACAGATGGTGCATGAGTGGGACAAGGAGGTGGATGATCGCCTGCAACGCTGGGTGGTGGGTCAGTATAAAGGGGTGATCTATCTGGTCAGCCCGAATGTCGTGCTGCCAGCGGCGTTTTACTTGGGCGCAGCAGTAGGGCTGCGACGCCGCCTGAAAATCTATCAGCGGAACAACCCCGGCGACTATCACCTCGCGATTGACCTTTCAGAAAACCCGCGTATCCTGCTGGAACCACCTGCACAAGACATCTCGCAGATTCGCACCGTTCCAGAAGGCGCGACGCCGCCCGGAACCCGCAGGGGGCAACTAATCTTACATCTTATCATCTCTGATAGGCATGAGCCGCAACTGGAAGCGCACCCCGAGCATGTTAGCGCAGACTCGGTCGCGCTCTTTTATCCCAAAGCGCTGCCCATGGGCGCCGACTGGCTACCTTATGTGCAGGCGTTTGTGCAACGCGCCAAGCCGTGGGTGGAACGGTATCAGCAGGTTGATATGTGCCTCTCAGTGCCCAATTCCGTCGCGATGGCGCTGGGCATGGCGTTCTCGCGGTCGCCTCAGATTCGTGTTTGCCACTGGTACGCGGGCGTTTATAAACCCGTCGCCGCCCTAAGCTGGATCGAACAGAGACTGCCCTTTGATTGAGCTGTACCGACTCAGGTTCTGCCAGTGTGGCTCCAACCCTGTGATTGCGCTATAGCGAAAAGAACGGCTGCAGGAATAGAGACTCCGCGAGCGAACTCTTTGTCACGAGGGAGGTTCGATGCGACGATGCGAAGATTGATGAGCTGGCTTGGGCTGGTACTGTTGTGCACCACTTTGAAGGCACAGTCCCCTGATATCGCCTCGATGCTGCGCGATGCATTCCCCGTGTCGCAGCTAAAGCCCGGCATGAAAGGCTATGGTCTGACCGTGTTCAAAGGCACCCAGATCGAACGATTCGAGGTGGAAGTGGTCGGGGTGCTGGAAAATGCGAACTTGGGACGACCACTCGTGCTGATTAAAATGAAGGGTGGCCCCATCACAGGGCGTCAAGCAAATATTATTGCCGGCATGAGCGGCAGTCCCATTTTTATCAACGGCAAGATTCTGGGGGCAGTCGCTTACGGATTTGCTTTCCCACGCGAGCCGCATGGATTGGTAACCCCTCTGGAAGATATGCTAACCACTTTTGACCCACGCCTCGATCGACGCGCGGCGAGCCTGACCACGCCGCGAGTGGTGCGTCGCCCGATTCGGCTGGGGGAGCGGCTTTATGCGGGCGTGCATATCGGACCGAATCCGCCTTCCGCCCCTAATCTGGCTTGGGCGCGCCCCCTCATGACGCCCGTGATGGTCAGCGGTGTCTCAGCGCGTGGACTGGAACGGTTGCGTAAGAAACTGGAGCCTTACGGGTTGATGCCGGTGATGGCACCCGGCGGGGCAGGCAAACCGATTAAAGTGCAGTTTGAGCCGGGCGCGGCGTTCGGCGTGGCGCTCGCCACAGGCGATCTCGATTTCACGGCGATCGGCACCTTGACCTATCGCAAGGGCGATTATGTGCTGGCGTTTGGGCATCCCTTCTTTGGCACAGGCGAAGTGGAGATGCCTATGACCGTCGCAGAAATTGTGGATGTGTTCCCCTCTTATTACGCCTCATTCAAACTGGGCAATCGGGCACAAACGCTGGGCACCGTCTATCACGATGGTGCTTTCGCCGTCGCCGGACGGCTGAGGCGCAACGCCCAGATGATGCCCGTACAAATGCGCATCACCAATGCCCAGACGGGGGTGGCACGCACCTTCCGCTGCGAACTGTTCCGTCATAAGCTTCTGACCCCATTCCTGATCGAGATTGCCGCGTCCGAGTTTATCGGGCGGGTCTATTTCGCACTGGGTGACGCAACAGTAACAGTGCGCTGGACACTCAAAACACAACCTTATGGCGAGATTCGCTACGAAAACCGCCTGTTTAGCGAGACCTTTGTGGAGAATGTTGCTCTACAGGACCTGAGCTATCTGCCGGGCTTGCTACAGAGCACCCCCGATCGCAAGGTGGAGCTGGAGGGGCTGGAGATGGAACTAATTATCCAGCCCGGTCGCCAGACCGCGTTTATCGAGCGCATCACGACCGATAAAGGCGCGTATCGACCAGGCGAACAGGTGAAAGCAACGGCATGGGTGCGTCCCGCGCATGCACCCTCGGCACCGACACCTTACGCCTTCACTTTTCACATTCCCTATGACGCCACGCCAGGACGCTACACCTTGCAAATAGCCGCTGAAGGTGAAGGCGCTGGCGTACCGACCGGTCTACCAATGGGGCTGGTGCGCGTCCTGATAGGGGGTGGTGGAGGTGGCACGCCCTCCACAGAGCAACTGCTTCGCGAGTTCCAGCGACGCGAGCGCAACTATCAGCTGGTCGCCACACTCACCCTGCCCATGATGGGCGCAACAGTGCAAGGTGAACCGCTCTATCAGATGCCCCCGCTGATGCGTGAGATTTTAACCAGCCCACGCGCCTCAGGTATTCAGCCCGAACCGGATCAGATGAAACAGGTGCTTTCCACCGAATGGGTGCTACAGGGTTCGCAAATGCTCTTTTTGACCGTACTGCCGCCAGAGGAAGGTGAAGGGGTTCTGCCAGGAATGCCCGGCTTGCCGCCTGGCGCAATTATTTCACCACCCACGCCGTCCCTATCGCCCGGGACGATGGAGGGATTCAGTGGGGAGAGTGCTTTTGAGTCAGACGTCCCGGACCTGTCCGAGATGGAGGTGCAGGCAGAGCGCACCACGACGGAAACGCCCGCCTTATCGGAACAGCCCACTACCGAGACCCAGCGCAAGCGTGAAACACCCGTTAGCCGTGCGCTAAAACGCTGGGAACTGACCGATTTCCGTATGCTCAGCCGCGGCAAAATGGAGGGAGTTGCCGTAGATACAGAAGGCACTTTGCATCCCGCACCACACCCACGACCTCTCACCCGCCTCGAGCTGGACTACATCGGGTGTCTCGCCCGCGATTCCCAAGGCACGCTCTATGCAGGTGGCGGTATGCCGGCACGCCTTATGGCGGTCAATCCTGACGGCACGGTTCAGCGCACGCTAAACCTGCCCGGGCTGATGGCAACCGCAGCCACGGTTGCCCCCGACAACACGCTCTATATAGGCGTTTCGCCCGAAGGCACAATCCATCGCCTCAAAAACGGGCATCTGGAACTGATCGCCCGCACAGGAGCACGCTACATTAATGCCCTGCTAACAGCCGGGCAACGGCTCTACATCGCAACGGGTGTGCCTGCACGCCTGCTAATGTGGGATGGAAACTCCTTGAATGAGCTTCTGCGCTCGGACGAGACACATTTTACTGCGCTGGCATGGGATTCGGCGGGCAATCTCTATGTGGGCAGCTCGGAACGGGGGCTTGTCTATCAGCTGACGCCCGACGGCTTCTCCCGTGTGATTGCCGATTTGCGTGAGCCAACCGTCAGTGCGCTTGCCTGCGATGAGCACGGCAATCTTTACATCGGCACGATGCCCGCTGGCAATCTCTATCGCCTGTCGCCTGAAGGCACCCTGAAACCGCTCCATCCGCAGGGCAGACTCAGCATCCGGGCACTTCTGGTGGACAAAGACAACCTTTACGCGCTCAGTGCCGATAGCCTCTACCGCACCCGCTGTACCGGCTCCGACGCGCCACTTACTCTGCTGCTGCGCCAGTCGCTGGAACTGGTGTGCGCAGTCGGAAGCATGCCGCTTACACTTGCCTCCGCCCACGAAGCACAGCTCTGGAGCCTACAACCAAACGAGCCGGAAACCGGGTCGCAAGGAGGCATCTACCTCTCCCCTGTGCTGGACGCGGGTCAACAGGCGCGCTGGGGCGTGATGCGCTGGAACGCCCTTGTCCCCGAGGGAGCGCTGGTGGAGATTCAGACCCGCTCGGGCAACACACGCGAACCCGACGCGAGCTGGAGCACTTGGTCTGCCCCCGCCACGAACCCTGAAGGCAGCCCCATTCTCAGCCCACCAGCCCGATTCTTGCAGGTGCGCGTGCGTCTGTCGGGCAACCCTGCCCCGCAGGTGCGCGCACTCACGCTGACCTATATCCCTGCCAACCGCCCGCCAGAAGTGCAACTTATCACACCCAAACCCTATACCGTCTGGAGCGAAAAGCAGACGATTCGCTGGTCAGCGCGCGACCCAGACGGCGACACGCTGCGCTTCACTGTGGAAATCTCCAGCGACGGCGGCAAAAGCTGGCAAAAACTCAAAGACCAGGGCAGCACAGACATGCATAGCGAATCAGGCGAACTGGACATGCCCGACCCCGCAAAAATGTTGCAGGAGCTGAAGCAGGCACTGGAAAACTCACCCGACATCCCGGCGGAGGTACGCGCCCAGATCGAGCAGCAGGCGCCGGAACTGGTTCAGCAAATGCAGACTGCGATGAAGCAGCTGCCCGCTACTTTACCCACCACGCCGCCAACGCCGACAGAGCCGACGCCACCAGTCGCTCCGCGCCAGATGGAATGGGACACCACCAAAACGCCGGACGGCGTCTACCTGCTGCGCCTGAAGGCAAGTGACCAGCCCGCCTCCCCTACCGACTACGCCGAAGTCTACACACCGCCCGTGCCCGTCGTGATCTGCAACACACCGCCAGTCCTGTCTGTGCGTCAGGAACGCCTAAAGGTAAATGATGACCGCACGGTAGAGCTGAGCGGCTACGCCCTGCAGGTGTTCAACGCCGCAGCGAACCAGCCCGCCCCCTCCGACAATACGAAGGCGAAGCCTCACCATGCCAGCAAACGCATCCCGCGCAACAGCGTGCCTATCGTCGGTGTGCAGTACCGCATCGACAAAAACGAATGGCTCAGCGCGGAACCGCTGAACGGGTTGTTCGACTCGGCTTTTGAGATGTTTCGCCTGAAAACGGAGCCACTGGAACCAGGTGAGCATACCCTCACCATCAAAGCCTTCAACGCAGCGGGAAAAAGCGCCGAACAGGAGCTGAAGGTCATCGTCCCAGCAAAGCCGGAGGGGAAGGGAAATGCCCAATCCTCCAGATAACGCGGTGCGCCCGCATGTGGTGATTATCGGAGGCGGCTTCGGCGGATTGCAAGCGGCCAGAGGGCTGCGCCACGCGCCAGTCGAGATTACCCTTATCGACCGGCGCAACTTCCATCTGTTCCAGCCCCTGCTCTATCAGGTTGCAACGGGCGGCTTGGGACCCGCTGAGATTGCGGTGCCACTGCGCGCCTTGTTCAAACATCAGCCCCATATTCGTGTGCTGAACGCAGAAGTGGTGGACATCGACCCACAACAGCAGACGGTATACCTGCACGATGGCGAGCCAATCACCTATGACTATCTGATCGTCGCAGCAGGAGCAAGCTACCACCACTTCGGACACGATGAATGGGCAAAGTACGCGCCCGGACTGAAAACAATTGAGGACGCCCAAGAGATCCGGCGGCGTGTACTGCTCGCGCTGGAGCATGCCGAGCGCGAAAGCGACCCGCAACGCCAGCAAGCGTGGCTCACTTTCGTGATTGTCGGGGGTGGCCCCACAGGGGTGGAACTGGCGGGTGCGCTGGCAGAACTGGTGCATGTGACGGTGCGTGGTGAATTCCGCCGATTTGATCCTGCCAATGCACGCCTACTGCTGCTGGAGGGTGGACCACGACTGCTGCCAACCTATCCTCCAAACCTGAGTGAGAACGCCCGTCAGTCGCTTCAGCGACTTGGTGTCGAGGTCGTGACAAACGCACTGGTAAACCAGGTGGATGAGCAGGGCGTTCAATACACCCATAAGGGCAATCAGGTTCGGGTGCAAACGCGCACCGTGTTGTGGGCGGCGGGCATACGCACCGTGCCACTCGCGGAACGGCTTGCCCAGCGCACCCATGCGCCTACAGATAAAGGCGGACGATTGATGGTGGAGCCAGACCTTTCACTGCCCAGCTACCCGAACCTCTTTGTGATCGGTGACCTCGCCCACTATGCTCACCAGACAGGCACACCGCTGCCCGCCGTGGCACCTGTTGCCATGCAGCAAGGAAGCTATGTGGCACGGGTCATCCGGGAGCGATTGCACGGACGCCAACCGCCCCCTTTCCGCTATAAAGATAAAGGGGACGCCGCCGTCATCGGACGCAAAGCCGCCGTCATCAAAATCGGCAAGCTCCATTTGACAGGCTTCCTCGCATGGCTCGGCTGGCTCTTTATCCACCTGCTCTATCTGGTGGGATTCGAGAACAAACTGCTCGTGATGATTCAGTGGGCATGGAACTATTTCACGCGCAATCGACGCGCACGGCTCATCCTCTATTGCTACGGGACACCACCGCACACGCCCGAATCGCGTATAATATCTCCTGGCGATGAGGCCAGGAGGGAACAACGATGAGTCAACAACTCGTTACGGAACGCAAAGCACGGTTCGAAACGCTGTCGGGCATCGAAATCAAACGCTATTACACGCCCGACGATATCGCGACGCTGGACTATCAACGCGACCTGGGCAACCCCGGCGAATACCCGTTTACGCGCGGGCTGTATGAGACGGGGTATCGCACCAAACTCTGGACCATTCGTCAATTTTCGGGCTTTGCTACCCCCGAAGAGACCAATCAACGGTACAAGTACCTGATCTCGCAAGGGCAGACGGGGCTCTCGGTGGCGTTTGACCTGCCAACGCTGATGGGCGTCGACCCAGATGACCCCGAAGCGGAAGGCGAGGTCGGCAAGTGCGGAGTCAGCGTCGCCTCGCTCAAAGATATGGAAATCCTGTTCGATGGCATCGATCTGGGCAGCATCACCACCTCCATGACCATCAACGCGCCCGCGATTATCATCTGGGCGATGTATCTCGCGGTCGCCGAAAAGCAGGGCGTGCCACTGGAGAAGCTCTCCGGCACAATCCAGAACGATATTCTCAAAGAGTTCATCGCGCAGAAGGAGTGGATTTTCCCACCAGAACCCCACATGAAGCTTATCGTGGACACGGTGGAGTTCGGTTGCCAGTATGTACCGAAATGGCACCCCATCAGTATCAGCGGCTATCACATTCGCGAGGCAGGTTCCACCGCCGTTCAAGAGCTGGCGTTCACCCTGGCAAACGGCTTCGAGTATGTGCGCTGGTGCCTGGAGCGCGGGCTGGACATCGACGAATTTGCGCCGAAGCTCTCCTTCTTCTTCAATGCCCATATCGACTTCTTTGAGGAGATAGGCAAGTTCCGTGCGGCGCGTCGAATCTGGGCACAGGAGATGCGCGAGACCTTCGGCGCGAAGAATCCCCGCTCATGGTGGCTGCGATTCCACACGCAAACCGCCGGGTGCTCCCTCACGATGCAACAGCCCTATGTGAATATCATTCGCTCCACCATCGAGGCGCTGGCAGCCGTGCTGGGCGGCACGCAATCGCTGCATGTGAACTCGTTTGATGAGGCATGGGCACTGCCCACCGAGGAAGCTGCCCTGCTCTCGCTACGCACCCAGCAGGTCATCGCCGAAGAGACGGGCGTTGCCAACACCGTCGACCCGTTGGGTGGCGCGTACTTCGTGGAGTGGATGACTAACAAGATGGAGGAGGGCGCTCGCGAATACTTCCGCCGTATCGAGCAGCAAGGCGGCGTCATCCCTGCTATCAAGAGCGGCTTCTTCCAGCAAGAGATCGCCGATGCCGCCTATCACTTCCAGCGTCGCGTGGAGGAGCGTGATTTTATCTGGGTCGGCGTGAACGAGTATGTAATGGAACAGGAGCCAATCCCGTTCCGCATCCTCAAGATTCCCGAGGAAACGCGCGAGAAGCAGGTGCAGCGCATGCAAGCACTGCGACGCGAGCGGGATAATCGAGCCGTGACACAGGCTCTGCGCGACCTGCAGGTCGCAGCGCGACGCGAGGAGAACCTGATGCCGCCCATCCTGACCGCGGTGAAAGCCTACGCCACACTGGGCGAAATCGTGAATGCACTGAAGGAGGTGTACGGCGTCTACACGGAAGCGCTCGTGATCTAAACGGCGAGGGATACTTCCTGCAGCGACCGCACCAGGCAAATGCGGGAAAACGGAACGCAGCTGTTCGGGAAATCCTGGCAGGTAGGGGCAGACACACGGGTCTGCCCCTGGGGTGTCTGCCCTCTGAAATTCGTACACCCCCAAGCGAGATTGCCAAACCGCAATCCCTTATCCGACCAGTCATGCAGCCAGATGTTTACTGCCTGTAAAGAAAAATGGTCTAAAGCGACGGATAAAAGGCAAACACATATCCTTGCTGCCCCCATTCTTTCGCTCGGTGCGCATAACGACAAAGCCACTCCTTGTCACTCTCTTCCCACGCCTCAATAAGGTCAAGCGCCTCCTTGCCAAGCAGCGACACTAACACCTCTAAGAGGGTCGAAACCCCCATACCCGTTTCAGAAAGCTTGGTGGGGTCTTTCTTCGCAACTTCTAATCGCTGAACGATTAGAGGCACCACGCGAACCCCCTCATCGACCAGTAGCTGGGCACGAATCGTGTCTTTACCTTTAGCTGACAGTAGCTGTTCAACAAGAAGAGCAGGGTCACGTGCCGTCTCACCTAATCGGATAAAAGAACGCCACGCTTTGGCAACCGCGTCATCGCCCGTCACAGCCGCACGCACATCCATTCCGCGCTTGGCATAGTGAAACAACATCCGACCGTACTCCTCTACCAAATACAGAGGATAAGCCGACTTCGTCGCCCAAGCCGCAATGCCCGCTTGACGCTCCGCCTCAAGAAACTCTTCATACGGCTTCACCAACTCGGCGCGGCTCAGCCCCACCTCTTTCAGCATCCCCTCAAGCCGCCGCGCTAAGTCAGCCGCCGACTTGACCTCAGGCACCGCCTGAACCGCTTTCAAACGAACCATCACCGTCCGCGCCAACGCCACATCAGGCGAAACACGCTCCCGCAACCGACGCAAATCCGCCGGCAGCGCCTCCTCAGAACCCGCTTGCCTTATCCGCTCCCACTTCGGCAGATACTCTTCCAAAAACGACAACAACTCCATATGCATGGAGTGCGATAAGGCTACTAACGCCGCAACAAACAACCCATACTGCTGGTCACTCGCTATCCACCGAAAGTCGGGTTTACTGGGATAATCTCCTGTGAGAATACGCATCGCCAACGCCTTCCGCTGCTCCAACGGCACATCCCGACAACGCAATACCACAAAAACTTTATACAGGTCGTGCACATCGTTGGGATCCAACTCGTCCACCTGTTTAGCCAACAGAAGGGCTTGAGAAGTATACGCAACAGATTGTGTGTTCGGTTGGGTTCTCTGCGCCTCGGTTTGGGCATCGGCTAATAACCAGCCGCAAAGCAGCACCAAGCTGCTCAGGATTCGGTTCATTCGCTGTGTGTGTCGCATCTGCATTCGCCTCCTATCTCTTATTGATGCCTACTGGCACCCGTAGGGTCGTGGTAGATCGATGAGTAGGTCGGAGTGTGCGGGTGTGTTCCCATTTGTGCTGGTGTAGGTCCAAGGGAACGACGGGAAGCGTTCCAAAGGATTACCAAACTGCAATCCCTTGTCCGACCAGTCGTTCCGCTGGGTTTCCACCTGAGGCGCACCTTGCGTATACCCAGACCCCTTTAGAAATAGGGCGCGAATCGAAACACCTTTCCCTGCTGGATGTACTCTTTCGCCCGACAGGCATAATACCGCACCCATTCGTTCTCATCGCGGGTGAACGGCTCAATCAAAGGCAGTGCTTGCTCTCCCCCAAGCGTCACCAGCACCTCCAGCAGCGCGACTAATCCCATCCCTGTACCCTTGATCTGATCCCGATGACGCGCTGCCCATACTAGCTTCTCCCACACGAGCGGCACCACTGAGACACCTAAGTCCACCAACATCTGGCTCTTACTCTCCGCAAATGTGCCTATTCCTTGCCAGTTCATAGCGTCATCCACAATCCATTGAGCCAATTTCTCACGTGGTATCTTACCTAACTCTAAGTATACCTCAAATAAGGGCACCTGACAACCCGAACGCTTCAAGTAATCCCGTATCTCTTTCGCCGCGGCTTCTATGTCCACACCTCGCCAGCCTGACTGCATCAGTTGGTGCCCGTACTCCCAAAGGAGCAGCTCGTACAGCCCTGGTCCTCCGTGATCAATAGATTGCCGCGCCTCGATTTCCCGTGTAAGCGCCTCCAACCACTGAGCAATGGAGCCGTTGAAATTGATATACTGGAGCATCCGTTCCAAACGACGACGCAAATCACTGGCTGTCTTGATTTCGGGAATATCACGCACTGCTTTCAGCCGAGCCAACGCTGCACGCACATAGTTGAGCCAAGGTACAGGAGACGTCCGCTGCTCCGGAGGGCGCTGACGCATCGACTCCCACTGTTGAAGTTTCTCCTCCAGCAACGAGATAGACTCCACATGATTCGAATGAGCTAAGGTCTGGACCGCATCTGTAATGACCAGCCCATGCATCTCTTCTTTGTGCGACAAGGCTCCTTCCTTTGCAAAGGCATACTCCCCACGAATGTAGCGATACGCGTACTGAATACGCTTCGCTTGGGGAATGTCCTCACAGCGTAGCAAAAGCAGGATTTTAGAGTAATCGTCAATGTTGGCTGGGTCGAGTTTATCGATGTCGAGGTTTCTTATCCAAGAAGTTTCAGGAGAGAAACCGCTTTTAGGCAGCGGCGTTTCCTGCTGCGTCCAGAGCAGATTTACACTCGCAACGGTTGCGACAAGCCAGATAACAATTGTTCGCATCCTCTTAGCCTCCCTGTTATGGACTCCACCCAATTAGTAGGTCATGGTGGGAGGAAAAGTTCCTGTTTGTGCTGCTATATCGCCAAGGAAATGCCGGGAAGCGTTCCAAAGGATTGCCAAACTGCAATCCCTTGTCCGACCAGTCACGGCGCCAAAGACTGGCGTTTGGGGTGTTTTCGACGTTTAGTAACGCTCCATAGGCAATTACATCCGCTACAATCTCGGGGTCGGAGGGCAGATCTCTTCTCTGATATTGTGGGTAAGCATCGGTTGTATGCCGTCTGTATGGGCAAAGACCGTGTGCTTGCTCCCAAGCATCTAAAAGCTTATCACCCCTACCCTCATCTCCATCCCCGCTTCTTCCAGCGGGTCCTGCGATCGGCATCCAGACTCCAGGTGCTATCTGCCAGTTCGTTTCATAGCTCCATTTATGCCCAAACTCGTGATAGACTGTCCGAGCAAAGCAGTGGATACCATAAATGTCCAGATCATCGACGTGTGTAACTACCTGGCTCGGCGTCCCCTGCGGGCATTGCCCTTGACGAATGGCGAACAAGGGAAGGGTCGTGGAAACATAGTTCATCGTCTTGTTGCGTAAATACACCCATTGGCGACCGTGTATATAGAAGCCGCCGGGGTCAGTTCCGTCTGGATCTTGTGTCGTGTACACCACGGCAGGGCTCCCCATCGCACGCCAGTAGTAATAGAACCAGTTGGGAATGGTCAACCCAGCAGGCTCGCTAACAGCACCCGATGGATGACGAGACCCTGTTGCGGGGAAAAAGACCTCATATCGTGCCCGCCCGACCACCACTCCAGGCGAGCCTGAACGCTCCCGGAACACCATCTCCATCACCTGAGAACCCAGCAAATTCGTGGACAAGTTCGGATTGTAGTCAGGAAGAAGGAACGCGGAGTAGCGCGCACGCTCCCAGATAGGGATATTACCTGATCGACCACCTAAATGGTCATAGCCATAACCCCTGTTGAAGAAACTAAACGGGATACGACTGCGCCAGAAAAGCCGCTCTGCATACCATTCCACCACATCGATAAACACTGTTTCGCTACCGTCAGGGTTCGGTATGCGCAGCAGGAACGATTCAGGTGGTGAGCATAGAACCCACGCGCTCACCGCGGTTTGCAGCGTTACCCCCGTAGGGGTCTCCACAAACACCAGCTCGTTCTCCCCCAGCTCAGGAAAACCTAACGGGTCTAAGCTCTTGCTCCCGTCCAGAAATGCACGCTTGCGCATCATGATCAGCCCCTTGAAGGCTTCACTGGCGGCTGAAAGCCCGAAAAAGCCATAGGGGGCAGGAGAAAGGCTTACCTGAACGCCTTCGACCGCGCCACTACTAATTGGTGTTTGTACAGTGCTGGTTCCTTCATTATCGCCGCTCCAGTTGAAGGTTAGCTGAAGCGTGCCCCCTTGCCACGACCGATAGTAGTTCTGACCATAATATGTGCTTGGTGGATCAAACCACCGGCACACATCGGAACAGTTGGTGCCCGGATTACTGGAGCTGCGCGCGACTTGCAATCGCCCCACAATATTGGCACACCCTTCCTGCCCCGTAATCCCTGTACAATCGGCGTTAATGGTTGCCTCCGTCGCGCTGTGGCACAGCCGCGTGCGCACATCGATGTTGACTGTCCAGTTATTCGGAGCTCCTGTTAATCTTAACAGCCCAATAGAGGAGTGTTGAATAAAGGCTAAATATGGAAGCTGAAGCTGCACATTAGGCTGATTGGGATAGTAAATCGGTTGCAACGCGGTGGGCAAGGTATTGCGATACTGCAGCTCAAAGCGCATTTGCTCGACCAAGTTGAAGCGAACAGGATCGGTGGTGTAAGGTGTTCCCTCAATAATCCAGTAGGAACGCTCGATTGCAGGGAGGGTCAACCTCTGTCCCGGATTGATAGGATAGGTCTCTCCCAAACCACCCCACTTGTTGGTGAAAAGTGTCGCAAAGCGTGAACCCGCGGGTGCACAAACAGTAAGGCTCGCTTTCGGAACACCGCTCACAATACGCCCGTAATCTTGTTGGGTAGAGATGCCAGAAATAGAGTTGGAATTGGTTTGATTCGGGTTATCGGAAGGCTCAGGAGACTGAGAGTAAAGGATCACGGGAAGCAGAAGCATAAAGACGAAAACCGCTCCTCGCCCCCCCCGCTGAATTAGAGTGGGTTGTAAGGGTTCTCCCGATTTGATCCCTTCTTAGCTGCCCTGCCATCGCATACCTCCGTCTCCGTCTCTTCAGCCGTTTTACTATGGTGTTCTTATTATACCCCATCGAATGCGTCTTTGTCAAGTCCCCCTGAGGGTGTTCGAGAAAAAATTCCTCCTTTACAGGGTAGACGGGTGGGTTTGCCTCTACAGGGTGTTTATGTGGTAGGTCATTCCAACTAATGGACGCCCCTTCTCCCCAGCGGCGAGAGGGAGTTGATCTCCTCACCCAACCAATGCCCACACATTCTCGGAGGCTTTTAGCCGTGCCGCCTTTTAGCCCAATCGTCGCCATAGCACCCACAGATCGGCTATTGCATGCACATATCGCTCCAGCCCGTAGCGCGATCGGCCGTGGGCACGCGGACGATGCTCTACTTCGACTTCCGAGACACGGTAGCCCAGCCGATGGGCGATCAACGGCAGGTAGCGGTGGAAATCGCGTTCCAGCCACGGCAACAGAATGCGGGCAACCTCGCACCGCATCCCTCGAAAGCCGCAGTTTGCGTCATGCAAAGATAAGCCAAAGAGGATGCGTAGCCCCGTGTTGAACAGACGCGATGCCCAAATCTTCAGGAATGGGTCGCGCCGTCGCCTGCGCCAGCCCACCACCATATCCGCCGTGCCCGAACGCAGCAGCGCCAGCATCGACCCCAGCCCCTCGGGGTTCTCCTGCAGGTCTGCGTCGATCGTGAAAAGATACACCCCGCGCGCCGCTGCGAAGCCCGTTGCGTATCCCGCCGTTTTGCCCCGCCGGGTCGGATGACGCAACACCGTCAGACGGGGCATCTGTCGTTGCACCTCTTGCAGGTACTCGAAACTCCCGTCGTTGCTGCCGTCATCGACCAGAATCATTTCCCACGCCTCACCCGTAGCGTTGAGCGCATGGGCGCATTGTCGAATCAGCTCGGGCAGGTTCCACCGCTCATTATACAGGGGTACGATCAGGCTCAGCGTTGTGGGCTCCATCGGTAGGCTCGCGTGATCTCCAGTGGCTGGTTATAGTCCAGCGTGAATCGGAACGGCGCATTGGTGCGGATTAGCGCGTAGTACGCTGCGCCCTCAAAATCCATCGTCCGCACGGGCAGGAGGGGGTTGCACACGCACTCATCGGCGAGTAGAGCGTGCTGCTCAAAGTCGGAAGGCATTTTACCCTTGTAGACTCGCTGGGGCACAAGGATAATGTCGCCCGGTTGTAAGCCTGCGCCGTCGGGCTGGAGCTTGCGAAACCCTCGCTGCTCGGCGTAAAACATCCAGCCCCATGAACCTGCGTACCAGACCCGCTCGGTTGGGAACCGCTGCGCGAAGCCGTCCGCCATCCGCCGGTAGCAAGCGGCGTAATCATAATCCGCGGCGATGACCAGCAAGCACAGCAAGCCCTGCAATAGCAACAGCGTCGGCGCCCTGCCCACGACAGGCAATAGCAGCCACACTAACGGCGGCAGTGCATAGAGCAAATGGCGCATTGCCTGAAACGGCACGCCCCATACGGCTCCCGCGAGGGCAAGCCCCAGCCACAAAAGCAGAAACATCCGCACTTCGCCTCGTATACATGGCTCGGGGAATTTAGAAGGGAGCGTCGCCTGCTCATCCGCTCTTTCTGTGGCCAAGGAAGGTGTAGGCAGGCTCGCCAGCACTGCCATCCCCAACAACAAGCCTCCATTCACCAGCCAGAACAAGGTTTGCATAGAGACAGGGCGCCCCTCAAAAAGCGTTCTATGCCAGAGAACCAGCCCCGTGCAGCCCAGCGCGATCAACGCGCTTTTCCAGTGCCAACCGTTGCCCAGCGCGTCGCGCCAGTGCGGCAGCAACCCCCATGCCAGCAGCAAACTGGCGCCCAGTCCTGCGATCCCAGGCAGCAGTTTCGTTTCCCACGGCGCGCTGCCCCGACGCTCCTGCCACAGGTAAAGTAGATGGATCTCACCATCTACCCACAGGTTCATCGCCGACCAGAGCGTGATTGGCATCAGCGCAAGCAGAAGCCAGCCTGCGGCGCGTGCTTTGCGCTCCAACAGAGTGTACAGCAGCGCAAGCGGTATCCACAACAGCGCGGTGTATTTCGCCAGTCCGCTCAAGCCGCCCAACAGCGCGCCTGTTATCAGCCAGCGACGGTCGCCGTACGTGACACCTTCTACCCAGCATGCCATCCCCCCGACCAACAGCGCCAGCGCAGGCACATCGCGCATCAGGTTCATCCCGGGTAGCACGGCAGGCGAGAGCGTGAGCCATCCCACGCCCCACCACGCCCACTCTGTACCCAGCCAGCGCACCGTGAGGCGATACACTCCCCACACCAGCAGCGCTACAAATGGCGCCAGCGCCAGATGGAGCAACCACTCCCGCGTGCCGCCCATCGCCAAGAACGGCGCAAGCCAGTAGCTCACCAGGGGCGGATTCGTGGTCACCCGCGCCAGCGGTTGCGGCGCCTCCAGCCAGAAAAACTCGCCTGCGAACGGACGCAACGGGTCCTTCAAAATGTTCCGCGCCACATGCAGCACGACCGTATCGTCGATATGCACCGGCTTCAGTAGCGCGAACAGCCCAATAGCAGCAAGGATAAGAACGAAAGCGAGCCTCTGCCCACTGCTCACCCCCATGCCAAACCTCCCTTCTGGCGGCACCAGCCACGGAAAGGCGCCTCGCAAGAGAGCCAACAGCATCCCATAAGCGGATTATCACGGAGCTGTCGCCCAGATAGGTTCCCCTGTCTGAAGCGGCACATGCCAGAGTGCTCCAATCGTCGCGCCGATATCCGCCAGTGAGCGTCGGATGCCCAGCGCCTGCCCCCTGCCCCGCGCCGGCATGTAAATCAGCAGCGGTAAATACTCGCGCGAATGGTCGGTGCTGGGCGTGGTTGGGTCATTGCCATGGTCCGCGGTCAGAATGAGCATGTCCGTGGAGTTCAGCTGTTCCAGAATCGTGGAAAGCATCGTGTCGAACTCGGCGAGTGCCTGCGCAAAGCCCGCCGGGTCGTTGCGATGACCATAAAGCATATCGAAATCCTCAAAGTTTGCGAAAATGAAGGAGCAATCGCTTTGCAAGCCGCGCAGCACCGCCTGAAAATGCTCCGAGTTGCTTTGGGTGCGTTCGGCATATCGGAAGCCGCGATAGGTGAAGATTTCGGGCACCACGCCAATCCCATAGACCCCTATCCCCCATGCTGCCAGCTGGTCAATCAGGTTCGGGGGTGGGGGCAGCGGGAAGTCGCGTCGCCGCTCGGTGCGACGGAAGCTGCTTGCATCCGTGCCTTCAAACGGACGAGCAATCACCCGCTGCACATGATGCGGTGGTTGCAAGATTTCACGCGCGATCTCGCACATGCGATACAGCTCCTCCACCGGAATGACCGCCTCGTGCGCGGCAATCTGAAATACGCTGTCGGCGCTGGTATAGACAATCGGAAAGCCAGTGCGTAGGTGTTCCTCGCCCAGCTGCTTGATAATCTCGGTGCCGGAGGCGGGATAGTTGCCCAGTATCTTGCGTCCGATGCGCCGCTCAAACTCCATAATTATTTCGGGCGGGAAACCGTTCGGGTAGGTGGGAAACGGCTGCTCGGTGAGGATGCCCATCATCTCCCAGTGTCCCGTGACGGAATCTTTGCCTTTGGAGTAGGGTTGTACTTTGCCGTAGTGTGCCTTCGGCTGGGTCGCGGGTGGCACCCCGCGCAGCGGGAGAATATTGCCCAGCCCCAGCGACTGGAGCGTGGGTAGGTTCAATCCGCCCACCGCTTCCGCCAGGTGTCCCAGAGTGTTGGGCGCGTTCTCGCCCGTGTCGCCATACTCGGACGCATCCGGCGCTGCGCCCACTCCGCACCCATCCAGCACAATCAAAAGCACACGCTCTAACAGCATGCGTTATCTCTGTAGTTCACCAATCCGACATCAGTATACCTGTCCAGAACGCCCCCCACCAGCCCCATTCCGCACATGCCATAATAAGGGCGGAGGTGGAGGATGGAACAGATGCGCTATGGGTTTAGCATGCGGGTCGCGCTGGGGTATGAGCAGGCGGTGGAACGCATCCGACAGGCGTTGCAACAGCAGGGCTTCGGAGTGCTGACCGAGATCGATGTGCGCCAAGTAATGCGCGAAAAGCGCGTGGTGGAGTTCCGACCCTATGTGATTCTGGGTGCGTGCAATCCCCAGTTTGCCCATCAGGCACTGGAAGCGGAGCTAGATCTGGGGCTGCTACTGCCCTGTAATGTGGTAGTCTATGCCGAGGAAGGAGGTAGCGTCATCGAGGCGATGGATCCTGAGTTGCTGGTGCGTATCGTGGGTAATCCGTCGCTGGAGCCGATTGCGAAGGAGGTGAAGCAGCGCCTGCAACAAGCCATCAAGCAGGCAGCTGAAGGTGCCCCTCTATAAATCATCTCTTGAACCGTGGTGCTGCCTCCACAACGGGTATACTTTTTGCTCAGATAGATGCTGGGTCGAGTCTGGCGGTGGTTGGTGGGTGAATCGTTACCGACGCGACGCGCGCGTCGCGAGCGGCTACCTATTTTGTTGGCGCTGCCCGTGTTTGCCGCTGATGCCATTTCTTCCGCCGCTTACGGTCCTGAAGAGATGGTGATGGTGTTGTGGGCAGCGGGCGAAGCGGGCTTATTGCTGGTGTTCCCCATCGCCATTGCCGTCGTGATCCTCCTATTTATTGTAGCGATTTCCTATCGCCAGACGATCTATGCCTATCCGCAGGGTGGGGGCGCCTTCACGGTGGCTCAGGAGAACTTGGGTGAGTTCTGGGGATTGATGGCAGCAGCAGCCCTGCTGGTCGACTATGTGCTGACTGTCGCAGTGAGTATTGCTGCTGGTGTGAATGCCATCGTGTCCGCCATGCCTGCTCTACTGCCCTATCGTGTGCTGTTAGGTATCCTGTTGATTGCCCTCATGACGCTGGTGAACCTGCGCGGGATACGTGAGTCGGGCTTCGTAGCTGCCCTGCCGGTTTACGGCTTCGTGTTGACTTTCGCGACCCTGTTTCTCATCGGCTTATGGCGGATTCTCACAGGCGATATAGAACCTGTCCCCTATCCTCCCTATTTTGGGCAACCGGTCGCTCTCAACTTTATGTTGATTGCGCTGGCATTCGCACGTGGCGGCTCCACGTTGACGGGGGTGGAGGCGATTTCCAATGGGGTGCCTGCCTTCAAGGCGCCCGAATCGCGCAACGCGTCGAACACTCTCATGCTGATGGCGTTCATCCTGTCGGGGCTGGTACTGGGCATTACTTATACAGCGACCCACTTTCACATCACACCGCGCGTGGAGCATGGCGAGATTGTGGAGACTCTCACCTCGCGGTTGGCACGCGCCGTGCTGGAGGGCACGCCCTTTGAATGGTTTTATTATATGGTGCAGGTCGCTACCACTACCATCTTGGTACTGGCAGCTAACACGGCGTATGCTGACTTCCCGCGCCTCAGTTCGATTCTGGCGAACGCGGGCTATGCCCCGCGGCAGTTAGCTAACTTGGGGGACCGTCTCGTGTTCAATAATGGCATCCTCTTACTGGGATTGCTCTCAGCGCTGCTGATTATCCATTTTCGTGGCGATACCCACTCGCTGATTCCGCTCTATGCGGTGGGTGTGTTCTTAGCGTTTACGCTCTCACAAGCGGGCATGGCACGGCGCTTTGTGCGCACACGCCCGCCCGGCTGGCAAGTTCGAATGCTGATTAATGCGTTTGGGGCAACCGTAACGGGGCTGGTCTCGCTTGTTTTGCTAACGATCAACTTCCGCCATGGCGCGTGGATGAGCTTCGTGGCGATTGGTGGACTGATTTATCTTATGTACAAGGTGCATCAACACTATATGGAGCTGCGGGTTCAGCTGCGTCCGGACGATCTAGCGCCGTCGCGTGGGACGCGCCGTCATCGGGTACTTGTGCTAGTACCAGGCGTGCATCGGGGCGTGCTGCAAGCGTTGGACTACGCCCGCCAGATTGCCCCACCCGACCAGATCGAAGCGCTGCATATTAATGTGGACCCGCGTCCGCCCGCCATCTATCGGCGCGTGCTGAAACGTGCCAAAACCGAGGAAGCTACCCTGCAACTGGTCACCCCCAAGGCGGAAAAGCTGCAGCGCGAGTGGCAGCAATATGTGCCCGACATCCCACTGCGCATTATCGATTCGGAACATCGTTCGCTGATTGAACCGATCGAAGATTATATCGACGAACTGATCGAACGCGAGCAACTGGATCAGCTTACGGTGGTGATTCCCGAGTTCTATCCGAAGCGGTGGTGGCATCACCTACTGCATAATCAGTCGGCATGGATGCTACGTCTGGCGCTGATGCGCAAGCCAAAGGTGGTCGTCACGACCGTGCGCTACTTTTTGGAGCGATAGTACAATTGCCCTCTCCCCCGCATACGAGGGGGAGAGAGATTTTAGGTGCGGCAATGTCTTTGGTGAGGAGCATGCTCATGCTACGCACGATCTTGATGGCATACCGGGGCACCGAAGAGGACAAGCATGTGCTGCGCTGGCTCTGTCGCGTCGCGAAGCAGACGCGCGCCCAGCTGCGCCTGGTCTATGTGCTGACCATCCCCTTCACCGAGCAGGTGGATACGCCGGAGCCAGCAGGCTTGCAACAGGCAGAGCAAATGCTGCTGGAGGGCGAGCGCATTGCCGAGCGCGAGGGCGTGATCGTGTCTGCGGACATCGTGCAGGCGCGCGACGCGGGTAGCGGGCTGGTGAGTGAAGCGGAGGAGCTGGATGCGAGCGTCCTGGTGATGACCGACCGTCGTCACACGCTGCCGTTGGAGAACCCGCTGGGCTATGGCACGGTCGCCTATGTGCTGCGCCATGCGCCCTGCCCCGTCTGGGTCTGTTATGCTCCGCTCCACCAAGCGTAGGAATTCGCTCCCCTTTGAAGAAAGTTTCAAAGTGCAGGATTGAGCGGACGCTCAACAAAAACACGGAGGTCAAAAGCGATGGAGGGGAGGCAAGCGATAATGGAGACACAACTCCCACTGCCCCTGCATGCCCGTGGCAAGGTGCGGGATACCTATCAGCTGGACGACAGGTTGCTGATGATCACCACTGACCGCATCTCGGCGTTCGATGTGGTGTTGCCGACCCCCATTCCCGACAAGGGGCGCGTGTTAACGGGTTTAAGTGCGTTCTGGTTCCGTCACTTCGAATCGTGGATGCCTCGTCACCTGATCAGCACTGCGTGGAATGCTATTGCGGAAGCGTTGCAGCAAGCGGGCATCGCAGAGCCGGAGGCGTATCGCCCATTGCTTGAAGGACGCACGATGCTGGTCAAACGGGCACAGCCGTTCCCAGTGGAGTGCGTGGTGCGTGGCTATTTAGCAGGCTCGCTCTGGAAGGAGTATGTAGAGGCGGGTGGAGCCACTGGTGACGCGCCCGTTGAACTGCATGGGATCCGCTTGCCAGGCGGGCTGCGCGAGTCGGACCGCCTGCCGCAGCCGATTTTCACCCCCGCAACTAAAGCGCAGGTAGGGCACGACGAGAACATCTCTTTTGAGCAGATGGTCGCGATTATCGGTGAGGACAACGCGCGTCGCCTGCGTGAGTTGAGCCTGCGCCTCTATCTGGAGGCAGTGGAGCACGCGCTGCCCCGTGGCATCATTATTGCCGACACCAAGTTCGAGTTCGGACGGGACAGCGAGGGGCATATCATGCTCATCGATGAGGTGCTGACACCCGACTCCTCGCGCTTCTGGGACGCCGCCCTCTATCAGCCCGGTCGCTCCCAGCCGAGTTATGACAAGCAGTTCGTACGCGACTACCTCGAATCGATAGGCTGGAACAAGCAGCCCCCTGCCCCCCCACTGCCGCCGGAGGTGGTGCAAAAGACTGCCGAGAAGTATCGCGAAGCTTATCGGCGTCTGGCGGAGTAACCACCACAACTCTCTCCCCCATTGGGAGAAGCCCCAGCCCTCTCCCCTTTTGGGGAGTGAGCACGGGTGAGAGGGTGCTTGTCCTATTCAACGCATCAACAGCAGGCTGCAGAGCGGTAGCGCTACGATACGCGGATCGGGAACCTCAGCGGATGTCAGCGTCACCAAGATACCGAATGGCGCATTGTTGATGGCTTTCTCAACAAACGCTCTTAGCCCCAGCGTGTCCCGGTGGGGATCAATTCGCTGACGATACTTGACCTCGATGGGAATGCGCGTATCCCCAATGGTCAACACGAAATCGACCTCTGGTTCCACGCCACGTTCAGGAAACCAGGCAAGGCTCGCCTCCGGCATGCTGGCGAGAAAGTAGCCTACGATGCTCTCAGCGATGTGCCCTGCCAACCCGCTTTGCTCCGGGGCTTTGTGCAACTCCTCTGGCGTGAGTGGCACAACCTCCTGCAGCCAGCTGGCGCGGAGGCTGTGGTCGCACAGGCAGAGTTTGGAATTGCCCTTGCGCCGTTTGAGCCGTATCTCCAGCGGTGCAATCAGCCGGATTAGCAACGAGTCGTGGAGAAATCGCAGGTACGCAAGAATACGCTGGGAACCGACATTTGCGCCCAGCGCCGCTCGCAATTCCTGGGCATACACTGCATGCGAAGGCGATTGCCATGCATTGCGACAGACCAGAGTGAACAGCGTTTCCAGCAGGTTCTGATCACGTTTGCGCCCCCGCTCGCCCACACGCAGGTCATGCACGATGACACGGCGCACAATGGTCTCATTGAGGTACGCTGCGATCTCCGACCACTCCATTTCTGCTTCTCGATGCGCTACAGGGTAGCCTCCCCGTTGTGCAAAGAGATGAAACGCTGCGTCGCGCACCACGGCGTGTTGTTCGGCAAACTCTCGCAACTCTGTCCAGAACTCCCGCCGTTTCAGTTCCCCGATGCCGTTGGCAGGAAGCAGTCCTGGTAATTCGTCCAGCCCGTGCATAGCAGCGACCTCGCGCAGGAGCAAGGTGCCCATCTCCAATGTGGTGACGCGTCCTGCAAGGCTTTCCCGCCCATGCTCGATGCGCAAGGCGGAGCTGCCCGTCAACAACACACGCACACTCGCATGATCCACCAGTGCCTTCAACTGCGCGGACCAGTGACGCAAGTTTTGTGCCTCGTCCAGAAAAATGTAGGCGGGCTTCCCGGCACGCGCTGCTGCGTTGAAACTTTCGCCCAGAATCTGTTGTTCGTACCAATAGTACAAGCTCAACAATGGCTGGGTTAGATGGTGCAAGGCAGGAATCTCGTCGAACTGCACCCTGAAGATTCGTCTCGGCTCCACTCCCGCATTGAGCAGCGACTCGATCACTTGGTTTTGCAAGGTGGTCTTGCCTACCTGCCGCGCACCCCGCAGGACAACAACAGGCGTCAAACCACCCTGCAGGCGTTTCAATACTACCGGGAACAGCCAGCGTCGCATAGGGGGTAAGGGCGGCAACGGTTCGCCATGCCACCACGGATTGGTGCGATGCAGATATTGTTCCAGCTCGGCCGAAAGGCGAATGCCAAACAGGGTCGGCTCCATTAGCCCAGGCTCACCTCAACCTAAAGTATACCGCCCGCAGGTTCATCGGCACGAGAGCTGCCTCTCGGTTCGGCTACATCAAGCTAACAGGGTCGATATCGACCTGAACCTGCACGCGCTCGTGTGGCTCCAGGGTGGAGAGCGCGTCGTGCAGGCTCGCAGCCGGCTCACTGCTGGGTGCAAACTTCAACAGCAGATGGTAGCGATAGTGCCCCTCGACGCGCTCCACAGGCGCAGGGGCAGGTCCCAGAATATGCAATAGCTTATCGCCGCGCAAGGGTTCCAGCGTGTCTGCCACGCGCTGCAGAATACGCCATGCGCGTTCGGGGTTCACATCGCGCGTTAGAAGGTTCACCAGTCGGCAGAAAGGGGGGTAGAGCGGGGCGCGCCGTGCCTCCAGCTCCTGCAGATAGAACGCCTCATAATCGTGCCTCTGCGCACACTGGATGGCATGATGGTCGGGATTGAAGGTCTGTATGAGCGTGCGTCCCTGCTGCTCGCGTCTTCCTGCACGCCCGGCGACCTGTGTCAGCAGCTGGAAGGTACGCTCGGCGGCGCGAAAATCGGGCAGGTGCAGGGCCGTATCCGCGTTCAACACGCCCACCAGCATCACGCGCGGAAAGTCCAACCCGCGCGCCACCATCTGTGTGCCAATCAGCACATCCAGTTCCCCTGCGCGAAAGGCTTGCAACAGCTGCAGATAAAGCTCACGCCGTGTGAGCACATCCCGGTCAAGTCGTGCCGTGCGCAAGTGGGGCAATAACTCCTTCAGCGTTATCTCCACGCGCTGGGTTCCGATGCCGTAGGGAGCGATGCGTGTGCCGCGGCAGTTCGGGCACAGGCTGGGTGCAGGCACACGCGCATTGCAGTGGTGGCAGCGCAGCACCCGCTCGCCCACCACATGGTAAGTCAGGGAAACCGCGCACCGCTCACACATCGGCACATGTCCGCACTCGCGGCAGAGCAGCATGGGGGCAAATCCGCGCCGATTCAAGAACAAGATCACCTGTTGACCGCGTGCCACCGTCTCTCGAATAGCCTCCAGCAGCGGTGGGCTGATGGCAAGGCGTGGTTGCCCGCGCATATCGATCAGCTCCACTTCAGGCAAGGGCGTACCCCCAATGCGTTCCGGCAAACGCAGCCGTTGCAGCTCACCCTGCTGGGCGCGATAAAAAGTTTCCAGCGCAGGCGTTGCACTGCCCAGCAGCAACACGGCGCCCTCCTGACGCGCCCGCGCCTCCGCCAATGTGCGCGCATGGTAGAACGGGGGCTGCCCATGCTTGTACGCCGATTCATGCTCCTCGTCCAGCACGATCAGTCCGAGCGCGTGCAGCGGCGCGAACACCGCCGAGCGTGCTCCAACCACTACCGATGCCTGACCTGCCCGCACACGCAACCACTGCGCATAGCGTTCCGATGCATTGAGCTGACTGTGCAATACCGCGACCGAGTCGCCGAACCGCTCACGGAATGCCCCTGTCAATTGTGCCGTAAGCGCGATTTCGGGCACCAGAAACAGCACGGTACGCCCCGCGCGCAGCGCGAACGCTGCCGCTTGCAGATAGACCTCCGTCTTGCCACTACCCGTTACCCCGTGCAGCAGAAAGGCGTGGTAATGCCCTGTTCCGATTGCCTGTTGCAGGGTGCGGATCGCTTCCTGTTGGGCGAGGGTCGGTGTCACGACCTCCCTCTCAGGGAGAGGGGTGGGGTGAAGGGCAGCAAGGCGTCGCACCAGTCCGCGCGTTTCGAGCAGGCGCAGGCTTCCATGCCCCGCACCGGTTTGCTCCAGCAGTTCACGCAGAGGCATACGCCCCTCTGGATGAAGCAGCAAGCGAATGAGCAGAGCGGTCTGCGCACGCGCCCGATTCGCCTCCCGTTGGAAAAAGGGCTCCAATTGCTCGGGCGTTGCCACGAGCTCGACCCACGCTTCGTCACGCGCCGGGCTGGGTGGTGGTTCCAGTTCGTAGGTGGTCCGAATAAGACCCCTCTGGCGCAGGGCGGGCAGGGCACTGTTCAGGATCGCCGCCGCCAGCTGTTGCTTGAGCGACTTCATGCTGAGGCAGCCACCCGCTTTCTGCAACACTTCGACCACCATGCGCTGATTGACCGAGCGAAGGGGTGGCACCGGTTCGACCAGCTCCACGACCGCATGCAGACGCGCACGCGCAAGGGCAGGCAGCACCGTCTGGATAGCCTCGGCGGGTGAGCAGAGCAGCTGATGCTGAAGCTGCTGCGCAAGACACATCAAGCGGCGATCGAGCAGTGGCTGAGCCAGCACGTTTTCAATCTCTTTCAGTTGATCGGCAGGCAGAGGTGGTTCGCCTTCCCGCAGGCTCCACACCACACCGAGCGCCATGCGCCCTCCGAACGGCACGAGCACTCCCGCGCCCGCCTGCAGCCCCACGCGGAGCGAATCGGGAACGCGGTAGGTGAACGGGGTGTAGTCTGTACTCCCACCCGCAAAAACAATCACCTCTGCCAAATGCATCGTTTTCTGCCTCTTTTCCCCTGCGTGGTTATTGCCCCTCACCCCGACCCGCTCCCCAGAGGAGAGAGGGAGGGATTGTTCCCTCACCCAGCCCCACTCCCCAGAGGAGAGGGGGCTTTTTTGGCTTTTTTTTTCACAAGTCTCACACCGGTTCCAGCACGGGGGTAGCCGTCTCTGCTTCCTTCAGGCGGTTCTCCAGCTCCTCCGAGTGGACCAGCGCAATGGGCAGCACCTCGTCCATATGGCGCACCCGATGGAACACCATCTGTGCGCGCACATGCTCCGGGATATTGTCCAGATCGGGTTCGTTTTCGTCGGGTAGGATGACCTCGTAGATGCCGGCGCGGTGTGCTGCAATCACCTTTTCCTTCACCCCACCGACGGGCAACACGCGCCCGCGCAGCGTGATCTCGCCTGTCATCGCCACATCGCGCCGCACCGGGCGACCTGTGAGAGCAGATGCCAGGGCGGTCGCCATCGTAATGCCTGCTGACGGACCGTCCTTGGGGATCGCCCCTTCGGGCACATGGATATGGATATCGTACTTGCGATGGAACTCTGGTTCGATATTGAGTTGCTGGGCGCGCGAGCGGATGTAGGTCATCGCCGCTTGTGCCGATTCCTTCATCACCTCGCCCAAATGCCCGGTAAGCAGCAATCGCCCTTCGCCGGGCACGACAGCGACCTCCACCGCCATCACATCGCCCCCGAACTCGGTATATGCCAGCCCCATCGCGACTCCGATCTCGTCGCGCTCCTCCTTGGTGCCGAAACGGTAGCGCGGCTTGCCCAGAAAGTCGGGCAGGCTCTCGGCGGTGACGACCACCTTCCCCTGCGCCTCACCCGCTGCGACCTGCTTGGCGACCTTGCGGCACACGGTGGCGATTTCTCGCTCCAGGTTGCGCACACCCGCCTCGCGCGTATATTCTCGAATGATGCGCAACAACGCCTCGTCCGTAAACTCGATCTGCTCCGGCGTCAGCCCATGCCGCTCCACCGTGCGCGGCACCAGATACCCCTTCGCAATCTGGAGTTTCTCGTCCTCTGTGTAGCCCGAAAAGGGAATAATCTCCATTCGGTCGCGTAAAGGTGGCGGGATGGTCTCCAGCGTGTTTGCCGTCGTGATGAACATGACCTCCGACAGGTCGAACGGCACTTCTAAGTAGTGGTCAGAGAAGCGTTCGTTCTGCTCTGGATCGAGGGCTTCCAGCAGGGCGGAGGTGGGGTCGCCACGGAAATCGTAGCCGAGTTTATCGATCTCATCGAGCATGAACACGGGGTTGCGCGTGCCTGCTTGACGCAGCCCCTGAATAATGCGTCCGGGCAGCGCGCCGATATAGGTTCGTCGATGCCCGCGAATTTCGGTTTCATCACGCACACCGCCCAGCGACACCCGAACGAACTTGCGTCCCAGCGCACGCGCGATGGAGCGTCCGATAGAGGTCTTGCCCACGCCCGGCGGACCCACAAAGCAGAGAATTGGTCCCTTCAGCGAGCCTGCCAACTGGCGCACCGCCAGGAACTCCAGCACCCGTTCTTTGACCTTCTTCAACCCGTAGTGGTCCTCATCGAGGATGCGCGCTGCCTCGTTGATGTCCACCCTATCTTCGGTGCGCTGGGCCCAGGGCAACGAAAGCAGCACATCGAGATAGGTGCGGATGACCGACGCTTCGGGCGAGGCGAAGGGCATCTTCTCCAGCCGATCTACCTCTTTGAGAGCGCGCTCGGCGACCTCTTCCGGCATCCCCGATTCGGCAATACGCTTGCGATACTCCTCCACCTCCGAGAATCGCTCGTCACGTTCACCCAGCTCCTGCTGGATAATCTTGAGTTGCTCGCGCAGGTAGTACTCGCGTTGCGTGTCGCTCATCTCCTGCTCCACGCGCTCGCGGATGTGCTGCTGCAGCTCGGCAACTTCCAGCTCGTGCCGCAGCAGGCGCACCAGCAGCTGTAGTCGCTCCTTCACATCAAAGGTCTCCAGCAGTTGCTGTTTATCCGTGAATTTGAGCGGGGCGAAGTGGGCGATGGTGTCCGCCGCGCGTCCTTCCTGCTGAATGTAGTTGATGCCCGCAACCACTTCGGGCGGAATGGTACGCTCATGCGCCGCAAGGTCCTCAAAAAGGTCGATCGCCATCCGTAGCAGTGCTTCCAGCTCGCGGCTCTTACGGGCTTCCGCAATGGGGACGACTTCGATCCGGGCGACGAGGTAGGGTTCCGTCTGGGTCAGCGCAACCAGGCGCGCGCGTTCCAGCCCGCGAAACACGACGCGCATCGTGCCATCGGGCGCCTGAATCGCCTGCAACAGCTCCGCGACTACCCCCACAGTGAACAGATCGTCCTGCGTTGGGTCGTCGATGGTCACCTCGCGCTGCGCCACCAGCAGCATGAGCTTGTCGCCATGCAGGGCGGCATCCACGGCACGCAGCGACTTCTCGCGCCCGACCAGCACTGGCGCAATATTCTGCGGAAAGTAGACATTATCTCGAACGGGCAATACCGGCAGCTCCGTTGGCAGCTGCATCTTGCCTCGCCTCCGGCTTGCCTGCGCTCGTGTACGGGTTTTACGCTCTTTTTGATCAGTCGTTTCGGTCTTCTTCCTTGCCATCGTATCCTACCTCTTAATACGCAGTTTCCGGGGTCATGCGTTTCCCCATAGCATCCTACAGTCTCGGGCATCCCTGCTGGATTTCATAATTCGACGCCTGTGTAGGCGTTCCCTGCAAGCGAGACAGGCATTGCGCATCAGAAATTGCGACTCTCTTGCCTCAGATGGAGAGCAAATAGGCTATAATTTATGCAGGAACCGCGAATGTTCGTGAGACCAATACACAGGAGGACTGCCAGATGAATCGATGGATGATCGGGATTCTGCTGATGATGTCCCTTTGTGTGAGGGGACAGGCCCAGGTGCGTGCTCATCCTGATATAGACGCCCTGATTCGTAAAGCATCTGAAGCGTGCCAGAATGACCGTTGGCAGGATGCGCTGGACTATTACCAGCAAGCCATCGAACGCGCTCGCGTTCTGAACGATCGGGCGGGCGAGGCCAGCGCGTGGCACAATCTCGGCGTGGCGCAGATTCGGATGCAACGCCCGCACCAGGCGATCGAAAGTTTGCAGCACGCGCTACCCCTCTGGCGTGAGCTTGGCAACCGTTTTGGTGAGGCGAACACCCTGCACAACCTCGGCACCGCCTATGCCGACTCAGGCAAAGCGCGCGACGCCCTCGCGTCCTATCAGCAGGCGCTGCAGCTACGCCAGCAACTTGGTCATAAAGAGGGTGTCGCCTTCACCCTGCAGGGCATCGGCTCCGTTTATTACGCGCTGCGCGATTTGACAACTGCCCAGCGATTCTTCGAGCAGGCGCGTGCCCTCTATCGCGAGCTGGGCAGTAAGCGAGGGGAAGCCGAAACGCTGCGCTATCTCGGCAATATTCTCTATGTAAGCGGGCAGTGGCAGAAGTCGCTTGCCGCTTACGAGAACGCGCTGGCGCTTTTCCGCGAAGCGAATGATCCCGAAGGCGAGGCGACCACCGTTGCCGGCATGGGCGCGCTCTTTCTGGACATGGGTCAGCCTGAACTGGCGTTAGGCTACTACCAGTATGCGCTGGAGCTGCGCCAGAAGAGGGGCAACCGCCGAGAGATTATCGCCGCCTATCTGGGCATCGGGCACATCCATGCCACCATTGGGGAGAGCGAACAGGCAAAACAGGCTTATACCCAGGCGCTCAGTCTCAGCCGTGAGGTGGGCGATCAACGCGCAGAAGCCGCCACACTCACCGCGCTCGGCACCATCGAAACGCGCTTACAACCGAACAAACCTGAGGTCGCCGAATCGCTCTATCGTCAGGCGATCCTGATCGCGCAAGCGACAGGCGATAAACTGAACGAAGCGAACGCACGGCTGCAACTCGGCACCCTTTACGCCACTGCCAATCGTTCGGACGACGCCATGCGCTGCTTCGAAAACGCCTTAACGCTTTATCGTGAGCTAAATGACCGCCGCGGTCAGATGATCGCTTTGTCCAATCTGGGCGCGGTCTACGCCAATCGGGGCGAGAAGGAGAAGGCGGTTGAATATTACGAGCAGGCAGTGAATCTGGCGGAAGTGATGCGCGAGGCGCTGGGCAGCCTTGCTGAAGGCAAGCTGGCGTTTCAGGAGAACCGCCACGCCCTTTATGCCCGCTACATCAGCTTGCTGGTGAGCCTGAACCGCATTGAGCAGGCGTTCACCGTTGCCCAGAAAGCCAAAGCGCGTACCATGACCGACCTGATGAGCAGCGGGCGCGTGAACTTAGCAGCGTATCTGAGTCCGGAGGAGCGTGAAACAGAGCGACTGCTGCGCTATCAACTCGATCGTGCCAGCCAGAACCTGCTGGCAGCGCGTGCTAACCCGAACACGGACCCGGCGTTGGTCGACGCGCTCCGTGAAGCGGCTCAGCGAGCCGAGCGCGAATGGCAGGCATTTATGGACAGCCTCTATGCGCGTTATCCTGCCCTCACCCGGCAGTATGGACTGCGCCCGGCGGCGCTGGAGCAGCTGACCCAGAAGCTGCCCCCCGATACCGCCCTGCTGGAGTATCTGGTGCTGCAGCCCTCCGTGCAAACGGATAAGAGCTACCTGATGCTCTTTTGCCTCACGAACGAGCGTGGCAAGCCCCGTCTGAGCGTGCACCTGACCCCGCTGGGCGAAACACCCCTTGCCGAACGCACCGAATCGTTCGTGCTGACCTGTGCCGTGCCAAATGGCAAATACGAGCAAGAGGCGCGTGCCCTGTACCGCCTGCTAATTGCGCCCGTCGAATCGCGGATTGCGGACAAGAAACGGCTGATTATCTGCCCCGATAGCACGCTGTGGGATGTGCCGTTTCAGGCATTACTGGGTAGTAAAGGCTTCTTGCTGGAGCAGCACGAGCTGAGCTATGCACCCAGTGCAACGGTTGCTATGCTGCTTGGCGAGTTGCGAACGGCGTCTGACCGTCCACGCCCGACGCGCGAACTGCTGGTGGTGGCGAACCCGCATTTTGGGAAGCTCACCATGGCACCGGCGAATGAAGATCGTCCCCTGACAGCAGGCTCACGCCCCTTGACCACTGGCGCACGCCCGCTCACCACAGGGGCGCGCGACATCACAGGCGAATGGCTGGCAGAAGCGGGTATCCGTATTACGGCGCTGCCTGGCACTGAGCAGGAGGCGCAACAAATTGCCGCCCTGTTCCCCGAAGCTACCATGCTGACCCAGCGAGAAGCGCAGGAAGCAACCATCAAATCGCTGGCAGGACAGTATCGTTACCTGCACTTAGCCACACACGGCTACTTCAGCGATGCTACCCCTCTGCAGAGCGGTGTGATGCTGGCAGAGCCGCCCCCCGATGCCACTGAGGACGGCATCCTCACCGCACGCGAACTGATGGAGCTCCCTCTGAGCGCGGAGATGGTGGTGCTATCCGCCTGTGAAACGGCGCGTGGACGGGCGCGCCCAGGCGAGGGCGCGATCGGCATGGTGTGGGCACTCACAGTCAGTGGTATCCCCACCCAGGTGCTGAGCCAGTGGAAGGTCAGTGATGAAAGCACCGCTCAGTTGATGACTCGCTATTACCAGGGACTGAAAGCGGGCAAATCCCCTGCGGTTGCTCTGCGCGACGCCGCCCTCATGCTCAAGGCGGACCCACGCTTCCAGCACCCTTACTACTGGGCACCCTTTATCTGTGTCAGCTCTTTAGGTGAGTAAACTGGACTTGGGAATTGCGCTCTTGCAAAGATGCTCTCCCTCTCCCCGGTGGGGAGAGCCTTTTTCGCTAAGGTATACTGCTCGTGATGACGCGTTATGTGATCGGAGTTGACCTCGGTGGGACGAATGTGCGCGCGGCGGTGGTGGACAGGCAGGGCGCAATTCAGGGCGAGGTGGTGCAACAGCCTTCGCGTGCGCAGGACGGCTTCCCCGCGACCCTCGAAGCGATCGCCCACACGATTGAGCAAGCGATGCAGAGCGCGGGCATCACGCCGCGTGACCTCCATGCGATTGGCGTCGCGGCGCCCGGGCACATCGATACGGCAAAGGGCATGGTGCGCTGGGCGCCCAACTTTGGCGAGTGGCGTGAAGGGCTGTTCTATGAGTGGCGCGAAATCCCTTTGGGGAATGCGCTGCAGGAACGCCTCCGGATACCTGTGCGAATGGGAAACGACGCTAATCTTGCCGCACTTGGCGAGTATTACTACGGCACGGGGCGCGGTCGGGCGAAAGGGCTGGTGATGCTTACCCTGGGCACGGGCATTGGCGGTGGCGTGGTGCTGACCCGCGAGCAGGTACAGGGCAACGCCAGCTGGCAGGGCGGTGTGCTGCTCGTGGGTGCAAGCGGTGGCGCGGGGGAACTGGGGCATACCATCGTGCTGATGGGTGGACCCCGCTGTGGCTGTGGCGCGATGGGCTGCATCGAATCGCTCGCCAAACGCGACGCGATCATCGAACGCGCCCGTGAGAAGGTGCGTCGCAAGCCAAACAGCTTGCTTGCCCGCCTCTGTGGAGGGAACCCAGCGCAGATCACGCCCAAACTGGTGTCCGAAGCCTGCGAACAGGGCGACCCGATCGCTCGCGAAATCTGGGAGGAGACGGGGTTCTATCTCGGCGTCGCCGTCGCCAGCTTCGTCAATATCTTCAATCCGGAAGTGGTCGCAATCGGGGGGCAAATCGCCAAAGCGGGCGCGGTGCTGTTCGAAGCGATTCGGCGCACCGCACGCGACTATGCCATTCCCACCCTGCTGGAGATGTGCCAGATTGTGCCCGCCGAGCGCATCGACGACGCAGGCATTCTGGGTGGAGCGGCACTTGCCTGGCAAAGTGTTCAAGAGGGCTGACCATGCGCTGGCACATGCACAAACGCACCGAACAGAAAGAAGATGGTCGCCTGATCTATTACTACACCTTCACTCCCGCCGAGCCGTCCGTTCCGCCCGACGAGCCGGACGGGTCTGACAAGTTAGAGGAGTCCGACTCGTCGGGTCAGGCTGAACCCTCTAACGGGTAAGCAGCGCGTTCGCCTGCTCCTGGGTGGGCAAACCGGTGAAGACCAGCTGCCCGTCTACCACAATCGCAGGCACGGCGCGGATACCATACCGCTGCGCTTCGGGACTGTCAGGTGCCCGCGTAATCACCGTGCAGCCACACTGAGCGACCGCATGCTTGACGCGCTGCACCGTCTCGTCGCACAGCGGGCAACCCGCCGTAAACACCTCAATCGTACGCGCCATGAAAGACCACCTCCTCTGATAGTCGATGGCGGCACTGAGCAGACAACAGGGCGCACTGGACGCTCCCTTCTCGGTATCAGTGAACTGGGCGTGGGTGAGGGCGTAGACCAGTGCGTCGCGGCGGGCGCGCAGCTGTTCGATACGCTCGTTCAGCCGCGTCACCATGCGCTGGAACAGCAGTGTGACCCGCTCACACGGTTGCTGCCCTTCATCGCTCAGGGCAAGCACCTGTCGAATCTGGCGCAAGCTCAATCCCAGTCGCCGCGCCTCCAGAATGAATTGCAGGCGCTCCAGCTGCTC
>ENA-ORXB01001181-ORXB01001181.1-sediment-metagenome-genome-assembly--contig:-NODE-1181-length-34616-cov-4.509308_pt1 | contig 34616 bp, 24 predicted proteins | sample MGYA00237863_ERZ511475 | MGnify/ENA primary metagenome ERZ511475 (study PRJEB26305, sample SAMN06343858) | sediment metagenome | isolation source: hot spring sediment | place: Canada: British Columbia... | reverse complement strand
CCTTTGGAAAGGCACGCAGGAGGCGCCGCACGCGCCCGCACAGACGGAGGGCATCCTGGCCAAGCTCATGAACCTGGCCCGTTACCCGGATTTGAACCTCGTGGACGCCGTCTGGGTTTGCCCGGCCGGCGGCCCCAACGCGCCATACGATAAAGCGGTAAGGTTGGACCGCTTGCTGGCCAGCAGTGATCCCATCGCGTTGGACTATTATTGCGGCAAGTACGTGCTCAAGGGAGTTTCCGGTGATCCCCGCCACGATCCTGATGTTGCAAGCAACGTCTTCCACCACATGCTTTTCTCGAGCTATGATGTGCTGGCCGCCGCCGGCCGCAAGGTGAACGTCGGCGAGAGCATGATCAACGTATATAAGAGCGCCAACCCGGACCTCCCCCCGCAAACGGCATACCAGTCCTTTCTGGCCGAGGGCTGCACCGATTACGGCTTCGAGACCTGGGTGCTGGTGGCCAATCCCAACCCCCGCGACGCCAGGGTCGTCGTTTCCTATTACACCGAGTCCGGCCCACGCAACGCCGACGCGGTGACCGTCCCCGCCTATTCCCGCCTTACCTTGAACGCCGGTTCCACCATCTGGGCCAAGAGTTCGGGGATAAGGGTGGGCTCCGACATGCCTGTTCTGGTGGAGAGGGCCATGTACTGGAACGAGCGTACCGAAGGTCACTCCACCACCGCCTGTGGGGAGGGATCGCAACAGTGGTACCTGGCCGAGGGCTGCACCGATTACGGCTTCGAGACCTGGGTAACCTTACTCAACCCGCAGAACCGCGAGGTCTCCGCGAACCTCACCTTCCTCGCCGAAGGGGGTGCCGTGACGGAGACCGCTATCGGCGTGCCCGCCTTTTCTCGACGCAATGTGAGAGTCAACGACTGGGTAGCGAAGGCCAATGTCTCCACCATGGTGACTTCGGAGATTCCCCTGGTGGCTGAGGTTTCCCTGTACGGTCCGGGGCGCCGCTCCGGAACTTGTTCCATGGGCGCGAAGTCCCCGCAGCTCAAATGGTACCTGGCCGAGGGCGCCACCCACTACGGCTTCGACACCTGGCTGCTCCTCTTCAACCCCCAGGCCGAGAAAGCCAGGGTGACGGTCAGCGTGGACTCCGGGGAAGGAAGCCTTGAAACGGCGCCAATGGTGATCGAGCCGCGCAGCAGGGCCACCCTGCATATGAATGAGGTGCTTCCGGGCCGGGATATCTCCATGCTCGTGGAGTCGGACATTCCCATAGTGGCCTCGCGCTCCATGTACTGGGCGGTGCCTGGGGGAAGGGCGGGTCATGAATGTCTAGGCATCGCCGCCCCTAACCTCGAGTCCTTTCTTCCCGAGGGATGCACGGATTTCGGATTCGAGACCTGGCTGCTTCTCTACAACCCCGGTGAATCCGCCACCCGCGCCAAGGTATATGCGCTGACCTTTGGAGGGGAGCAGGAAATAGGCGTGGTGGATGTAGGGGCGCACAGCCGAGCTACCATGGGGGTTAACCATTATTTCAAGGGGTCCCTCTCGTTACGCGTGGTGGCGGAGGAGCCCTTGTGCTGCGAGCGCGCCACTTACTGGAATCAACGCGGCGGGGGCACCTGTTCCGCGGGTTACGGGCTTTGAGCGGGCGTCGCCGTATGTCCATCCCGGCGCGTGATCCCCTGGGCGCGGCATGGGCGGTTGCGATTTAAGTATCCGCGAGGCGCCGGAAACCTCTATGCCTTGAAACCCTTTATTCACGTGTGTTTCGCCGTCGCCCGTGGTATTATGGAAATCGCTATCGGGTTTATAGGAGCGAGGGGGGATGAAGATGTTCCTAAGGGGAAAATGGGGCAGAAAATACGCCGCGCGAACCGGAATCAGCGTTCAATATCCAAAATATACCATTTTACTTCTGACCTTTGCGCTTGCCCTGTGCCTGGCCGTGGGCGCCGTTCCCGTGTTTCCTGCAGTAGAGGCAAGGGCGCAAGCGTTTTATCCGGGCGGCTCCCTGCCACAGATCGCCAAACGGATAAACCAATTAATTTACCCCACTTTCGGAAACCCCTCTATCCGGCCACGGGGGTCGGAGTTGGTTATCGAGTGGGACTGGCGCTTGAGCGTGACCGGGAGCCCGCGCCCGGAACTTCACGATGTAGGCGAGCCTTCGGACTGGGAGGTTTGGGTTACCACCTCGCTGGCGGCCAACCGGCAGAACTATAACGGGAGCGTGACCGGTTCCGCCGAGAATCCGCCCCTGGAGTGGTACCGCTACGACGGCCCCTCTTACGGAACCTATGCCCACCCCGTGCACACCGTGACCAACACCCGCGCCCTCCCGGTCAAGGAAGTGCGCCGCGGGGCGAGCGAGCGCTGGCCGGAGATATTCGGACAGCGGAGCTTCGAGGTGGACCACATCGTGGTGGAGATCCCGGCAAGCCTTCCCTTGGATCTGTACGACCTTCACGTAAGTTGCGTCTCGCCCCAGGTTGTCCCCGCCTTCCGGGTTACGGACAGCCAGCCCCATGCCCTCCAGGTTATAGAGAAATATTCCAAGGACTTGAAGATAGTGCAGATAACGGATACCCACGTGTACGGCCAAGAAATAAAGAACGGTTTGAACCTCGACTACACCGGCTTCGAGTTGAGGGAGCCCCGGCCCGGGACGCCGGCACGCGCCGATTATTCCTGCGTGGGGTGGCCGGGCTTTCCCCTGGACAAGGACAAGGACGGCAAGAGCAACGAGGGCGCCATGTACCTGCAGGAGGAGCTGCAAGCCATCAACCTGATCGACCCCGATTTCGTGGTCTTCACCGGAGATTGCTGCTTCGGCTCGGTGGATTTCAACACCTGGCCCCAGAAGACGCTCCTGTGGGGCGAGGTGAGCGGGGACATGGGCACGGAATACCGTTTCGAATACACCTGGTGGTACGACGAGCTCCTGGCCTTGAACGTACCCGTCTTCTGCGTGCCGGGAAATCACGACAGCTACTGCTGGGATGGCCATGTGAGGGAGCATGACGACGGCCAGGAGATCTGGCAGGATCTTTTCGGCCCTCTCTATTACTCTTGGGATTACGGGGAGATGTCCTTTTTGGCGGTCAACGGCATGGATTGGGATAAAATGGATGCTGACGGGCCTGAGCCCTTCGTGCCCGAGCATCCCGACCCCATCCTTTGGCCGCTAGCCAAAGCCCTTTTCCCGGAGCTGGGCCAGGAATGGGTGGACAGGAACGGCTTCCTGGTCGACGGTTGGAAAGTGCTCCTGCCGGTCAAGGCGGTTTCCCCCCACAAGTGGCATGCCCAGGTGAGAGGGGGCGGCGACACTTGGGAATGGCAACCATGGCCTTGGGGCCCCGACCCGGAGGGCGACGGCTTTAGCGGGCAGCTGGCCTGGTTGGAGGGAGAGCTGCGGCGGGCGAACCTTGAAGGGAAGGCGCTCAAGGGAGTGTTCATGCATTTCGACCCCCTGTGGCCGCCGGGCTCTCCCCCGGAGGCGTGGCAGCATACCAAGCAGTTCGGCCTCATCGACGTGCCCGCGGGAGAGGGAGAGGGATCGCAGGCCCTCATGTACCTGTTGAGGAAATATGAGGTGAGTTTCGTCGCCTCTGGCCACGAACACCGGGACGCCGTTTCCAGGATAGACTGGGCACCCTACGGCGGATCGCCAGGGCAACTGGTTTCCATCAACACCACCGCCTCCGAGCCGCCGGTGGACGGCGAATCCATGTTGATGGACCGCACCTCCGAGGACTACGCGGGCTATCGCCTTATATGTATAGAAGACGCCAAGCTGGACGAGTGGGGCTTCGCGGGAGCGAACGGCGATCCCGACCGCAAGTGGTCCATCCCGGGCTGGGAAGGTCTGGAGGTGGGAAACGGCCAAGTGAACCACTACTCGCTCTATCGGTCCAAGCGTCCGGTCATTCAGTGGATGGAGCAGGAGGACAGCGCCGACCCAGATTATCTCCGGCCGGATATCGTAAACGGAGAAGGCGCTTTCAGCCGGCGGCTGCCCTTGAACGAGAGCGGGCCCTTCGAGGACGTTACCTGTAAGGTGAAGAACACCTTGCAGCAACCCGGCGCGGCTCTGAATCTAAGCGACTGCCGCATCGAGTTCCCCATGAAGCGGTTGAGCGGCGGCCGCTATTACGCCGTCCAGAACGGCGAGATACTGGAGCAATATGACACCGACGGCGGCGAGCGCATGGTGGTGGTGCTGGCCGACGTGGAGGGTGGAAGCACGCTTCCGGTGCGGGTTTGCGTTGGAGGGACCGACAAAAGCGGTCCGGTGGTGGAAAAGGCGAAAATAGATGGGGGCGCCCGCGTTACCGGGGATCTCGAGGTTGAGCTCAACCTCAGGGCGCATGACCAGGGAGCGGGGCTGATGGATTTCCGCGTTTCCAACAACCCCCATTTCGCGGGCGCCGAGTGGATACCGTGCCGGGACGGCGAGCAGGTAAACATGACCTGGAGGCTTTCGGCGGGGGGATACGGATTGAGGCGCGTTTACGTGCAGTTCCGCGACGCGGCCATGCCCGGAAACGTCACCGGAATTACGCTCACCATCCGCTACCAGCCCGGTTTCAGCCCCGGTGGGGCGAAAATTTAAGGTTCTTTCTGTCGGAATTGCGGGAATGTTCAAAAAGGCCGTTTCGGCGCGATTCGGAAAAGAGTAGAGGGTTAAGGTGCTGGTAAGCAGTCCAACGCCAGGTGTCGATCGGATTACCTGATTTTTATTGCGATGATCAAACATAAATAGCCCATATTATGGCAAACGTCTCGCCCGCCGCGCTCCCTGCCCCGGCCGGGCTACGCTAATCCCTTACCACGGCATAGAAGACCCTCTTGGTCACTTCGGCTGAGATGACATAGAGCAGAAGGATTCCTAAGAGGGCAGGATAAAATGCCGGCGGGAGCCTCTGGAATCCAAGAGGTTTGGCCAGGGGGGTAAAAGGAACGGCTATAGTCACCAGGGCGATCAGTAGAGTGGCCATGGTCAACCATTTGCCTGGCCGGCTGCGGTAAAAAGGTTTTCTAGTGCGGATTACCAGTACGATCAGGGAGGCGGATACTACGGACTCCAGGAACCAGCCGGTGCGGAAAAGCTCCGGGGAGGCGTGAAGAGCCCAGATAAGCACGGCGAAGGTAAGGTAGTCGAATACCGAGCTGAGCGGGCCGAAGGCGCACATGAACTTGAGAATGAACCTAATGTCCCAGCGCCTGGGTTTATCTACCAGTTCGGGGTCGACCCGGTCGCTGGCGATGGTCATTTCCGGGAAGTCGGTGAGCAGATTGGTCAGCAACACCTGTCCCGGAAGCAGGGGTAGAAAGGACAGGAAGAGGGAGGCCCCCGCCATGCTGAACATGTTCCCGAAATTGGCGCTGGTGGCCATGAATACGTATTTCAGGGTATTGGCGAAAGTGGCCCTGCCGTCGCGTACTCCCTGGGCCAGTACTCCCAGGTCCTTTTCCAGCAGGACGATTTCCGCCGCGTCCTTGGCCACATCGACGGCGCTGTCAACCGAAACGCCGACGTCGGCGGCATGCAAGGCGGGGGCGTCGTTGATGCCGTCTCCCATGTATCCCACCACCTTTCCCGCTTTGCGCAGGGCGAGGACGATTCTTTCCTTCTGGTTGGGCTCGATCTCCGCGAAGAGGTTGGTCTGGTTTACTCGGTGCATAAGCGCCTCGTCGCTCATGCGGTTGAGATCCTGTCCTGTGACTGGCAGGGAGCATTTCAAGCCCACCTGCTCGCAGACGCTGGAGGCTACTAGAACGTTGTCACCGGTTATCACCTTGAGGGTGATGCCCAACCCCTCCAACTCCTTGATGGTCTCCATGGCCCCCGGTTTAGGCGGATCGAAAAAGGTGATAAATCCTTGAAAAGTCATATCCTTCTCGTCTTCCTTGGAGATGATTTCCTGCTTCTCCAGTTCACGGTAGGCGAGCCCCAAGACGCGGTAGCCCTGGTTGGAGAGCGCCGCGAAAAGGCCGTTTATCTTTCCTTGAGCGGCGGAGATATCCTCACTCTCTCCCGATGATGTCTCCGCTTTGGAGCATACCTCCAACACCTCTCGGAAGGCGCCCTTGGTCACCATGATCCCCCGCCCCTCCCGGTCATCCCGGGATATGCAAATGCTCAGGCGTTTGCGCACGAAGTCGTAAGGGATCTCGTCCAACTTCCTGTAGCCTGACAAATCGAAGCGGCGGTGGTTGCGGATAGCCTCGTCGATGGGGTTATTGAATCCCGTTTCGTAATAGGAGTTGAGGAAGGCGTGGAAGAGCACCTTCTCGCTTTCCCGCCCCTCCGGGTCCAGGGCGGCATGCAGACGTACCGTTCCCTCGGTGAGGGTGCCGGTCTTATCCGAGCAGAAAACGTCCATGCTCCCGAAGTTTTCGATGCATTCCAGTTGCTTGACGATCACCTTGCTCTGGGCCATACTTCTGGCTCCCTTGGAAAGGTTGACGCTGATGATCGCGGGCAAGAGTTGAGGGGTTAGACCAACCGCCAGGGCGAGGGAAAAGAGGAAAGAGTCGAGGACGGGGCGATGCAGAGCTACATTAATGACGAAGATGGAGATGACCAGGGTAAGGGTCACCTCCATCAGAAAATAGCCGAAGCGTCTTATGCCGCGCTCGAACTCCGTCTCCCTGGGTTTGACCTTCAGCCGCTCCGAGATGCCGCCGAACTCGGTGGCCTTGCCGGTGAGCACGACCAGCGCCCGCACGCTGCCGCTGACCACATGGGTGCCCATGAAGAGGGCGTTGAGCCTCTGGGCGGGGGGCGCATCCGCGGCGGTGATCCCGGCTTGCTTCTCTACAGGGAAAGTTTCTCCGGTCAGCGTGGATTCATCCACGAAGAGATCGGACGAATCCAGTATCACGCCGTCTCCAGGTATGGTAGAGCCGGCGGAGAGCAGGACCACGTCCCCGGGCACCACATCCTCGACGCTTATTTCCTCCGGCTTGCCGTCACGCAGCGCGGTGGTCTTTATCTTGACTATGGTGAGGAGCTTCTCCATGGCGTTGGCGGCGCCTTTTTCCTGCCAGAACCCCAGCAGTCCGCTCAGGAGCACGATGACCAGAATGATTGCCGCGCTGGTGGTGTCGCCCAGAAATATGGACATTATTGCGGCAATGACGAGAATGATAATGATAGGGCTCTTGAACTGGTTGAGGAAGAGGATCGCCGAGCCGGTTTTCCTTTTGGGCTTGATCAGGTTGGGGCCGTAGCGAGCGAGGCGCCTTCGGGCCTCTTCACCTGAAAGGCCTTCCGGGGTTGTTTGCATACGCCGCAGCAATTCCTCTTGTGAGATGCTCCAGAACGCGAAGGGCTCCTGTTCCATTTGAACCTTACCAAGCCAATAAAAGGCCTACAGCTTCTTATTATTCTTCCCCTTGCTTCCCTCAGACACACCCGTGGATAGGGGGAAAGGATGGGGTTTTAGAATAGGCACCGAATACCCGGAAAGGTGAGATGCGGGATGCCGTTGGGTTTCGGTAGGCGCTTTCAGGGTTGAAATAGATTGAGAGACCACCCTATCATCCTGATAAAACAAGCAAATCCGGGTGCCGTTTGGGTTTCTCGGCCCTTTCTGTTATAATGACGTCGTATTGGTTTTTAAGGCAGGAGTTTAGATCTTCCCGAGGAAACCTTTTCCTCGGGATTTTTTTGGAAAAGGAGGTGAAATAAGTGAAGATATATGTAGGGAATCTGAGTTACTCGGTTGGTTCCGAGGACTTAAGGGCAGCCTTTGAGGAGTTTGGTAGCGTTGATTCGGCCGAGGTGGTAATGGATCGCAACACCAACAGGTCCAGAGGTTTTGGCTTCGCGGAGATGTCCAACGACGAGGAGGCGAAAGCAGCCATCGCTGCCCTTAACGGCAAGGACATGGATGGCCGCCCCCTCAACGTCAGCGTGGCCCGGCCCAAGAGAACTGAGTCCAGAAGTCCGTATCGTTATTAAGCCTTAGGCCTCCCGGGGCTCACGCCGTACCGGGGGACCTGAAGCGCAGATTGAGCGGAGATTTAAACGTCTCCGTTCTTTTTTTCGGTTCGGCCGGCAGAGACCTGCCGGAGGTACTCTTCCGCTCTTGCCGTTTGCCCTCATCGCCAGGAGCGCCTTTCCGAAGACGTGTTTTCCTTTCCTGGTTGAATATGGGAGGGGGACGCCTTGTTCGCTTCGTGATCGCCTTGCTATACTTGTTCTCGATGTGGATTTGCCCTAGGGGCGAAGCTGAAGGCTTGAAAGCCCGTTGTCGCCATGGGGAAGATGATGGCAAGGCCTTTATCTGTTCTTGCGCTTCTGTTTGGCGTGATCATATTGGCTTTTTCGAGTGTTCCCGCCGTTGGCAACGCCGGCTCCGGTCAAGTCGCGGAGGGGGCGGTTTCAAGCGCCTCGGTCGACATGGCTTATATAAGTGGGCGAATGGAGAGCATAGCCGGGGGCGCCGCCGGAACTTTCGGTGTTTATCTGAAGGTTCCGGAGACGGGAGAGGAGGCCGGCTACCAAGCCGACAGGCCCTTCGTGGCCGCCAGTTGCTACAAGATGTTCCTGGTCATGAACCTGTACGAGAGCGCGGCCGCTGGAGGCGTGGACCTGGAAAGAAGCATTGTTTATCAGGCGGGCGATTATACAGACGGCACCGGCATCATCCAGTTCATGCCTAAGGGAATCTCCTTCACCACGCGCAAGCTGTGCGAGTACGCCATCGTTTACAGCGACAATGTCGCCGCCAATATGCTGCGCCGGGTATACGGCTATGCTCCTTACCGCGCTTACGCCGCTTCCATCGGTTGCCCGGTTTCCTCGACCCTGGGGGCCAACCTGACCACGGCGCGAGAGATGTGCACGGTCATGGCCCGGACCAAGCGCTTTGCGGAGGCCAACCCGTTGGGACAGGAGGTGCTCTCCTTTCTCAGGAAGAGCATTTATAAGAGCCGTATCCCGGCAGGACTTCCGGAAGGAGTGGATGTGGGCAACAAAACCGGAGATTACGAGGGTTACATGAACGACGCCGCCATCATCATGGGGGATGTGGAGTACGTGCTCTGCGTCCTTTCCTCGGGAGCGGCGGGAGACGGGGTGCACGCAAGTATCTCCAGGATGGTATATGAGGAGTTGTCGCGGTCGTATTGCGGCGGAGGGCACTGCACCACGGGCGTTTCCCAGCCCTCCACCCAATGGTACTTCGCCGAGGGCACCACCCGCTCCGGCTTCGAGACCTGGCTCTGCCTGGCCAACCCCGGAGACGCGGGAGCGACGGCGAGCGTCGACTATTACCTGTCGGATGGGGAGGTGGTAAGGCGCGCGTATCCCATCGCCCCGCACAGCAGGTACACTATCTGCGTCAACGATGAACTGGGTGGAGATCGCGACGTCTCGGCGCATATATACAGCCGGGAACCCATACTGGCGGAAAGGCCGCTTTATTTCGGCCGCTCCAAGGGCTTGCAAGGCGGGGATTGCGTCGTCTGCGCCGAGTCTGTTAGCAATAATTGGTATTTTGCCGAAGGATGTACCCGAAGCGGGTTTGAGGAATGGCTGTGCATAGGAAACCCCAACCGGCAGGTCGCCAAAGTGACCGTGAGTTATCTGAACGAGAAGCAGAGCCGTCTCAAGCAAACCTACAACCTGGCTCCGGAGACGAGGTTTACGGTCAGGGTAAACGACATAGTCGGCGAGGGGCATGACGTATCGCTGGTGGTGGAGTCCGATTGCGGGGTGGTGGCAGAGCGGCCTATGTACTTCGTCTTCTCTCCGTGCACTTTTTAGGAACGGGTACAAGGGCTGTCGTGCTTGGGGTCAAGTGGAGCATGGGGAAGCCCATGTCTGTGATATGCTAGCGGGGAAAGGAAAGAAGAGGGAGCAATGCTGAAGGGTGGATGGCCTCGGGATGGCGTGATAGACGAGTGGTTCGAGGGAGCCCTGGAAAGCGCCTATGCCCGCAGATATCCCAATCTCAACGCCATCTTTCAGGAAAGCCTCATCAAGTTCGCCGACAAGGAGGTGTTCGTATTTCCCTCCCTGGGTTTGAGATATACCCGTGAGCGGCTTGATGAAGAAGTCAGGAAAGCGGCCGCCTCGCTGAAAGAGGATTACGGGATCAAGAAGGGTGACCGGGTAGCCATGATCCTCTTCAACAACCCCGAGTTCTGTATAAGCTATTTGGCCATTGCCCTTATAGGGGCGATATCCGTGGTCATAAACGCCAGGCTGGAGACGGAAGAGATAGCCTTTCAACTTCGCGATTCGGGAGCCAGGCTGGCCATTGTGGAAGCGGAACTCGTGGATAGGGTGAGGCCTCTGCTGGAAAGGCTGGACAGCCTGGAGGCCATTATCACCAGCGGGGCCGAGGAAAGGGAGGACGCCACGCCCTTCGCTGCCCTGACGGCGAGGGAGGCACCGCCCCATATAGGTGTGGAGGTGAGCGAGAAAGACATCTGCAGCATATGCTACACTTCGGGCACCACCGGAAGGCCGAAGGGGAGCATCATCACTCATCGTAACGTGGTTTCCAACGCCCTGGCCCAGTTGAGCCTGATGCCCTATCTCATTCCCGAGAAATACAATCAAGATAACATTTACCTCTTGAGGCAGATGATATCCGTGCCCCTTTTTCACGTCACCGCGCTGCACACCCTGTTCAACCTGTGCATGCTGGGGGCTTGCGCCGTGGTGCTTCCCGTCTTCCAGGCGGATCAGGTCATCGAGGTGATGATCGAGGAAGAGGTAAACTTCTTCGTGGGCGTGACGGCCATGTTTTGGCTGCTGCGTATGCAACCTAATTACCACAAATTGGTAAAGGCAGGCAGGATAGAGGTAATGTTCCAGGGTGGGTCGCCCATGCCGCCTGAACTCGGCGAGCTCATGCTCAAAGACTTTCCCGAGGCCAAAATTGGAAACGGTTTCGGCATGACCGAAACCACCTCGGTGGGGGCGGGCTCCATCCTGCCGCCCGATCAGGTTATCAAGAGGGGTTCCTCTATCGGTTGGCCCACGCCGCCCACCCGTTTCAAGGTGGTGGACGATAAGCTAGGGGAGGTGCCGCGAGGGGAGCCGGGGGAGCTTCTGATCAGCGGCTCCGGGGTCTGCCGGGGTTACTGGAACCTGCCGGATAAGACGGAGGAAAGCTTCATCATTGACGAGGAAGGTCGCAGGTGGCATCGTTCCGGGGACGTGGTGGTCGAGGACGAGGAGGGGTTCTTCACCATCGTGGATCGCAAGAAGGACATGATCTTGCGGGGGGGAGAGAACGTCTATTCCGTGGAAGTGGAGAACCTCATTATCATGAACCCCAAGGTTTTGCAGGTGGGCGTGGTCGGGGTCCCGGATAAGGTTCTGGGCGAGAAGATAAAGGCGGTGGTCTTTCCCATGCCAGGACATACCCTCACCGCGGAAGAGGTCATGGAGTTCTGCAGGGGGAAGATAGCGGATTACAAGGTGCCGGATTACGTGGTCATCTCCGGTACTCCCCTACCCATGAACCCCGGCGGGAAAATCATCAAGGAAAAGCTGCTGGACATGGAATGATAGGGGCGCGTTCGTAATTTTGAAGCTCGCCGGCCGACGACTTTTCCCCGCGAGGCACCAAGAGGCAATGGCACCATCGCGTCGAAGGCGGCGCTGAGGTGCTGCAGATTGCCGGATGTGGGTTGGGTTGAGTTGGCAGTTCATTTATTAACTAGTGAGATGGCCCTAAGGGCCCGGCTTATGGAGGGATAGACTGGGATGCCTCCTTGCAATAATTTCCATTTAAAACGGCGCAGCAGCTCCTCGAAGGCCAGATCCTCAAGTCCCTCGGCGCGGGAATAAAGGACCATCACCAGTGGCTTTCCGCTTTTTTCCTTTATGCGCAAGAGGATGTCCATAGCTTGCTCTAAGGCCTCCTCTCCGCCCAAGCCGTAGGCGAAGTTCAAGGCCATGTCGAAGAGCAGCATATCCGCGTGGGGAAAGTTCGCCGCCTCGCGCAGGCTCGCTTCGAAGAGGGGCAGCGGGATCAGCGGCGCTCCAATATCCAGGGGATTGCCCACCGCCGCTCCAGGTTGGTCCAGCACTTCCCTCAAGCGGGCCCAGCTTTCGCCCTCAAGGGGAGGCACCTCGAGCCTTTCCTCCTCGGCCAGGTCGGCGGCGTAGGTGCCCAGTCCGCCCCCGCCGCCGCAGAGCATGAGACGCCGCCCCGGATTTCTGCCCAGGTGCTTCAGGGCCAGGAGAACATCACAGATCTCGTCCACCCCTGAGGCCTCGATGACCCCGCACTGGCGCATCACCCCTTTCCACACGGCGTAGGATCCCGCCAGGGAGCCGGTATGGGAGATTACGGCGCGCCTGGAAGGCTCGCTCTTACCCACCTTCCATAGAATCACCGTCTTGCGCGAGGCGGCCTCGCGCAGGGCATCAAGGAAGCGCCGTCCGTCCTTTACGCCCTCCAGATATGCGGCGATGGTCTCCGTCCGGGGGTCGTGGGCGAAGTAGAGAAGAAAATCGCTCTCGTCCAGGTCGGCACCGTTTCCGTAGCTGACGATGGCGCTGAAGTCGATGCCCAGTCCCCTGCACAGCCTTCCCACATGCACGGAGAAGCCGCCGCTCTGGGAGATAAAGGCAACCTTCCCCGGCGAGGTGGAGAAGTCGTATCCGGGCAGGAGGGTAAGGCGGTTGCGAGGATTATAGACCCCGAAGCAGTTGGGGCCGATGATGCGGAATCCGCTCGCGCGGGCCAGGCGGACGGCCTCCTTCTCCAGCGCCTCGCCCCCCTCGCCAGTTTCCCTGAAGCCCGAGGCCATGATGATGACCCCCTTTACTCCCACCTCGGCGCATTCTCTTAAAACCGCCATGCAGCGATGGGCAGGAATGGTAATACATACCAGCTCTGGGGGCTGTGGCAGGGACTTGAGGTCGGGGTAAGCCTTGCGTCCCATGATCTCCGTCTCCCCCGGGTTGACCAGATAGACCGGCCCGTCGAAGCCGTAGATCAGCTGGGAGGCGGTGAAAAGGGAGCCGAATTTCTGGGGTTTGCCGGAGGCCCCCACGATGGCCAGGGATCGCGCGTTTATCACCGCATCGATCTCGTCGAAGTCGAAGCTCACTGCCACCACGTCCTTTTTGAGTCGGGGCCATTATAGCACGTCGGGCATGGGGCGAAGGGTAGGAAGAAAATATTCCCGGGAGGCTCCGATTGGCTCGCGGCGTGGTGGCGCCAAACCGCTGCTATACTTGTCTCAAGAGGGGAGAAAAGCTTGAGCGCGGAAATGAGCGTTCCCGAGGTTGAGGCCCTCGACAGGGATAGTGCCCTTTTCGCCATGACCTTGAGCCCTCTTGAAGCGCATGGTCATCTTCTCCTCCCGGGTTTGGTCTTTGCGCTTCCTGGAGCCCGGCCGTTTGGGCGAAAGAGCGGTCTTTTTCGGAATCGGCGTGCGGAGATATTTACGGGAAGGAGGGTCCGCTTGAGGTGGGAGAGCGGTGAGACGAAGAAGAAAAGTAAGGGTCGCCCGTGGATAGACCCGCACGTTCATATATTGCCGGAGCGGCGCATGCGCGGCCTGGTGCGCTGGGTTAAAAAATTCACCCCCGGCTTCCCTGTGAACGAGGGGATAAGCGCCATGGAGCTTCTGGAGGGGATCCGCGAGTCCGAGATACCCTGCTTCTTTAATCTCGTTTTCCCTCTATGGGAGGAGGAAACGGAGGACCTCAACCGCTTCAACCGCGATTTCTGCGCCGGCGTAGCCGAGGCCGTTCCCTTCGGCTCGGTGCATATCCGGACACCGGATAAGGAGAAGGAAACCAGGCGCTGCATCGAGGAATACGGTTTCCTGGGCATGAAGCTTCACCCCTACGCCCAGCGCTTCCCGGCCTTCGGACCGGAGATGCGCCCTGCGTTCGAAGTGCTCAACGAGCACCGACGACCCTTGCTGGTGCACACCGGCTTCGACGTTTTTTACGGTATGCACACTGATTTCCAGGAAATGGAGGAGGTTTTACGTGATTATCCCGACATGCAGGTGGTGGCGGTGCATGCGCTCTTCCCGCATTTCGAGCTGGCCCACCGGCTGCTGCGGGAATACCCCAATTTCTGGCTGGACATGACCAACACCATATCCTGCATGCGCATCTACGAGGACCTGCGGGGTGAAGGGAAAGGCGCCGCGGCTTTCCCGCCCGGCTTTGAGGTGGAGAGCATCCGGGAGAACCGGGAACACTTTTATCGCCTCTTCGACGACTTCCCGGAGCGTATCATGTACGGCACGGACTACCCGGTAGGTTTCGGCTATCACCCCGCCCTGCTCGACGACATGCTTCGCTTCGCTTTCGGGGAGCGCGTGGAGGAAAGCCTTCTGAACGGCGCCGTCCGCAGCCTCATGCGGCGGTGCGGGTGGCTCGAGCTCCCGCCTCCTTCGCCGGAAGATTAAAGGGCCTGCTTTCTTTCCGTCCCTAGAGGGAGACGATGCGCGGCCGGAGCGGGCTATGCTTGCATGTATCGGTTGACGGGTTCAGGCCCCCCACACCATAATCTTCTTAGAGAGAGCCGGCCGGGTGGTCGCGGGAGCGGTTGATGGCCGCTCTCGAGGAAAGTCCGGACTCCGCAGGGCAGGGAGCTGGGTAACACCCAGGCGGGGAGACCCGACGGAAAGTGCCGCAGAAAGGGAAACCGCCCGCCGTGGCCGTCTTTTGGGATGGTGTGGACGGGTAAGGGTGAAAAGGTGGGGTAAGAGCCCACCAGCGGTCCTGGTGACAGGGCCGGCTTGGTAAACCCCTCCCGGAGCAAGGCCAAATAGGAGCCGATGCTGTGGCCCGCAGCGCTTGAGGCTCGGGTAGGCCGCAAGAGGCCGCCGGTAACGGCGGTCCTAGATGGATGACCACCACCCGGGAAAGAACCGGGTACAGAATCCGGCTTATAGGCCGACTCTCTCTATTTTTTCGCAATCCTTGGGAGGGACGGGTATGGTATAGGTGTGGAAAATAACGGCATGGTGATGATGAATCGGCAAGAAAAGTTGACCGGAGAGGACTGGAAGGGGCTGGTAAAGGAGGCGTCCAGGGTCTTTGAGGTCAACGAGGTGGAACGAGAAGACATTTATTACCACATGCCGTCCCGCCACCACTACCCTTCCCTTTTCGCCTGGGACAGCGGGTTTCATGCCGCGGCCATGTGCCACCTGGAGGTGGAGAAGGCGGCGCGGGAACTGGAAACCCTCTTCGGGCAGGTGAGGGAGAACGGCCACCTTCCCCACGAAGTGCTTCTCCCCAACCTGTATTCCAATCGCTGGACGCGGGGACTGCAGACCCGCCTGGTCAGTTGGGAATACGACGGCCGCGGCGCCTCCTTCATGGTGGATCCCCCCAGCTACCATTTCGCCGCCGAGCTGGTCTACCGCCGCAGCGGCGACAAGGAGTGGCTCAGGCGCATATGGCACCCCATGCGTTCCTGCCTGGATTACCTTTTGGAGAAGAGGAACATACTGGGAGACGGCCTGGTGGCCATCTTCCATCCCTGGGAGTCGGGGACGGACATGTCCCCGCAGTTTTTCAGGACCATGGGGCTTAAGGCGCGGAGCCGCTACAGCGCTCCACGCGCCTATATCTACCCTACCGCGCTCTATGCTTCCCACCGTTTGTCGGGTTGGGACAGCCGCCGCCTCTCCAGGGTGGATCGCTTCGTTTGCGAGGATCTGACCGTCAACTCCCTGGCGGTGCGTGCCTGCCTGAGCATGGCTTTTCTGGCCGGAGAGCTGGGTCACCTCACGGAGGAGAGGAGGTACCGCCATCGCGCGCAGGGAATCATGGACGCTCTGGACGAAATATGCTGGGACGAGGAGCAGGGTTGTTATTTTCCACGTTTGGGGTACCGCAAGCCCCGCCTTTCGCGCGTGCTGACCGCGGCTTCCCTGCTGCCCCTCTTCAGCGGGCTATGTGACGGCGATCGGGCGGAGACGATGCTGCGCAAGCACCTCTTGAATGCGGAGGAATTTTGGACCGCATACCCGGTTCCCTTCAACCCCGCCCCTGCGTTGGAGGGCGCCGCCGCATGGGTGGAGGATCACCTCTGGTCGGGGCACTGCGTTTGGATCAACTTCAGCTGGATGCTATCCATCGCCTTGGGCGAGAGGGGATATGTCCGGGAAGCGAAGGAGATCACGCGGCGGGTTGTGCGCATGGTGCTCCGGGAGGGATTTTTCGAGTATTACGATTCCCGCAGCGGCGAGGGGAGGAGGATTCCCGAGTTCTGCTGGCCGGCCCTGACCCTGGACATGGCGGCCCGCTTCTGGCCCGAGATCTTGGACTAGCCGCAAGGCCGCCGCGGCTCCGCTGTAATCCATCCGTGAGAGGCGAGGCGACGCACGGCAAGCGGCTTCACTGCATCCAGGTGCCCGGCCTCTGCCAGCGCCTCGAGGTGCGATCGGGGAAAACGTCGCTGAGCATCCCTGAACGCAAGTAGTCCAGGTACTGCCGCCTCTGGTTGGCCGCCATGACGTAGAAGGGGATGAGCAGCGCCGCCGCGATCAAGGTGAGCCATGAGCCCGACGCCAGCCCTACCCCCAGATTCATGGCCGTGCGGCCAACGATCCTTCGGTAGCCCTTACGAGCCAGGTCTTCCCGGCTGAGCGCGGGCCTTCTGCGGAACCTCTGTATATTCTGCAGGTTGTACAGGAAACCTGAGACCCAGACGATTATTCCCAGAGGAGCAAGGAGGGCGTAGGAAACGGGCAATCTCCAACCCGCCGTAAGGCCTGCAAAAACGCTTCCCCACAGCACTATGGTATGCAGTATGATCACCCAGTTCGCTTGAGGCATAAGGTCTATATACCCACTTGCATGAATGCGGAAACGTGTTGAGGATCGGGCGAGGAGCGCAAGGGTCACCTTGAGGCGTGAGGGGCTAAATGATCCCCGGCCCCATCGAAAGCGTTGGACAAAGCCCTGCTCGCGTTGCAGTTATCGCCTAAGGAGCGGGACGAGCGAAAGTTGTCCGGACATTCCCGTTCCACGGAAGGTATACTTTTAAGGACGGGCCGAAAACGGCCGCGTGAGCCGCTGGTTTGAGAAAGGACGCTTCACGCATGGCGGTAATCGAGCACATCGCATTGGAGCCGGGAATGGAATACGTCCTCCGCCGGGGATTCGGCAACCGCAAGGAACTGCGGCCCAGGATACGGGAGCTTTTACAGGTGACCCTGGAGGAAGTCAGGGAGAAGAGATTGCTCCAACCGCGCGTCGCGTATCGCGAATATGGCGTAATTGAGGTTCTGCAAGAAGGATTTCGCCTCGCGGGCGGCGCTGTGCTGCGTTGCGAGCCTTTCTCCAGCCGGTTCCCGAGGCCACGAGGCCTGGTGACCGCGGTTTGCACTATCGGCCCCGCTCTGGAGCGTCAGGTGAGCCTAAACTTGCGGCGTGGTGAGCAGCTCAAGGGGTTTCTCCTGGACGCCGTGGGCAGCGCCGCCGTGGACATGTTGGCCGCTGAAACCTGCCGCCTTGTAAAGGAGGCCTTGGGTCGGGGAATCGGGGTAAGCAGCCCGGTAAGCCCCGGGATGGACGGCTTCTCTCTGTCCGGGCAAGCCGACCTCCTGGCCCTGGCGGGGGCGGGAAGGATAGGCGTGAGGCTGACCTCGGGAGGGATGCTTAACCCCCGCAAATCGCTGTCCATGCTCTTGGGTATAGGCGCAGGCATGCCGAGGTGGACGCCGGAAGAGGTCTGCGAACGTTGCCCTCTGGCGGCTCAATGCCCATACCGGCTCCAAGCTGCGGAGAAGGCGCCGCAGGCCGAAGCGGTTCCGAAAGCGATCCCGAAATAAAGTTGAAATAATGGGAGAGCGGGCAATGGAGGGGGGGCGGAGACGAACGGACCAAACGGAGAACCTCCGGGTTGACGGAAAGCCCGGAAAGGGAAGAAGAGGCGAGGATAAGGAGGTCGGACCATGGGAGACGATGTGGTGAAAGCGCTGGCGGACCTTGAGGAAGAGACGGTTATGGAGATCGTAAGGAAGAAGCTGGAAGCAAACGAGGATCCCTTGGCCATCATGGAGGACGCCAGGAAGGCCATGGAGATCGTGGGGCAGCGATTCGCTGACGGGGAGTACTTCATCCCCGAGCTGGTCTTCTCCGGCGAGATTCTCAAGGAGATCACGGCCATGATCAAACCCCGTCTTACCGCCTCCGTGGAGCAGAAGCGCTTCGGTGAAGTGGTGTTGGGAACGGTGGCCGGCGACATACACGATATCGGCAAGGATATCGTGGGTTTCATGCTGGACGTCAACGGTTTCCAGGTCCACGACCTGGGTGTGGACGTGCCGCCGCAGCGCTTCGTGGAGAAACTGAAGGAAACCGGATCGCCCATCTTGGGTTTGAGCGGCTTCCTTACCCTGGCCTTCGACTCCATGAAGCAGACCGTGCAGGCCGTGGAGGAGGCCGGCCTGAGAGAGAAGGTGAAAATCATGATCGGGGGAGGACAGGTCAGTGAGGAGGTGCGCGCCTACACCAAGGCGGACGCCTTCGGCAAGGACGCCGTGGAAGGAGTGGCGCTGGCCAGAAGATTCATGGGACTGTAGCGGCACCCGCTTGGAACCGTGACCCGAGGCGCGGACGCAAGAGGAACAATATAGCAATACATTAACGGGATGAAGATAAAGGGAGGCGTTGAACATGGAGGAGAAGGACTGGGGGCGGCTCAGCCCCGACCAGAAGCGAGAGGCGCTGTTCGAGGCCTGGCTCTCACCGGAGGGCATGGAATTCAATACGCCGGAAGCGGAAAAGGCCTATCGGGAACGGGTGGCCCGTATCCGGGACGCCGCCTTGCTGAGAAAGCCGGACCGGGTACCCGTCTGCCCCATGATCGGCTTCTTCCCGGCCTATTATTCGGGATTCACCCCCCAAGAGGTGATGTACGATTACGACAAGCTGGTGTCCGCCTATAAAAAGTACGCCCTGGATTTCGAGCCGGACGCCCACGGTGGAGCGCTAAGCCCGGGTCCGGGGCGCTTTTTCGAGATACTGGACTACAAGCTCTACGCCTGGCCCGGCCACGGCGTGGCTCCCGAATACTCTTACCAGTGTCTGGAAGGGGAGTACATGAGGGAGGACGAATACGACGCCCTCATCCAGGATCCGTCCAACTATTTCATGAGCACCTACCTGCCGCGCATATTCAAATCCCTGGAACCCATGCACAAGCTCTCGCCGCTGACCAACATCCTGGAGATGTATTCCGCCTTTTCGGCGATCAACTTCATTCCTTTCGGGATGCCCGACGTGCAGGAAGCTTTGCGCAAGCTCATGGAAGCGGGAAACGAGGCCGTGAAATGGATGGAGTACGTCCAGACCCATAACCGGCAAGTGACCGCGGCGGGATTCCCGACCTTCTTCGGCGGAGGCACCAAAGCGCCCTTCGATATCATCGGCGATACCTTGCGTGGCACGCGGGGGATAATGATGGACATGTTCCGAAGACCGGAGAAGATTCTCAAGGCGGTGGAGGTCCTGACTCCCTTGGCGGTGAAGATGGGCGTCTCCGCGGCCAGACGCAACGGCAACCCCATTATCTTCATCCCCCTACACAAGGGGGCCGACGGCTTCATGTCCGACGAGCAGTTCAAGAAGTTCTACTGGCCCAGCCTGAGGGAGGTCATCCTGGGTCTGGTCGAAGAGGGCTGCGTGCCCCTGCCCTGGGCGGAGGGCGGCTACAACTCCCGCCTGGACGTCATACGGGACGTGCCGGAGGGTAAGGTAATATGGGGCTTCGACCAGACGGACATGGTGGAGGCTAGGAAAAAACTGGAAGGTATAGCCTGCGTGGGCGGCAACATGCCCATCGACCTCCTGAGCATCGCTACTCCGGAACAAGTGAGGGACTACGCCCGCAAGCTCGTCGAGGAGGTGGCGGGCGACGGCGGGTACATCATGATGACCGGCGCGGTCATGGACGAGGTGAAGCCGGAAAACGTTAGGGCCATGATCGAGACGGTCAAGGAATTCGGCGTCTATTGAGCAGGGAAGGGAAAGGCGGTGGGATATGGAGACCATTCTTTCTACCCCCTCCCATGAGGTGCGTATAGGTGGCGGGAGGCCCACGGTTATCATCGGGGAAAGGATCAACCCCACCGGGAAAAAGTGGCTCCAGGAAGCGCTGAAGGCGGGCGATCTGGAGGTGGTGCGGCGCGAAGCCGCCGCTCAGGCGGAGGCCGGCGCGGAGGTTCTGGACCTCCACGTGGGGGGTTTCGGCCTTGACGAGGCCACCATTCTTCCCCGCGTGATGGAGGCGGTCCTGGAGACGGTAGACCTTCCCCTCTGCCTGGACTGCACGGACCCGAGGGCATTGGAGGAAGCCCTAAAAGCCTGCCCGGGCAAGGCGCTTGTGAACTCCGTAACCGGGGAGGAGCGCTCTCTGGCGGAGATCCTTCCGGTGGTCAAGCGCTACGGCGCGGCGGTGGTGGGGCTGGTCCAGGACGATGAGGGCATCCCCAAGGATGCCGATCGCAGGTTGGAGATAGCGCGCAAAATAGTGAGCCGCGCCGGGGAGGCGGGTATCCCGCGCGAGGACGTGATCATCGACTGCCTGGTCTTCTCGGTGGGAGCGGATACCGCTTCCGGGGCGGCGGTCCTGGAGGCGGTGAGCAGGGTGCGCCGCGAGCTCCAGGTCAACGTGGTGCTGGGACTGAGCAACATTTCCTTCGGCCTACCCGACCGCGGGCTGGTAAACGGAACCTTCGCCGCCATGGCCGTGCTCGCCGGGGCCACTTGCCTCATCGCCGACGCCGCGGCGGTCCGCCCCTACGTTCTAGCCGCCGACCTTATCATGGGTAGGGATCGCCACGCCAGGCGGTTTCTCTCCGATTATCGCCGCCGCGCCGGCAAGGCCGGGGACTGAAGACGGAAAAGCCTGGGAGAGAATAACGCTTTGGGGGAGTAACCCCTTCAAGCGATCGGGGGGCGGAGAAAACGCCGGGAATTGAAGAAGGGCGAAGGTCCGGGCGAGGGATGAATAATGAAGGCATCGAGAAAGGGAGGGGGAGCGCGCAGTGAGATCACGCGTTGTTCTCAAACCCCTAGGAATGGAGATAATCTGCCATGAAAGGGAGAGCCTGCTGGAGGCGCTCCGACGCGCGGGGGTGGGGGTGGAGAGCGTCTGCGGGGGGCGTGGCACCTGCGGCCGCTGCCGGGTGCAGGTGCTTGCGGGAGACGTCGGCGAACCTTCTCCCCAGGAACTGGAAATCCTCCCCCCTATCCTCCTGGAGAAGGGCGCTCGTTTAGCCTGCCAGCTTATTCCGCGTGGAGACCTGGTCGTGCATATCCCCCCTTCCTCGCTCACCTCGGAGCAGCGACTCCAGCTCGACAGTAAGCTGGGGGTCGAGAAGGGCGACCCGTTGGTGCGCGCCCACGACCTGGAAGCGGAAGTGCCCTCCGACCCCGGAGATTGGGGGTCCGACCTGTGCCGCGCGCTGAAAGCCCTGGGAAAAGCGGCGGGAGAAGAGACGCGAGCCGACCTGTATGCTCTCAGGAGGATTTCCGGCGTCATTCGGTCGGATAAAGGAAAAGCGCGCGCCGTGATGCGCGGCGGGGAGCTCCTGGGGTTTATTGCCGGGAAATATAACCCCCTCGGTCTGGCCGTGGACCTGGGAACTACCAAGGTCGCCCTGTACCTCTACGACCTCGGTGGGGGAAAACTTCTGGGGCGCCGCGGTTTCCTCAACCCCCAGACGGCTTACGGGGAGGATATCGTCACCCGCATGGAACACGCCCTTAAGGGAAAGGCGGAAACGCTCCGGAAGCTGGTGGTGGAGGCCCTCAACCGGAACCTCAACCAGATGCTTGAGGAGGCGGGAAGACAGGCGGGAGAGGTTTTCGAGGTGGTCCTGGTGGGCAACACCGCCATGCACCACCTCTTCCTGGCCCTCCCGGTGGAACAATTGGTAAAAAGCCCCTATCTACCCGCCGTGGACCTGCCCCTGGAGGTCAAGGCGCGTGACCTGGGGCTGGAAATAAATCCCGCTGCGGTGGTCTATCTTCCACCGCCCATAGCCGGCTTCGTGGGTTCCGACCACCTGGCGGCGCTGGTCGCGACCCGCCTCCCGGAAAGGCCGAGCCCCTGCCTTCTCCTGGATATAGGAACCAACACCGAGGTGGCTTTGCGGGTGGGAGAGCGCATTCTCGTTTGCTCCTGCGCTTCCGGCCCCGCCTTCGAGGGCGGCGGCCTCAGCCGGGGCATGCGCGCCGAGGAGGGGGCGGTGGAGGGAATTGTCCTGGACCCCACTACCGGCGAGGTCCGCCTCTCGGTTATCGGCGACCTCCCGCCGGCGGGAATCTGCGGCTCCGGCATCCTTTCCCTGTTGGCCGCCCTGGCTGGCGCGGGTGCGGCAGACGAGGGGGGCAGGTTGCGGAAAGGTCGCCCCGGAGTGACGGAGGTGGGAGGCGAATCGGCCTTCCTCCTGGCTCCTCCTGACGAGAGCGACACCCGGGGTCTCGCCGTCACCCAGGCCGACGTGCGCGAGATACAGAAGGCCAAGGGAGCCATACGCGCCGGGGTGGACGCCCTGCTGTCGCGGGCGGGGGTGGAATATGGCGAGCTTAGGGAGGTTATCCTGGCCGGGGCTTTCGGCACTTACATCGATCCCTGCGACGCCCTTGCCGTCTCTCTCCTCCCACCCGTGCCCCTGGAGATCGTGGACCAGGTGGGAAACGCCGCCGGAATGGGAGCCTGCTCCATGCTTCTCTCAACGCGGACGCGTCGCGAAGCCGAGGCCCTGGCCGGAGACGTGGAGTACCTGGAGCTCTCCGCTTACCCGGACCTTAACCTGCTCTTCGCCGCGGACATGTACCTCTGCGAGGAGGCGGTGAGGGAAGCCAAACGCCGCTTCAAGCTGCATAATAAATCTACTGGAAACTGATTGACCGGCGGCATTTCTGGGTATATATTGAAATAAAGCCAACCTGGATGTGCTGAGGAAATGCAGGGCTCAATGGGGAATGAAATATTTCCTCCGAGCCGCTTAAGCCCGATCTTCGTGAAGGGGGAGTATGAGGCGAGAGCCATTCCTTTATCCATATTCTGTTATCGCGTCGGTTGGTCATGGGGGTGAGTGAAAATGAGAAGCTTGGGAAGAAAAGGAATAATGGGGCTGTTCCTTGTCTTGGCCCTGTTCCTGGTGCTGCAGCTCTCCTCGGCCGGAATGGCTCCGGTCAAGGCGGACAACCGGCCCGCCGCGGAGAACCCACTCGGATGGTATGAGCAATACTATGACCAAAACGCCATGCTCCTAGGCATATCCGCCGCCGATAAGAATACCTGCTGGGCGGTGGGAAACAACACCATCTTGAAAACCAGTGACGGGGGGGCGAACTGGACCCCGCAGACCTTACCGGCGGAGCTGATGCTCAACAGCGTATCCGCGGTCGACGCCAACGTCTGCTGGGCTAGCGGCGTGAATGGCAATAATCAGGGGGTGATCCTGCGCACCACCAATGGTGGAAGCAAATGGGAAACCATCATCGCCATCAGCGGCTACACGCCCTCCGCCGTATCCGCCGTGGATGCTCAAACCTGCTGGGTGGCGGGTTACTCGGGCGTGGCCCCCGCAGGGGGTTATATAGCCAGGACTATCAACGGGGGCGCCTCCTGGGAATTGCCCAAGACGGGGATGGCCTTCCCCATGACCAGCATATCCGCCGTCGATAAGAATATCTGCTGGGCGGTAGGGGGCAGGATCATGGGCGGCCCGGATTATTTCACTTCCGAAGGCGCTATCCTTAAGACCAGCGACGGAGGAGCCAATTGGACCAGCTACGGGCCTTATAACAGCTTTCATGCCAAGGTTTCAGCGGTTAACAGCCAGGTTGCCTGGGTGCTGGGTTTACGTATGCAAAATTATCCCTATAACGCATACCCGGAATGTTACATCACCGTCGACGGTGGCGGTACCTGGAAGACCAAACAGGCTCCTTTATTCGGTATGGGAGGCGCATTATGCGCCGTCGACGCCGATACCGCCTGGTGTGTGGGTAGCGGCGCCTCACTGTCGGGATCCACAATGGGCCTTATCTGCAAGACAACCGACGGCGGCGCCAACTGGGCCCTGCAGGCTTCCACCCTCGAGAAGCGGGGGCTAATGAACGTGTGCGCCCTCGATGCCGACACCGCCTGGGCGGCGGGGTACAGTTACTATTATCCCAGCCAGGATCCCAACGGCTGTATCATGCATACCACGGATGGGGGTTGGCCTTCTCCACCTCACATAGAGACCATCGACCCCGCCTCGGGGGCAATCGACGACGTGATCGCCATCTCGGGGACGCATTTCGGTCCTCCACCCCTTCCTCAATACTCGCCCAAGGTGCTCTTCGGGAACGTTGAAGCCGGCATCGTATCCTGGTCGGATACCCTGATTAAGTGCAAGGTTCCGGAGGGGCTGACCCCGGGCCAGGTGGACGTCACCGTGAAGGCCCTCGGAGGGACCTCAAACGCGGTTGCCTTCACCTCCATATACGCGACCATAATCAGAGGCAGGGTGTCGACGACGGACAACCTTAACCTCCCGGGCATCGAGGTAAATGTATACGACTTAGACCATAAGCTCCTGGCGTCAACCCTGGCCGACTCCAACGGCCAATACAAAATTGTCACCACCCTTCCCGACACCTCGGTAAAGATCGAATTCAAGGACCCCAATGATGTCTGCCAGACGGAGTGGTATAGGGATAAGCCGGATTTCGCTTCCGCCGATCTTTGCCAGGTGAAAGGCGGGAAAATAAACGAGCTTGGTCTGGAGCTGCTGGACTATTATCCGCCTACCGTTTCCTCCCTAACCCCCGACAGTGGTGAGGTAGGCAGCGTGGTGGAGGTCACCATCCACGGCTCTCGCTTCAGGGAGGGCTGTGTCGTGGAGCTGCAGAGACAGTACAACTACGTGCCGGTCACGGAGGTTACTTTCATCTCCCCCACCCGGATAGACTGCAAGGTTGATTTGTCGGACTTTCCAAGCTATCTGGCCGGTTCCTATGACGTGAGGGTAAGAAATGCCGATAATCAGGAGGGCGTGCTTCCGGACGGCTTCACGGTGACCTCGGCGCTTCCTCTAAAGATCACTTCCATCACCCCCAACTCCGCCGCCCGCTACTCCGCGCTGGATGCCGAACTGGAATGTCAAGGGTTCCGGACGGATCCTCGCGTACGGTTGGAGGGAAAAGATACCCAAATCGAGGCGACCTCGGTGTCCATCTGGTCGGATACCCGTATTTCTTGCCATTTCGAACTGGGCGATTCCCCGACCGGCGCCTACGACGTGGTGCTGGAAAATCCGGACGGGCAGCAAGCGCGCCTGCCGGGGGCTTTCACCATTACCCCCGAATCGCCCCTGGCCATTACCTCTATCGAGCCTCCCTATGGCTATCAAGGGACAACGCCCTTTGTCAGGATTGCTTGCACGGGCTTCTCGCCCAACGTCTCCGTGAGGTTGGAGAGGAAAGGCGTCTCCTTAGAGGCCGGCGAGCTGGAATTCTCTTATGACCCGCCCCAGATCGCCTGCGTCTTCGACCTTTCCGAGGCGCCGATCGGCTGGTATGACGTGGTGCTGGAAAACCCGGACGGGAAGCAGGCCAGGCTGTCGAGCGCTTTCGAGGTGACGGACAAACTCGTCATGCCGGACCATGCCAGCCAGTGCGCCCTGCAGGTGGACTTGAAGGTGGAGGGGGGATATCCTTTTGAGCCGGGCATGGACGTAAAGTTCATCAAGGGGAATAAGGTCATCGACGCCTACAACGAGCGGGCCGCCGAGGGTACCAGGATTGCTTGCAGCGTCTTCCTTTTCGGGGCGGAGCCCGGAGTATATAATCTCGTGGTTTATCGACCGCACGAGTCGCCATGTACTCCCGGAGGAACCTTCACCGTTACTCCGGTTTGTGGGACCGGCAGCGGCTCCGCCGTGCTTATGGCGGGCATTACCCTGGGCCTTTTCTCCCTGGCCGGCTCCGGAGGCATCCTGAGAAGGCGCAGGAGGAGAAGGAAGATAAGCTAAAGCTTGGTTTCAACCGCTTAAAACCTAATTGGCCGGCGGAAATTCCTCCTCCGGCCATTTGGTTTGCCAAGGTGCTGGTTGATATGTAATATTTGAAACGCACGCAGGCTTCAAGGGGTGATGGATTTTTCGGTCTTTCTCGGAGACATTGATGAAGGTTCATCTCCCAAGGTGTGGGTAGATACAAATTGCTCGATTTGGCGCGATTCGGAAAAGAGCGGGCGGTCAAGATGCCGGTAAACCGTCGAACGCCGGAGGTCGGTCGGATTGACCATATTTTATGGCGAAGAGCCTTAATGAAAATATCAGCCCTGCAAGAGAAAGGAGGATACGGGGGTGAGTGATCTTGCGGAAATAAAGCAGCGTCTGGCCCGTCTGTCCGAGTTGAATTCCGAATTGCAAGGCCATCTCAAGAAGTTACGCGGACCGGAGGGAATAGAGCTGCGGGAGAGCGCGAAAAAGCAGGCTAAGAAGATGGGAGTAGGGGCCGGGATCTCAGCCGCCGGCGTGTTTGTATTGATCGGCGGCGCCCTGTACATCAACGCTCTCCTGATTATCTTGCTCGACCTGGTCATGCCCTTGTGGGCGGCAGCTCTCATCGTGGTGATCGGAGCCTTTTTCCTGGGCGGCTCGATGCTGATAATCGGGATCGGCGTTTCCCGCAAAGCGGCGAAGGATTTTCCCGCTATCGCCGGGGGAACCCTGCAATCCATAAAGGAAACCGGCGAGGAGATGAAGAAGGCCGTCGAGGAGCTGCAGACGGCGGCCAAACGGGAAGCGGAGGAGCGCAAGGCGCAGATGCTGAAAACGGCGGAATCCTTGAAGCCGGTGGTGCCGTTCATCGTCGGAGCTTTTATCGCTTACAAGCTCCTGAAGAGGAGGGCTCGCAAGAGCAAAATGCGGCGGATTGTGTTGGAGGAATGGCCGGAGGATTAACGGAATACTGAGGACGACGAATCCCAAAGGGCCGGATAAGCCGGCCCTTGGTTTTTCCCTCATCATGGTGAGGCGGTTGGCGCAGGGCGTGGGCACGCGGCAACTTGGCGCTGGCGGTTTGCGCTTGCTCCGAAATGGACCGAGGAGAAACGTTGGGGAAAGAAGCGCTATGTGGATATCGATCTTCTGCTCGAGGATCTCATACAGAAATCTATGGAGGTTAAGGCGACCAAGTGACGCTCTTCGGTATGAGGGAGGCATGGCAGGAAATGGATTTACACACAATTCGTTGCACTAACCCGAAAAGTTACAAGCCGCGCAATGGTTTCTCGGCGCGGCCTGCCGCCTGTCGTGGCGGGTGTCGTCGCCTGGAGCTATGCTTATGGCGGAGGCGGTGTTGGTGTTGAAGTATTCACATAGTCAACTGGAGACCTACGAGAGTTGCCCTTATAAATTCAAACTGCAGTACATTGAGCGCGTAAGGAGCGGCAGGAAAGGCATAGAGGCCTTCATGGGCACCCTGGTGCACGCCACCCTGGAAAAGCTTTACCGTGACCTGAGGATGTCCCGCTGCCCTGAGCTCGATGAACTTACCCGCTACTACCATGAGCTCTGGGATTCCTCGTACGGTGACCATATATTCGTGGTGCGGGACGAGTATGAGCCGGATGACTACCGGGAGACGGGCTTGCGTTGCGTAAGCCATTATTACCGGCGCTATCACCCATTCCGGGGAGGGGTTCCCGTGTGGCTGGAAAAAAGGGTTGACATACCCATCCGGGATGCTTCGGGAGAGAGCATAGCCTTCACCGGGGTCGTCGATCGTCTGGACAGTTACGAAGGAGATCGTTACGAGATCCACGACTACAAAACCTCGGCCACCCTCCCCACCAGCCAGGACTTGGAAAAAGACCGCCAACTAAGCCTTTACCAGCTGGCGGTGGAGGCCGCCTTCCCGGACGCGAAGGATGTGGAGTTGGTTTGGCATTACCTGGTATTCGACCGGGAGCTGCGCCTGCGGAGGGAGCGCTCGGATCTGGAGAGGATCACCCGGGAAACGGCCGACCTCGCCAGGCGGATCGATGCGGAATCGGATTTCTCTCCCCGCGAAAGCCAGCTGTGCGAGTGGTGCGAGGTGCAGGAGTTCTGCCCCAAGAGAAAGCACCTCTTCATGGTGGCCGGGACGCCGGCCCGGGAGCTGGGGACCGACCGGGGAATACAGCTCGTAGACCAGTATGCCTTCTGGGAAGAACGCAAACGGGAGGCGGAAGCGCATCTCAAGGAATTGAGGGAGGAGATCCTGGAGTTCAGTTCTTATCAGGGAGTTGATAATTTGCAGGGAAGCTCGGGCATCCTCAGGATATCCCGCAGCCCACTTATAAAAATCCCGCCGGTGGGAAGCGGGAAGAGGGAGGAATTGGAAAGGTTGCTGCGGCAAAGCGGGGCCTGGGAGGAGGCGAGCGTCCTAAACGCCCGCCGGCTCGGCAAGCTGCTGAACAGCGCGGATCTGAACGAAGAGCTGCGCACTTCCCTTGAGGGGCTTATCGCCTGGGATGAGGTATCCACCCTGCGCTTCTTGAGCGAAGATGATTAGGTAAGGAATTCCAGTACCAGCCGCGCCACCTTTTCAGGGTACATCGAGGTGATCTGGTGTCCGGCCTCCGGGAATTCCTCCAGGCGGCTGTTGGGTATAGCCTTCTCCAAAATGCGGGAATTCTCAGGGGGGATTATAACATCCCGGCCTCCGGCTATGATCAGAGTTGGTTGGCGCAAATCACGCAAGCGGGGGTAGATAGACCAGTTGTCGGCGGCCTCCAATTGCGCGAAGTAGCAACGCGGCTCGATGGGCGCGGCCTTAATGGCGGCGATCACTTCCTCCATTTTACTAGGGTTGCTCTCCACATAATCCTGGGGAAAGATCAGGTGAATAGTACCCGTGGCCAGAGTTTCCTCGCTTACCCCGTCCCGCGGCAAGCTCATCATCAGCTTTACTTCCGGGCTGGCTTGCACCGCTTCCTCGCCGCCGCAAAAGGTGCTTATCAATATCAGGCGCTTTACTCTTTCGGGGTAGGTGCAGGCCAGTTCCTGGGCGATCATGCCCCCCATGGAGAAACCGAGAACATGGGCGGACGGCAATCCCAGGTGATCCATGAGCCCCACCGTGTCCGCGGCCATCTGGGCAATGGTGTACGGTCCCTCGGGCCTGCCCGATCTCCCGGCGCCACGGTTGTCGAAGGTGATCACCTGAAAGCGTTCCGCCAGCAGGCGCAGGAACTCCTCGTCCCACCAGTCGGCGTTGCCTCCCAGGCCCATGATCAGCAACAGGGGTTCTCCCCCACCGTACAGGCGGTAATGGATTTTGATGCCGTTTATCTCCGCGTCGTATGAGGAAAATTCCATAAACTACCTTTCAACGCGCCCCACCCGCCCGAGCTTCATTCGCCGGTCAGAAAACTCGTGATCTCCCGGGCTACTTCCAGTGGAAACATGGCAGTGATCCCGTGTCCGGCCTCAGGTATTTCCACCAGGCGGCTGTTCGGGATGGCTTCGGCAAGGATGCGCGCGTTGTCCGGGGGGATAAGCACGTCCTTGCCTCCGGTAATGATCAACGTCGGATTGCTCAGCTCGCGCAAGCGCGGGTAAATGGACCACCCCACTATGGCGGCTAGCTGGGCCGCGAAGCATCGCGGCGGCGTCGGCACGACGAGGGCATTCTCCACCGTTTTCTGCACCCGGTCGGGGTTTCGCTCCATGAATTCGGGGGGGTAAAGGAGAGGTAACATGGCTTTGATGATGTCCTCCCCCTTCATCTTTTCGCGGGGCATATTCAGAGTGGTGTAGGCTTCGGGAGAGGCCAGGACCTGCTCCTTTCCCCCGCAATTGGTGGAGATGAGCACCAGGCGCCTTACCCTTTGCGGATAGGTGCAGGCCAGTTCCTGGGCGATCATGCCCCCCATGGAGATGCCCGCGATATGGGCGGATTTCCAGCCCAGTTGGTCCATGAGCCCCACCGCGTCGGAGGCCATCTGGGCAATGCTGTACGGCCCGTCTGGCTTGCTCGATCTGCCGGTGCCCCGGTTGTCGAAGGTGACCACCTGGAAGCTTTCCGACAGCGGATGCAGGAACTCCTCGTCCCACCAGTCGGCGTTGCCTCCCAGGCCCATGATCAGCAGCAGGGGTTCTCCTTGGCCGTACGAACGATAGTGAATCTCGATATCGTTGACCTTTACCTCGGTGACTTCCATTTTCACCGCCGCGATCTCCTTTCCGGGCGATATCCCTTCCTTGTCGTAGCCCTTTAATTTTAATTCTTATCCTTTTGGGCCACAATGTCGCTTTGCTCTTCGCGTGATGGGGCGCGCTCGAGGCCGGACGGCGGTTTGGTTCCGGCATCAGCCATCTCCGCGGTGCGGAAAAGGAAGTAAAGCAGAGAAAGCAGGCTCAAGCACCCACCCAGCATATACATAGCCTCATATCCCCAGGCGTCGGCTATGGGGCCCAGAGCAATCCCCCCCAACCCTATTCCCAGGTCGAACACGGCCAGGAAAAGCCCGATCACGGCGCCCCGCTCGCTCGCCGGGGTGTGATCCAGGAGAAGGGCGGAGAGGGTTGTGGGGAGGTAAGCGAAGCCTAGGGCGAAAAGGAAGCTCCCCAGTATCAGCAGAGCTAGATGCCCGGAGTAGGCTATCACCGCCAGGCCAACCAGGGTGATTATTCCCGAGGCGAGAATAAGGGGGCGCCGCGACCATCGGTCCGCCCTCCTGCCTATGGCCAGCCGGAAGAAGATAAGGGTCGAGGCGAAGACGGTGAAGAAAAGTTCGCCCTGCTCGATGCCGTTGGACCTGGAGGAGAGCACGATAAAGGTTTGAAGGGCGCCGAAGCTCAGAGTGAAACCCATGGTGGTTACGTATATGGCCTTGTGGAGCGGAGTGATGGCGGCGCGAGGGCGGCTTCCCCGGGCTGCTTGGGCCGTGCTGGAGTTCCTCTCCCGCACCGGCAAAGTGGCCGCGAAAGCCAGCAGGGCGAGGAACCCGGCCAGGAGATACACCTGGTCGTACCCCCATGCATCACGCATGAACTCGGCGACGAGGGGGGCGGTGGCGATGGTTGCGTCCACGGAGATATAAAAGAGGGCGATGCCCTGCAGGCGGCGGGTCGGCGGTGCCAGGTCTCCGATCATGGCGTAGGCGGCGGTATGGAAGGCCGCCAGCCCGAAACCGTTCAGGAAACGCACTATGAAGAGGGGCAGAGCGCTACCGAAAGCCATATACAGGAAATTGGAAACGCCCAGGAGAAACACTCCCCAGACCAGGATTCCCTTGCGGCCTCGCATATCGCTGAGCTTGCCGAAAAAGGGTCGCAGGAGTGCGGCTACCACCATCATGGACATCAGGGCGCCGATGAGGAAATTGTCGTATCCCTTCTCCTCGAGGAAGACGGGGAGAACGGGAACTATGAGGTAAATGGAAAAAAAAGCCAGGAAGTTGCCGGCGCAAACCAGCACGAAGTCCCGCCCCAGGAGCCTCTCTTCTTCGCCGTGCTTTCTTGCCATTAAAAATCGCCTCTCCATATTGTTCACTGCGTGTGCTCAGCCATCGGCGCGTAAAACCTTTCAGGAGAAGTTTTCGGTGATATACACCTTGCCCTCGTCGGATACCTCTATCCCAATTCCTTCCCGCGTAAAAGGAGCCATTATGTTCTCGCGGTGGCCGGGGCTTTCCATCCAGCCGTCCACGGTGGAGCGAGCCAACTCCTCCAGGCTGTTGAAGCGGTATTCCAGGATTTCCCCGCTTTCCTGGTCATAGACGTAGGAGTCGACAACGTTATTCAAAAAGAGGTTTTCACCGCCCACGTAGACCTGATCTCCCACGACGGTTTTGTCCTTGTAGCCGTGTTCTTTATAGCGGTCGGCGAAATCCTTCCCCTCGGGGCTATAATGGTCGAAATAGTTTCTTTGCGCCATGTCCACGCTGTGGGAGAGGGCGATGGATGCCAATTCGCGGTCCCAAGTCAGGGGACCCAGGCGGACCTTAGCCCTTTCCTCGTTTACGAGGCGGTGGATCATGGAGGCCAGGATTTCGGCATTCTCCCTGAGGTAAGCGATATTCTGCTGCAGCGTGGACTGCAACTCGGCGGGCTCCGTGGATTCCTGGCCCCGCCCCTTTTCTTCCCCCTCGGGAAGTGAAACGGACATGCAGCCCACGCGGAACAGGGAGGCAAACAAAATGATAATGGCGATCCCCGTCACCGCTATTCCCTTGCATCCGCTTTTCATCTCACTCACCTCGCGGCACATTTTATCAGATAGCGAGGGGTATTCCGATGGCGGAGAACATGCGGGCGCGAAGCAGCATGGCCGGGTATCCTCCGTTCCCAAGGCCTTCAGCGAAGATCACGGTTGAATATTGCTGCCTGGCAAGGGAGCCGAAATCGGGGTGACGCAATATATCTTGATGAAACATCTTGATGAAAGCAAAACGAGGGCTTTCCAATCGCAGAAGAAGAAACTTGGCTCTTGGCCATAAACAAGGGTAATCCGACCGACATCCGGCGCTCGAATCAGGCGGAGGCATCGCCGGTCGGGGCTTTGGGGTTGGCGCCGTGAATTGTATTATGATATTCCCACGGACTTAAAAAGCAGCGGAAGGCCGCCTGAACAAGCGATATCAATGTAGCCGTGACAGGTCAGGAAGCGAGGGAAGCACGTTGCCACAAGAGAGTTCAGGAGAGAATATCGGCCAGAGGTTGATCGACCTGCTGAACGCGGCTCCTTACTATCGTTTTTTAGGCATGGAAGTCGTGGAAGCAGGGGATGGCCGTTCTCGCCTGCGACTGCCGGTGAGGGATGAGCATAAGAATATCTATGGCATAGTTCATGGTGGGGTGATCGCCGCGCTTCTCGATTCCTCTTGCTCCGTGGCGGTGGGTTCCCTCATGGGGCCGGGCGAGGCGTCGGTAACTCTGGATCTGCGCGTAAATTATATCTCCAACGTTTCCGATGGCATGCTATTCGGGACGGGAAAGGCTCTGCACAAGGGACGATTTACCGGCGTGGGCCAGGCGGAGATAAGGGACGGGACGGGAAATATGGTAGCTGCGGGAATGGTTACCCTCTTCTTCATTCGGAGGGAGGAGAGCAAGGCGCACGCTAGCGGGGATAGGCCAGACGAGGGGTTGCAGGAGGAATGAACGTCAAGCTGTCTTGCGGCGAAGGAATGGAGGCGGTTATTGGCGCCGTGCCGGGAGAGCCGGTCTTCCCCGCCGTCGGAGGTGATGCAGGCAAGAGAAAAGGCGCTCGCGCCTCAACGGCGTCGCAGGGCGCATGAATTGAGTCAAGGCGGGAGCGCAAGACGGAGTCACATAGGGCAAGGGGTGAGATGATGAAGGATCTAAAGGACAAAGTGGTGGTGGTGACCGGAGCGGCCAGCGGCATCGGAAGGGAGATGGCCAAGGCTTTCGCAGAGCGGGGGGCGCGGCTGGCGCTGGCGGATATCGACCTGGAGGGCTTGCGGGCGATAAGGGAGGAGTTGGAGGCGGCGGGTCGGGCGGTTTATTCTCAGGAAGTGGACGTGGCCGATGCCGACCGCATGGAGGATTTCTGCGCTTGCGTCTACCGCGAGATGGGTCGGGTGGACGTGCTGTGCAACAACGCCGGCGTGGCTTTGGGGGGATGCCTTGAACATCTTACCCTCGAAGACTGGCGTTGGATTGTGGGGATCAACCTCATGGGGGTGATACACGGATGCCATTTCTTCTATCCCCGCATGATAGAGCAGGGAGGCGGGGGCCATATCGTGAACACCGCCTCCCTGGCCGGGCTGGTTCCTTCCGTAGGGCTGCTGGCTTACACCACCACCAAGTTTGCTGTGGTGGGGTTTTCGGAAGCCCTCAGGCCCGAAGCGGCCCGGCACGGCATAGGCGTTACGGTCATCTGCCCGAGCTTCGTTCTTACGGGGATCTCCCGAAACGCCCGCATCAGGTCGATCAGGGAAGGGGAAAGCCTGGAAGAAGGGATCAAGAAGTCGGAAGAGATTTTGGGAAAGCGTAAATATACGGCGCGGAGCGTGGCGGAGGAAACGGTAAAGGCGGTGGAGAAGAACCGAGGTGTGGTCAGAATCTGCCCGGAGGCATATATCATGGATTACCTTTACAGGCTGAGCAGGGCCCTTTTCGGTTCCATTAACACCCATATATTAAGGCCGGGAAGGAACACACAGCCCAACGCGGGCGGATAGGGAACGCATGGAGTGAGCGCCGGCGGCTGTTGCGGGAAACTCGAAAGGATTGCTGGATGTAAAGTGGACCCGATTCCCTTGGACACCGAATAGGGATAACCTTATGTCCAAGGAGGTGGGAAGATGCCGGATGATCCCGCGCCCCTTTTAAACCGACCGCTGTCGGGAAAGCATTGGGCAAAGGGGGTGTTTATTTCTGTGCTTGTCCTCCCGTAAGGGTGGGCGGGGATGTATAGTGGTTGGCATCTCTCGGCGAATGGGACGGCACTCAAGGAGTGGACGGAAGATCAGGTTCCTTATGCCATCCGGTGTTGAGAGGCCTTGTGGTTGCTTGTTGTTGCTTGCCGCACGAAGATAGTCAAAGCAAAGATGTTTCTGGCCAACCTTTCATGCTTATTAGAAATATAAGAAATAAAAAAAGAAGACCCTTCGGGCTTACACCCGTGTACGCATCATGCAATCAACTAATGGAGCGA
>ENA-ORXB01001179-ORXB01001179.1-sediment-metagenome-genome-assembly--contig:-NODE-1179-length-34666-cov-17.989563_pt1 | contig 34666 bp, 31 predicted proteins | sample MGYA00237863_ERZ511475 | MGnify/ENA primary metagenome ERZ511475 (study PRJEB26305, sample SAMN06343858) | sediment metagenome | isolation source: hot spring sediment | place: Canada: British Columbia... | reverse complement strand
GTGGCATCGGTGTCGTGTGGGTTCGGAGGTGGGTATGGATTGGGTGTGGTTGGTGTATGCGTTGGGGTGTTTGTTGGTGGTGCGTGCGGGTCTGTCGGATGCGTATGAGGTTGGTTTATGGGACAGGCGTCGTCGGAGTGCGAGTGTGTTGTTGTTAGGGCTGATGTCGTTGGTGGTGAAGTGTTGGCGTGGTGTGCTGGGTGTAGATAGTGAAATTCTGTGTTTTTCTTCGGGAGGTGAACCTGAGTGATGTACCCTTATCAGCCCCCCGTGCGCACTTAGTCAGCGACGGCAGCCGAGCGGTCTGCTCCCGCCGCATTGGAACCACACAGCACGCCCTGTATGCAACCTGCATGGTGTCACCCAGAGAAAAGTTTCGAGTGGCTGGAGTCGATTCCTGCTGCTTCCTGCGCCGAATTCACAGGAAAGGCGCACTTTTCTGACCCCTGAACGCGCCAGTTGGCTGCGCCACAGGCTGTGGGGCGAGGGCAGGTAGAATTTGCGCTGATGCGACTGGGCATATTCAAAGACTGGCTGAACAAGGTCGGGCAGGTGTTCACACGGCGCGGGGTGGATGAGCAACTGCTGGAGGAACTGGAGGAGACGCTGATTGCCGCCGATGTGAATGTGAACGCCGTGCAGGAGATTCTGGAGACGCTGCGCAGCGAGGCGAAAGCGCAACGACTACGCGAGGCGGACGATGTGCGCGCCTGCCTGCGCGAGTTGCTCAAGGGGTGGCTGGGCGATCCCGCGCCGCTGATGGTCAGCCCGACCCCGCCGACGGTCTACCTGTTCGTGGGGGTCAACGGCGCGGGCAAGACGACCAGCATCGCCAAGACGGCGCACATGCTGCAGCGTCAGGGCAAGCGCGTGCTGCTGGCGGCGGGCGACACCTTCCGCGCCGCCGCAATCGACCAGCTGCAAATCTGGGCAGACAGGCTCGGCTGCGACCTCGTGAAGCACAAGGAGGGCGCGGATCCCTCCGCTGTGGTGTTCGACGCGATTCAGGCGGCGCGGGCGCGCGGGATGGACTTCGTGCTGGCAGACACCGCAGGACGCCAACACACGCACGCGCGCCTGATGGAGGAACTGAAAAAGGTGCATCGCGTCGCTGAGAAAGCCCTCGGACGCCCGCCCGATGAGGTGCTGCTGGTGCTGGACGCCGTTGCGGGGCAGAACGCGATACGCCAAGCGGAGGAGTTTTCGCGTGCGCTGCCGCTGACGGGCATCGTGCTGACCAAGCTGGACAGCACCAGTCGCGGGGGCGCGGTGCTGACCATCCGCAGGCAGCTGGGCATCCCGATCAAGCTCGTCGGGCTGGGCGAGAAGGCAGACCAAATCACGCCGTTTGACCCCGACGCTTTCGTGGATGGGTTGCTCGCCGCCGAGTAGCCTACAGTCGCTCGGCAATCTGCACGGCGTTCAGCGCGGCGCCCTTGCGCAGTTGGTCGCCGCAGGCGAACAGCGCAACGCCGTTGGGGGGTCCCGCGTCGTAGCGGATGCGCCCAACCAGCACCTCGTCGCGCCCTGTCGCCTCGATGGGCATCGGGAAGTGGTTGCGGGCGCGGTCGTCCACCAACTGCACGCCTTCGAAGGCGCGGTACGCCGCGTAGATAGTCTCCAGTGGCGGGCGCGTCTCCAGCTCGGCGACGATGCTCTCGCTGTGCGCTCGCAGCACGGGCACGCGCACGCAGGTCGGTGAGACCGCTATCGCAGGGTCGCCCCAGATTTTGCGCGTCTCCTGAATCATCTTGCGCTCCTCTTCGTTGTAGCCGTCCTCGCCGATGGCGGAGTCGTGCGAGAAGAGGTTGAAGGCGTAGGGGTGCGGCAGCACGGTCGGGGTGTACGGCTCGCCGCTCAGGTACGCGCGGGTGGCGTCCAGCAGCTCTTGCATCGCGCGTGCGCCTGCGCCGCTCGCCGCCTGATAGGTGCTGACCACAATCCGCCGAATGCGCGACAGACGACGCAACGGTTCCAGCGCCATCAGCATGAGGATTGTCGAGCAGTTCGGGTTCGCGATAATCCCTTGGTGGGCGCGGATGGCATCGGGGTTGATTTCGGGGATGACCAGCGGCACTTCGGGCTGCATGCGGAACGCCGAGGAGTTGTCAATGACGACCGCGCCCGCTTGCACGGCGAGGGGCGCGAACTCTTGGCTGCGTGCGCTGCCCGCCGAGAAGAAGGCGATATCGATGCCGCGAAACGAGTCGGGCTGCAGGCGTTCCACGCGCACGCGCCCGCCGCAGAAGGGTAGCTCTGTGCCTGCGGAACGCTCTGACGCCAGCAGGCGCAGACTGCGCACAGGGAATCGGCGCGCCTCCAACACCTGTAGCAGTTCCTGACCGACCGCGCCCGTTGCGCCTACGATAGCGACTGCGTATTTCACGGCGGGGGATTGTACCCGATAGGGGGGTATAATCGGCGCGCATGCGTGGGTCGGCTTGGCGGATAGGGTTGGGCGCGTGGGTTGCACTGCTGGCGGTGGCGTGCGGGGCATGCTGTTTTGCCCTCACCCCCAGCCCCTCGCCTACCCTGTGGGAGAGGGGTGTTCCTGATAATACCAACCGAACAGACAGAGTTCACAATTGCTCCCCTCCTGCAGGTTCCCCCCGTTTCGCGAGGGGAACCGAGATGCGCGCCCGTTCGGTTCCCCCTGCTCGCAGGGGGAACCTTAAGGAGGGGGTCTTCAGTCGCGCTTGTTTTTGTAAGCTTTGCCCACGCGATTGGTACAAGGGTACATCGCTTGGGTGCGTTGTTCGCAGCGAGCGCACGCTGTCTTGCCCTCACCCCCAGCCCCTCTCCCACACAGTGGGAGAGGGGAGCCGCGCGTTCCCCCTCTCCCGCCCTGCTGGAGAGCTGATAAGGATACAGCACTTGGGGTCGCTGCGTGGGGAACAGACGCGCTTTTTTCGCCCTCACCCCCAGCCCCTCTCCCACACAGTGGGAGAGGGGAGCCGCGCGCTCCCCCTCTCCCGCCCTGTGGGAGAGGGGGACACAGGGGGTGAGGGCTCCGCGCTCCAAATTCGCGCGACCGATTACACGCTAACCCGCACGCCTGACGGCGGGCTGCTGCTGGAACTGGCGGGCAAGGTGCGCGTGGAGTATCAGGGGCGTAGGCTGGAAGGCGAGCGGTTGCTACTGGACACCGACGCGGGCTTTGTGCGCAGCGAAGAGCCGTTCCGTTTGTTCGCCGAGCAGGGCGCGCTCACAGGGCGACGCGGCGAGTATTTCTACGGGCAGGCGCGCGGGCGGTTCGAGGGCGTGCAGGCGACTGTGCTGGGCGTCTACTTGGACGCCGCGTCGCTGGAGGGCGACCTGACCGACTTCACGGCGCGCGCAGTGGTGGTCTCTACCTGCGACCCGTTCCGCCCGCCGATACAGGTGCGTGCGGGGCGCGTGCGCTTGGCGCGTGGGGCGCGGCTGACCCTGCGCAACGCGCGGCTGTTCATCTACGGGCAACCGCTGCCGATTCTGCCGCAGTTGACCGTGCGCGTGGGCGAGACGGCGGAGGTGGTCAGCCTGCCGTCGCCTGTCTACAGTGCGGAGACGGGATGGGGCGCGCGGGCGCGGCTGGAGCTGCCGCTGGGCGAGCGCGCGCTGCTACAGGCGTCGGCGACAGGCTACCTGCGCGCGGTTCCCGAAGTGCGCGCGGCGGTCGGCGTTGCGCTGCGCGGGGACGAACCTGCGCTGGGCGACCCTGACCTGCGCCTGCGCTTCGAGCAGTCCGCGCTGTATAACCTGCGCGTGCGCCCCGAGCGCGCGCCTGCCGTTGACGCGCTGACCCTGCGCGCCGAAATCGCCCGCGATGTGCGCCCGCTGCTTGCCCCGCGCGAGCGACTGCGCGTCTCCCGCACGGAACTCGCGCTGATTGCCCCGTTGCAGTACGCGGGCGGCTTCGGCGAGGCGAGCCTGCGCTACGGGAGCCTCAGCGAGCGCATCGATGGGCAGCGCACGCCCACCCGCGCGCGACTCGCGCTGGAAGGCGACTGGTTCCAGCCGCTACTAAGGCGCGGCGCGTGGCAACTGCGCCTGCACCTGTGGGCGAGCTACGCACACTACGCGGGTGTCGGCGGCTACCAGTGGTTGCGCCCGCAGCTGGAGCTACTCTGGCAGCCCACCAGTTCGCTGACGCTGATGGCGGGCTATGCGCGGGCGTCCACGCGCGGCGACAGCCCGTTCCTGAGCGAGCAGCTGCGCGCCCGACGCGAAGCCAGCCTGCGCGCCGAGTTTCAGCAGGGCAACTTGCGGCTGGGCGTGCTGCTCAAGTACGACCTGGAGGGGCGCGACCTGTACGATGTGCAAGCGATTCTCGGCTGGCGCGATCGGTGTTTGGAGCCGTACCTGTTCTGGCGGCGCACACCCAGCGCGGTGCTGGTGGGCGTCAACCTGACGACGCTGGGCTTCTGACCCCCAGTGTGGGGTATACTCTCCCTTGCATGCAGGCGTATCTGGTGCTGGAAGACGGCAGTGTGTTCGCGGGCGAGGCGCTGGGCGCGACAGGACGCGCCACAGGCGAGCTGGTGTTCACCACCAGCATGACGGGCTATCAGGAGATCCTCACCGACCCCTCCTATGCAGGGCAAATCGTGCTGATGACCTACCCGCTGATTGGCAACTACGGCGTAAACGACGAGAGCGACGAGTCGCGTCGGGCGCAGGCGGCGGGCTTTGTGGTGCGCGAGGCGTGCGAGACGCCCTCCAACTGGCGGGCGCGCGCCGCGCTACACGATTACCTCGCCGCGCGCGGGGTCGTGGCGATTAGCGGGGTGGACACCCGCGCCGTGACGCTGCGCGTGCGCTATCACGGCGTGATGATGGCGACCATCACCACCGACGAGACGCCCGACGAAGCGCTGCACCGCCTGCAGACCGTCCCGCGCTACGACGAGGAAGACTTCGTGTACCGCGTTACGACGCCCGAACCCTACAAGTGGGGCTACAACGGGATGGAACCGATTGATGCGCCCGATGACCGCTACCGCAAGCGCGTGGTGATTCTGGACTGCGGGGTTAAGTGGAACATCCCGCGCCGTTTAGCCAGTCTGGGCGTGCGCTCGATGATCCTGCCTGCGACGGCGACCGCCGAGCAGGTGCTGGCGTATCAGCCCGACGGGGTGCTGCTCTCGCCAGGTCCGGGCGACCCTGCACGCCTGCAGCCCGTGATTGCGACCGTGCGCGAACTTCTCGGCAAGGTTCCGATAGCGGGCATCTGCTTGGGCAACCAGTTGGTGAGTTTGGCGTTGGGGGCGCGCACCTACAAACTCAAGTTCGGGCATCGCGGGGGCAACCACCCTGTGAAGAACCTACTGACGGGGCGCGTGGACATCACCGCGCAAAATCACGGCTACGCAGTTGACCGCGACAGTTTGACGGGCACAGGGCTGGAGCTGACGCACATCAATCTCAACGACGGCACGGTGGAGGGCGTGCGCCATCGCGACCTGCGGGTGATGACGCTGCAGTATCATCCCGAAGCCGCGCCTGGTCCGTGGGACAGTCGCCCGTTTTTCAACGAGTTCCTCGCGCTGATGGACGGGCGCAGGGCTTGAGGGAGAGGTCGCTATGAGACAGTCTCCGAGAGATGACAAGGCGCAGGTTGCGCTTGCTCTTGCTGCCGACTATTTTGAAGTGCTGGCAACCGCGCGTTCAGTGGGCTTGCTACCCGCACGGCGCTGTTTGGTTGCCCTAGTGCGCGAATTCGCTGCTGCCCGCGCAGGAGAACCACACGACCAAGAGCCAGGCAGTGTGTATGTGGTGGTTCTGGAGACGCGCGCCGCTCAGCCGCCAAGACGCCTCTGGGAGCAACTCGTCGGGCACGGCTGTGGTGGCGCGCTGCTAGTGCGCGACCTGAACCGCGACGGCAGGGACGAAATCTTTTTCTGGGTAGATGGGCAGGCGTGCGCGGCGGGCGTGCTGCAGATGACACGCGCAAACCAAGCGCGTTGGCTCTACCGAAGCGAGGGTCGCTTCCGCGCAGAGGCACGCGATGTGAACCGAGACAGGCTCTGGGAGATTGTGGAATTGTGGCTCACAGTCCAGTTAGATGAGCCGCACTACTCGCAGATTGCCCGACAGCGATGCTTGTTCGCACGCAAGATATGGCGGTGGGACAAACGCGCGGGCGCGTACCGCTTCTGGAAGGTGGAGCCAGACTGGGCGACTCAGAAGGGGTTGTCGCGCGACGCACTGCAACGCACGCCTGGAGCGCGTGAAATCTTGGGGCTGTGAGCGGACCTGTTTGGAGTGCTGAAGCGTCAGCTTCAGCGTGGGCGGACGCTTCGCTTCAGCACTCCACAGTCCCCCTCGCCCGCAGGGCAGGCAAAGGAGACCCAGAAGGTGAGGACAACACGACGCCCCTGCCCCAGAGATACCGTGCCAACGCTCGTACCCATGTCCGACACAGTGGGGGACACTTCAAACGGGGAGACGATGATGCGCAACCGACGACGCGGGCGCTGGGTTGCCTTGGGACTGATGATGCTTCTGCTGGTGGGAGGCGTGCTGTGGGTGGCGCGCCCTTCGGGGCTGGAACTCCCGCCGCGCCACTATCCGCCGAACAACGCCTACTGAGCTACGCTAACCCCCTAAAGATTTCTAGCCCCCCTGCCGATAATTCCCACTGGCGACAGGGTACAGGTTGACCTTTGAACCTCCTGATCAACTTGGTCGCACCTCCCCTACCCCTGGAGAGGCGGGTTCCTCCCCACCCGCCTCTCGCTACGCTTTAAAAAATCCCCCTGCGGAAACGCTGCGCCGCAGGGGGTGTGGCGGTGGCGCTGGACGGTGCTGATGAGAGTCGTTCAATTCAACCGCCGCCTAAGCAGCGCCTCCCGCTTGGGGTTTCCCCCGCGCCTAAGTGGATTATGCCCCCTTCCCCCGCGCCTCCTTTCCGCGTGAATACGGGCATGTGCCCAAAACTGGCACGGCTACGGGTATAATCGGCGCGGTATGGCGGAGCTGGTCATCTACAACACGCTGACGCGCCGTGAGGAGCCGTTCACCCCGCGCCAGGCGGGTAAGGTTGCAATGTATGCCTGTGGGCTGACCCCGCAAGCCCCTGCCCATGTGGGGCACATGCGCGGAGTCGTCGTGATGGACATCGTACAACGGTGGCTGGAGCAACTCGGCTACCAAGTGGACTTCGTGCAGAACTTCACCGACATCGACGACAAAATCATCCGCCGCGCCCACGAGGAGGGCATCCCCACCACCGAAGTCGCCCGCAAATACAGCCAGATGTATATCGAAGACGCCGAGGCGCTGGGCGTGCGCCTGCCCCGATTCGTGAAGGTCACCGAGAACATGGACGCCATCATCGAGATGGTGCAACGCTTGGTGGACGACGGCTACGCCTATGTGGTGGACGGCGATGTCTACTTCGAGGTGAACAAGTTCCCCGAATACGGCAAGTTGTCGGGGCGCAGCGTGGAGGAGATGCAGGCGGGCGCGCGTATCGAGGTCGACGAGCGCAAGCGCAACCCCGAAGACTTCGCGCTGTGGAAAGCCGCCAAGCCCGGCGAACCCGCATGGGACAGCCCGTGGGGCAAGGGACGCCCAGGCTGGCACATCGAATGCTCCGCGCTGAGCCTGAAGTATCTCGGCGGGGCGTTCGACATCCACGCGGGCGGGATGGACTTGATTTTTCCGCACCACGAGAACGAGATTGCGCAGTCGGAGGCGTACCTGCACTGCGAGCAGCCGTTCGCCCGCTACTGGCTGCACTGGGGACCCGTGCGGTTGCGCCAAGAGAAGATGTCCAAGTCCACAGGGCTGGTCGTGCCCATCCGCGAGTTGCGCCAGCAGTACGAGCCTGCCGTGATTCGGTACTTCCTGCTGACGGTGCATTACCGCACGCCGTTGGAGTTCTCGTATGAGCGGTTAGACGAGGCGAAGTCGGCGTTGGAGCGGGTGCGCACGGCGTACCAGCGGGCGACGGCGTTTTTGCGCGAGCGCGGCGGCGCACCGCCCGACCCTACCGTCGCTGAGCCGTACCGCCAGCAGTTCCGCGACGCGATGAACCACGACTTCAACACCGCGCAGGCGATTGCCGCCGCGTTCGAGGTCGTGCGCGAAATCAACACGCGCCTGAACGCGCCCGAACAAGCGGCGCAACCCGAAACGCTTGCCGAACTCGCGGGGCTGCTAAACGCCCTGCAGTGGATGATGGAAACGGTGCTGGGCATCTCGCTGCACGCGCCCGACACCGCACGGAGCGAGACGCTGGAACAGCTAATGCGCTGCGTGATTGCGTGGCGACAGGAGCTGCGCAGCCGCAAGCTGTACGACCTCGCCGACCGCATCCGCGACGACCTGAAAGCCGTCGGCATTATCTTGGAAGACACGCCACAAGGCACGCTGTGGCGAATGGGGTGATTCCATGCGCACGAAACTGATGTGGCTCACCGTCGTGGTTGCGTGGATTAGCATGTTCTACGCAACCGCTAAAACAGGAGAGTTTGTCGCGATTCTGGGGGCGTCGCTGGCGCAGTCGCTGCCGCCTGAAGGCGAGTACCGTATCACGCGCGTGGAGAACCTGCAGGCATCGCCGACGGTTCGCGTCGGCGGGCACTTCCACATGGATGGAAATCGCCAGCGAATCGAGTGGAATCACGCAGGGCAGGTGGTCGTCGTGGAGTGGGAGGTCATTCGCGGGACCGAGCTACCGATTCGTCCATCAGGTGAGCCGATTTTCGTGCGTGCAGTGGAGTCGAAGCGCATGCCCCAGCGGGGAATGAGCCTCCAAATGCGCAGAATGCTGTATCCGCGGGGCTACTACCTTATCCTGCGCGATTCAGGGGGTGAAACTCTTGGCATCTGGGAACTCCTCTGGAACACATAGAGTAGGCGCGTGGGTGTACGGCGCGTGGTTGGTGTGGTTTCTGTGCGTCGCGCTGGTGATGCACTTCACGCGGATGCGCGTGTTGAGTAGCGAAGTTGCTTTATGGTGTACGGTATTGCTCGCAACGATAGCAGGCGTGTTGTCCGTACCCCTGCTCTTTTGCCCCCCACGGGTTTTGCATTTGCTGATACTGGTTCCCGTGTGGTTGTTTGGCGCGTGGTTCAGCCTGATGTCGTTACGGTTTCCGAGTCTCAGCTTTATTGACTGGATTGGCGCCTTTCTACTGTACTGGTGTGGCTTAATAGTTGCAGGCATCGTTTGGGAATTGGCGCGGCGTCGTGCGGGGCGCGCGTCGTCCTCATAGTCCCGCGCGGATTGTCTCCCACACGCCCTCATACAACGGCGCGAGCGGCTGCGCTTCGACTGTTATCGGCGCGCGCCCTACAAGCGGCGAGAGGTCGGCAGACCAACCTGCCAGTTGGCGGCGCACATGCTCGTGATAGAGCGCGACCATCGCTTGGTGCGCAGGCTGCTGCGTCTGCTGCGCGCGTGCGTGGGCGGAATCGAGCAGGTAGAGCGCAATCAGCGCGTCGGCGAGCGGCTCCACCATCGGCTGCGGCGGCTCAGGATGCGGCGCCAACCCGCGCAGCGCGTCGCAACACAGCCCGCGCAGCGTCTGCAGCGTCGCCTCCACCGTGTCGGTCGCAGGCGCGCCCGTCGGTTGGGGCGTCCACAGCCCCTTGCGCAGCGCGTACGCCAGCCGCTCCACCAAGTTCAGGCGGTTGATTTCGTTCGTGCCTTCGTAGATGCGGTTCACGCGCGTGTCGCGATAGAGCGCGGCGATGGGGTACTCCTCGCTGTAGCCGTAGCCGCCGTGAATCTGCAGGGCGTCGTCGACAACCTGGTGCAGGGCTTCGGTCGCGGCGACTTTGATAAGGGCGCACTCGGCGGCGAACTGAGCGGCGGCGGCGCGCCACACCTGCTGGCGGTCTGTCCCCTCCGCGCGGAACGCCTGCTCCAAGTCGTCGGCGAGGCGGTAGGTCGCGCTCTCGACGGCGTGCATCAGCATCGCGCCCCACGCGAGTTTGCGCCACATGAGCGGGTACTCGATGATGGGGCGTCCGAACTGCGTGCGTTCGCGAGCGTAGTCGCGTCCGATGCGCCACGCCTCTTTGGCGATGCCCAACGCCGCCGCGCCGATTTTGAACCGCCCCAGATTGAGCGTATAGAGCGCGACATACGCCCCCTCGCCTTCCTCGCCCAGCCGATTGGCAGCGGGCACGACGACCCCGTCGTACACCACGCGGCAGGTGGACGAGCCGTGCAGCCCCAGTTTATGTTCCTCGCGCTCCACGCGCAAGCCTGGACTGCGCTCCACCAGAAACGCCGTGAACCGTTCGCCGTCCACCTTCGCGAAGGTTACAAAAAGGTCCGCGAAGCCCGCGTTCGTGATCCAGATTTTGTTGCCCGTGATGCGGTAGTGGTCGCCCATTCGTTCGGCGCGAGTGCGTCCTGCGAGCGCGTCGGAGCCTGCGTCGGGTTCCGTGAGCGCGTATGCGCCGATGTATTCGCCTGCGGTCAGTTTCGGCAGGTAGTGGCGTTGCTGCGCCTCCGTGCCAAACAGCAGCAGGGGCAGGCTGCCGACGCTGGTATGCACGGCGTGCGACACGGCGAACGACGGCTGCAGCGCGGTCTTCTCGGTAATCAGCGCGGAGGTGGGCTTCGGCAGTCCCAGCCCGCCGAACTCAGGGGGAATATCGATGCCCAGCAGCCCCAGCATCGCGGCGTCGATGAGAATCTCGCGCATCTGGGCAGGTTCGCCGTGTTCCAGCCGCTTGACATACGGGGCGACCTGCTCGCGCACGAAGCGTTCCGTAGCGTCCGCCATCTGGCGCGATTCGGCGTCGAACCGTTCGGGCGTAAAGAGTGCGTCGGGCGTTCGCATCAGGAACGCCCCTGTATGGCGCGTCGTCGCTTCCATAGCCGAAAGGATACCTGACGGCGCTACTCCTTCTTTTGGTATTCGGGTTTCTCGTCCTTGAGCGACTTGATGTAGGCAATCAGTTGGTTAATCTGCTCCTCTTTCAGGTAGCCGTAGGGCGGCATCGTGGGCGGGTAGCCTGCGACGATCTGCTTGTTGGGGTTCACGATTGACTCGCGCAGGTATGCTTCGTCGGCGATGACCGTCTTGCCGTCCTTGAGTTTGACCCCCGCGCCGTACAGCCCGCGCAGGTCGGGGTACTGATTGCCCACGGCGGAGTTCATGTGGCAGGCGTTGCAGCCCGTTTGCAGGAAGACGAGTTTACCCTTCGCGGCTTCGGAGTCTGTGGCGGCGGCAGGTTTGGTCTCGGCGGGCTTTGTGGCGGTCTCGCCCGCGCCGTTGGTTGCTGGCGCGCTCTGGTTCCCGCACGCCGCTAACCACGCCGCAGACGCTATCGTCAGCGCACTCAGCGCAACAAGATTCCAACGCACTCGCATCGCAAGCCTCCTTGTCAACTCATTAGACCAGATTAGTTGACTGGGTAGAGTATACCCGACCCCGTGCGCGGTTGTCAAGGGGGCGGGCGCGATGTTTAGCTTAGCACTTCCCAGCTGGTTGCGACGATCTGCATGTCGGCGTCGGCAATCTGTTCGGGCGGGTGGGACAGCGCCATAAAGCGCGCCTGTTTGCCAGGCGCGAGGCTGCCGATGGCGTCGTCGCAGGTCGCATACGCCGCGCCGACAGTGAACATCTGCAGCGCGGTCAGCGGGTCTAACGCCTCGTCGGGGTTCAGGCAAGTTCCGTCGCGGCTGGTGCGCGTCACGGCGGCGCGCCAGCCCAGAATCGGCTCGCCTGGCACGACGGGCTGGTCGGAACTGAAGCCCAGCGCGACGCCCGCCCGCAGCCAACTGCGGAACGGCATCAGCGACACGGCGCGCTCGCCCAGCCCCTTCAGGTACGCGCCCGTCAGCCACCACAGAAACTCTGGCTGCGGCACAACCACCACGCCCAACGCCTGCATCTCTGCCAGCAGGTCGTCGGCCATCAGCATCGCGTGTTCGATGCGGTGGCGGTGGTGTGGGCGCGGGTACGCCTCCAGCGCGCGCCGATAGCCCTGCAACACGAGTTCGATCGCGCGGTCGCCAATCGCATGCACGGCGCATTGCCAGCCCGCGCGGTGGACGGTCACGATGCGCTCGATGAGGTCGTCGGGTTCGTACATCAATACGCCTGTGGTGGGCGTATCGGCGTAGGGTTGGCGCAGGGCGGCGGTGCGAGTGGTGAACGCGCCGTCGGCGAAGAGTTTGACCGCGCCCCAGCGCAGGTCGGGGTGCGGGCTGGGCGGTTGCGGGCGGAAGCCTGTCGCCTCGCCCGCCTGCTCGGACTGCTCCAGCCAACCTGCGCGTTGCGCCGCGCCGTACAGGGGCATCAGCGTCATGCGCACGGGCGCGCCTTCGGCGAGTGCCTGCGCGTAGGCGGCGACTTCGGCTTCCAAGTCGTGCCAGCCTGTGGCGGCGTCGCTGGCAGCCAGGATGCCGCGCCGCGCGAGGTCGTTGCAGGCGCGATGCACGGCTTGCACCAACTCCGCCTGCGTGGGCTTGGGGATATGGCGCGAGACGAGGTTCGCCGCGCTCTCCAGCAGGATGCCTGTCGGCTCGCCGTCGGCGTCGCGCACAATCACGCCGTCGTCGGGGTCGGGCGTGTCGCGCGTGATGCCTGCCAGTTGCAGCGCGCGCGAGTTCGCCGCCGCGCCGTGCTTGCTCACATGGTTGAGGTAAATCGGGCGGTCGGCGCACACGGCGTCCAACTCGTGGCGCGTCAGGTGCTTGCCGTCGGGCAGCAGGTTCTGGTCGTAGGCGCGTCCGAGAATCCACGCCGCGTCGGGGTGGGCGTCCATCCACGCGCGGAGCCGCGCTTGAATCTCAGCGATGCTGGTGCAGCCGCGCAAGTCTGCCTTGCCGAGGTCAATCCCCAGCGGTAGGATGTGCATATGGCAGTCGTTGAAGGCGGGCGCAACGGCTTTGCCGTCTACGACGATGCGCTTCGCGTCGGGGTAGCGCGCGGCGAGGTCGTCCCTTGCGCCCACCGCCACGATGCGCCCTTCGCGCACAACCATCGCCTCCGCCAGCGGCAACTCGTGCCAAAAAGTGTAAATCGGCGCGCCGTAGATGAGGTGCATAGACGAGCAGTTCGCGTCGCTCTCCGAAATCCCTGCCTACTGATTCGGCTGAATCGTCACCTTGCGGGCGTAGTCGTTGCCCTCTTCGTCACGGGTGCGGTGAATCGTTGCCCGTGCAGGCGGCTTAATCTGCTCCACCTTCACGGGCTTGCCCTTGAAGGTGAACTCGGTGTTCTCGTCGTAGCGGATCTCGCGCAGGTCGCCCGCGCGGGTCAGCACCTTGAGAATCTTTTTCTGGCGGTCGATGCTCTGGATGGTGCCCTGCAGGGAGGGCAGGGTACGCTCGCGTCCGATGTTGGCGTCCTTCTCGGTGTTGCTGACCGACAGCAGTATCGTATCGAGGTTCGACAGCAGGCGTGGGGCGAAGTAGAGCGTCTCGCCGATGGCGAAGTCTTCAATCGTGGCGGGCGTGCCGTCGCGCTCGAAGCGCGTTTTCGGGGTGAACTTGTAGGCGAAGCGCGTCTTATCGGGGAACTCGAAGATGAGGTAGTTGTTCTCCACGCCGATGAGCGTGCCTTTGACGACGCCGCGGCGCACTTTTTCGAGCCACTTCCAAGTGTCGGGGTCTGCCATCTCGCGCACGACGGGGCGCACCTGCGTGCCGACGCTGACCCGCGCCATTACCTGCTTGCCCTCTAATTGCCGAAACTGCTCGATGTCGGCGGGCTGCTTGTTCAGCCACAGGCGCGGCTTTTTGTGCAGCGTCGCGTTCATGTCGGGCTTGCCCGTGCGCTTAAGAACAATCGTGCCCCCGTCGGGGTCGAACTGCGCCAGCGTCGCCAGAAAGATCTCCGTTTCCGCCCAGCCCAGCACAGTTGTCAGGCACAACGCCACACATGTTGTCCAACGCATCCCAACCACCTCGCGTGGGGGTTGTTCGCGCCTACGCGCGGGAATCCTGCCCGCTTGGGGTATAATCCCGTTGGATGAGCCGACACGAGAAACCCACCAGCCGACGCGACTTCCTGCGTGAGGGGTTGCGCTCGCTGGTGAACGCAGGCTTCGGGGGCGTGTTCGAGAAGCTGGAGCGGGTAGGCGAGCTGATGGAGCGCGGTGAACCCAAGCCCGCGCCATTGATGCCGTTGCTCAGCTGCGAGAGCCGCGCGCTGCACCCCCTGCTGACGGCAGGGCAACTCAGCCTGGAAGGCTGCGGCGCGCTGCTGAACGAGCTGGACATTCAGGGCGTTAGCCTCAGCGACCGTCATCTCGCGAGCCTGCACCCGCGCGCGCTGGAACACCTGCGCGAGGGCTTCCACCGACACAGCGTTGCGATTACGGGCATCATGGTTTCGGAGCCTGTGAACCTGAACGACGAGGCGAGCCTAAGCCGACGACTGGACGAGATTGCCGACCGCCTGCAGGCGGCGGCAGTGCTGCAAGCCCCACTGATACGGCTGCACCTCAGCGGCGAGCGCGAGGACGAGCTGTTCGAACGCGCGGCGCAGTTCCTGCAGCGCATCCTGCCCGAAGCGCGGCGACGGCGCGTGCGCCTTACGATCGAGAACCGCGACGGCGTTGGGCGACGCCCCGAACTGCTGGCGAGCCTGATTCGTGCGACCGACCCGCGCTGGGTGGGCGCATGCTACGACTTCGGGCACGGCGCGCCCGAACGCCTCTACGACGCCGCGCGAATCCTCGCCCCCTACGCCTTCCATGCGCATGCCAAAAGCCGCGCGTTTGACCCCCGCGGTGAGGAGACGAGCATCGAGTACGGACGGGTGCTGAGTATCCTGCGCTTCGCCAGCTATGTCGGCGCGCTGTCCATCGAGTATCTCGGCGAGGACGACCCGATTGAAGGCATCCGTAAGACGCGCGACCTGATCCGACGCCACTGGCGCGCCTACTAAACCTATGGAGATCCTGGAGCGCGTGCGGGCGACCCTCCGCGAACGCCAACTGTTGCCCCCCGAAGGCGGTACAGTGATTGTCGGCTATTCGGGCGGGGCAGATTCTACCGCGCTGCTGCACCTGCTGACGCGCCTGCAGGGCGCGTTCAACCTGCGCATCCATGCGGCGCACCTGCATCACGGCATGCGCCCCGAAGCAGACGACGATGTGCGCGTGTGCGCATCGGTCTGTGCGCAGCTGGGCGTACCGTTGCATGTGGAGCGCGTCGATGTACCCGCATTGGCGCAGGCGGAGCGTCTCTCGCTGGAGGAGGCGGGACGCAACGCCCGCTACGCCTTCTTCGAGAGGCTGGCGCACGAATTGAACGCCGTCGCCGTCGCGCTGGCGCACACCCGCGACGACCAGATCGAGACCATCCTCATCAACCTGCTGCGGGGTACAGGACCGCGCGGGCTGTGCGGGATGCCCTACAAGCGCGACCGCATCATCCGCCCGCTGCTGGACGCTACACGCGAGCAAACGCACCAGTATTGCGCCGCGCAGGGGCTGCCGACCGTGTTCGACCGCACGAACTTAGACCCGCACCAGTTGCGCCGCCGTGTGCGCATGGAACTCATCCCCCTGCTGCGCGACCTCTCGCCCGCGTTCGAGAGGCATCTGCTGCGCCTTGCCGACATTCTGGAGAACGAGGAGGCGTGGTGGGAGTTTGAGGTGGGGCGAGTGCTTTACTCTACCCCCCTCCTTAAGGTTCCCCCCGCTTCGCGAGGGGAACCGCTGGCTGGGGCAGGTTCCTCTGCTTCGCAAGGGGAACCGAGCGCAGGCGTAGAACCATCTGTTTCGCGAGTGGAACCGTCGGCTGGGGCAGGTTCCTCTGCTTCGCAAGGGGAACCGAGCGACGCGCTGCTTGGTTCCCCCTGCTTGCAGGGGGAACCTAAAGGAGGGGGTCTAAAGAACTACACAGCGATTTTCAGACCCCCCTTCACCCGCCTGCACCCTGCGATGCAGCGGCGCGTGCTGCGCGAGTGGCTACGGGCGCATTTGGGCACGCTGCGCCTGCCACCCTACGAGATTCTGGAGGGCATTCGCCGCGCCGCGCTGGACGGCAAGCCCACCTCGTGGCAACTGAGCGACACGCTACGCCTCACCACCGACGGGACCGCGCTGACCCTGCATGCAAAACCGCCCGCCCCCGAACCCTACGAGTACCCCGTAGAGCTGGAGACGCCGATACTGATTCCGCAGGCGGGCGCGTGGCTGGAAGCGCGCCTGCTAAATGCCCCGCCCCCATCGCTGGAGACGACGCCCGACTGCGCCTACCTCGACGCCGACGCCGTGCAGGGGCAACTCATCGTGCGCAACGCACGCCGAGGCGACCGATTCCAGCCGCTGGGCATGCCCACGCCCAAAAAACTGAGCGATATCTTCGTCGACCGCAAAGTGCCTCGCGCCGAGCGAGGGCGACTGCCTCTGCTGTGCGACGCCGCAGGCATCCTGTGGGTTCCGGGCTACACGATTGCTGCGCGCGCCCGCATTATGCCCCACACAACGCGCGCGCTGCACCTCACCCTGCGCCGAAACGACGCCGAAACCTAAGCGTCAGACCATGCGATGGAACGGGCGTTAGCGATGGACAACCTGTACGCTGGAGCGGTAGACCGAACGCTCACCGACGAGCAACTCGCAGCGAAGGCACGCGAAGGGGACGCCGCCGCGATGGAGGAACTCTACCTGCGCTATCGGCAGCCCGTGTTCCGAATCGTGTACCGCTCCACGCGCAACATCGATGAAGCGGAAGACATCGTGCAGGATGTGTTCCTGAAGGCGTTCGAACGGCTGCACACCTTCCGCGAGCAGAGCCGCTTCAGCACTTGGCTGATGCGCATCGCGCTGAACCTGTGTACCGACCGCGCGCGGATGCGCCAACGCCGCCAAGAACTGCTGGAGCGCGAGGCAGACCACAAACTGGCATGGTGCCATCCTGACGCGCCCGACCCGATAGAGACTGCGCAGCAAAACGCCTTCCACGAGGCGTTCTACACCGCGCTGAACCAGCTGCCCGACCACCATCGGCAGCTGATTATCCTGCGCGATTTGGAAGAGATCGACTACGAAACGATTGCCCAGATTTTGGGCACGAGCGTCGGCGCAGTCAAACTGCGCGTGATGCGCGCCCGACGCGCCTTCAAAGCCAAATTGGAGCCGCTGTTGCGAGCGATTGGAGAACTGGAATGAAGCATCTGTGCCGAGAGTTGGAACGACACCTTGAGAGCGGAGCGGAGCATCTGCCCGACGCGCTGCGTGCGCATCTGGCGGGGTGCGCGAAGTGCCAGCGCGCGTGGCGACTGCATCAGGCGTATCAGCGTGCGTTGCAGGCTGCGCAGAGTGAGCCGACGCCCGCCTGCGAGTTGCCGTGGTCGCGCGTGCAGGCGCAGTTAGCGGCGCGCGCGGTCAGCCGACGCCCGCTGGCGTGGGCGCGTCCTGCGCTGGGCTGGGGCATGGCGGTTGCCGTTGCGCTGGCAATCGGCGCAACGCTGCTCCCGTGGGGCAGCCAGCCGCCGTCGCGGGGCGAGACGCTTGCCCAAGCCCGTCGGTCGGAGCCGCGCGTACCCGATGCGCCGTCGCAGGCAGACACAGCGCGCGACGCGGCAGACGCGGTTCGCAGCGAAGCGCAAGGCGTTGCACTCGCGCTCGTTGACCCCCGCGCGCCCGACGCCCGAATCGTCGCGCAGGCAACGCCGCGCATGCGCGACTCGGCGCGCCTGCAATCGCCCGCGCCTGAAACCCCGCAAACGGACGCTTACGCGGCTCGGCTTCGCGACCCAGAAGCGCTCGCGAGGCGACCTGCCGATGAGGTGATGGGCGCGCCAGCCTTCGGCGCCGCATCGGAGCCGCCGTTCACCGTCGCCAGCCTGCCGCTGACGCCGTTCGGCGTAAACGACCCGGCAACGGGCGTGGAATATCTCCCTATCAGTTATGGTTCGCCGTCATCTCATCGTGAGGTTTCGAGCAATGAGGCTATTATTGGTTCTTTTTAGCGTCTGTTGGTGTCTGGTGAGCGCGGCGCAGCAGCCGTCGCTGCTGGAGCGCGCGGGTCAGGAGGTGAGCCGCGTGGTCGAGCGCACGCTGCCTGCTATCGTGACCGTCGAGGCGCGGATTGGCGGCAGGCTGGTGCGCAGCAGCGGGTTCATCATCGACTCGTCAGGCTCGGTGGTGTGTGCGGCGGAGGGCGTGCGGCTGCAGCCGCAGGTCTCGCTGTACCTGTCGGAAGGCGAGCCTGTGCGCGCCCGCGTGGTCGGCGTGGACAACATCACGGGGCTTGCGCTGCTGCGTCCTGAAGTCAGCCTGCGCCTACCTGCGCTCAGTTGGGGCGATTCGGAGCGACTGCCGCTCGGCTCGACGCTAATCCTGATTGGCAACCGCAGCGGGCTGGAGGGCAGCGTCACGGTCGGCACGCTGGGCGGCAAGGATCGCGTGGGCGTGCGGCGCGACAACCAGCGCGTGGTGCTGCTGCTGCAGTTCAACGGCACGGTCGGTTCGGGCGAGCAGGGCGCGCCGCTGCTCGATTCGCAGGGGCGCGTGGTCGGCGTGATGGTCGGCGAGTTGGCGTCGGTGGAGGGCGCGCCTGTGTCGCCCGTAGCGGTGGTCGGCTTCGCCGTGCCGTCCGAGATTGCGCAGCGCGTGGTGAACGACCTGCGCACCAAAGGGCGCGCCGAACACGCTTGGCTGGGCGTCGACTATCAGGGCTTGCCTGCGGGCGTCGTTGTGCGGCGCGTTGCTCCCAACAGCCCCGCGCAGCAGGCAGGGCTTCAGGTGGGCGACCTCATCACACAGTACAACGACAAGCCCATCCGCACGGCGTCCGACCTGACGCGCGAACTCTACTTCGCGCAGCCGAACCAGCGCGTTATGCTCACTGTGCAACGCGAGGGTCAGCAGGTGCGCCTCGCTGTGACGCTGGGCGTGCAGTCGCTCTAAGCGACCTCGGGAGCAGGCTTAGAGTAGCGCTGCATCCAGCGTCCAAAGTGCATCGCGGTGGGCAAGCGTTAGCAGCGTCGCGCCCTTGCAAAAAGGCGGCGCGTGGCTGAGCCACACCCTGCCCACCTGCTCTGGCGTCGCCGTCGGCGTGTGGGAGTGCCCGCCGAGGATCACATCCAGTTCGGGGCACGCCTCTGCCAGCAGGCGGTCGCGCTGGATGCCGATGTGCGTGAGCGCAATCAGCAGGTCAGCCTCGGGGCGCAAGCGGGCGACCCACGCGCGCGCGACCTCCAACGGCGGGTCAAACAGGTACGCGCTGAGCGCGGCGACCTTCATGCGCGGGGTAATCATCGGCACGGTCAGCCCCAGCACGGCGACGCGCACGCCGCCATGCTCGGTGCGCCAGACGGGTTGCACAGGCATCGGCGCGTCGGGGTGTTTCGGGCGCAGGTTCGCGCACAGCAGGGGGCAGGGCGCGCCGCGCGTTTTGGCGACGAAGCCCGCCGCCGTCAGGTGGAACTCGCGGTTGCCCATCGTCATCGCGTCGTAGCCCGCTGTGCGCATCCAGTCCCACGCCGTTTCGGGGCGCAGCGGGATGGCGACATTGCCCGCGCGTATCGCGTCGCCCGAATCGAGCAGCAGCGCGTCGTGGTGCGCCTTCAGGGCGCGCAGACGGCTCACGAACGCTTCGTTCCAGCGGTTGTGGGCGTCGCTGGTGTGCAGCAGCGCGAGTCTCATCGGCAGGCGTCCATCCACTCGCGCACGAGGGCGACAGGGTCAGCCGCGCGCATCAGCGTCTCGCCGACCAGCAGCGCATTCACGCCCGCCGCGTGCAGACGGCGCACATCGTCGGCGGTCTCGATACCGCTCTCGCTGACGCGCGTCGCCCCGTCGGGAAAGTAGCGCAGCAGGCGCAGCGTCGTCTCCAGCGACACTTCGAAGGTGCGCAGGTCGCGGTTGTTGACGCCAATCAGCGTCGCCTCTGATTCAACGGCGGTCTCCAGTTCCCACTCGTCATACACCTCCACGAGCGCGTCCATCCCCAGCGACTCGGCGAGGGCGCGCAGGTCGTGCAACTGCGCGGGGTCGGGGATGACGGCGACAATCAGCAGGATCGCGTCCGCGCCCAGCACGCGGCTTTCGTACACCTGATACTCGTCGATGAGGAAATCCTTGCGCAGGGCGGGTAGGGGCGCGCACTCGCGGGCTTGCGTGAGGTATTCGGGCTTGCCCTGAAAGTAGGGTTCGTCGGTCAGCACGCTGAGGGCGTCCGCGCCTGCTTCGTGGTACTGCTCGGCGATGCGCAGCGGGTCGAAGTCTTCGCGGATGACGCCTTTGCTGGGCGAGGCGCGCTTGATCTCGGCAATCAGCGCGATGGGGTTCGGGGTACTGCGCAGGGCGCGATGAAACCCGCGCGCGGGCGGGGCGTCGGCAAGGCGCGCCTTGAGTTCCGCCAGCGGCGTCGCGCGCCGACGGGCGTCCACCTCCTCGCGCTTGGTCTCCACAATACGCTGCAGGATACTCACCGCGCGGGGTTGTTCGCCGTCTGCGCGAGAGTTCCTGCAGGAATACACAACCGCTGCACGAGAGCCGCGCGGGGTATGATTGTAGGGTATGCATCGAGGATGGTTGTGGCTTGGGCTATGGATAGCGATTACAAGTGTTGGCGTTGGGCAGGCGGTTCCCCGTTCCGTAGAGGCGATCCCGCGCAGTGTGGAGCGCATCACCCTGTATTGGCTGCCCCCGCGCGGCGAGACGCCCAGCGCGTATCGCGTGCTGCTGGACGGCGTGCAGGTCGCCGAAGTGGACGGCGCAGCGAAATCGTATGACTTCACGGGGCTGACCGCAGGGCGCGAGTACCGCCTCGCAGTGCAGGCGGTCTATCCCGACGGGCGCGCCTCGGAAGTTGTGGAGCGCGTAGACCGCACCTACCGCGCGCTGCCTGCGCAGGCGCGCTACCCGATTCTGATTGTCGGTGGCACAGCGTCGGGCGTCGGCGCGGCGATTACTGCCGCACGCTTGGGCGTCAAGGTTGCCTTGATGGAGCCGACCAACCGCCTTGGTGGAATGATTACCAACGGCGTTGCCGTCACCGATGTGCGCCAGCGCAACCGCATCAACGGACTGTACGAGGAGTTCCGCCAGCGCGTGGAAGCCTACTACCGTGCGCGCGGCGACGACACCAGCCTCTACTTCTACCGCAACGGGCTGAACTTCGAGCCGTGGGTTGCCAATATGCTGATGAAGCAGATGGTGTACGCCGAGCCGAATATCGACCTCTATTTCGGCGTGCGCCCGACGCGCGTGTTCAAAAAGGGCAACCGTATCACGGGCGTGGAGTTCGTGACGCTGGACGGGGCGCGACGCGGGCGGTTCACAGCGGACATCGTGATTGACGCGACGGCGGAGGGCGACATCGCGGCGTGGGCAGGCGCGCCCTACCGAATCGGACGCGAGCCGCGCAGCCCCGAAGAGCCGCACGCAGGCGTCCTCTACTATGACCGCCTCAACGACCGATTCCTGCCGGGCAGCACAGGCGAAGGCGACCGCCGCATTCCCGGCTACGCGATCCTGATGATTGTGCAGAACTACCCGACACCACAGGTGGGCGACCCGCCGCCAGGCTACAACCGCCTGGAATATGTGCTGTCGCCCCCGTGGGAGCGGTCATGGGCATACCTGTACGGGCGTATCCCAGGCAACAAGTTCGAGGTGAACCAGCACCCGCACGGCACGACCCTGCAGGAGGTCAACTACCGCTACCCGACGGCGAGTTGGGAGGAACGGCAGCGCATCTATCAGGTGTACAAAACCCATGTGCTGGGCTACCTGCACTACATCCAGACCGAGTTGGGGCAGCCCAATCTCGGCTTGGCGGAAGACGAGTTCCGCGACAGCGACAACCTGCCGCCTATCTTGTATGTGCGCAAGGCGCGGCGCATCGAGGGTGAGGTGTTCCTCAAGCAGATGGACATCACGCTGGCGCGGGAGCGCGTCCGCCCCGACGCAATCGCGATTGGCGACTATCCGATGGATTCGCACGCCGTGCGCCGCGTGGTCATCAAGGAGGGCGAGCCTGTGCCCGAACTGGCGCACATGGGCGAGGGCGAGTTCTGGATTTTCCAATACACGCCGTGGTACCAAGTGCCCTACGGCGTGCTGGTTCCCAAGCGGGTGGAGGGCTTGCTGGTGACGACTTGCGTGTCGGCGAGCCATGTGGCGATTGGCAGCCTGCGCATGGAGCCAGTGCGGATGAATATGGGGCAGGCGGCGGGCGTCGCGGCGGTGTTGAGCCTGCAGACGGGCGTCCCGCTGCGACGGATTGACCCCGCCGAGATTCAGCGCATCTTGCTGCGCCAGTTCAAGCAATACATCTACTACTTCCCCGATGTCACGCCCGACACGCGCTTTTTCGAGGCGATTCAGTTTCTGGCGGCGCGGGGCTACTTCCCCAGCGAGCGGATGGAGCCTGACGCGCCGTTGACGCGGGGCGAGGCGGCGCGAATCCTTTGGAAGCACCTGCGCACCGCCCGACCCGACCTGCCCGAAGAGCGGTTTCAAGGGCTGGCGTTCACCGATGTGGTGTTCGGGCATCCCTACGCCGTGCCTGTGCAGAACCTGTTCCTGCTGGGCATAATTGAGCGCACAGAGAACCGCCGTTTCAACCCCGACGAGCCGATTAAGCGGCGCGACTTTGTGCGCTGGCTAACGCGAGCGATGGCAGTGCTGGAGCCAGACGAGTGGCAGCCCGTGCGGGAGCAGCGGTCGCCGTTTGTGGATGTGCGCGACGACGACCCCGACCTGCCGTTTCTGGCGATTCTGCACGCGCGGCGCTTCTCGCCCGCGATTTGGGACGGCTTCGAGGCGTTCACGCCCGACGGCGTGCGCTTCCAACCTGACGCGCCCATCCGCCGCGCCGACGCCGCGCACACGCTGTACCTACTTGGCGGGCGGCAGATTCCCTGAGCGTGGTATAATACAGCAGTCATGGCGCGCCGTGAATTCGCCGACGAGTTTGCAGACCTGCTGGAGCAGGGCGATGAGTATCGCACGCGGATACAGCGGGCGCTGATTCCGCGCGAGTTGTTGCTTCTGCCCGAAGCGTTCGCACGCTTCCAAGCGCGAGTCGAGGAACGGTTCACCCAAGTCGACCAAGAGATTGCGAGCGTGCGTGCGGAGATGCGCGAAGGCTTCGCACGGGTGGATGAACAATTCGCCGAAGTTCGCGCGGAGCTGCAACGCCAAGCGGCAGAGCAACAACGCCAAGCGAACGACATCGCCAAGCTGAAGGGGCTTGTGCTGGAGTTGATTTTCGACAGGCGCGCGCCCGCAGTTTTCGGGCGCTACTGGCGGCGCGTGCGCGTGGTTCCCGCGACCGAAATCTGCGAACTGGCGGAATCGATTCAGCCCCTAACGCCCGAAGAGGAGGAATCGCTGTACCGCACAGACGCCTATGTGATGGGCGTGCGCAAGTCGGACGGGCGCGAGATTATCGGGGTGGCGGAGGTCTCGTGGACGGTGGACATCGGCGATGTGACGCGCGCCCAGAATCGCGCGGAGGTGCTGACCAAGCGCGGGCTGCTTGCCGTGCCCATTGTGGCGGGCGGCGAAGCGACCCAAACCGTCGAGCAAGCCGCCCAACGAGGCGAGTGCGCCCTGCTGCTCGATGGCGGGTTCAAGTACCCCAGCGCGATAATCCCCAAGTCCCAGCAGGAGTCTCACCCCTTGCCCCGAAAAGAAGACTGCGGGGTGCATAGCCAGCGCTGGTGCTGGTCGAGGAGGAGTTGATGTGTCTATGCGTCGAATCAAATTGTGGATAAGTGTCATGCTGGGGCTTTGTGTGTTGATTGGCGGGTGGATCGTTTTCCAACCCCGCCGGCAACAAGTTTGGATGGTAACACTGTCAAATTCTACAAAGGAACGGTTAGCCCTAAAACCGAATAGTGAAGTCGTTATTGAGTTTACTAAACCTGTGTCAATAGAAACTTTCATCGCCTTGTGGCACTGTGTCGGTCAACTTGGAACTGTATTATATGTAGATGCCAGAACCAATAAGGTTGTCTTCAAAGTGGACGATGCTCCCGACTCAGCAAGGCTTTTGCTGTGGAATAAGTCTGGCAAAACGGGTGAATTGTGGATTCATGTTGTGGATGTGGCTCATGTCGTTCCACTGCGAGACTACATAGAGGACGAAACGGGCAAGCATATGATTGCCCGCTGCCGCCCCTTGCCGCGTGATAGCATAATCCCGATTGGACAAGATAATCTTGGGCTCAGGGTGCGCAGCGTTACACCTGCTGATAAGCTAATGATTGCTGTGCGGAACATCCTATACGGCGCGCCGCCACAACCCCCACCCCCACCCCCACCACGTCCCTTCCCACACGAAGGTTCTCTCATTCGAACAAAAGAGGGCGCTATAGTGGAGACGCGCCAGCTATGGTCGCAACAGGACGGTGTAGTACGACTTCATCTTAAGCTGCGCAACAAGGGACAGAAGCCAGCCAAAGGAATCAGCATCACCAGTCTTAGGTTGGGGAAGCAATTGCCCGAAGGCATCAAATTTCCTTTTCGCTTGCCAGTGATTGAACCCGGAAAGGAACAGGTGCTGACATTTGATTTCCCGAATGGTGACTTGGCTGAATCGGTGGAGATAGGCTGGGAGTTCCCCTGATTGCGCAAGCAGGAACATACCCCGCAGGGCAGATCGGCTAAGCCACCAATCTTTCACACGACGCAGGATTGCGACGCGAGCGAGCAACACAAGAGGTAAGGATAAGGAATTCGGAAGAGCGTCGGCAATGCGTCGGGACAGTCATAGCTCTTTTAACCGCTAGCGTGCGTCTCCGAGTGCGCCGTCACAGGCTCTTTGAGGCGGCGCGGGGTGCGTCTGCGCGGCTTGACGGGCTTCGGCGTTGGGGTGGGGAACGGCTCGCCCGTGCTGCGGGCGACCCCGTAGCGCACATCGCGCGCCCGACGCAGCGTCGCCATCAGCCCGCCCAGCAGCGTCAACGGCGGACCCAGCCACACCAGAATCGTGAACGGCTTGTAATACACCTCCAGCGGAATGACCCAGCGTGGCGCGGTCTCGGGCTTGTTCGGCACCATCACCAGCTGGAACTGCACCAGCCGCCGATTGACATCCATCTGCCCGACCAGGAGCTGCGCCCCGTCAGGCAACGCGACGGGAATCGGCACGACGCCCCCTTCCGTCACCACGCGGAACGGCGCCACTTCTACGGGCTGTTTCCAGTCGGGGTGGCTCACCCGCGCTTTGGCAATCGCGCGGAAGCCCTCTGCGCCCATCGCGCCGCCCGTCTGGAAGCCGAGAAACTCAATCGTGTAGCCTTCCACCGTGCCCTTCTCGCCCGCGTGCAGCCCCAGCGTCAGCGGGCTGACATCGATCTGCGGCGGCGCGAAAAACGACACATACAAATCGTGATCCCACCAGCGGATAATCGCGGGCCAGACGACATTGTTGCCCATCTCGCGCCGCTGGTCTTGGTAGAAGCGCGGCTCCACGACGAACTTCTCGTCGTGCGAGGCAATCTCGATGCGCACGCGGTTGAACTTGTCCGCCAGCGGGTCGCCAGGGAACTTCTCGTTGCCCGTCATGCCCAAGTAGCGCCACTTGTAGCCCATCGCGAAGGTGTCCTGCCCCTGCAGAATGACCACGCGCTCCTTGCGCTCGTAGCTGTAGGAGAGAATCAGCCCCAGAATCGCCAACGCCAGCCCCAAGTGCGTGATGAACCCGCCCAGCGTCAGGCGTGAGGCGCGGAACCGCCGCCAGATTGCGCCCGCGTTCGCATACGCCGTGAACGCGACCAGCGTGCAAATCAGCAGCGTAATCGGCTCGCGGAAGCCCAAGAAGAACAGCACGAAGCCCGTCGCGACCGCCGCCAGCCAACTCTTGGTCAGCCGCTCCAACGCCTGATCCAGCGTCATCCCGCGCCAGGTGAGAATCGGCGCGGCTGCCAGCGCAATCGCCGTGACCACAATCCACAGGATATGCACCTGATTGTAGAACTCGGGCTTGAGCGCCTCCATCTGTTTGCCGACGGCTTTGGTGATGAGCGGCCACGAGGTGCCAATCAGGCTAATCAGTGCGGAGATGCTGAGCAGCACAATCCCCCAGCGCACCGCAGCCTCGCGCGAGACGCCTTTGGTCTGGTTCGGCGCGGGCAGCGGCATCTGCCGATAGCGCCACGCCCACAGCCCCAGCGTCAGCAGCACGCTGCCAATCAGCATCCCCAGCAGGATTTTGAGCGCGTTGGTCTCCATGTTCACGAACGAATGCACGGAGACCTCCGCCAGCGCGCCGCTGCGCGTCAGGAAAGTGCCGTACAGAAACAGCAGGTGCGGCAGCGCGAGCAGCAGCGGGTTCCAGCGCACCATCCGCCCACGATTGAGTTGCAGCAGCAGCCCGTGCATGCCCGCCGCCATAAACAGCCACGGGAAGTACGAACTGTTCTCCACAGGGTCCCACGCCCAGAACCCGCCCCAGCCGAGCGTCTCGTATGCCCAGTAGCCGCCGAGCGCCAGCCCGAAGCCGAGCATCGTCGCCGAGTATATCGCCCACGGGCGCACCCGCACGGCGAACTCGTGATACTCGTTGCGCCACAGCGCGGCAATCGCATACGCGAACGGCACGGTCAGCGCGGCGAACCCCGCGAAGATGATTGGCGGGTGAATCTTCATCCAGGGGTTCTCCAGCACGGGGTTTAGCCCGACTCCGTCGCGCGGGGGCCACACGGCAGGCGCGGGGTCAGGTTTCGGCAGCGGCGCGAACGGGCTTTGGAACGCCAAAATCGCCATCAGCAGCAGCACCACGCCGCCGTACACCGTCATCACCCAGCGCTCGTAGCCCCCTGCAGTGCGCATCACGATCAAGCCGTAGATGCCCAACCACAACGCCCACAGCAGGAAGCTACCCTCTTGACCCGCCCACGCGCTGGCGATTTTGAACAGCGGCGTCAGCGACTCCTCGCTGAAACTGAACACATACTGCAGGTCGTACCGCCCCGTCAGCAGCGCGTAGATGAGCAGCCCTTCGGCGGCAACAATCGCGGCGAACGCGCCCACGAATGCCACACGCGCCCAACGCAACAGCGCGGGAAACTTGCCGCTGAGCAGGTACAACCCAATCGACGCGAGCGCACACAGCACGCCTGCCCATACAACGCCATATCCGATAGCCATAGACCACCTCATCTGCTGGGCGCAACGCCCAGCGACTTAGGGGCAACCCATTCGCGCCTAATTGCGGGCGGTCTGGGTCTCGCCCTGATACTTGCTGGGGCACTTGACCAGCATGTCTTCCGCGTAGAACACGCCGTCCTTGTAGCTGCCGATCACGACGACCTGTGTCGCTGCCTCGAAGTTGTTCGGCTTGCCCTTCGGGTAGACCACCTTCACGCGCCCCGTTTCGTCTTCGCCCTCAAAGGTGAGCGTCATCGTCTTGATGTCGAACTGCGCGGTCTCCTGAAGCGGTTTGAGCGGCAGGTGAACATTTTGCCCGCGCGTCTCCAACTGGGCGACCTTCACATAAGGGCTGGTGTTGGCAACAAACGCCCGCACGGTGAACGCAATCCCCGCAAGTACCAGCACAAGCGTTATGATACTGCCGAGTTTCATAGCGACCGTATTATACCCCATCGGCGCGGTTGTGGGGTATACTACGGCTATGCACAGGCTGGCGTTGCGGCGTGTGGCGGTCTGGGCGGCAGTGGTTTGGCTGATGACGATTCTATCCGCCGAACTGCTGCACTTCGCCATCGAGGACAGCAGCCATGCCGCGCACCGCGAATGTCCCGTGTGTCTGTTCCACTCGACGCACGGGCAGGTCACACAGCCTGAGGCGGTTCTGAACCCCGTTTTGGCGATTGCGTGGGTGGAACTCACCGCGCTGCCACGCTACGCGCTGATTCTGCCTGCGTCGCCTGCCAACCACTCCTGCGCGATTCGCGCCCCCCCTATCGTCGCGCTGTAGGGCGCATGCGCGGACGCACCCTGCGTCGGCGATGCTACCAAGGCGCGAGCGGAGCCACTCCGCTTGTGATTGCACTGCCATCGTTGGCAGGCACACACAACCGATAGGAGGCTATGCAATGAAACGCAACGGCTTTACGCTGATCGAACTGCTGGTCGTGATTGCGATTATCGCCATCTTGGCGGCGATACTGTTCCCTGTGTTCGCACAGGCGCGCGCGAAAGCGCGACAGACGCAGTGCTTGAGCAACTTGCGTCAGATTGGGACGGCAGTCCAGATGTACCTGAACGACTACGACGAGGGCTACCCGTTCACGATGGCTATCATCAACGGGATTCCCAGCACGGTCAACTACTGGGCAGTGCATAACTATCAAGCGGCGTTGGAACCGTACATCAAGATGGATCGTGGGCTGCGCAACAAGCAGAACATCTGGTGGGATCCGTCCGACCCTGACCGCAGCGTGCCCGCGATGTGGGGGTCGTTCACCGACAACGGCTTCTTTACGGGCATGCCGCGCCGACTGGCGGAAGTCACGCGCCCCACAAGCACCATCTACGCTATCCTGCGCGGCGACCCGTGGACGCGCATCACGGGCGTCACGCCGCCTAATCCACTGCCCGTCAACAACCCGAACGACCCGTTCTGGGTGTCGGAGTTCTTCGACATGTGCTTAGACCCGTGGGCGGAGACGACCGATGTGAACCACCCGTACCACTGGTCGAAAGGGCGCGCGCAGCCGCCGTGCAGTCTATTCCCGAACGCCAGCAACTGCGGCACCTGGGACGAGCAAATCGCGAAGACGCGCTATCAGGGCGGCACGGCAGCCTTGTACGCAGACGGGCACGCCAAGCATGTCCGCTTCCCGCAGACCTACCGCGCCATCGACGACAACCAGTGGAGCATCAACCTATAGAGTCACTACCCGCACCCGCCCTCCCCGATGTCTGGGAGGGCGGGGATTGGTTCACCGCGTCAGATGGTAGTAGATAATCCCATCCTGCTCGGTCTCGATGGCATACCGCTCCAGCACGAGGCGTTCGAGCAGGCTGCGCGCCTCGTGTAGCGATATTTGCGCTACGACGCTCGCTTCAGCGACGGTGACTCGCCCGCCATGTTGCACGGCGTAGGCGACCACCGCGCGCTCGCGCAGGGCTTGCTGTGCCGTTTTGCTCTCGGTGTGCCCTGCCCGAAACAGCCACGCGCCCAGCGCGGTCATGCCCCACAGAATCACCGACTGGCTCACGAACTCTCCCCACGCAGGGCGTGGCATCCCCCAGCCGCGATGCACCTGACTGGAGAGCCAGGTGTATGCATAATCCGCGAACGAGCCACTCAGCAACATAACAGCGACTGCGCCCACGATTGCCAACACGCCGCCGATGACCTGCTTCCAGAGGTACACGGGCATCATCTCCTGCGCCGCGTGCAGGGGCGTCGGCTCGCGTTGTACCTGGTAAGCGCGCGCCATCGCCGCGTACATACTGGCGCAGTGGTAGAGCGCAACTATGGGCGCAAGCAACGAGGCTGGAAGCTCGAAGTAGATCCACGACGAGAGGGAGAGCGCCAGAAAGTACCACAGGGTCAGTGCGCCCAGCAGCCAAAGCGCGCCCCGAAACGGCGCACGCTGCAAAAAGTGCCCTAAGCCAGGCGCCACCAGCGACGCAAAGCCATACATCTGATAGTTCGGTATCTGCAATCCTTGTGCATGCATCGTCATATGTCCCCCTGTATTGGTATGGTGTATAGATTCTACCCCTGCTGTGCGGGTTCCTGCTAATTTGTACGCGACTATGCCCAAAACGGTTGCAGGGCGGGGTACAGTCGCCGATAGCGGGGGTAGAGTTGCGCGTAGACCGCCTGGTCGTCGGGGTTAGGCGCGGTCGTGTCGGCGAGTTGGACGGTCGCCGCGCACGCTTCGGGCACGGAGTTCCACACGCCGACCCCCACCCCCGCCAGCAGCGCGACGCCGTAGGCGGGACCCTCCTCCGCCTGCAGGGTGTGAACGGGTTGCCCGAACATGCTGGCGAGGATGCGCCGCCAGAGCGGGCTTTTCGCGCCGCCGCCTGTGAGGCGCAACTCGTGCAGCGAGACGCCCATCGCCCGCAGGATCTCCAACGAGTCGCGCAGTCCGAAGGCGACGCCTTCCAGCACGGCTCGGGTTGCGTGGGCACGGGTATGCGCCAGTGTCAGCCCGACGAACGCGCCCCGCGCCTGCGGGTCAGGGTACGGCGTGCGCTCGCCCGACAGATACGGCGCAAACAGCAGCCCCTCCGCGCCTGCAGGAACCGCCTCCGCCTCGCTCACCAGCGCGTCGAACGGCGCGTCGGGCGCGAAGGTCTCGCGATACCACTGCAGCGCGCCGCCTGCCATCAGCATCACGCCCATCACATGCCACGCGCCTGGCACAGCGTGGCAGAAGGTGTGCGTGCGGTACTGGGGGTCTACCTGCGGCTGCTGGAGGTGCGCGAACACCACGCCGCTGGTGCCCACCGACACGGAGGCGCGCCCCGCTTGCACGACGCCGACGCCCACCGCGCCTGCCGCCTGGTCGCCCGCGCCGCCCACCACAGGCGTGCCCTCCGCCAAGCCTGTCGCCTGCGCCGCCTGCGCCGTGATGCGTCCCGTGATCTCTGGCGACTCGTAGGCTTTGGGGAACCATTCGCGCGGCAACTCCAGCGTGTCCAGCATGTCATACGCCCAGTCGCGGCGCGGCACATCAAAAAGCGCAGTGCCCGATGCGTCCGAGACCTCCGTCGCCGACTCGCCCGTGAGCCGATAGCGGATGAAGTCTTTGGGAAGCAGCACCTGTCGGATGCGAGCGTAGTTTTCAGGCTCGTGGCGACGCAGCCAGATAATCTTGCCTGCCTGAAAGCCCGTCAGCACGGGGTTCAGCGTTGTCTGCAGGATGGTCTCCTGTCCGACGCGCTCGGTAATCCACGCGCACTCATCGGCGGTGCGCTGGTCGCACCACAGCAGCGCGGGGCGTATCGACTCGCCGCGCTCGTCCAGGAAGACCGAGCCGTGCATCTGCCCGCTCAAGCCGACGCCGCGCACATCGGTTGCTGCGACGCCCGCCTGCGCCAGCACGCGCCGTATCGCCGCGCAGGTTCCATGCCACCAGTCGTCGGGGTTCTGCTCCGCCCACAGCGGGCGCGGCGTATACAGGGGGTACGACTCGCTCGCGCTGGCGACCACCGCGCCCGACGGGTCAATCAGCAGCGCCTTCACGCCCGAAGTGCCCACATCCACGCCTAACAGGTACATCGCGCGAATCAGTTCCCTGCGGGGCGTTTGTTTCCTGCAGACAAGCGCCTTTGCGGTGTGATTTCAGCATCCGAATGGGGCAGACACTTATACCAATCGGGGGACACAGTTTACAAAAACAAGCGCGATTGAAGACCCCCTCCTTAAGGTTCCCCCTGCTCGCAGGGGGAACCGAACCCGTGCGCGGTTCCCCTCGCAAAGCGGGGAGACCGCCCATGCGCCCCGTTCTCGGTTCCCCTCGCGAAGCGGGGGGAACCTGCAGGAGGGGGGTAGTTGTAAACTCCGCCCACACGGTTGGTATTAGGTCTGCCCCTACTTGCGCTCGTTCAGGCGTTTGATGACATCGTTGGTGATGTCGTTCTCGGCGTAGAGGACGGCTTCCGTGCTGAACACGAGGGACAGCCGCTTCTCTTTAGCGACTTGTGCGATGGTCTCGCGCACGGCTTGACGCACCTGCTCGCGGCTCTGCTGGAGTTGCTGCTCCAGTTGCTGACTGAGTTGCTGGGCGAGGCTCTGAATCGCTTCGCGTCCGACCGCTTCCATCTGGGTGAACCGCTCCAGCGCGGCTTTTTCGGTCTCCGAGGGCTGTGGTTTCTGGCGGAGCTGTTGCAGTTCGCCTGCGCGCTGGCGCGCGGTCTGAACCAGCTGATCCACGCGCTGGCGTTGCGTGTCGTTGAGGTTCTCCGCCAGCAGCAGGTTCACCAGCTCCTGACGCTCCTCGTTGGTCAGCACGATGTTCTCCTGCAGGGTCTGTAGTACGCCGCGATAGCGCGTCTCCAGCGCCTGCAGCCGTTCCAAGCTAGTCTTCACAAAGGTCGATTCGTTAATCACGCGCTCGTAGTCCACGACGCCAAACGCTTGTGCGTGCGCGGTCAGCACGCATCCGATCATCAGTAGCCATCCGAAGAGAGTTTTCATGTTAACCTCCGTGTCATGAGTGTACTCCTTGTCGGTCGTTAGAAGACCTGCCCCACGCTGAAGTGGGTGCGTCCCCCGTCGCGCCCGATTCCGTAGTCGATGCGCAGGGGACCCAGCGGGGTGCGCACGCGCACGCCCAAGCCGTAGCCGATTTCAGGGCGGAAGCTGCCGCGCTGGATGAAGTCGTTCACGCTGGGGTAGCCGCCCCATGCGTGCCCGATGTCCACAAAAAAGACCGCCGTGAACGCCTTCTCGATGGGCTGGCGGAACTCGAAGCTCAGCAGCGCGGCGTTTTTGCCCCAGAATCGATCTTCGGGGTAGCCGCGCAAGGTCTCCGCGCCGCCGATGAAGAACTGCTCAAAAAACGGCACCGTGCCCGAAATCGTGCCATAGTACGCACGAATAGCGAACACTTGCCGCCGATCGTCGGGCTGCGTGCGCCGCCCTTGCGGGCTGTAGTAGAGGCGGTAGTCGATGGACGCGCGCAGGAAGCTCGATTGCCCCAGCTTCACTACGCCCGCATCGATGAACTGCTGCTCGGCGGAGCGGATGTTGGTGAAGCCCGGCTCCAGCGCCAGCGCGAGGTACTGCCCTTGCGCGGGGTCTAAGTCGAAGTCGCGGTTGTTGTAGACGCCGCGCAGGCTGAGGCTGGTCAGCGTGCCGTCTTGGCGGATGAAGCCGCCGCCTTGATTGGTCGCCACGCGGTTCGTGTTCACATCTTCCGCGCGCAGCCCGACCGACGCCGTGAGGAAGTCGTTCAGCGGGCGCGACAGCCCCAGCGTTATCCCGCGCCGACGCTCATCGTACTGCTGCTCCAAGTTCGGGTCTAACTGCCCACCAAAAAAGTTCGAGGTGAAGCGGTAGACCAGTTTGTTATACAGCGAGACCGACAGCGCGGTGCGATGCCGATCCAGGTACGGCTCGGTGAACAGCACCTCGATGCTGCTGCCGTTGCGCCCGCCCGTGCTTTGGAAGTTGATTCCGACCGTGCGCCCCGTGCCGCGAAAGTTGGTTTCGAAGACCTCCGCCAGCCCAATCAGCCGACGGCGCGAGTCGATGGCAAACCCGACATTTAGCCTGCCCGTGGGGCGCTCTTTGACTCGCAGCGTGAGGTCGATGACCCCAGGCGCGGCAAGCGAGTCTTCGGGCGCGATTTGGTCGAAGTAGCCCGTGTTGTAGAGGCGACTCACATCGCGTTGGAAGCGTTGCATGTTGAACAGGTCGCCTGGTTTGGTGCGCATCTCGCGCAAGATAACATTCGTGCGCGTTTTGGTGTTGCCTTCCACGCGGATTTCGCCGACGCGCAGCTCGCTCAGTGCAATCGTCAGCACGCCGTTCTCGTAGTCGGGCGGGGTGTAGCCTTCGGGCAGCACGATGTAGCCTGCGCGCTGGTAGGCGTCGCGAATCGCGCGGATGTCCGACTCGGCGAAGTTGGTGTTGAACACGAAGCCAGGCTTGTTGCGCACCACTTCCAGTAGTTGCTCGGCGCTTAGCACAGTGTTGCCTGTGAAGCGCACTTCGCGGATGAGGGGGTTCTCGACGACTTCGAACTCGACGCGCACGCCCGTCTCGGTTTGCTCAACGCGCGGGCGCACTGCGCTGAACAGCCCCATCGCTTCAATGGCGCGGCGGTCGCTTTCTAAGGTCGCTTCGGTGAACGGCTCGCCGGGTTTGAGGCGCAGCGCGGTGATTACGGCGGTTTCCGAGATGTTGCGCAGACCACGCACGGCGACGCTCTCCACGCGCCGCTCTTGCGCCAACCCCAGCAGCAAACTTATGCACAGCATCACTCCTGCCATTCCGTAGCGGGCAGCGTTCCTTGTGAACATCAGCGTTCCTCCTCCTGCACATAGGGCGCGAGGCGCATTCGTAGCCATGCGCGGGCGCGCGCCAGTCGGCTTCGTACCGCTTCCAGCGTAATGCCCAGCGCCTCCGCCATCTCTTCGTAGGACATCTCTTCGTACTCGCGCAGCAGGATAATCTCGCGATAATCGGGCGGCATCTGCTGAATCAGCGTGCGCACCTTCTCGATGAGTTCCTGCTGCAGCAGGTGTTCTTCGGGCGTCAGTCCCGGATCGGGGGGATCCCAGCCTGTTGGTTCGCCGTCGTCGGTGAACTCCAGCGCGGCTAACTCCACCTCGCGTTTGCGGATGCGGGCGCGCTTTTCGAGGTGGTCGTTCGCCAAGTTCACCGCGATACGGTACAACCAAGTGTAGGGCTGCGAGTCGCCGCGAAAGCGGTCAAACGCGCGAAAGGCGCGATAGAAGGTCTCCTGCGTCAGGTCCGCCGCGTCTTCGGGGTCGTTCACCATCCGCAAGAGCAGGTTGTAGATGCGCCGCTCATAGGTCGCCACGAGCGCTTCAAACTCGATCGTCTCGTCCATCCACCGCATTCTCGCAGCCCTGCCCTGCGAATTTAGACTCCCCAGAGCAAAGGGCGTTTCGGAGGCAAGTATACCCCACTTTTCGCATTATACCAACCGCCGAGCCAGAGTTCATAATTGCCCCCCTCCTGCAGGTTCCCCCCGCTTCGCGAGGGGAACCGAGCCGCGCGCCCGTTCGGTTCCCCCTGCGAGCAGGGGGAACCTTAAGGACTGATTAGGGTACTTTTTTTCATACCCGACCCCCTCCATCCTCAACAGGCTCCAACGGGTCAGGAAACCAACCGCAA
>ENA-ORXB01001177-ORXB01001177.1-sediment-metagenome-genome-assembly--contig:-NODE-1177-length-34716-cov-5.513208_pt1 | contig 34716 bp, 22 predicted proteins | sample MGYA00237863_ERZ511475 | MGnify/ENA primary metagenome ERZ511475 (study PRJEB26305, sample SAMN06343858) | sediment metagenome | isolation source: hot spring sediment | place: Canada: British Columbia... | reverse complement strand
ATAGCCGACGGTAACCGTCTCCCCCGTCTGCCCGTCGGGACCACCGGGATAGACCTGGCTCACGAGCTGGTCGCGGGGGTTGTAGGCCCGACGAGCCGGTCCGCGCGGACGGGCGGGCTGCCGGGCGGGCAGAGGCCGAAGAGAAGGGCTCACACCAGGGCCACGCGCAGCAGGTGGGCGGCGCGATGCAGCGGCTTCGCAGGCATGGTCGCCTCCCGGGAGTGGGGTCGCGCCCAAGGGCGCCGTCGATTGTTTGTGTGTGCGGTAACCTGCCGATACGTATCATATCCGGAATGCCCAAGTTGTGCAAGTAGGGTCAGAATCCGTCTCGAGGGGATTCATGTCTGGGGCAGTTCGCGCTCGGCCACGCTGTCACCGTTCTCGAGTTCGGCCTTTTCGTGGTTATGGTAACCCTCCACCCTGTGGTGCGCCCAGGAAGGCCCTCGGCCTAAGAGGCGCTGTGCGCTTGCCCTGCTACATGTAGGGGCACCCCGGAGAGGCCAAACGCAAGGACACACCTGAAGCGAGGTGTTTGGCGGCGGGGGCGCGCAGCGCAGCCCCGCCGCCAAACACCCAAAAGGAAAGCCGCGGCAGCAGCACAGATGAGCCTCCTCCCGGGTTAACTACGCCCGCCTCAGGGGTCCTCCTCTGTCAGCCCGAGGGTTCACCTCGCGCGAGGGCCGCGGCCCTCGCGGCAGCTCATTCAGCCCCGGGCACGGCCCCGCGTCAGCGGCCGGAACCGATGAGCGATGACGTTCACCACACCGTGCTCGCATTCGATGTGGCCATCCACAATCATAAAGGCGGCGGTCTTGATCAGTTCCCGGTAGCGCGCAAAGACGTCAGGGCGCACGATGACGTTGATGAGCCCCTCCTCATCCTCCAGGGTGAGGAAGACGAACCCCTTGGCCGACGGCGGCTGCTGTCGGATGACCACCACCCCCGCCACGCGCACCCGCTCGCCGCTCGGCACCCAGGGCAAATCGGCGCTCGCGCAGACGCCCTCGCGCGCCAGGGCGTCCCGGAAGAGCACCATGACGTGCTCGTGCGCCGGGAGCCCCAGGAGCTCATAGTCCGCCGCCACGCGCTCCTCGAGCGAGAGCTCGGGGAACGCGGCCCGCCCTTCCGGGATCTCGATCTCAAGCTCGCCTTCCGCAGGGCGCAGGCGCCCCAGCTCCCACAGGAGCTGCCGCCGCGGCTGGCCGAGGCAGTCCAGCGCACCGGCCCGCACCAGCGCCTCCATCTGCTCGCGGCTGAGGCGCGTCCGGCGGTAGAGGTCCTCCAGGGACCGGAAGGGCCCCGCCGCCTGCGCCTGCTCCAGGCGATCGAGGGCCGCCTCTCCCAGGCCGAGGACATACTCCAGCCCCAGGCGGACGGCTCCCTCTCCCTCCACCCGGCACTTGGCCCGACTGAGGTTGATATCGACCGGCAGGATGCGCACGCCGTGGCGCCGCGCGTCGCCGACGATGACATCCGGCCCCCAGTACCCGGGCCGCGCGTTGAGCAGCCCGCAGTAGTACTCGGCGGGGTAATAGTGTCGCAGGTACAGGGTATGGTAGGCCGTCTGGGCAAAGGCGGCGGCGTGGCTCTTGCAGAAGCCATAGCCGGCAAAGCCGGCGAGCTTGGAAAAGATCTCCGTGGCCTCCGACTCGAGCAGGCCGCGCTCCATGGCGCCCGCAATGAACCGCGCTCGCCACCGCTCCATCTCCTCCGGCGAGCGCTGGCGGCTCATGGCGCGGCGCAACCCGTCGGCCTCCGCTCCGCTAAAGCCGGCGACCGCCATGGCCACACGGAGCACCTGCTCCTGGAAGAGGATCACGCCCAGCGTCTCGGAGAGTATCGGCTCGACGCTCGGATGGAAGAAGGTCACCGCCTCCTGACCCCGGCGCCGGCGCAGGTAGGGATGCACCATGTTCCCCTGCAGGGGGCCGGGGCGGATGAGCGCGACGGCCACCACGATGTCTTCAAAGCGCCTCGGCGCGAGGTTCGGCAGCATCTGGGCCTGCGCCCGCGACTCTACCTGGAAGGCGCCGACGGTATCGCCCCGACAAAGGGTGTCGTAGATGGCCGGGTCGTCCAGCGGCAGCGCGTCCAGGTCGATCTCGATCCCCCGGCGCTCGCGCACGGTGCGCACCACCTCGTCGACGACTGCCAGGGCGCGCAGTCCCAGCAGGTCGAACTTGATCAGCCCGGCATCCTCGACCGCGTACTTGTCCCACTGGACGACCACCCTCCCCGGCATGGTCGCCCGCTCCAGTGGCACGACCTCAGAGAGGGGCGCGCCGGTCAGGATCATGCCGCCGGAGTGGATGCCCAGATGGCGCGGCGTGCCCTCGATCTGCCGGCACAGGTCGACGAGGAGCGGCCAGGGGCCGGTACCGGCGGCCTCGCCGGCCACGCGCTCTACCGCCGAGGGCACATCGCCGGTCACCGGCACCATCTTTGCGACCCGGTCGACGACATCCAGCGGCAGGCCCAGTGCCTTGCCCACGTCGCGGACGGCGCTGCGGGCATGGTAGGTAATCGTCGTCGCAACCATGCCGGTTCGCTCCTCGCCGTAGGTGCGGTAGACGTACTGGATGACCTCCTCGCGGCGGTCGGCGGCAAAGTCGATATCGATGTCGGGCATGGTGCGGCTGCCCGGGGTGAGGAAGCGCTCGAAGAGCAGGTTGTGGGCGATGGGGTCGACGGCGGTGATATCCAGCACGTAGGCCACGATCGAGTTGGCCGCCGAGCCCCGGCCTCGCGCGAGGATCCCCTGCTCGCGGGCAAAGCGCACGATATCCCAGACGATCAGGAAATAGCCCGCCAGCCCCGCCTGCTGGATGACCTCGAGCTCGTGCTGAAGCTGACGGGCCGCCTCGGGCGTCACCGGCTGGTACTTGCGTCGCAGCCCTTCGTGACAGAGCTGATAGAGGTAGCTGAAGGCCGTCTCGCCGGGAGGGACGGGGAACTCGGGCAGGCGCTCGCCAGCGAAATCCAGATCGACCTCGCACTGCGCCGCAATCTCGGCCGTCGCCGCAATCGCCTCGGGATGTGCCCGGTGCCAGGCCTCGACCTCGGCCGGGAAAGGGAGGTAGTACTCCGAGTTGGGGCGCAGACGGGCCCTGTCCAGGGTGGTGCGCTGGGCGATGGCCGTGAGCACGTCGTGCAGGCGGTGCCGCTCGCGGGTGGCATAGTGGACGTTGTGGGTCACGACGGTCGGGACCCTCAGGCGCTTTGCGAGCCGGGCGAGATAGTAGTTGCGGCGCGCGTCCTCGGGCAGCCGGTGCCGCTGAAGCTCGATATAGTAGCGTCCGTGAAAGACCTCCCGGCAGCGGCCGGCCAGCTCGCGGGCCTCATCGTGCCTGCCTTCCATGAGAAGGCGGGAAAGGGCGCCCCGCTCGCAGCCGGAGAGGGCGATCAGGCCTGCAGCGCGGCTCGCGAGCGCCTCCCAACTCAGCAGCGGGTGTCGCTTGCTGCCGGCGAGGCCCCCATGCGACAGGAGGCCGCAGAGGTTGGCATAGCCCGTCCGATCGCGCGCGAGGAGCGTGAGATGGCTGCCGTCATCCAGCGTGACCTCGGCGCCGATGATCGGCTTGATGCCACGTTCCCGTGCCGCCAGGTAGAAGGGGATCGCCCCGTACAGCCCATCGTGGTCGGTCAGGGCCAGGGCGCTGTAGCCCAACTCGGCGGCGCGGTCCAACAGGGCCTCGGGCGACGAGGCCCCATCCAGGAGCGAGTAGTGGGAGTGACAGTGTAGCTCGACGTAAGGCATACGCGCTCCAGCCGGGGCAACACAGCCTCTGTGGTGCGGCCACCGGCTCTGAATTGAGATTAGCACAGATGTGCTAATTCCGCAAGCCAGGGACGGCGCGAGCAGCGTTTCGAGCCGGAATCTGAAACAAAAGGGCCCGATCTCTTGTCCCATTTATGGACCACGTAAGGCAGGTCCCCAGGCACCGACGCCAACTCTTCCGCAGCCGATAGCCCTACCCAAGACACAAAGGAGCATGATGCGAGTCCTGCTTGTCTATCCCGAGTTTCCCGACACGTTCTGGAGCTTTAAACACGCGCTGCGCTTCATCTCCAAGCGGGCCAGCTTTCCGCCCCTCGGCCTCTTGACCGTGGCGGCGATGCTGCCGCGGGAGTGGGAGAAGCGCCTGATCGATATGAACGTGGCCAGCCTCGAGGACGGCGACCTATCCTGGGCCGACTATGTCCTTGTGAGCGCCATGGCCATCCAGCGCCGGTCCGTGGAGGATGTCCTGTCGCGCTGTCGCCGCGTCGGTGTGCCGGTCGTGGCCGGCGGGCCGCTCTTTACCGCCGAGCCCGAAGGTTTTCCGACGGCGGACTACCTGGTGCTCAACGAGGCCGAGGTGACGCTGCCGCGCTTCTTGAGCGACCTGGCTGCGGGCCGGCCGGAGCGGGTGTATACGGCGCACGAGTTCGCCGACGTTCGGCAGACGCCGGTGCCACTGTGGGAGCTGGCCGATCTCAAACGCTACGCCGCCATGAACGTCCAGTACTCCCGCGGCTGCCCCTTCAACTGCGAGTTCTGCAACGTGACCGCCCTCTTCGGGCACGTGCCGCGGGTCAAGACGGCGGCGCAGATCATCGCCGAGCTGGATAGCCTCTACGCCCTCGGCTGGCGCGGCAACGTCTTCTTTGTAGATGACAACCTCATCGGCAACAAGCGTCACCTCAAGGAGGAGCTACTTCCGGCGCTGCGCGCCTGGCGCGCCCGCGACAGGGGGATCCGGTTTCAGACCGAGGTCTCGATCAACCTTGCCGACGATGAGGAGCTGACGCGGGAGCTGGTTGAGGCGGGCTTTGACACGGTCTTTGTGGGGATCGAGACGCCAGATGACCAGTCTCTGGCCGAGTGCGGCAAGGTGCAGAACCGCCGGCGGGACCTCGCGGCGAGCGTCAGGAGGCTGCAGCGGGCAGGGCTGCAGGTGCAGGGCGGGTTCATCGTCGGCTTTGACGCCGACACGCCCACGATCTTTCAGCGACAGATCGAGTTCATCCAGCGGACGGGGATCGTCACGGCCATGGTCGGGCTGCTGCAGGCGCCCCGGGGCACCCGCCTCTACCAGCGACTCGCCCGTGAGGGGCGCATTCTGGACGACATAACCGGTGACAACACCGACGGGTCGCTGAACTTTGTGCCGCGCATGGACCGCGAGCAGCTCCTCGCCGGGTATCGCCGTATCCTGCAGGAGATCTATGCCCCCCATGCGTACTATGAGCGCATACGCACCTTTCTGAGGGAGTACCAGCCGGCGCCGGGGAAGTACCATATCACGCGGGCCGAGGTGGTCGCCTTCCTCAGGTCGCTCTACAGGCTGGGGCTGCGCGAGGCGGGGCGTCTGCAGTACTGGAAGCTCTTCTTCTGGACGTTGCTGCGCCGGCCGCGGCTCTTCCCGGTGGCGATCACGCTCTCCATCTATGGGGTGCATTTCCGGCGGGTTGCCCGGCGGGCTACCGCCGGGTAGTCGGAGGCATCGGACCGGCGGGGAGGTCGGACAGGGGGTGCTGGCGTATTGCTCTCCTGCCAGCACCCCCTCTTGGTTGTGTGCTCCTGGGCCAAATCCAGGACGAGCGGCGCCTGTGCGCTCAGTACTCCGCCCTGACCTCGAGCGTGCCCACGGGCGCGGGGATGCGGACCTCCTCCTTCGCTGCATCGAAGGCAGCAGCCTCTCCGTTGACGGTAACGGCGCGCATGGGCTCACGCGCGGGCCGGCGCAGATGGAGCACGAGCTCGGTGGGCCGGCGTCGCGCGGGGGCCTCGACCCGCACCGTGATGGCACCCTGCTCCGCCTCGACCCGGTAGGTCACCGGCCCGAACCAGGTCGCCATGCGCTCCAGGCCCCAGCTCTGGCCTGGTGCAAACCAGGCGCGTGGCGCGGCCGGTGCCAGGTGCAGGACTTGCCCTTCTTCCCAGAGGAGGCAGCCGCGCAGCCAGATCAGCGACTTGGATTCGTCTGGCGTCTTGTAGAAGGGGCCGACGCCGTGCCCTAGCTCGACGACGGGGTGCTCGGTGAAGGCGCGCACGTCGGGATAGAGCTGCTGGCCAAAGTTGTTAAAGAGTGCGCGAAGGGCGTGCTCGGGCTGCCCGCGGCGGAGGTAGTCGAGTGCGAGGTCCATCAGGTTGGCCTGGATCGTCACACCGCCCTGGCTGAACCAGAACCGCTCCACGTCCACCGGGCGACCCCACTCGCGGGAGACGAACAGGTTATCCTCCAAGTCCTTGAGCAGCCAGGTGACCTCGGGCTCATGGGGCTCAAAGACTCCGCCATCCAGGAGGTGCAGGGCGCCGTAGGCCGCCTCGCGGAACCAACCCCACTCGCGCCCGCGCAGGCCGGTGCGGGTCGGCACATGGGGCACATAGGTGCCGTCCAGCAGCCGCACCACCGGGGCCTCCTCCATGGCCCTCCGCGCGGCCCGACGGATGTCCTCCCGGTAGCTGGCAGCCTCGCGGGCCAGGCGCGGCGCCTCGGGGTGCCCGATCTCGGCCAGGGCCTCGGCGATCGCGGTCATGCCGCCACAGGCGTGGGCGTTCACGGCAAACCAGTGCCGCCACTCGGGGTTGTCTTCGAGGTGCCCGGCAGGCAAAAGCCCCCACGCCAGCCCGGGCGCTCCATCGGGTCCCTTGACCATTGTGGCCTGTCGCTCGCGGATCACAAACTCGCAGGCTGCGACCAGCTTGGGGGCCACGCGCTCGAGCCAGGCCCGGTCGCCGGTATACCGGTAGTGGGCGGCCAGGCACTCCATGATGTAGCCGTGGTCCAGGTTGTAGGAAAAGTGCCCTGTCAAGGGGGTGCCGTCATCCAGCTCCAGAGCGTTGAGGGCCCCCTCCGCCGAGGAATAGTTGCCGTCCAGCCCCTTGACCCCCTGCGTGCGCAGGAAGGTCTCGAGGTAGCTCTCGGCGCGGTCGTGATGGCCGGCCTGGTCCAGCATGGTGATCTGCCAGCAGGCCTCGTTGCCGCAGGCGCCGTAGACCCAGGTCGCCGCCGGTACGACGATCATGCCGGTCGCCGGGTCCTTGTCGACCGAGATGGCGACGTGCGTGCGCACCGCCCGGTGCAGGTCGCCGAGGACCGCGTCGGGCAGGTGCATCTGCCCGCCGGCGTCGACGTAGCGGTGCCAGTAGCGGACGACGTCCGAGAGCTTGTCCTCATAGTCGAGGCCGACTGCTCGTCTCCACTCGGCCTCCTGCGTCAGGCTGGCAAAGGGCACGGCGAGCGTGAGCACATCGGAGGCAAAGCCGTCGAGGTCCACGTCGTAGGCCAGGGCCGAGGGCACGGCATGGCTGGCACCGGGCTCTTCAGCGTAGGGCACCACCGAGAGCGTGCCGCGGTCGGCATGCACCGCGCAGCGCAGGCAGGGCTCCGGATAGGGGTCGACCCGCCACTGGCGTGCCACAGGCTCCGCCGGGACCACGCGCCCCTGCGCGAGGAGCATGGTCCCGCGTAGCTCGAGCGCTTCCTGGGGCGCCACGGCCAGCCACAGGCGCGCCCGCTTGTGCCCATGGGTCGCATTGCGGATGTTGAAGCGCAGCATCACGACCACGTCTTCATCGCCGCGCCGCTGGTCCGGCGGGGTGAGCGGACCGTCTAGCAGGCAGGCAAAGGCGGTCTGTCGATACTCGATCTCCCGGTCGAGCCACTCGCTCACCACCACGGGGAGCCACCCCTCGAGCAGGGACTGCTTCGTAGCGCCGCGGCGCTCGCGAAAGTCGGGAGGATCGCCGGTGCCGAAGCGCAGGCGGAGCTGCTCGCCCGGCCACTGCAGGCGCGCAGCGTCCCGCCCGAGGAGCTTGAGGCAGCGCTTGTCCGCGAATAGCTCGCCATTGTAGCGGATGGCGAGCTCTTGCCGGCCGGCCTCGACCCCGAGCGGCAGGTAGCGGCCAAAGGGCTCGGTGATCGTCTCGTCGAGCGGTGGGATCTCGGCCTGGGCCCGCGCTAGCGACTGCTCCGGCTCTTCGGCCACGCGATCATAGATCGGCCGGGGTGCTGCAGCGGTTCGGGCGCAGAGCGCCTCGAGGTCGGGCGCTGTGCCCGGGGGAGCAACGAGGACGTGATAGTCCGGAATGTAGATCGGCCCTCCGGCGAGGTCGGCAACCAGGAAGGAAAACGTGCGGGCTCGCGTCCGCACAGTGATGACGGTGCGGTCCTCGGCATCGGGGCGGTGCGCGGCGTGCAGGAAGCGCAGGCGCACACCCTTTGGGATGGCACCGGCCCGGCAGGACCAGCTTCCATCGGCGCTGACGGCGTCGCCCACCCCAAAGCGCAACGGCTCGACCGCGAGGATGTACCCGCTCCAGGCCTCTGCGGAGCCGCTCCAATCCTCCTCGCCCTCGGCGCCGATGCCGAACCAGAGGTCGGCCTGCCCCTCTTGCCAGGTCGCGGGCGAGTAGGCATGCAGCTCTGCAACCGGCGGCATGGGCGACCTGCTCACAACGCGCACCTTCAGCGTGCGCCGGAAGCGGGCCCGGTAGTGCTGCGCCGCGACGAGCTGAGGCAGCAGGTCTCGCCCCAGCTCGGGCAGGTCCAGCGGGTCAAAGGTCAGCGCAAAAGTGTCGCCTCCGGTCGTGCGCTCGCCGCGGACGGTCGTCCAGGTGCCATGGAAGGGGTCGTCGCGGCCGATCCAACCGCGGCGTGCACCGGCGAGCCGTTCGGGCGCGGGCGTAGGCCAGTTCCGACGCCAGTACTGGACCTCGAGGTCAGCGGGCGCGGGCCCGGCAAAGCGCATGCTCACCCGGGAGACGTCCCGCGGCTCCTCCCACTCCAGACCGAGCTGCCAGAGCTCCGTCTCCGGGTCATGTGCCGGAGTGAGGAGGCCGTCGGCGCTGCGGCCTATATCGTAGGTCTTGAGGTCGCGGCCCTCGCCGGGTGACCACCACCGCAGACGGGCAAAGGGCACGAGATCGACCTGGCTGCCGGCTGCAGGATAGGATGGAGCAGGTGTCTGAGGCATGGCGAATCCCCCTGCTGAGGCGACAAGTGTGGCAGTTGCTGAGCATGGTTGCTGTGCCATCAGGCTCGGCTGACAGGCACGGACTGCCGCGGCTCACGGGCCCGGCGGGGCGAATCTGTTCCCCTTGTCGCGGTTGAGGCGTGGGTGCGGGTATCCCATGTGCCGCGTCCGCAGAAGCGGGATCCACGGCGGGACGGACCAGACCGCCCCGAGGGGCGCCTTGCGACGGGGGCCGGGGCGGTGCACAGGCTGCAGGCTTGGGATGGGGCGGGGGTGCCACCGCCCACGCTGCGCGCAGTACTCAGCACGGCAACGGCTCGCGTGGCCGGTCAGAGGAGCCCTCCGAGTAATCCCTAGCGGCCGCGCCGGCCTACTCCAGGAACGTCAGTGCCTGATCGGCGTTGGCCACGAGCAGGAGGCAGTCCCGATCCCACAGCTCCATGAGGTTGCCGAACTCGGCGCGATCGTACCTGTCGGGGCACCACATCTCTATGAAGAGATCGGACTCCTCGTCTGCGTAAAAGCGCGCGATGGCGGCCTTTCTGTTCAGGAGGTTGATGAACTCCAGGTACTTGGGCGTGTTCTTCTTGGCGTTCTTGCTGGCCCCCATGATCGCCGTGAACAGCACACCGCCGCCGTAGGGCTTCATGGAAAAGTTCAGCTTCTTGGCGTGCCTGGCGATGGTCCTGTCTCCTGCCTGGGTGACCTCGTAGCCCAAGAACTGGAGGTGGTTTCCCATCTGCGTGATCGTATCGGGCGTCATGCCTGCGCCTCCGGAAGTGGCCCTGCTGCTCTGCGAATTATACGTACGTGACGACATTATACTACGCGCATCGGATCGCGTCAATGCCGCTTCTCGGGCCCGTTTTTGCGCAGGTTGTGGGGGTCTGCTATAATCACCTTACGCTGTCATAGGACAGTTCGCGCCGGCCGGGCAGAGCCGGTGCCACTACCAGAGTGGCACGAGGGGGCGGACTTTGGCGACGACTTCGGAAGAGATCAAGCGCTCGCTCATGCACAAGATCCTGATCGGCCAGTACCCCCTCGGGAGCACCCTCCCGAGCTGTCGCGAGCTGGCGGCGGAGCTAGGGATCAACCGCAACACCGCCAGCAAGATCTATCGGGAGCTCGCACGCGAGGGACTGGTCAGGACGGTGCCGGGCCACGGGGTTGTGGTCATCAGCCAGCGGGGGAGCGTGAGCCCGGTGCCGGGGGTGCGAGAACGGCTGCTCGCCGCCGCCCGCGAAGCCAGGCTCATGGGCATGGAGCGCAGTGCCTTCCTCGAGGCTGCGCAGTCGGTCGCCGACGAGCTGTTCGGCCGCACGCGCCCGTCCATCGCTTTCGTGGAGTGCAATCAGGAAGATGCTGAGGCACTCGCCAGGGAGATCGCAGCGGAGTTGTCGCTGCCGCTCCAGCCGGTGCTCCTCTCCGCTGTGCAGCGCGCTCCGGAGGGTATCCTCGGGAGCTATGACATTGTCTGCACCACTCTCTATCACCTTCTTGCGGTCAAGGCTGCCCTCGGCGAGGCCGATGACCGGGTGGTGGCGGTTCATGCGCCGCCCGACCCCCGCGGCCTGCTGGAGATTGCCAGTGTGGAGCCCAGCACGCGCATCGGCGTTGTCTGCGCGCAGCCAACGACCCAGCAGTACCTCGTTTCAGCGCTTGGGATGCTGCATCCCGGGCAAGTCCGAACCTGTCTCCTCTCTGACTGCGAGGGCGTGCGTGCCCTCCAGCACCAGGTGGATGTGGTCGTCGACGTGCCCTCCTGTCACAAGCAGGTTGCCCACCTGCTCCCCGGTATGCGCATCGTGACCGTGGGCTTTCACATCGATGTGGATTCCCTCGGCCCGCTGCGCGACGCTGTGGCGCGCTATCTCAGCGATGAGGCGCTCGCCGTCTGAAGGCCGGCAGGCCTCGGTAAAGAGGAGACGGGGTGTCGGGCTGTGCGGGCGCCGCGGCGCCCGCACAGCCCGACACCCCGCAATCTGTCTATTCCTCGTCATTGACAGGACCTGCAAACCGTGGTAGAATTCAAATGTCACATGTCCTAGGACACGCCAGAGCCATGGACCTCACGGTAGGAGTCTGCTCTCCAAAGGAAAGGTGGGGCTAGCGTGCAGCACAGCCTGGCTGAAGGCAACCCCCTGCCGCGGTTCCGGGAGCATATGGAGCGCAGGGGGCTGGAAGCCTGCGTGATCTCGGATCCCCTCCACATCGCCTACCTGGCCGGGGCACAGTTGCCTGCCGGTTGCTTCTCCTGCCTCCTTCTGACCGCAACGGATGTCGTGCTTGTGTCGCCATCCTCGGCCGGAATAAGCACGACGGGGGAAGTGCAGGTCCTTTCCTATGAGGACCGCACCTTTGCGCGCGAGGTGGAGCCGGTGAGCAGCGCACAGCAGGCTTTTGCGAGTGCCCTCGCCCGGTTGGGCCATGTCCGGCGCGTGGGCCTTGAGCCCGCCTGCCTGCCCGCTGCCTTTTCGGATGCGCTCCGGCAGGCTCTTGGTGCACCCGAGGCTGTGGACGTGGGCCCTGACCTGCGGCGTCAGCGGATGGTCAAGGGTGCCGCCGAGGCCGAAGCCATTGGCCGGGCGGTAGCAGCCTGTGACCGTATCTTTGCGGCCGTAGAGCGCACCATCCGGGGCGGCTGCACCGAGCTCGATGTGTACCTCGCGGCGCTCGGCGCCGTCGTGGAAGAGTCTGCCGGCCCGGCGATGCTCGATGGCGACTTTGTCTCCGGTCCTCGCACGGCTGAGATTGGTGGGCCGCCGACACCTCGTGTCCTGCGTCCGGGTGACCTGCTGATTGTGGACGTGTACCCCCGCATCGGGGGCTACTGGGCCGACTGTACACGGAGCTATACCGTTGGCGAGCCGTCGGCGGAGCAGAGCGAGCTCCACGCGCTGCTCGTCGAGGCCATGGAGGCCGGCGAGCGGCTCCTGGAGCCGGGGCGGCCTGCGGCGGAGGTCTATGCGGCCGTCAAGGGGGTGCTCGAGCGCGTGGGCTCTCGGGCCTCTTTCCCGCACCATGCCGGGCACGGCGTCGGCGTCACCCCTTCAGAGGATCCGCGGCTCGTCCCGGGAAGCAGCGAGAGGCTGCAGGCCGGGATGCTCGTGACGCTGGAACCAGGCCTGTACGGGCCGGCGGTCGGCGGCATGCGCCTTGAGGACAACTTTTTGGTGACCGACGAGGGCGCCAGAAGCCTCTCTCGCTATCCGCGGCGTCTGGTGATGCTTCCCTGTGATGGCTAGGCAGGCCGGCGATGCAGGCAAAGGCATGGGTGTGGCACGGGGATAGCGACCTCCGCCTGGAGGACATCGAGCTTGCCGACCCGGGGCCCGGTCAGGTTCTCCTTGCGGTCCGCGCTGCAGGCATCTGCAGCACGGACGTGCATGTCCTCGGCGGGGGCGTGGTGTTCGTCTCACCGCCGCATGTCATGGGCCACGAGGGTGCCGGCGAGATCGTGGCCGTCGGGCCCGGCGTGCCCGGAACGCTCCTCGGCCGGCGCTTTGCGGTGGACACGGTCATTGGCTGCGGGACCTGTCGGTTCTGCGTGGGCGGCCGCAAGCACCTCTGCCCCTCCGTGCAGGAGATAGGCCAGACGATTCAGGGCCTGTGGGCCTCGCACTGCCTGGTGCCGGCGGCCAACCTGGTGCCGCTGCCCGGCAACGTCTCGTATGCTGCGGCAACGCAGATGGAGACGCTCCACTGCGTGCTCGGCGGTGTCGACAAGCTGCGGATTCTCGCCGGTGAGACGGCCCTTATCGTCGGCTGTGGCATCGCCGGCATCCTCTTTGCGCGGCTGCTTCGTCTGCAGGGGGCAAGCCGGGTTGTCATCACCGGCACGCGCCAGAAACGGCTCGCCTTCGCCCGGCAGTACGGAGCGGACGAGGCCATCAACGTGCGGCAGGTGAACCTGATAGAGGCTCTGGGAAACGAGCGCTTTGATGTGGTCGTCGAGACCGTCGGCAGCCGCGAGACGATTGCCGAGGCCGGCCGTTGGGCCGCAAGCGGCGGGCGGGTGCTCCTCTTCGGAATTCCGGTCGGGCATCGCGCCGAGCTCGACATCATGGATGCCATCTGGCGCGAGTTGCTCTACATTCCTACAGGCAATGCGCCACAGGTCTGGCCGCGAGTTGCGGCGCTGGTGGGCAGCGGCCGGGTGGATCTGGAGACGTTGGTGACCGGGCGCTTCCCCTTTTCGCAGTTGGACAAGGCGGTGCGTGCTGCCGGAGAGCAGCACGATGAGCATGTGAAGGTGGTCGTCGAGAACCCGCGTTGACATTGGCCGGGCGGAAGGAGAAAGGGCATGCAAGTGGGCACGACCGGAGGTGAGGGTGCAGTTCTGAGGGCGCTCACCGAGAGCGTTATTGCCGGTGAGGTGGAGCAGGCCTCTTCGCTGGCCCGTCAGGCGCTGGAGATCGGCCTTGAGCCGATGCGCGCCATCGACGAGGGGCTCATTCCCGGCATTGTCGAGGTTGGCCGCCGCTTTGAGGCGCACGAGTTCTTCTTGCCTGAACTGATCATGGCTGCTGAGGCGATGAAGAAAGGTATGGCCGTCCTCGAAGAGGCCATCATCGCCCGCGGCGGAAGGCGCGAGGCACTCGCGACCGTAGTCATCGGCACTGTGAAGGGCGATATCCACGACATCGGCAAGTCCATCGTGGCCGCAATGCTCACCGCACACGGCTTTCAGGTCGTCGACCTTGGGGTCGATGTGCCCGCCGAGCGGTTCCTCAGCGAGGTAGAGAAGCGCAACGCCCGGGTGCTGGGCATGTCGGCCCTGCTGCCGACCACGATGCCGTACATGCAGCACGTGATCGAGGAGCTCGGCAAGCGCGGCCTGAGGGAGAAGGTCAAGGTGGTCGTTGGCGGCGCACCGGTCACACCGGCCTATGCCCAGCGCATCGGGGCAGACGGCTATGGGGATGATGCCATCAGCGGCGTCCGGGTTGTGCGCGAGTTGCTCGGGCTGGCCTGAGCTGTAGAGGGGAGGATACCATGCCCAGACGAGGCCTCCGTGGTGGGTTGCTCAAGTTCATCCGTGAGGATGACCTCGAGCAGATCCGCTTTGCCGTCCTCGAGGTGCTGTCGGAGGTCGGCGTGCTCATGGAGTACCGACCTGCCCTCGAGCTCCTGGCAGACCATGGCGCACAGGTGGACTGGGACCAATCCATCGTGCGCATCCCCGACTGGCTCCTTGCGAAGGCTCTGCTGAGCGCGCCGAGCCGCTTCACGTTGTATGGCAAGACTCCGGAGTGGGATGTCAAGGTGGACCTGGACCGGGTCTACACCATCGGCGGATCCTGTGCTCTCTCGGTCCTCGACCTTGACGGCGCGCATCGCCCCGCCATGCGCAAGGACCTGGTGGACCTGACCCGCCTGCTGGAAGCGATGCCCAACCTGGACATCATGCATCAGATCGTCGTGCCGAGTGATGTCCCGGAGCTCGGGTATGAGCTGATCAACTTTGCGACCTGCTACTCGATCAGCAAGCGCAACTACTACTCGCAGGCGCAGAGCGCCGACTCCGTGCGCGATCAGGTTCGGATGGCGGCGGTGTTCCAGGGCAGCGAGGAGGCTGTGCGGCGCCGGCCGACCTTCACCGAGGTCGTCTGCATGGTCAGCCCCCTGAAGCACGAGAAGCAGAACTCGGAAGTGCTGATGGAGTCGGCCCGGTGGGGCATCCCCCTGTACATCGAGGTCGATGCCCTGTGCGGGGCCACTACTCCGGCTCCCATCGCGGGCACGCTGGTCGAGTCGGGCGCCAACGTCCTTGCGGGGGTCGTGCTCGCACAGCTTGTGAACCCGGGGGTGCCGTGCATCTACTCAATCGCCTCGGGGATCATGGACATGTCCAACGGTGCCTACTCCGGGGCGGCGCCTGAGACGACACTGATCCACGCGGCGACGGCGCAGGTCGCGCACCGCTTCGGGCTCCCCTACCAAGGCGGAACCGGCATCGATGCCAAGCTTCCCGATGCGCAGGCCGGCTATGAGCGGGCCCTGCAGGTGCTGACCAACATCCTGGCGGGGACCAACTTTGTGCACCTCTCCTATGGCATGATGGAGCAGATGCTCCTTGCCAGCTATGAGCAGGTCGTGATCGACGAGGAGATCATCGGCGCAGCCTACCGCATCGCCCGCGGCTTTGAGGTCAACGACTATACCCTCTCTGTGGACCTATTGGCCCGCATCGGGCCGCTTGGCGGGCACTTCCTCAGAGAGCGGGAGACCCGGGAGTCTTACCGCAAGGACCGCTGGCTCCCCACCATCACCGACCGCAACACCTGGGACACCTGGCAGGCCGCCGGCGGAAAGGACATGCGGCAGGCGGCCAATGAGCGGGCGCGCGCTATCCTCGCGCGCGAGGAGCCGTGGGCCGTCTCCCCCGAGCAGGCCGAAGAGATCGAGCGGATCGCTCAGGAGGGAGTCGTCAAAGCGCAAGCGCGCCGCCAACAGCTGCAGTGAGGCAGAACCATGAGCAAGCCAAATGAGAGAGCCGTACAGCGCCGATGGGACTGGCCCTACCCCCTCATGGCGCGCGCCGAGGGCATCTATCTGTGGGATGCCGACGGCAGGCGCTATATCGATGGCTCCGGCGGGTCGTCGGTTGTCACCGCCATCGGCCACGGCGTCAGAGAGATACCGGAGGCCATGGCGCGGCAGGCGAGGGACTATGTCTTCTATCCCGCCCATGCCTTCTCCAACCCCAAGCTGCTGGAGCTGGCCGACCTGATCGCAGACATCGCTCCCGGCGATCTGCGCAACAACTGTAAGACGTGGATGACCGTCACCGGCAGCGACGCAACTGATGATGCGGCGCGCCTTGCCCGGCAGTACTGGGTGGTCAAAGGCAAGCCGAGCAAGCACATCATCCTCGGCCGCTGGCAGGCCTTCCACGGCGACAATATCTTTGCCGTGAGCATCTCGGGCCTCAGCGCCCGGCGCCGGCTCTTCACGCCGATGTTCCGGGACATGCCCAAGATCCCTCCCGCCTTCTGCTACCGCTGCTACTTTGAGAAGACCCATCCCGGCTGCGGCCTCCTCTGTGCCCGGGTGCTGGAGGATGCCATCTGCCAGTCGGGCCCGGAGAATGTGGCCGCCTTCATTGCCGAGCCGGTCGTCGGTTCGGCGCTGGCGGCCTGCCCTGCACCGGAGGGGTACTTTGAGGTGATCCGGGAGATCTGTGACCGGTACGAGGTGCTGTTCATCGCCGACGAGGTCATGACCGCCCTCGGTCGCACCGGCAAGATGTGGGGCATCGAGCATTGGAACACGACGCCCGACATCATCGCCCTCTCCAAGGCCCTCACCGGCGGTCACTTTCCGGTTGCGGCGGTCGTGGCGAGGGAGGAGCTCTGGGAGACGCTGCGCGCAGCCAATGCGCACTTTCGCGCCGGGCACACCCTGAACGCCTCCGTGATCGGCATGGTCGCCGCCATCGAGACGATCCGGTACATCCAGAACCACAACCTGGTCGAGAACGCCCGCGTCGTCGGCGCGTATTTCCTGGAGCGGCTGCGCGAGCTGCTCGCCTACCGTACGGTCGGGGATGTGCGGGGGCTGGGGCTTATGGTCGGGGTAGAGTTTGTCGCCGACAAGAAGACCAAGGCGCCCTTCCCGCCCGAGCGGGAGATGTCGCATTTCTTCTCGCGGCTAACCTTTGAACGGGGGCTCATCACCTATCCCTGTGCGGGAACGGTCCGCGGGGTGGCCGGCGACACGATCCTTATGGCGCCGCCACTGATCACGACCCGCGAGCAGATCGACGAGATCATGGCCATTCTGCACGACTCGCTCCGTGCGTTCGAGGCTGGGGTGCTCTAGGAGCGTATCCGAAAAGTCCGGAGGCACAGAAGGTGGCCCGGGCGCAGACGTAGTTCTCAATGGGGCCGGGTTGTGAGACCCGGCCCACAATGGATGGACAGATGGTAGGCTGGCTTTCCAAGTCGCCGGGCATGTCCTTTTCGGATAGGCTCCAGGCAGGCGCGGGGCCGGGGGCGCCGGCCTTGTACGGGTGAGGAGGGAGGCTCGCGCTGTGAAGCTGAGCTGTCTGCCTGTGTCTTTCTTCCGCGACATCCAGGAGGGTCGGATGAGCGTGGCCGCCTGGGCGGAAATGGCCGCCCGTGCCGGCCTGGATGCCCTCGACCTGAGCATCGCCTTTGTCCCGGACCGGTCCGAGCGTGCCGTCTCAGCGCTGCGGCGAGACATCGCCTCGGCGGGGATGTCCGTGGCCATGCTCACGACCTACCCCGATTTCACACACCCCGACCCCGCGCGTCGGGAGCGCGAGCTGGCGCTGGCCGAGGAGACGGTGCGCGTGGCGGCCGGGCTGGGGGCGAGGTTGCTCCGGGTTACGGCCGGGCAGGCGTACCCTGAAACGGGGCGCGAGGAGGGCATCTCCTGGGCGGTAGAGGGGCTGACGCGCCTCGCCGAGAGGACGGCGAGGAGCGGCGTGACCCTGGTGTACGAGAATCACGCCAAACCCTTCGTGTGGCAATACACCGACTTTTCCCAGCCGCCTGAGGTCTTTGTCGAGATCGTCCGGCGAACCGCTGGCACAGGGTTGGGTGTTAACTTTGACACGGCGAACGCTACCGCCTTTGCCGACGATCCCCTTGCGCTGCTCGAGCAGGTGATCGATCGCGTGGTCAGCATCCATGCCGCCGATACGTCGGCGCGAGGCGCCCTGAAGATGGTCCTGCTTGGCACGGGGAGGGTCCCCTTTGCGGCCATCTTCAGGCGGCTTAAGCGGGCGGGCTTTATCGGATGGGTCTGCATGGAGGAGGGGTCGTTTCAGGGCGAGGAGGGTGTGCGGGCCGCGGCGCGCTACATCCGCGAGACCTGGGAGACCGCCTGAAGGAGAAGTACAGTGCCAGAGCGACTGGTGCTTCTGCATACGATGCCCGGCGTAGCCAACCTCTTTGGAGAGCTGACGAAGGAGGTGCTGCCGGGCGATATCGACGTGTGGCACGTCGTCGATGAGATACTGATCAAGAGCGTGCTTGCTGCGGGGCGTGTCACGCCCTGGATCCATCGGCGCGTCGCCGAGCATGTCGTCGCGGCTGAAGAGGCCGGCGCGCGGGCGGTGCAGTTTACCTGCTCGTCGATCTCTCCGTGTGTGCCGGTTGTCGCGCCGCTCGTGGGCATCCCGGTGCTGCGGATCGAGGAGGCGATGGTGGAAAGGGCCCTCACGCTCGGCAATCGGCTGGCCGTCGCCGCCACCGCTCCCACGGCTCTCGGGCCCGTCGCCGAGAGCGTTGAGGAGGCCGCCGCGAGGAAGGGGAGGCCCGTTGAGGTCGAGCGTGTGCTGTGTGCCGGAGCTTACGAGGCGCTCACCCGAGGTGATCTGGCCGTCCACGATCGGTTGGTTGCGGAGGCGATCTCCGGGCTCGCCCGCCGCAGCGATGCGGTGTTGCTTGCCCAGGCCTCCATGGCCCGGGCCCTCGCGGCCCTGCCGCCCTCGGTTCCTCAGGACCGAATCCTCACGAGCCCGCGGCTCGCCCTCGAGCACGTTCGGGACCTTCTTGTCGGTGCCTGAAGGGGATCGTCCCCTGAGAAGCGCCGACCGGCTCGCCTGCCCCGAGAGTATGGCACACCTCCGGCTGCGAGGCAGATGGCCCGGCAGTGGTGCGCATGCCTTCAGGGTTGGAGCGGCCGCCCCTCGAGCTGTGCGAGGAGCCGGCACCATCCCTGCGCCTTTGCTGCCTGCTTCTGCCACGTCCCGTACTGAAGCCCGCGCAGGGCCAGGGCGCCAAGGCGGCGCTCCGTCTCCTTGTCGATCCTTCCCGGCGGGCAACGGCCCCAGGCCGCGCCGGGCAAGGGCATGAACGTGTGGCTGTGGATGCGGGCGCCACGCTCCGTCAGGCGGTCGATGAGATCGAGGGTGAGGCGGCGGTCCTCGAGGGTCTCGCCGGGGAGCCCGAAGATGATGTCGACATTGGCGATCAGGCCTGCGGCCCGGGCAATCTCTACCGCCCGGTAGATATCCTCGACGGTGTGGCCGCGCTGCATCCGCTCCAGCATGCGTGGACTGCCGGACTGTGCCCCGATGACCAGGTTGTCGTTCCCGCAGTAGCGGGCGACGAGCTCGACCGCCTCGGGCGTGACGGAATCGGGTCGGACCTCCGAGGGGAAGGACCCGAGGAAGGTGTTCCTGCGGCCTGCGAGCTCGCTCGTGGCTCGCAACAGCTCCTCCAGCCACTCCAGATGCGGCGTGCTGTCGGCAGAGCCGTAGGCCAGGCTGTTGGGCGCGATGAAGCGAATCTGATCGACACCGTTGGCCAGGCAGCTCTCGACCCAGCGGAGCACCTCGCGGGGGCTGCGGTGCCGTGGGTGGCGCCCCGTCAGGAAAGGAGTAGCGCAGAAGCGACAGCGGTGCGGGCAGCCACGGGTGATCTCGATCGGCCCATGGCGGCGGTAGCGTGGCGAGAAGGGCGGATAGTCGTCGAGGCGGATGGGCCGTGCCCGACCGGTGGTCAGGTACGCCCCGTCGGCGCGTTGGCTGGCGACGCCCCTCACCCCTTCGGGTCGGCCTCCCGTGGCGAGCTGCCATACCAGCTCCGGAAAGGCCACCTCGCCTTCGCCGACCACTGCATAGTCGAACCCGAGCGCCAGCGTGGTCCGCCAGGATGCCGTCGCATGGGGACCGCCGGCCACTAGGTGCAGCTGGGGATGGTCTACCCGGGGCAGGGCCTGACGCAGCTGCGCGACCTGAGCGGCCACCTTTGGAAGGTCGGGGGTCATGAAGGAAAAGCCGACGATCACCCGGCCGTACCGGGCGGTCAGGGCGGAGGCTGAGGCTATCGCCTCGGGACCGGGAGCGGCAAAGCGCACCTCAAGGTCTGGGAAGCGCGGGTCGACCTCGAGGGCGCCGACAAGTGCACTCAGGCTGTTCCAGCTCTGGCGGCCGCCGACGAGGAGGACGGCGAGATCCATGGACATAACCTCTTGACGGAATATGGCACCATTGTATAGGCGCACGAGGGGATGTCAAGGGGGCGGTGCAACGGCACGATGGATCCGAGGCGGGCACGGCTCGCCGCAAGAGAGATGCTGCTGCCCGCCAGAGGCCGCCCGATACCTGCCCGGCGGCCTGACCTGCAGCGGGCGGCTCTAGCCGAAAAAGCTCGGTGCCCGAGTCTGCAGCAGGGCGTCGACCTGCCTCTCGAGGTCTTCTACCCGAAACGGCTTGAGGAGGACGGCATCCGGGCAGGAGTCTTCCACAGGCACGTTCCCGGCGGTCATCAGGAGGAAGGGGATGGGCGGCTCCGGATGCTCCCGTTTCACCGCCCGGCAGAGCTCCAGGCCGGTCATCAACGGCAGCATGTGATCGGCGATGATGAGGGCCGGGCGCTCGCGGAGGGCCATATCCAGGCCCTTCTGTCCGTCGTAAGCATGCAGAACCGTGTGCCCTCTTGCCGTCAGCGCCGTCGTGATCACATCAACGAGCGCCGTCTCGTCCTCGACAACCAGAATCTGGGCCATCTTGCCTCCGCTCTCAAGCTGGCTCGCGGGCCGGCGGCGAGCCGGCCCCCGGGCCAGGAATGCCTGGCTCGCTCTCCAGGGGTACGCCTACTCTGGGGCCCTTTCGCTCCAGGATGAGCTCCCGGACCGCCCTGTCGTACTCGGGGTCGGGCATCTTTAGTACGGCGATGGCATGTCCCCGCTCGCCGCGACGGCGTACGTGCCGGACAAGGATGACGCTCTCCGCCAACGCCGCCGCGCCGTCCCGGACGGCGCCAGGCCAGGGACCGGGCGTTGAACGGGTGACCAGCGTGGTGACCCCCTGCTGTGGCAGCGCCAGCAACAGCCAGGCCAGGAACGACCGGGCCTCGGCGCAGCTACAAAAGGCCTCGTCGAGCACTTCTGCCGCATCGAGCACCAGGCGCCGGGCGCCGATCTCCGAGACCGCCTGCTCAATCCGCGCCGCAAGCTCGCCGGGCGTCAGCCCGAATGGGGCCAGGAACAGGAGCGAGACCTGTCCGCGGGCCTCCGACTCTGTCAATCCGATCCCCGATTGCTGTGCCATCCCCAGGAGCCGCCCCCGCGGCGTCGCCAGGGTCACCAGCAGGCCCGATTCTCCCTCCTGCTGGCCTGCAGCGAGGAAGGAGAGGGCGAGGACGGTCCGGGCGCTTCCCGGGTCACCAACCAGGAGGGACGCGGCCCCCTGGGGCAGGCCGCCGCCCAGCATGGTGTCGAGGGAGGGTATACCGAAGCGGGCCCGTGCAGCCGACCACGGGCGGTCGGCCGGCAGGAAGATCGCCTCCGGGCGTGGCCAGACCGTGACCCCATCCTGGTCGATCGTATAAGGATGCGGCCCGGGCAGGTGTTTTCCCCCTCGCAGCTTTTGTACGATCAGCTGCCGCATGCAGCGGCCATCGGAGAGCGACGTAGATTGCAGCAAGAGAACGCCGTCGACGAGGCTGTACTCGGGTAGGTCTGGGAGATCGGAGGAGCCAGAGTCCCTGGTCAGGATCAGGGTGACACCCTCTACAGCGAACCAGGAGGTCAAGTCGTAGATGAAGCGGTGGACCTCGTGCTGGGTCGGTAGGAACGTCTCAAAGCTGCGGAAACCGTCGAGGACGACGAGCTGTGGGCGCACGTTGAGCACGGTGCGGCGCAGCACGTTGATCCTCTCCGCGAGGGGCTGCTCCAGAAAAGGGGCCATGCTGACGATCTCGATCCGCGGGCCGATCAGCGACATATCTGCGAACCGGAGCGTGCGCAAGTGCTCGAGCAGGTTTCGGTGCGGCTCATCGAGTCCTGTGAGAAGCAGGACTCGCTCGCCCTCCCGCGCCCGGTGGAAGGCGATCTGCTGGCTGAGCACCGATTTGCCCGTGCCGGCGGCGCCCGCGAAAAGGTAGGCGTTGTGCCAGAGCAGGCCGCCCCCCAGCACGCGATCGAGATTCGGGACCCCCGTGCTGAGCACGCGAGGCATGGGTCCCTCTGCATGAGCCATGGGCCTGACCTCCGCGGCCTGCAGCAGCAACATATGTGCCATTGTAGACGCGCGGCCGGAAGTGTGTCTGTGGCACAATTCGTGCTGAAGCGGACAGGGCAGGGCAGCGAGGTCCTTGACAGCATACAGAACTTCTGGTAGAATCGGTCAAGATTACGAAGCCGAGTTCTCGAAATGAGAAGCGGGGGAACCAGCGTGTGCTTCTTGGCACGCGGGGGTGAATCCGGCCGCCAAGGCTGGTAGGGTTGCTCTCCCAACCCGAACCCGACAGCTAACCTCGTAGGCTTGCGGGAGAGTGGCGCGACCCAGGGCCACTCAGTCCCTGGGTCTTTCTGTCTCTGGCGCTGCCAAAACCTTCTTCTCCTCCTTTGAGACGGGGTGGGGGCACCTGGGCGAGGGGTGCTCCCGCCCCAGTTCTCTGTCGGTCCTCACGGAGGGCTGCTCGCATTTCCATTGCGCAGTGGTCTTGCGGGGCGGTAGGGCTTGTGCTATAATGGGCCATCCCTGGCACCCATAGAAGTCGGAGTCTGCATCATCTACACGTTGAAGGATTGTGACGCTCTATGCCAGACCGACGCCGTCGGGCTCCGATAGTGCAGACCGCAGGCAATCGCAACCTGCTGTGGAGTATTCTGCTGGTCGCCTTTCTCGCAGGCGGCCTCTATTTTGGTTACCTCTTCTACGCCAGCGTGCGTGACATTGTCGCCTATGCCGAGCTGCCCTTCGCCACGGGCGGGCATTCCAGCCTCACCTCGCCGCGGCGGTCCGGCTCGACGGGGCCGGTTGCCCAGCGCGAGCTGACCGAGCGCGTGAATGTCCTCTTCCTCGGTATAGACCGGCGCGAAAACGACCCGGGCCCTTGGCGCACGGACACGATGATCCTCTTCAGCCTCGACCCGATCAGCAAGACGGCGAGCATGCTGTCCATACCGCGCGACCTCTGGGTCACCCTGCCCGGCTACAACCTGAACGAACGCATCAATGCCGCCTACGTGTACGGGGAGAAATACGGCTACCCGGGCGGGGGGCCGGAGTATGCCAAGAAGACCGTCCAGTACAACCTGGGCATCCCGGTGCACTATTACGTCTGCGTGGACTTTGAGGGCTTTATCAAGATCATCGATGCCATCGGCGGCATCGATATCGATGTGCCCCGCGATATCATCGACTACAACTATCCCACTCCCGATCACGGCACGATGCGCCTCTACATCCCGGCCGGCCGCCAGCACATGGACGGCGATATGGCGCTCAAGTACGCCCGCACCCGTCACGATAGCTCCGACATTGATCGAGCCCGGCGACAGCAGCAGGTCATCAGAGCGGTGCGGGATAAGGTGCTGAGCCTGAACTTTCCTCTGGCGCGCATCCCGGAGCAACTGCGTATCCTTGGGGACAGTGTCCAGACCGATATGAGCATCGAGGATCTGATCGCCATCGCCCAGGCGGCGCGGGAGGTGCCTGAAGATGGCATCAAGTCCCGCGTGATCGACGAGACCATGGTGATCGAGTGGAAGACGCCCGAGGGGTGGGATGTGTTGGTCCCGCGCCCCGATCCGATCCGCGCCCTCGTGGGTGAGCTCTTCCCGGCGCCGACGCCGACCGTTACCCTCGGGCCGCTGGGCGATCGGGAAAAGCTCGCGCAGGAGGCCGCCCGCATCGAGATTCAGAACGGCACGCAGACCCCCGGCCTCGCCTCCAAGACCGCCACCGAGCTCCGCGCCAACGGCTACAACGTGGTCCGCTACGGCAATGCCGACCGCTTCGACTATCCCGAGACGGTCCTCATCGTCTACGCGGACAAGAGATACACGCTCGCCTCACTGAAGGGCTACTTCAAGCTCGGGGATACGCACGTGCTGCGCCAGGAGGGTGTCAAGACGGATATCGACATTCGCGTCATCCTCGGCGCGAACGCCGTAGCGCAGTGAGGCGCGGCTGAGCACCGTCGCCGCGCTTCTTGTGTTGCCCGAAAGCCCCAAGGCGTCCCCCGCGACCGGCTTGCGTTCGCGCCGGGCGCCACGTCACCCGTGGGGGCGGCCCGCCCCTGGCTCCCATAAGCACTAACCTTAGGAGCTGCCGCTCCGGCGCAGTTGCCGTGAGGAAGTCCAGTCACGGGCCCACTGTACGGCTCACTCTGCTGAACCGTGACCCCATCCCCCCTGCCCCCTTCCCCGCCGCTTATGCGGCGGGGAAGGGGGCGTTTTCTCTTGTAAGGGGGTGTCCGCGGGCGGCTTCGCCGCCCGCGGACACCCCCATTATTTGGATTCCCCGCCCCCGCCGCGGCGCTATGCATTACCCATAAGTCTGTCAAGTAGGGGCTGAGAGGTGCGCGAGTTGCCAGGTGGAGGCAATGTCGTCTAGTCGGCGCAGTCCACGCCAGATCGTCTGCACTCCGGGGTCGCCATCATGTCGCCGCGCCAGGAAGCCACCCAGTCGCGCAATCCACACCACCGCCTCCCGAAGGGTTGGCGGCGTCGACGGCGGATGCGGTGTGTTATGGATCTTGCAGTAGAGGGCCTGCCACTCATGCGCCTCCAGAACGACATCGCAAGGCGTCTCAGGGTTTCGTCGGGCTTCATACGTGAGCCACAGCAGCCGCCAAGCCACAATCGCGTACGTCGCCAGAGCACGCTGCAGGCGCTCGGCGGTCTCCAGTTGCAGTTCCTCGATCCGGCAACCACTCTTGAGGACATAGCTGTAGCGCTCCACAAGCCAGCGCAGGCTGTACCAGTACACCGCGCGCCTCGCGTCGGACAGACTCCTCACCGGCAACGTCGTCAACAACAGCCAACATATGGCCTGCTGACCCTCGGGAGGGCTTACTTCCTCCACCAGGATCGCCTGCACCGGGATCGCAGGCAGGCGCCGCCGCCCGGCGCGATTGCGGGGAGGCTGTATCTCCAGCGTTTGGTAGCGTACCGCCAACGTCGCTGCTCGTGCAGGCCGATCTTCCCTGCGGCCAAGTTCGATAGTGAAGTGACCCTGCACAGGACTCTGGCGGATGGCCTGCCACAAGTAGCGCGCTTCATGATTGACCAACCGGTTGTGGGCACCACGAATGAGCAGATGCGCCTCTGGGCGCCGCGGCGCCGCGAAGAGATCATAGAAATCGGCCTCCCGGTCGGCCACGGTCACCGTGACTATTCCCGCAGGTATCGCCTCCTGGCTGGCTGCGAGTGCTGTCAACCAGCGCTGACTCTCTTTCTCCTTGGTCTCGCGCTGGCTGCGCCGGTTGCTAATCCCCAACTGTGCCGGGTCACGCGCCCACACTTCCTGATAAACCAAGCCCAGCGGCACGCCTTCGACGGTTGCCGCCAGGGTAGAATGCGCCTTCAGCCCCCGCTGCGTGGGTACGTCCAGATACCCCAGGCCCTTAGTAGCCGGATGGTGGGTGAAGTTGAGATCGGTCGTGTCCTGGATGAGGAGCACAATGGGATACTGCATGATTCGCTCCACGACCGCCTTCTGATGTCCTGCCCGGATGGCCTCTGGACTCACCTGTTGCGAGTCCCAAAAGCGGTAAGTGGCCTTTGTGGCCGCCCAACTGCCACTGGCCTCGGGGACAGAGGCCGTCGGATGCGCAGCCAAGCTCTCGACGATGCGGACCAAACGCGCCTCGAGCCGTTTGTCCCCCAGATCAACGTACGCAAGCTCCTTTGCAGCCCACGATTCCACGCTCTACTCATTTCCAGATGGCCGACAACGGAGCATGAGTGTAGCATGAATCTCACTTGACATCCACTTATGGGTAACGCATAGCTCAGCGGCGGGGAAGGGGGCTGGGGGGATGGGGTGCCCCTCTCGCAAGGGCTGAGGGGCCGCGGTTGAGGTAGCCTGTCTGCCCCCAAGGCGCGCTGGGGAGGGGGTCGGGGATGGGGCAATCCCGCCATAAGAGCCACACCTTGCACGGCACCCTGTCACGGCAGGTCGAGGCAGGCGTCCGCAACCCGTCCCTCGGACGGCGGACCGGGCACCACAGACCGAGGAGGATTCCATGAAAAACGACCTTCTATCCCTGATCAAAGCCACCCTCATCGACGGCGACCCGGAGCGCACCGAAGCCCTGGTGCAGCAGGCGCTCGGCGAGGGGCTGGCGCCACTGACCATCGTTGAGCAGGGCCTGATGCCGGGAATGACCGTCGTCGGCGACCGGTTTGCGAGCGGCGAGTACTTTCTGCCACAGCTCGTCATCGCCGCCCGCTGCATGCAGGCCGCCATGGATATCCTCCAGCCCGAGCTCTTGCGGCGGCAGGAGGCGGTAGCCCGGGTCGGCACGGTCGTGATCGGCACCGTCAAGGGCGATATCCATGAGATCGGCAAGAACCTCGTTGCGACCATGCTTTCGGCCGGTGGCTTTCAGGTCTTCGACCTGGGCGTCAACGTGCCGGGGGAGCAGTTCGTCGAGAAGGTGAAGGAGACCGGTGCCGACATCCTCGGCCTCTCGGCCCTGCTGACGACGACCATGACCGAGCAGCGAGAGGTCATCGCGGCCCTCGAGCAGGCTCGCCTTCGCGACCGGGTGAAGGTCATCATCGGCGGGGCACCGGTCAACCAGCGCTGGGCGGACTCGATCGGCGCCGATGGCTACGCCGAGGACGCGGTCGGCGCCGTGGCCTTGGCGAGGCGGCTGCTGGAACGGTAGCCCCGCGGGTCCTCTTGGGGCAGGAGGCTCACGGGCACGGCTCCGGGGCCGTGCCCACGTTTTGCGCATCTTTACTGCCGGCCTATACTTCCCGCCGGTGGCCGGTCAGCGGCCATAAAACGCCTGCTACCCACTCTGGAGGACCCCGGAATGGCAACCGTCAGAACCGCAATCATCGGCATGGGCATCGGACGCCCCAACGGCAGGGCCATCGCCCGCAACATGCGGGGGCGGGTCGTCGCGCTCTGCGATCTCTACAAAGAGCGCATGGAAGAGTTTGCCCGCGAGCTTCCCGAGCCGCCCAAGCTCTACACCGACTATCGAGAGGTGTGCCGCGACCCGGAGGTCGACGCCGTGTTCGTGGGCACCCCCAACCAGTGGCACGTCCCCATCGCTCTCGAGGCGGTGCGCAACGGCAAGCACGTGCTCGTCACCAAGCCCCTGGCCGACTCGGAGCAGGCGGCGCGCGAGCTAGTCGAGGCCGCCGAGGCGGCCGGGGTGGTGAACATGATGTCGCTCTCCACCCGTTTCTCCGATCCCGTCCAGTATCTCGGGCGCCTTGCCCGGGGCGGCGAGTTCGGCGAGCTCTACTATGCCCGGGCGAGGAGCGTGCGCCGCAGCGGCATCCCCACCTGGAGCCTTGGGTTCATTCAGAAGGGCGGCGGCGCCTTCCGCGATGTCGGCGTGCATGCCCTCGACGCCGTCTGGTGGCTGATGGGCATGCCCAAGCCGGTGAGCGTGGTCGGCGTTGCCGGCGCCAAGTTCGGGCCCCGCGGCCTGGGCTACTGGGATTTCAGCCCTGCCCCTGAGGAGTATTACCGGCAGTTCGCCGCTGATGACTATGGCGGTGGCTTTATCCGCTTCGAGAACGGCGCCGGCCTGCAGATCGAGAGCTTTTGGGCCAGCCACCAGCGCGCCGAGTTCCAGATCGAGCTGTTCGGCTCCGAGGCGGGTGCGCAGCTGGATCCTCTGACCCTCTACCGCACCGTCGACGGCGCCCCGCAGGACATCTCGGTCAAGCTCCCCAAAGGCCCCGAGGTGTGGGACCGGATCGCCGCCCACTTTATCGAGTGCATCCTCGACGGCAAGCCGTGTGAGGCGCCTCTGCGCCACGGCCTCATCGTCCAGCAGATGATGGAGGCGCTCCTGAAGAGCGCCGAGACCGGCCGGGAGGTCAGGCTGGACGGCGCCTGTCCCTGACGGTTTGGGGGCTTACAGCCTCCTTCGCTCGCAGGGCGGGGCATTGCCCATCGGGGGACCCCCTAACCCCGCCCCCGCGGCGCGCTACTCATTAGCCACAAGTGGCCTGGCGCGGAGCGCCCGCGTCGGTGGCCTGCGCAGCCTCCTGCCGAGGGCGTCACCCCCTCCCCGGCGGACGCGACGCGTCCGCCGGGGGAGGGGAACACTGAAGGGCAGGCCGGGAAAGGCCCTGGTCAAGGGCCTTTCCCGGCCCGCCATCAGCTGGCCACAAACAGCGCCCCGGTGGCGATGGTGACGAGAACCGTCAGAACTGCAGCGAAGGCATTGCTCACGCGACCGTTGCGCCAGCCCCTCATGATCCTCCGACTGTTGGCGAGCCGGAGCATGAGGATGAGGATGAGCGGCAGCAGCACCGCGTTAGCTACCTGCGACAGCCACATCAGCGGAAAGAGAGGCAACCCGGGCACCATCACGATCAGCGAGCCGATCACAATCTGAGCGGTATACAGGCCATAGAAGGCCGGCGCCTCTTGCGGGGTGCGGTCGATGCCCCTCTCCCAGCCAAAGACCTCGCACAGGGCATAGGTCGTCGCCAGAGGGAGCACCGCTGCCGCCAGGAGAGACGCCCCCAACAGCCCGACGCCAAACAGGGTCTTGGCCCACGGGCCGGCCACGGGCTCGAGGGCCATCGCCGCCTGCTCCGCCGTCTCTACCTGGATGCCGTGGGCAAAAAGCGTCGCGGCCGTGGCGATGATGATAAAGCCCGACACCAGGTTGCCGACCACCGAGCCGATCACCACGTCCAGGCGGGTGTTCGGATAGCTCTCAACGGTAACACCCTTGTCGGCCACCGAGGCCTGCATGTACACCGCTGCCCAGGGCGTGATCGTGGTGCCGACGGTCGCCAGCACCGCCAGCACGTAGCGGGTCTCCAGCTGAAAGGTCGGCACCAGCGCCCTCTGAAGCACCTGGCCCCAGGGCGGCCTCGCCAGTATGGCCGAGGCCACGTACGCCACCGAGTAGAGCGATAGACCCAGCAGCACCTTCTCGACCCGCTGATAGGACCCCCGCGTTACCAGCAGCCAGACCCCGGCCGCCGCTATTGGCACGGCGACGTACCGCGGGATGCCAAACAGCTCCCCGGCCGAGGCGATACCGGCGAACTGGGCCGTCGTGGTCCCCGAGTTGGCAATCAGCAGGCCGAGGCCGACGAGCATGGTCAGCCGCACCCCAAAGCGCTCGCGGATCAGGTCGGTCAGGCCCTTGCCGGTCACCGCCCCCATGCGGGCGGCCATCTCCTGCACGATCGCCTCGCCGACGGTGATCCAAACCAGTATCCAGAGGAACTTGTAGCCAAAGGTCGAGCCGGCCATCGAGTAGGTCGCGATCCCGGGGGCATCGTTGTCCGCACTGGCCGTGATCAGGCCCGGCCCCAGGATGGCAAGAAAAAGGAATGCCCGGCGCAGCACGCCTCCGGCTCTCTTCATTGCCAGCCGCATGTCGCCTCCTCGGGTCACCCGCTAGTAGAAGCGAGGCAGTCGCTTCTTCCACGCGGTCGGAATGAAGGGGTCGATGGCATCATCTACCGTAACAATCCCGTGGAGGACGCGGTCCTGGTCCACGACGGGCACGGCCAGCAGGTTGTACCGGGCAACCAGGCGGGCAACCGCCCTCTGGGGAGTGAGAGGGTCGACGGTAATGGGCCGCTCGACCATGATCTCACGCACAGGGACCCGCGGGTCCGCCATCACCAGGTCCCGCAAGGACACGATCCCCTGCAGGCGCCCGGCCTCGTCCACGACATGCACGTAGTAGAGCGCCTCGTCCTCCTGCGCTCTCGGCGACTGCCTCAGGTACTCCAGCGCCTCGCCCGCCGTGAGCCCGACGGGGATGACCGAGTACTCGGTCGTCATGATGCCGCCGGCGGTATCCTCCGGATACTCGAGCAGCTTTTGGACGTCGGCCGCCTCAGGGCGCTCCATTAGCGCGAGGAGGTTGGCCCGGTCCTCGGCAGGGAGATCGGCCAGCACGTCGGCGGCAGCGTCGGGGTCCATCTCCTCGAGGAGGTCGGCGGCCTTTTCCGGCTCCATAGCCGAGATGAGCGCCGCCTGCATCTCGGGATGGACCTCCTGGATGGTGTCCGCCGCCGTCTCCGTATCCAGAGTCTCCAGGAGCGACTGGCCCGAGGAGCGGTCCATATCGCTGATGATGTCGGCGATGTCGACCGGGTCTATCTCCCGCAGCTTTTCGCGCGCCACGCGGAGCCGGATGGGCGCATCCGCCGGGACCGAGGCCACATCCTGCCAGGGGATGACCTTGGCCGAAGGTCGACGGCCCGCGAGGGCGAGGAGGCCGGTGCTGATGGCCTCGAGGCCCATGCGCCGCAAGAGGCTCCGGGTTCCGGTCTCCACGCCGACCAGATAGAAGCGACCTTCGCCGTTGCGTATGATCTGGAGGTCGTTGGCGCGGACAAGCCGTCGTCCCTCGATATCGACGATCTGCCGGTCCAGCACCTGTTCCCTGAGCCACAGCTCGTCGCCGCTCGGTGAATACTCGCGCTCCTCGGAGGTGCGCAGGATGATCGAAGGCTGGAGGTGGGCGATGTCCTCCGCAGGGATAAGGAACGGGTGGACCCGCCTTTTAAGGGCAACGGCGCGCAGGATGGGGAACCCTCTGCGCCCCTCCGCGAACAAGAGATCCTGGCAGCGACCGAGCTTGCGGCCTTGGGCATCCCACACGGGCTTGCCAAGAAGCTGGCTGAAGTGGATGGGCATATGGCGCCTCCCGGGTTTTCCCACCGCTCCTCGCCGCAGCTTCCGGCCAGAACCCTTGCAGAAAAAAGCAGCACGCGGTGACGAGCCGCGTGCCGAGGAGGAATCACGGGGAGAGTGCTCCCTCCGGAGCGTGGCTCATCACCTATGGGGGGCCACAGACCTGCCTATTTGGAGCGGTTTTGGAACGTTGGTCTGGTAGTTGAGAGTTACTACCGTCCGAATCCATACAAACGCACCTGCTCTTCATACTGCTTCGCCCAACTCGTACGTTGAGCATGTGTGGCGTAGTATACTCTGGTTCAGGGACCTGTCAAAGAGGTGTTTGCAGGTAGCTGTTCAGACTCGCATTCACAGCGTGACACGGAGACAGGCTGCTGGCAGCCTTGCCCATCGGGATCGGGTTCGCGGCGGCTCGCCGCGGAACCCCCTCCCCCGGGCGCGCGCCGCGCCCCGGGCCTGCCACTCATTACCCACAAGTGCCTCGGCGGGGAGCGCACGCGCCGATGGCCTGCGCAGGTCCCTGCCGAGAGTGGCGCCCCCACCCCAACCCCTCCCCCTGGCGGACGCGTCGCGTCCGCCAGGGGGAGGGGAACACTCTTTGGGGCGGTTTCGGGCGGTCGAGCGCTCCGTGGCGCGCTCGACCGCCCGAAACCGCCCATCTATCATCACCCCTCCCCCAGGCAGGCGCCGGGCGCCTGCCTGGGGGAGGGGCAGGGGTGGGGGTACGTGGAAGGAAGCGCGCTGGCCTCCCTTCAGTTAGCGCCTTGGGGCGCGGGGTGGGGGCAGAATGCCGCCCCTGAACCCCCACCCCGGCCACACTCAGGCTACTGCCCACCTCCGAAAAAGGGCTCGGGAGAAGCGCGCCTCCCGGCGCGCGAGAGCGCTCGGGGGCGAAGGGGCCCCCATCCATGACACACGCTCACTCCGGCGCCACCGGCAGGCTGAAACAGAAGGTGCTCCCGACGCCGAGCCGACTCTCCACCCAGATGCGCCCGCCATGCGCCTCTACCAGCCGCCGGGTGATGTAGAGGCCAAGGCCGACCCCCTCGCCGCGCTCCCGCCCCACCACGCCCCGAAAGTACCGCTCGAACAAGCGCGGCAACTCCTCGGGCGGGATGCCCGGTCCCCGGTCCGTAACACACGTGACCACGTACCCTTCCTCAGCCCGGGCACCAACGGTCACACGCGTGCCCGGCGCCGAGTACTTGAGGGCGTTCGACCACAAGTTCGTCAGGATCCGATCCAGCCGGTCCGGATCAGCCAGGACCTCGGGCAGATCGCCCGGCACCTCGACATCGATCCGGTCGACATCGAGGGCCGGCGTCAGGCGCTGCTTGAGGCCCAGAGCCAAGTCCCGCATCCTGATGGGGCGTCGCTCGAGCCTGATCTGCCCCACCTCGGCGCGGGCGGCGTCGACGAGGTCCTGGATCATCACGTCCATGCGCTGCGCCGCAGCGATGATGCTCTGCAGGCCCCTTTGCGCCTCATCCACCTCGGCCTTCTGCAAGCGCCGCTCGACAAGCTGTGCCTGCCCCAGCACCGCCGACAGCGGGTTCCGTAGGTCGTGGGATACCGCTCGCAGGAGGTCCTCCCGTTGCCGCTCCAGCTCGCGCAGCGCCCGCACCTCACGCACTGCCGAGATGTCTGTAAAGACGGCCACGCTGCCCGTCACCCGCGCATCCTGACAGATGGGCGCCGCACTCGCGGCGACCCAGGCCGTGCGCCCATCCGGCCGGATGATGCGCAACGGCACCGGCGACACCATCTCCCCGCGCAGCGCCGGCTCGATCAGCGACGACACGATGGGATACATCGCGCCGTCGGCGGTATACGCTCCCACCGCTCGCAGCTGCTCCAGAGTCGTGTGTCCGCGCTCGTCCACCCCGAGCAGGCGCTCCGCCGCCTGATTGGTTCGCAGGACCACCGCGCCGGGTCCGCAGAGGATCAGCGCGTCAGGAATGGCGCCGAAGGTTGCGTCAAGGCGGGCGATCTCCCCCTGCAGCTCTTCGCCATAGGTCTGCAGGGCGATGGTCGCCATGGTGTCCAGCGCGCTATGGAGGTTGGCTGCCAGAGCGTAGCCTTGCCTGCTGCCGATGTGCTCCACATAGGGACCGATGGCAGCCCAGATCTCTTGTCTGAGGATCTGATACTCCCGGACCAGGTTCTCCAGCCGGACGTTCCGACGCAAGCGTTCCCGTGCATGCTCCACCGCAGCGATCGTCCACCGCGCCTCGATCTCCTCGGGCTGCCCGCGGCGCAGGGCCTCGGCGACGCCCCTGACCACTCCGGGCAGGTTGTCGCGGATGGCTTCCACGCTCATGTCCGGCCGGTCGCCAAAGACATAGGCGCGCACGCGCTCGAGCCAGCGGGCGATGATGGCGCCCACCGATGCGTCAATGGCGTCGGCAGCGCCTTCGAGGGTCGCCATATCGATACCGGCAACTGCGCCGACATGCCCCGCTCTGGTCGTAACCGGTCGCTGTGCCATCTTGCTCCTCCGGCAAGCGCTCGGGAGTCTGTGCGGTGCACCCGCATGAATCGGACGGCCTACTGCCCCCGCGCGACGGGAAGGCTGAAGGAGAAGGTGCTCCCAACCCCGACACGGCTTTCCACCCAGATGCGCCCGCCGTGCGCTTCCACCAGCCGCCGGGTGATGTAGAGGCCGAGCCCCACGCCTTCGCCGCGCTCCCGGCCCAAAGCTCCCCGAAAGTACCGCTGGAACAGCTGTGGTAGCTCCTCCGGCCGGATTCCCGGCCCGCGATCCGTCACCGACGTGATCACCCAGCCATTCTCCGCCCGGGCGCTGACGGTCACACGGGTCCCCGGTGTCGAGTACTTGAGCGCATTCGACCACCGGTTTCCCAGAATACGGTCCACGCGCGCGGGGTCGGCCCAGACTCGCGGCAGGTCCGCCGGGATCTCGATGTCGATACGCTCCGTCTCGAGGCTCGCGCCGAGACGCTCCTTCAGCGCCAGGGCCGACGCCCGCAGGTCGACCGGCTTTAGCTCCAGCCTGATCTGCCCCGTCTCGGCGCGGGCGGCGTCGACGAGGTCCTGGATCATGGTGTTCATGCGCTCTGCAGCCACGATGATGGTCTGAGTGCTGCGGCGCTCCGCCTCGAGCCCCGCTCTCTCCAGCCGACGCTGAAGGAGCTGCGCCTGCCCCAGCACCGCCGACAGGGGATTGCGCAGGTCGTGTGAGACGGCACGCAGGAGGTCCTCTCGCTCCTCCTGCGCCTCATGCAGGGGCGTGATGTCGCGCAGGGCAAGCACCGCGCCAATGATGTCTCCTTCGGCGCTACGGATAGGCGCCGCGCTGGTAGAAACCCAGATCGTGGCCCCGTCCGGGACGGTGACGACGAATACCTCGCCCTCTACCACCTCGCCGCGCAGCGCTCGCACGTTGGGTAGCTGCTCGAAGCGGACCGGCCGGTGGTCGGCCGTCTCGACGCGCAGAAGGGCGATGCGCTCGGCGAGGGGGCGAGCCATGATCTCGGGGCTATAGTGAAGGAGGCGCGCCGCGCCCGGGTTCGCGCGGACGACATCCCCCTCGCGGTCGTAGATCAGGATGCCGTCCGGAATCGAAGTGATGATGGCATCGAGCTCGGCGGCGCGGCGCTCGACCTCGTCTCGCGCCTCGACATGCTGCAGCCCGAGGGAGGCGATGGCCGCGAGCTGTCGCAGGAGGGCCTCGTCCTCTGCGGTAAAGTCCCCGTCCTGCTTGTCGGTCACCATGATCACGCCGTTCGCCTGACCGCCACGGCCGATCATGCGGGCGCCGAGGAGCCCCCTCAGCTCGCCGTGGCCGGGTGGGAGCCCCCACCAGTGAGGGTGCCGGCGCATCTCATCGTCGCTGAGCCGTATGGACTCGCGCTCGCGCACGAGGTCAAGGTACACGCCCCCGCGCTCCACCCTGAACTCCTGCCCCGGCGGGCAGGCGAAGGCCCCCGGTGCGTAGGAGGCGGCGCCCACGCGGAAGCGGCCGCTGATGTAGCCGTGCCCGGCGATGGCCACACGCGCGCGGGTCACCTGCCGGGCCGCCTCGGCGACCGCCTTCAGCAGCCCCTCTACCGTCGTCTCCCTCAGCACGGCCATGGTGACGCGGAACAGGGTACTGAGCCGATCGACGTAGCGCTCGCGGCTTTCCGCCTCGCGCCGGGCCTCCTCCAGGAGCT
>ENA-ORXB01001176-ORXB01001176.1-sediment-metagenome-genome-assembly--contig:-NODE-1176-length-34737-cov-4.022591_pt1 | contig 34737 bp, 31 predicted proteins | sample MGYA00237863_ERZ511475 | MGnify/ENA primary metagenome ERZ511475 (study PRJEB26305, sample SAMN06343858) | sediment metagenome | isolation source: hot spring sediment | place: Canada: British Columbia... | reverse complement strand
TTGTTAATTAAAATCCATCCTAATTTATATTTTTTATTTGATGACTGTTGATATTGTAAAGCCTGTTTTAGAATATCTGGAGTTACGTAACCCTTGTGAATTAAAAGTTCACCTAAGTTTACCCTGTAGGCGTCTGAATAAGCAGTTACCACTTTGCCTTTATAGAAGTAAATTCTTCCTTCTCTTTTGTGGCTCTTTACATGAAGAATTCCAGATTTTCCACTAAGGGCTACAATCTGTAGAATTTCTCCAAGGCCTAAATCTTCTAATCTTCCAACTAAGCTCATAAATGTCAATTATATCTTTTAAATATCTTTTATTAAAACAAAATTTTAATTTGCTTTTTTTATTCAACAAAATATTTTTTTAATCTTCTTTTTAAATGTACATTAGCAAAACGATGAGCTTCTTCTCTTAATTTTATCAATATTTTTAGTCCAGGGTTATCACTTTTTAGGACAATAGGATTTTTTCTATTCAAAACAAATATGGAATTTTTTTCATCCTTTGCAATGGAGGCAATAAAAATGTCTTTTATCTTTAACTCATCTATAACTTTTTTTGTTACATTCAGTTGTCCCTTTCCGCCATCGACCAGTAGGATATCTGGGAATTGCCATTCTTTATGATTAAATCTCCTTTTCAACGCAGTATAAAGGGCTTTATAATCATCAAACCCCTCTTCTACATTAAAGATTCTATAATTATGTTTAACAAAATTACCATTTTCATAAACTACCATTACACAAGCATTTTTTTTACCATATAGATGTGTGGCATCATAGCATTCTATTCGTTCGGGTTCTTTTGTTAAATGGAATATGTTTTTTAGCATCAAAAGTCCATTAGTAGATTGGGGTGTAAAAGATGATGCATTAAGTTTAGCTATTGAAATTAATTGCCTGGTTTGACTATCATAGGGCTTTTTAATTTTTACATTTATTTTTTTCAGGTCTTTTAAATAAGTTTCTATACTGGATTTATCATCTAAATCAATATCTATAATTATTTCTTCTGGTAAAATCACATTTTTTTGATAATAACTAATAATAAACTCCGATAATGTGTTTTCTAAATCTAAGCTCTTTCTTAAAGAAAAGTCTTTTTTATTTAAAAGTTTACCACCCCTTACAAAAAGGAGTGATATATTGACATAGTCAGGTCCATCAAGAAAACCTATTACATCAATACTTTTTAGGTTTGTACCCTGTACACCCTGTTTTTTCACCAATTCATCTATTTGATTGATTGTATCTCTTATGAATGCTGCTTTTTCAAAATCTTCTCTTTTTGAAGCAGCCCACATCTCTTTGGTCAGGATATTTATTATTTTTTTTGTTGAACGTCCTTCTAAGAAAAGAATTACGTCATCTAATATTTTTTTATATTTTTCTTTTTTGTTGTCTCTATCGATACATGGAGCTATACACTGATTCATATGATAATAAAGGCAAGGTTTTGTTCTTTTTTGAAAACTTCTATCACTGCAATGCCTTAAAGGGAAAATTTTTTGAAGGCTGTATATGATTTCACGAATCTTTTTCGACGATGGATAGGGACCAAAGTAAAGAGCATCTTTATCATCAATCTTTCTTACAAGTTCAATTTTTGGGAAATCTTTTTTTTTATCAATCTTTATACAGAGATAATTTTTATCGTCCTTAAGTTGAATATTGTATCTGGGGCTGTATTGTTTTATAAGATTATTTTCAAGGATAAGGGCTTCTTTTTCGCTATTTGTGAGGATGTATTCGATGTTTTTAATTTTTTTTAAAAGATAACTTATTTGGTAGCGGTTTTCAGCGCCATTAAAATAAGAAACTAACCTTTTTTTTATATTCTTTGCCTTGCCAACGTAGATTACGTTGTTTTCATTATCTTTCATTATATAAACGCCACAGGCAGAAGGAGCATTTTGATAAAAATTTACATCCATGAATTTAATGATAGCAAAAAAATATTCAAAAAAACATAATGAACTTTTTCAATAAATTATTATGCAGTGTTTGCTAAAAGTTATTTTTATGTTACTATTACTTTATGATTTATGTAGAGACAATATCTGGTAATACGATGTCAGAACAGTTTCTCGAAATCGTTGAAAGAAAGGGTAAGGGGCACCCTGATACAATTTGCGATTCAATAGTTGAAGCCATATCAATTGCTTTAAGTGAAGAATATAAAAGGTATGCTGGGAGAATACTTCATTTCAATATTGATAAAGCGCTGCTTTCTGCCGGAAAAGTAGAAAAGAAATTTGGTGGTGGAAAAGTTTTAAAGCCTGTAGAGTTTATAGTAGGAGATAGAGCCACTTTTTTAGTGGGCAATAGAAAAATTCCTATCAAAGAAATAGTTATTGAATCAGCAAGAAAATGGTTTAAGAAAAACTTGAGATTTTTTGAACCAGAAAAAAATCTTGATATAAAACTGGCACTGTCAGAAGGTTCTGTAGAACTAATAAATATTTTTAAAGAATCAGCAAAAATTTTTCCAGCAAATGATACATCTGCAGCTGTTGGTTTTTATCCTTTGACCCCTGCTGAAAAGATAGTTTTAGAATTAGAAAAGTATCTTAATTCTGAGAACTATAAAATTCTGTACCCAGAAACGGGTGAAGACATAAAAATTATGGCGATAAGAAAAGGCGATGAGCTCAATTTAACAATAGCAATGCCGTTTATTGCCAGTTTAATTTACTCGGAGAAAGAATATTTTGAGAGAAAAGAGAAGGTATTAAACAGCATCAAAAAGTTTTTGAGAAAGTATTCAGGAACATTTCATATAAATGTAAGTTTAAATGCCCTTGATAAGAAGGGACATGGGATTGATGGTGTTTATCTAACCCTTTTAGGTACTTCTTTAGAAGATGCTGATTCAGGTCAGGTTGGCAGAGGCAACAGGGTAAATGGTTTAATATCTGTTTCAAGACCCATAGGAACTGAAGCTGTAGCAGGTAAAAACCCTGTAAGTCATGTTGGGAAAATTTATAATGTTTTCGCCCATTATTTAGCAAAAAAGATTCATCAGAAGTTAGAAGGGATAAAAGAAATTTATGTTTACATGGTTAGTAAAATAGGAAGCCCCACAAACGAACCAGAGGTGGTTTCTGTAAAAGTAATCCCAGAAAAGGGGATCAGATTGATGGATATATCTGGAAAGATAACTGAACTTATTGAAAAAGAGCTTTCTGATATGCCCCATTTTTGTGAACTTTTAAGCAAGGGGAAACTTTCTATAAATTAGATTTTGGTCACTGCCTTTTCTAATAGGGATTTGATTTCATCTCTAATTTTTGCTGCTTTTTCAAATTGTAAGTTTTTTGCTGCTTTTTTCATTTCCTTTTCAAGTCTTTTTACAATCTTTTCAAGAGTTACTTCATTCATGTAAAAATCTTCTTTAGTTTCTTCTACTGTAATGGTGTAATAATCCTTTTCACAAAGTATGCCAAAATCTTCATGTATATTCTTTTTTATTGTTTCAGGAGTAATATTATTTTTTCTATTGTATTCCAGTTGTTTCTCTCTTCTTCTTGTAGCTTCTGCAATAGCATTTTTCATTGCAGGCGTTATTTTATCGGCATAGAAAATTACTCTTCCATTTACATTCCTTGCCGCTCTTCCACAGGTTTGTATTAAAGACGTTTCAGACCTGAGAAATCCTTCTTTATCAGCATCTAAAATAGCAACGAGAGCAACTTCTGGCATATCTAAACCTTCTCGTAAAAGGTTTATTCCCACAAGAACGTCATATTCTCCCTTTCTTAATTCCTTTATAATTTTTACTCTTTCGATGGTATCAATATCTGAGTGAAGGTATTTGGCTTTAATTCCCTGATTTATTAAATAAGCCGAAAGATCTTCAGCCATTCTGATTGTTAAAGTAGTTACCAATACTCGTTCTTTTTTACTAATTGCATTTTTGATTTCCATTAAAAGATCTGCAATCTGGTTTTTAGCTGGCTTTACGATTATTTCAGGGTCCACTAATCCTGTGGGTCTAATTATTTGTTCTACTAATTTATTTTTCTTTTCCATCTCATAAGGACCCGGTGTTGCAGAAACATAAATAACTTGGTTTAAACGGGCTTCAAATTCTTCAAATTTAAGGGGGCGATTATCTAAAGCTGATGGTAGCCTGAAACCATATTCAACAAGCGTTTTTTTCCTTGAATAGTCACCTTCATACATGCCCCTTATTTGAGGTATAGTAAGATGAGATTCATCAATTATTAGCAGGTAATCCTTGGGAAAATAGTCAATAAGTGTAAACGGTGGTGTGCCAGGTGGCCTTCCATCTAAATGACGTGAATAATTTTCTATTCCTTTACAATATCCCATCTCTTCAAGCAGTTCAATATCATTTAAAGTTCGTTGCTTTAATCTCTGAGCTTCAAGAAGTTTATTATTTTTCTCTAACTCTTCGAGACGAATTTTAAGTTCTTCTCTTATTGATTTTATAGCATTTTTTAGCTGGTCTTCTGGAGTAACATAATGACTTGCTGGATATATATCAAGAATAGAAAATTTGTCATAGATCTCGCCCGTGACTGGATCAAAGGAATAAATGGATTCCACAAGGTCGTCAAAGAACTCAATTCGATAGGCTATTTTATCTTCATAAGCAGGAAAAATCTCTATAGTATCCCCACGAAATCTAAAAGTTCCTCTATAAAAATCATAGTCGTTTCTGGTGTACTGGATCTTTATAAGCTGGTGCATAAACTCCCTTTGATCGAAATATTCATTTGCTCTAATTTTTATATGCATTCCACTATAATTTTGTGGAGAACCAATGCCATAAATACATGATACAGAAGCAACAATAATTACATCATTTCTTTCGAGAAGCGAATAGGTTGCCCTATGTCTGAGCTTGTCAATTTCTTCGTTGATAGAAGAGTCTTTTTCTATGAATAAATCTCTTTCAGGAATATATGCTTCTGGCTGATAATAGTCATAATAACTCACAAAATACTCAACAGCATTATCAGGAAATAGCTCTTTTAGTTCAAAGAAAAGCTGTGCAGCTAAAGTTTTATTTGGAGCTATTACAAGTGTTGGCTTCTGGACTTTTTCAATTACATGGGCTATTGTAAAAGTTTTTCCAGAACCTGTAACACCGAGTAAAACCTGGTGCTTCAGACCTTTTTTTATGCCCTTTGAAAGTTCTTCTATTGCTTGAGGCTGATCACCCCTTGGTACAAAAGAAGATTTGATTATAAATTTGTTCTTTTTCATAATAAACATTATACTATGTTTCAGAGATTTAATGGTAATCTTTAGAAGATGAGAGTATTATTAATTCAGCCACCAATCGAAGACTACTATACAACCAGTATTAGAAATTATCCTTTTGGACTTTTATTTATTGCATCAAATATAAAAGATTTATGTGATGTGGAAATTATTGATCTTAGAACTGGAAAGAGGGAGCTAAAAACACCTTTTAAAGAGCTCGAACAAATTTATACTAAAAGATATTCTCCCTTTGGATTATTTTCGAGGTATCATCGGTTTGGATATGGTGCTGAAAAAATTAGGGAGATTATTATAGCCAGAAAGCCAGATTTAGTTGGGATATCCAATCTTTTTTCCACTTATTATGAGGAAGCACTGGAAGTGGCAAAAATTGTAAAAAAAGTCAATGAAAAAATAATTACTGTTTTTGGAGGAAATCATCCCACATTATTTCCCGAAGAAGTTCTCAAAGAACAATTTGTTGACATAGTTATTAGAGGGGAAGGAGAAGCCCCATTTCGAGAGCTTATTGAACATATTGGTAACATAGGGAAATATGGTCAAATAGAAGGCCTGTGCTATAAAAGAGATGGAAAAATCTTTTTGTCTTCAGTAAATACCAGTGTTTCTCATAAATTAGATTTGGATAGACAATTAATTCCCAGAGAAAATTATCGTTATGGTAAAGGCTATATTGCACCCGTAATTACAAGTAGAGGCTGTCCCTATAATTGTGATTTTTGTGGAAAACCAGAAGTAAAATTTAGATTCTATAATACTGACTATGTAAAAAAAGACATTGAAAAGCTGATAAATTTAGGTTTTGATACCATTGATATTGAAGACGACTTTTTTGATATCACCATTCCAAGGAACATTGAAATCTTGAACTGGTTGAAGGATAAAAAAATTAGAATTACAGCAATGAATGGCATAGTACCCAGGATAAACGATGAAGCAAAGAAAATTTTAAAAGAAGCTGGTTTCCAGAGAATTAACCTATCACTGGTCGATAGCAGTGACGCACTAAAAGAAACGGTAAACAGAGGGCATTTCAAAGGAGCAGATGCTGTTTTAAATAAATTTATAAACACAGGAATTCCCATCGAAGTACATTTCATTATAGGCTTACCAAATCAAAGCGAAGAAGAATTAATAAATACCATGCTCTATTTAGCAGAGAAAAAGGTGCTTTTAGGACCAAGTGTATACTACCTTGCACCGGGAAGTAAAATCTATGAAAAATATATAATTGAGCAAGGCAGTATCAATTTTAAATATGCCCGTTCCAGTGCCCTATACGAGATAGAAAATTGCTTTGATGCCATAGCCCTTGCAACCTTCATGAGACTGGCAAGATTTGTAAACTATATAAAATCCCTTATTGATGAATATGGCAAAGACGCGCACATAAAAGAGCTAATAAAGGTAGAGTTGAACAAAAGAAGAGAAATAGAAGGTAGAATTTTAGAGGCGTTAATCGAAAGAAAAATATTTGTGAGCTATGATAAAAGAGATAACACATTTTATGAAGACTTGAGCAAAAAAGGAATTATTGAAAAATTTCTTACAAAACTCAATTTTGTCAAAGGTTTCAAGTCAAAAAATATCTGTAATTTCAAATAAAATAAAAAAAAGATTGACATTAAAAAAATTTATGGTATTAATTTACCATCTGCATGGCTGAATATAAAGAAATTTTCATTTTCGTATCAGGCTCGACACCGCAGATTATAACTGAAACAATCTATGCACTTGCTAAAAAAGAACCACCCATTCATCCCTCTGAAATTATTGTAATCACTACAATGGAGGGAGCAAAGATTGCTCGAGAGACTCTACAGGAAAGGGGCATACTAAATGCCCTTTTTAAAGAATATAAAATCCCCAATGTGGAATTAAAATTTGAAATTCCCAAGGATAACCAGGGTGTTCCCCTCTCAGATATAAGAACGACAGAAGACAACAAGGCAATAGCAGACCTAATAACACATGTGATCAAAGAAAAAACAAGCATGGATGATGCAAGACTTCATTGTTCCATAGCTGGTGGAAGGAAGACAATGAGTTTTTACTTGGGCTCTGCACTACAATTATACGGTAGATCGCAAGACAGGTTATACCATGTGCTGGTTACACCTGAGTTTGAGAGTAATAGAAATTTTTATTATAAGCCTTTGAAAAATCAGGAAATTATTGCATCCGATGGCAAGAAATTAAATACCGATGATGCAGTAATAACACTCGCTGAACTACCCTTTATAAGATTGGGCGATAAAACTAAGATTACAGGTAAAGACTTCGATGAATCAGTAAAAGCGGGGCAGGAAGCGATAAATGAAGCAGTTTTTTTACAGGAAGTAAGTGTTGATTTTGATAATAGAGTGGTAAAAATAGGAGATGTAACGATAAAAATGCAGCCAATTCAGCTGGCAATATATGCTGCAATGCTGAAAGCTAAAAGGGATTGTAGAAAGAAAAGGTGTGATGAAAGTTGTACAAAATGCTATTTTCATAGAAAGTCCTGGACAGAAGACCAAAAAAAGATTTTAATTGAATTCTACAACATTATTAGACCCATGTCAGATATAAAGTTTTTAAAAGAAAATTTTCAGGAAAGACTTGCTACTCTAGTAGCTAAAATAAATAATGAGATTAAAAAATCACTGGCAAATGATATTCTTGCACAAAAATATATTATCAAGACAAAGAGGCGCTACTACGAGACTAAATATTACATAGAAATAGATAGAAAAAAGATCGGGAAAATTGGATTAGATTCTTCAGATAGAGGAAGGTAAAAATTTATGTGAGAAAAAACATTTTGGAAACGTTGCTAAAATGGAAAAGGTTTTTAAAGTGAGTATAAATTATTTAGTAGAAACTCCTAAATTTTAAGGAGGAGAGAATGGACGAAACAGTTTATAAGATTGCGTTAGGGGCTCTTATTCATGATATAGGGAAAGTCGTTCAGCGTGCACAAAGAAATCCTTTTGATAAAAGGCACGGTCAATGGGGTTATGATTGGTTAAAAAATTTGAATATTTTTGATAACAATGTCTTAAATTCAACAATAACTCATCATAAAGATGATGATGGTGTTTTCAACTCAAATACAGGATTAATCTGGTATGAAGCTGATAATTTAGCATCTTCAGAGAGAATTGAAATTAGTAAGGAAGAAAAGGGAAAATGGAACATTTACACTCCTTTAGTCTCACCTTTTTTTAAAGTGAGAAACCCGAACGATGGAAGTGAAAAGTTAAATACCATACCCTATGTTAATGTTGAGAAGAAGTTCCCAGTATTTACAACCTTTACAAAATATGAGATGAACAAAGAAATATATCAAGGTATTTTAGATAATTTTGAAGAAGATCTGAGAAATATAAGCCAAGTAGGAATAACTATAAACAATATGTTAATGTTAATTGAAAAACATTTTAGCAATGTTCCTTCAATCACTGCTGAAGTATTTATTGACGGTGCAGAAAATATTTATAAACATCCAGATATTTCCCTTTTTGATCATTTAAAGCTGACAGCTGCTATAGCAACGTGTATGTATTATTTTTACAAAGATAAATACAAAAATGACTGGAATAACAGGGTTCTAAAAGAAGAAATATTGAATAGCAATGAAAATGCCTATATTTTAATTGGAGGCGATATATCAGGTGTTCAAAAGTTTATATATACTATTGCATCTAAAGGTGCGCTAAAATCTCTAAAAGGCAGGTCTTTCTTTCTTGAATTGTTGACAGAACACATTGTTTCTGAGCTGCTTAATGAGCTTGGACTTACACGTTGTAATCTAATATTTTCTGGGGGAGGACATTTTTACATACTTGCTTATAATACTGCAAAAGCAGAAGCTGCTATAAAAAAAGTAATAAATCAAATAGATAATTATCTTTTTAATGAATTTAAAGGAAGCTTACAAGTTCATATAGAATTTACCTCATTCAATAAAACTGGTTTTTCAAATGCTATTCCTGTATGGCAAGAGCTTTCTTTTAAGCTTGAAAATGCAAAGAAAAGAAAATGGAGTGATAAAATATATAATTTAATTAAGATTGAAGGTCAGAGTGAAGACTGTAAAACTCAATACTGCGAAGTTTGTTTTAGAGAAGATCTGCCTTTAAAAGAAATACAAAGAAGGGATACTGCCATCTTAGTATGTGAGCCATGTAAATCTCAGTATGATTTAGGGCGTTTATTATCGGGTGTAGCTAAAGAATCGTCATGTTATATTGTTAAGAGTTCTGTCCCTATAAATGACAGTATTAAAATAGGGGACTATTATTATAGTATCGAGTTTAAAAAACTTGATTTAAAGGAAGAACTCGAATCGGTTTATGTTATTAATAATCAAGAAGTCTCCAATTATTTTCATCCCCATTCTATTTATCTTCCCATTGGAATATATCAACATAAGAACATAGAAGAGTTGTCTGATACAGCAGATGTTTTTGGCATAGAAAGAATTGCGGTACTTAGAATGGACGTGGATAATTTGGGTAAAATATTTTCAATCGCAGTTCCAGAAGAAGATAGGACTTTTTCAAGAATGGCATCGATATCAAGAAATTTAAATTATTTTTTTAAATACTACTTAAACTTAATTCTAAAAGGTAACTTCGAAGGTTCGCTTGATATAGCTGAAAGAGGGGTAAAAAATGTTGGTAGAATGCTTTCAGTTGTGTATTCAGGTGGAGATGATTTGTTTATAATTGGCCACTGGCTTGATGTTTTAGAGAGTGCTTATGACATAAGAAGAATATTCAAAAAATATACGGGAAACAAATTTATAACGGTTTCTGGTGGAATAACAATAAATCACGAAAATTATCCAGTTTACCAATTTGCTCTCGATGCTGATGAATTAGAGAAATCTGCTAAGAATGGAGGGAAAAACTCACTTTCTATTTTCAATGAAAAAAGGGTTGTTAATTGGGATAAATTTCAAAAATTGCTAAATAGGATAGAACTTTTCAAAGGATACCTTGAAAATGGTGATAAATGCTTAACTTTGAAAGAAAAAGGTTTACCCAAATCCTTTTTTTATAGATTACTTTCTTTAGCAAGAAGGTTTAATGAAGAAGGCGTATTAATTTTGCCAAAATGTGCTTACCTCATCTCAAGAATAAAAGGTGACAATAATGAAATAAATTTAAAGATAAAGGAGGTAATAATGACAGTGGATAAAGAAGAATGGGAAGTAACAGAAACAGCAACTTTATTAATATTAATGATGATGAGAAAAGGAGGTATAGAAAATGCCTAATTTTATTGAAATTCAAAATGCTATTACACTAGCAAAAAAATATAATGTTGCTATAAGAGCAGTAAAAGAGAATAGGGGCGATATTGTATGGGATGAAAATAAGCTTTCAAATTTAATAAGAGATTTTAATATCAACTTTAACAATAACGATAAGGAAAATTTTAAAAGAAAAAGGAGTGCGTTAATATCAGATTTCAGAAAACTAAACTTACAATCTTTAGTTCTCGACTACATAGATGCTTTGTTTAATTTTGAAGAAAAATCAGATATAAATAATAAACAAAAATATGTACCCACAAAAGAATCAGCAGAGGTGTTAAATTTGTCTGCAGAATTAGTTTCTTTAATGCTAAAAGTATTTGATATTAGCACTTCACAAATAAGAAGGTACTTAGATGGTTTAAGAAAAGTTAAGGTATCAGTTAAAACGCCTTCTGATTTTATTGGTAGTAGTGTCATTCTTCAACAAGTAAAAGTTGCTTATGCAGCTGGTCGAGATTCAGATCTAATGTTTTTCTATGAAATAATGAAAGAGTTACTAAAAAAAGGAAGCGAATCATACCACTATTTTGAACAAGCCTTAAGATTTGTTGAAGCAATTGTAGCTTATCATAAATTTTATAAAGGGGAGGACTAGTATGGCAGAAACGCTTTTAGGAAAAATAGTTATAGAAGGTAAAATAAAATGTTTAACAGGTCTCCATATTGGTGCATCAAAAGAAAATATGGAGATAGGTGCGGTTGATTCTCCTGTAGTAAGAGATCCGATCACACGTCAGCCTTATATTCCAGGCAGTTCATTAAAAGGCAAATTAAGAACTCTTTTAGAGAAAATTAAAGCAATAACGCCAGATAGAGAAATAGGTAACAATGTAAAAATACATGTATGTAATAATTTTGAAAGTGCAAAAGTATGTGACGTTTGTAGATTATTTGGCTCTACTGGAAAAAGAGAGGAAAAAAAAGAAGGCACTAACTTTCCATCACGTATATTGATTCGTGATGCATATCTTACAAATGATAGTGTTGATAAACTCTCTGAAATTGATACAGGTTTACAGTATACTGAGTGGAAATTCGAAAATGCTATAGATAGAGTTACATCTTCTGCAAATCCAAGGCAATTAGAAAGGGTTCCAAAAGGTGCAGAGTTTGCTTTTGAATTTGTATATAATCTGGAAGACACAGAAACTTTTGAACAGGATATAGAAAACCTTAAACTTGCCATCAGACTTTTAGAACTTGATGCATTAGGTGGGCATGGATCAAGAGGTTATGGCAAAGTAGATGTATGCATAGAAAAGATCTCAATTTATGATGAGAATAGCATCAAAACAAAAACTCCAAAAAAATATGTTCAAACAATTGATGAAGTTAGTCAAGCCGTGAAGGAAATATTCAAAAACTCCTAAAAGGAGAATATTAGATGGATGCTTATATTTTTAAACTAAAGTTTACATCGCCAGTGCATTTTGGTGATACGGGAATTGATTTAGAGAATGTTTTAGAAACGGTAAGCTCTGATACTTTCTTTTCTGCATTGGTAAATGCGATATCAGCAAACCTGGGTAGTGAAGAAGGAAGTAAATTTGTAAATGATTTTTTAACAAATCCACCTTTCTTGTTTACTTCCCTATTTCCCTATAATGAAGATAATTTGTTTCTTCCAAAACCTATGGATGACTCTTTTATTGACGCTGATTTAAAAAGAGAATTTGGTAAAAATATAAAAAAAATAAATTGGCTTGAGAAAAAAGATTTTTTAGCATGGATTAAAAGAGAAGTATTTAGTAAAGAAAAAATTGAAGAAATTAATGAATACCAGAATCTTGTTAAAAGCTCCTACAAAAAAGAAATTAGACCGAGGGTAACAATTGATCGAATGACAAACCAAACTACTATTTATCATTGTGGTTATATTCATTTCTGTACTAATGCTGGGCTATATGGTTTAGTATATTTCAGAGACACAAATTATTTTAATAAATTCAAGTTGGCACTTAATCTGCTTGGACAAACAGGATTAGGCGGAGAAAGAACATATGGCTGTGGAATGTTTGAGGTTGAAATTAAGGAAATTGATAGTGTTTATAATGCGATCTTAAACTTAAATGCTCAAAAGTTTACTCTGCTTTCCTTATACCATCCAGAAGTAGAGGAACTACAAGAGTTAAATGATATTTTAGAATGCTACAATTTTATGAGAAAAAAAGGCTGGATTACATCTGGAAGATATGCATTGCCAATTAAAAGAAAATCAGTTGGTTTTATTACAGAAGGTAGTGTTTTAAATAAGCCTGTAAGAGGAACTTTAGTAGATGTAACTCCTGAAAATATTCCACCAAATATACTAAGCCATAAAATATATAGATATGGTTATGCTTTTACAGTTCCTTTAAGGGGGCTATAAATGTTTGAAAGTATATACGAAAGCCAAAAAGTATATTTAAAACTATTTTCTCCTGTGCATATAGGTAATGAACAAGGAAAAATAACGAGGTTTGAATTTCTAAATGAGGGCAATTATGTTTATCCTATTTCAGAAGAAAAACTTTCAAACTTTTTATTAGAAAAAAATCTTGTAGATGACTACGTTCAAGAGATTGAAAATCAGGGAAGAGATTTCAATTTGTTAAATTTTTTAAGAAATAAGAGAGTTAATTTAGATGCCAATGTCTTTGAATTTCTCTCTAATAGAAGAAAAATTAAAGCACTGAAAAATGAATCTAATGTTGACGAATTTCATCCTTTAATTAGAGATGGTTTTACAAACCCATATATCCCTGGTACATCTATTAAAGGAGCTATAAGAACAGCAATTTTGTATTGTTACTTAAAAAAGTTAAAATCGGAAAATGCAAATGCATTTAATTCTTATGCGAATGAAATTCACCATTTCATTAGTAATAGAAAAAATAAAAAAGAATTTGATGAAAAAATAATTCAAACTGTTTTTCAAAATTTTAATATTATGGGCAAGAATAAATCTCCCAATACAGATTGGTTAAGAATGTTACATGTGTCTGATGCTTATCCTGTAAATTTGAATGAAACAATTCTTATTAAAGCAAATATATTGAAAAAAGAAGATGATGGATTTAAGTTCAAAACAGAAAATAATAATAGAAATACTGCCATATGGATAGAATGTTTTCCAATCGACACTGTATTCAATTTTAATATTACTTTTGATAAAAAATTGCTCGAAAAATTCAATAACTTTAATGCATTGTTACCAAAATCTATAAATGATATTTTTGAATGTTTGAACGAATGGAGCAAAGACATCATAGAATTCGAAGAAAGTTTTGCTTCTGACCATGCACTAGGTAATTGGTATAAAGACAAAAACTTAAATTTTAGATTAGGCTTTGGTTCAGGAATGGTTTCCACCACTATTGTATTACTGTTTGATGAAGATTTAAGAAAAAAAATTAGGAATTATGCTGGTCTTAACAGAGGAGCAGCAATTGCTCCAAAATCAAGAAGGGTATGGAATTATAATAATAAATTTATTCCATTTGGCTGGGGATTAATAAAAATAACCCCTTTTGAAATTACTACTCAAGAAACTTCAAATAGTGAAGTAGTGGTAGAAAATCAAATTCCACGAAATAAATCAGACAATGAAAAGCAATTACAAGAAAAAATAATTACATGGGAAACTGCACTTTTATCATGGAATCCTGGAAGAAATCAAATCATAGCGGAATTTGGAAATGAAAAAACATCTTCTAAAATAATTACCGACAGATCCTTTGTTCCAGAACCATTGCACAAGAAATTATTCGACAAAAAGGAAAAAGTAAAAGCAAAGGTGACTGTAAAAAAAATAGGAAATTTAGTAGAGATAGTTAAGATTGAAAAAATTTAAAGGACAATATGACAACTAATAATATTCTCATATATCAAATAGGTAGACTTGATACAAACTTTCAACAACCGCTTGATTTTGAGATCAAAGGGGAAACTTTTGAAAGTATACTAAGTTCTTTTGCTTTAAAAAAACATTATAATGATTACAATGTTAATATAAAACTTCTTTTTCCCATAAGCCTTCCTTTTAATAGTAGTTTATATAACAGTGAAAATTTCAAAAAAATGTGTACAAAGGAATTCTATGAAATTCTTTATAGTGCATATAATGATGCAGATTCATTTTTAAATAATCCTCAGCTTGTGTTTGATAAGCATCCTCACTTACAAGACAACATCAATTATATGGTTATCCCTTCTGTAGGCAATTATTCAGGAAATAATAAACAAATATATTTCAGTGGACATTATTCTGATATAGTACTCATTATTTTAATTGATATGATAGAGAGTTTTTTCAAATATAAAGAAAACGTTGATAAAATAATTGTAGATATTTCCAGTGGCCACAACTATTATGTTTCAGCAATGATTGAAGCTCTTAAACATATAGACACTTGGATAACTCTTTATAAATGGAATGAAAAGAAAACATTTTGTTTTATAGCAGTTACAGAACCCATAATACCTGGATTTAAAGGCCCCTATAAAATTTCTATAGAAGAACAACACACAAAAGTTTTTTTCTCTTGCCCTATAAGTGCAAAAGATATAGAAAATACTCATCTAGCAAGAACTATATTTCCTGAAAAAGAGATGAGAAGTAAGAAACGCAATTTAAATGAAATATTGGAGAAATTCGGATTAGCATTTTCAGCGGTAAAAAATAATATTCCTCTTTTTATTTATACAAATGAATTCCACAATAAAGAATATCTTAAAGATTTTTTAAATGAGTTTTTAAAATACATTAAGGATGTTATATATAAAGATTATCTAAAAACTCCAAATCTGAACAAAAACGCTTATTTAAAAGTTTTTCATTCTGTAGCTTTTTATATGGCACTAGTAGAAAAATTTATGAATTATGGCATAGATAATAGAAAGGAAGTTGAAACAAAAAACTTGTGTGATAATTTCAGAAAAATATATAGCAATTACAATCTATTACTAAATGATACTATATTAGGTAACGAAGTTGATAGAATTAATGGAAAAATACTGGAAGATTGTAGTTGGACTAGTCTTAATAAAATTTTTTATGAAAATGCCACTAATGCGTGTTCTCCACAAAAAAGAAATTTTTTTGCACACGCAGGATTAGAAAGTAATGTAACTGAATGTTGCAAAAACGGATCGCAGATTTTTGTCAGATACAGAGAAGATTGCTTAAATACAATTAAAAATTGGTTGATAGAATCTATATGATTATGACTATTCTTTTTAACAAATACCATATGTTTTGTTTTTCAACAGGTAATCAAACGGTTAATTTCTTACCTGCAAAACAGCTTAATATTCCTAAAGTTATTGTTGCTACTACGGAGAAAGAAAATGGGGATAACTTAAAAAGAGCATTAAACTCTCATAAAATCAGTAGTAAATTTTTTAACATAGGGAATTTTAGTGACATTCATGAGCTTAAAAAAGAATTTCTAAAAGAAACCCAAACTTTCGAAAATATTTTATGGAATATAACTGGTGGACAAAAAATTCATACTTTAGCAATCTATGAAGCTTTTTTAGAAAGAACATCAAACAAACACAATGATTTAATCCTATATTTTGAAGCAAATAAAACAAAATACTACATTTACGATAGACATAAAAAACTTATTGAGATAACTGTCGATACATATATCTCCCTTGATGATATTTTTACTCTCTACAATACAAATGCTTATGAAAAGATGGAGTTGTTTCCAGAACCGGATACTTTGACTAAAATGTATTTAGATGTAGGGAAAAAAGCACTTGATTACTATGAAAAGGATGAAACATTTAGAAAAATTTTTTTCGCTGTGATGCGCCCTAATCCACTTATCGATGAAATAAAAGGTGGATTAGAGAAACAAATAAGAAACTTATTAAATGGTCTAAAACCAAAACTTAGTGATTTAAAAATAATGAGAGCAGGTTATGAAAATTTTGAGTATAATATCAATAAAATATTTAGAAGACTTAAAAATTGTCAAAGTCCTTATGAAATGAGAGAAACATTTCAATCCCTGTATCTAATAACAAATCCACAAGAAATTTATAATGAATACTGGAATGCAATAAAAAGAGCAATCATAGATGAGCTAAACAAAAAGATTGATGAAAAGAACTATCCATTAGTATCTGAGCCTTTATCAAAAGAAAAAATTGATACTCTAAAGAAACTAATAGAATCTCTTGGTGGAAAAATGGTAGATGAAATTAAAAACACTATAAAACGTTCAGATTTAATAGCCTTCTCAATGTTTGATAGAAATGGACATCTTTTTGAGTGGATGGTCGCTGGAAAAATTATGAATATTATTGAAGAAAAAAGAAATTTAAAAAATAAAATTTCACAAATCCATCTTGGTGTTAAAACGAAACCGTTAAAAGAAGATGCAAAACAGGATGCTGAGCTTGATATAGTTATTACTACAAGGTTTGGTACAACTTTAGTCTTTGAAGCAAAAACTTATGACTTTTCGGGAGAAACAATAGAAAGCAAGGAAAATCAGACATTAAAAAAGAGTGGCCCTTATAGTAAGACAATTATCGTGGGACCTCTCTTAAAGTCTTTAGAAATAAAAACTGAGGATGAAATCAAATATCCTGTTTATTTTGATAACAAGATAATAGAACAAAGGGCAAACGCTGAAAAACATAATATTTCCTATGCTTGTCTTGATGAATTAGATATAGTTTTAGAAAAACAATTACTTAAAGGATAACCTATGCAAATAACTATAAATGTTGAATCTCTATACAAAGAAACCGAAGATTCCACAGCAAAGTTGGTTGATTTAGATAAATACTGCAAAAAGGCGCTTCAAATTGCAGGAGAAGGTAATGAAGTAATATTAACAGGACAGGGACCAATCTGGCTTTATCTAAAACTTGCACACAGTCTTCACGGAAAGGCTCTCAAACTAATCTATCGCTCACCAGTTACAGGTGACATCACCATTTTCGATCACTCTCCCTTTTAAAAATTTTTTCTTGTCCATACTGCTTTTGCTAAGGAACAATATTTCCTCAATCTTTTGAAAACGTTTGTTTTGTTAGTATTTTCAGTTAGTTGTTCTATCTTATAAATAAAAAAGAAAGGAGGATAGAACAATGGCAGGAAAAATTATTAAAGACAGAAATTTTCGTTTTACACCCCATGCGTTGAAAAGACTTTCTGCAAGAAGAATTAGTGATGAACTTTTCCAGCTGGTTATTACTTATGGAAGAAAGTTTTATGCAAATGGTGCGGAAGTATATTTTGTAGGGAAGAAGGAAGTAGAAATTGCTAATAGGATGGGTGTTGATATTAGAAGGGCAGAGGGAATAAATATCATTGTTCAAGACAATGGAGGTGAAAAGATAGTTGTAACGGCTTTTAAAAACCATTCACTAAAACAGTATAAGTGTCACTGATTTTTTTACGTAGTGAGTGCTTAAGCCAATAACATACTTGCACTCACTACAAATTTTTAAAGAGGCATTATGGCAAAAACACTTTATGTTATTGCTTATGATGTATCAGATGATAGAAGACTTAATAAGGTGCACTATTTTCTAAAAAATTACAGCACTGGAGGCCAGAAATCTGTCTATGAATGTTTTTTAAGTGATAATGAATTGGAAAAAATATTGGAAAAACTTAAAGACTTGATTCATCCCTTTGAAGATAGGATACACATATTTACTTTAGATGGAAGGAGTAAAACTCACACCCTTGGCATAGCGATTCAACCAAGAGATCCAGACTATTTTTTCATAGGATAAAAGGAGGGGCCAATGACGACACTATATGTAGACAGAAAAAATATACACATAAAGTTAGATAGTAATGCATTAGCATTCTATGTAAACGGTGAAAAAGAAGGAACAGCTCCGATTCATTCATTAAAAAGGGTAATTATAGTGGGAAATGCAACCATTGAAACAAATGTACTACACAAACTTGCTGAAGAAAATGTGAGCGTAGTTTTTCTTACTGGTAAAAATTTAAAATTTGCTGGTATGTTGCATGGTGAGCTACACAATAATGCTTTGGTGAGAATTAAGCAATATGAAAATAACAATCCAATTTTTCAGTTAACATTCTCAAAAAAACTTGTGATTGAAAAGATAAATAACCAAATTAACCTTATAAATTATTTAAAAGAAGAAAAGAACAATTTACGTGAAGATGCAATAAAAGCAATAAGTGCTCTTCAAGAAATACAAAACAAAGTAGAAAATGAAAAAATTGATATTGAAAAACTAAGAGGTTATGAAGGAGGGGCAAGCGCTGTATTTTTCTCCTTTTATACTAAGACTTTTCCTGAATCCCTTGGATTTACCCATAGAAATAGAAGGCCACCTAAGGATCCAGTAAATGCCATGCTTTCATTGTGTTACACCATACTTCACTACGAATGTGTGAGAGAGATCGAGATGATAGGGTTAGATCCCTGTATAGGTTTCTACCATGCTTTTGAATATGGTAGAGAATCATTAGCCTGCGACTTTGTAGAAAAATATCGTTACAGTGCTGAAAAATTTGTATGGGAGACATTCAGAACTAGAAAAATTATCGGTAATGATTTCATTATGGAAGAAAATAGTGGGTGTTATCTAAAAAAGTCTGGCAGAGCAAAATTTTATCCTCTGGCAGAGGAATGGAGAAAAGAGATTAGACCAAAAATTAGAGATGACATAACAAACTTTGCAAGGAGTCTAACCAATGAAAAAGACATTATATATACATGATAGTACCGACTATAATATAAAAATTGATGGACCCTCACTGCTTGTAAGCAAAAAAAACAAATCCCCCAGAAGAATTCCCTTTCCCTACATAGATTTTGTTTACATAAATTATAGAGAAATTGTTGATGAAGAAATTATAAAAAATCTTGTAAGGTTTCAAAAACCTGCTGTTATTGCAGACTTATATAAAAAAGATTCCTTTCACCTTATACCAGTTACTGAAAGTGGTTACTTTAATGAGATACCACAAAGATTAGCGGTTAAAAGTGAAGAAAAGAGAAAGGCAGTTCAGATGTATATTAAGCAAAGAAATAGACAATTACAAATTATTGCAATAAAATCATTTGATAAAAATCTAAGCAAAGCACTAATAACTCATAATTTTGATAACAGAGACTATTTTTATTACTTAATGAAATTTTGCAATAATGAAAGAAAAAAATTCTTTAACACAAGAAGGAAGTTCACAGACCTTTTTATTGGACTTATAAATGTAGTGTCAATTGAGGAATCCATTAATCCTAATATAGGGATAATCAATGATAAAAAAAGATTGGGATTCGTTTATGATATTTTATGTGTGATAGATCCAATAATGGACACATTAGCAGCCAAAATGATTAGTTTCAAAAGTTCTTTAGATCTTTACTATAACAACTGGCCAAATGAAAGAGGTTTTAAAACAATAATTTATCTATTTGAGAGTGGAAAGCCAATATTTAGCAAACTGATACTAATGTATATTAAAGAGATAAAATCAATTATCCTGGGAAAATAATATGAAAGCAAATTACCTAATTTGCTATGATATAAAAGACGAAAAGAGGCTAACGAAAATTCACAAATATTTGAAGGGACGTTGTTTAAAGTTGCAGTACTCTGTTTTTTATGGTTATTTAGATTGGAGAGAGCTAACCGAGATAAAGGAGCAATTATCAAAGTTGATAAATGATTTAGAAGATGATATAAGAATATATCCCCTGCCCTCAGAACCAAAGGTAATAGTAATGGGACGGGGAGATAGAATACCCGAAGGAGTTCATATATTTTACAAATGAAGATATCCTACTTTAAAACCGTATTTAAAATTGAAGCAATTGATGAACTAATCCTTCCCTATTACAAAGGCTCTACTTTTCGTGGTGTTTTTGGAAACACATTTAAAAAAGTTGTATGTGTTTTTAAGAGTAAAATATGCGATGAATGTTTACTCAAGCAAACATGTGTATATGCTTACGTATTTGAAACGTCTCCTTTACAGAAAGATAACTTAATTTTTAATATGGGAAAATATAGAACAATTCCCCACCCCTTCCTAATAGAACCACCATTAGATGGCAGAAAATATTATCAAACAGGTGATGAATTAGAATTCTCAGTAATATTATTAGGAAAGGCCACTTCATATTTGCCCTATTTCATATACACTTTTTCAGAATGTGGCAAAAATGGTATAGGTAAAGGGAGAGGAAGGTATACATTAAAAGAAGTACTTGATGAAGACGGAAACATAGTTTACACCTCAGAAGAATCTAAAATAATAACACCACAAACAAAAACAATTGAGATTAATGAAGATATAAATTTCATTGATGATCGTGAAGGAAAAATAACATTACACTTAATAACACCCATTAGGCTAAAAAACAAAAATGATCTTGTAAGAAACCTTGAGTTTAATATGCTTGTTAAGGCATTAATGTTAAGATTAAATCTAATCAATTTTTTTCATTGTAATGATGCGGAAGCAAAGTGGGATCACAAAAAAATTCTGGAAAAATCCAAAGAAGTTAAAATAATAGAAGACAAAACACGCTGGCTTGACTGGGAAAGATATTCATCAAGACAACAGACGAAAATGAAATTAGGTGGTATAGTAGGAACAATAACATATAGTGGTAGTGTAGAACCCTATATAGAAATATTGCGGGCTGGAGAGATTTTGCATGTGGGCAAAAATACGACCTTTGGATTGGGAAAATACGTTATAGAAAAATAGTTGCAATCAATAAAAATGTATGTAAAATTATAATATAATTGAAAAAAAGTTAAATAGTTTACGAACAAAGTAGAGAAAACAAAAAGCTCTTTGAAAGTTAAATAGTAAAGATTAAATCGGCTCCTCTTCGATGGGTGTGAATTTTTACAAGTGAGTTGATAACATATTGAGATAAATAAAAAATTTAGGTGGGGGCTGTAGGAATTAAGACCTGATTTAGAAGGGATTGCGACAAAAATTGCACAAAAAACCCAACCCAAAATAAAAGTAGGAATTAAGACCTGATTTAGAAGGGATTGCGACTTCATCTTCTTTCACCTCCTTTTTTTGTTTTAACAAGTAGGAATTAAGACCTGATTTAGAAGGGATTGCGACTTTCTCCCTCCTTTTTTTAGTTTTGTTACTATTCTACGTAGGAATTAAGACCTGATTTAGAAGGGATTGCGACACTCTGTTCATTCTATATCACCTCCTTTTTTACCTGGTAGGAATTAAGACCTGATTTAGAAGGGATTGCGACTTGGCCTTATGGCGACCATAGTAGGCCTTTAATAGTAGGAATTAAGACCTGATTTAGAAGGGATTGCGACGAGTGGCCTATTTCAATTCCTTAAGCCACTCCTCCGTAGGAATTAAGACCTGATTTAGAAGGGATTGCGACGGCATTTAGATACAATACCAATCAAGCCAGTAGCGTAGGAATTAAGACCTGATTTAGAAGGGATTGCGACGGGTATTTTAAAACAACCCCTTCTAAAAACAGGTGTAGGAATTAAGACCTGATTTAGAAGGGATTGCGACAAGCTGTGAAGATAAGACCTTACTACTGTCGCGTAGGAATTAAGACCTGATTTAGAAGGGATTGCGACAACTGCTCACCCTTTCTGTTAAATAATATCACTTGTAGGAATTAAGACCTGATTTAGAAGGGATTGCGACGACATGCGTCCACCGGCCTTTGTCCTTCTACAGGAAGTAGGAATTAAGACCTGATTTAGAAGGGATTGCGACGATATGGTGCCCATGATGCCTCATTAGCAAGAACGTAGGAATTAAGACCTGATTTAGAAGGGATTGCGACTCCAACATTACTTTGTATTCGACATTATCGACAGTAGGAATTAAGACCTGATTTAGAAGGGATTGCGACCTATGGTGGGGTTCCTGTATTCTTGGAACCTATAGCTGTAGGAATTAAGACCTGATTTAGAAGGGATTGCGACTCGATATACACTATTTCTTTCGCTTTCCGTAGGTTTGTAGGAATTAAGACCTGATTTAGAAGGGATTGCGACATAAGTCTTTCTTCTGCTTGCTGGTGACTTCATGGGTAGGAATTAAGACCTGATTTAGAAGGGATTGCGACAATATGCCCGCAGACAAGTCATACGCTACGAAATCTGTAGGAATTAAGACCTGATTTAGAAGGGATTGCGACAAGATAAGACCTTACTACTGTCGCCATATTTGTAGGAATTAAGACCTGATTTAGAAGGGATTGCGACCTTTCAGGTACCCTCTAATCCTATTTAATACTTTATGTAGGAATTAAGACCTGATTTAGAAGGGATTGCGACGTCATCTTTATTTACGAAACATAACAAATATTTATCGTAGGAATTAAGACCTGATTTAGAAGGGATTGCGACTTTTCATATATCATCTCTCCATTCAACTCGATTTGCGTAGGAATTAAGACCTGATTTAGAAGGGATTGCGACTATCTCTAATGTCTTCATATGTTATTTGGATTAATGTAGGAATTAAGACCTGATTTAGAAGGGATTGCGACTCACCTCCTTTACCACCATATTTTATTTGAAGTAGGAATTAAGACCTGATTTAGAAGGGATTGCGACAAACTCCGCTCTTGTCACCCTTTATCACCTCCTTTCTGTAGGAATTAAGACCTGATTTAGAAGGGATTGCGACGTGGTATCCATTTCAGTTATAAAATCCAAAATAGCTGTAGGAATTAAGACCTGATTTAGAAGGGATTGCGACAGGTCTTATCCTTCCTTCCTGTGAAACAGGGAGGAGTAGGAATTAAGACCTGATTTAGAAGGGATTGCGACTTGATTTTCTTCATTATTTCATTTGTTTTCATTTTGTAGGAATTAAGACCTGATTTAGAAGGGATTGCGACGGATGCCTTTTGGTGTAGGAAGTGAAGGGTCTTCAAAAGGTAGGAATTAAGACCTGATTTAGAAGGGATTGCGACCTTCGTAAATTCCAGCTTGGGACGCAGTTCCATCGTAGGAATTAAGACCTGATTTAGAAGGGATTGCGACTCAGACTGTTTCTTCGCATTTTTCAGTGATTTTTGCCGTAGGAATTAAGACCTGATTTAGAAGGGATTGCGACTTAGGGCGCCTCTCTCAAGGCAGAACTCCTTCTCGTAGGAATTAAGACCTGATTTAGAAGGGATTGCGACTAGTATCCGAAACCACTCCCTCTCATTAAGTGAGTAGGAATTAAGACCTGATTTAGAAGGGATTGCGACCTTCCCAATCCCTTACGCTTCCATTGTGAAACAGTGTAGGAATTAAGACCTGATTTAGAAGGGATTGCGACGCAATATGGCTCGTCTAATTCCCTATTTTTCACTACTAGTAGGAATTAAGACCTGATTTAGAAGGGATTGCGACCCACTTTGCCTGTGAGTTTAGCATTCCCTATACCCCAGGTAGGAATTAAGACCTGATTTAGAAGGGATTGCGACTATTTTTCTCACTATCCAGAGACCAAATATTGCTACCGTAGGAATTAAGACCTGATTTAGAAGGGATTGCGACTCTTAACTCGTCCAGAGTTAACATTATGGGATAGGGTAGGAATTAAGACCTGATTTAGAAGGGATTGCGACTTATGAAAAACAAGTTTACACATATGGTATACAGATTTTGTAGGAATTAAGACCTGATTTAGAAGGGATTGCGACCTCTGGGGCTCCTGCAAGTTTTTCTTGCAGGAGTTGTAGGAATTAAGACCTGATTTAGAAGGGATTGCGACGCCACCTCTTGTGCAAATGTAAGAGTGAGCTTTGCAGTAGGAATTAAGACCTGATTTAGAAGGGATTGCGACTTTTTTTGTTTTCTTAATTTGCCAATTTTCTAGTAGGAATTAAGACCTGATTTAGAAGGGATTGCGACATACTATAGCCACGGGATTGTAGAGTTTTTATGACATGTAGGAATTAAGACCTGATTTAGAAGGGATTGCGACTACATATGCCAACTATTATACCCGTTTTCTAAAGCGGTAGGAATTAAGACCTGATTTAGAAGGGATTGCGACGGGTTATCAACACCCCCACCAAATTTAGCTAAATGTGTAGGAATTAAGACCTGATTTAGAAGGGATTGCGACTATTCAATGGTTTTGGGAAGTTCTTCAACAATAATTGTAGGAATTAAGACCTGATTTAGAAGGGATTGCGACAATATGAGAGGTATGTGGTTTGTGGTATAAGGTTTGTGGTTTATATTTTAGGTTCTTTTCCCCATACCCCACACCTCATACCCCGAACCTCTGTTATAAATTTAGAAGGGATTGCGACGATGGCCTTTGGCCAGAGCAGCAGAGCAACAGAGCAGCCGAGCAGCAGGAAAAACATATCGTTTTTATCAAAATCTACCGAATCAGTCTGGAGTAATCCCAATCCAAAATCCGAGTGAGAAAATAAGAGCAATTAAAATGGGTACGCTAGGTAGTCCAGATATAATCGTTTGTTCTCCTAGCGGTCGCTTCGTCGCAATCGAGTGTAAAGGCTCAACCGGTAGGTTAACGAAGATACAAAAGGCCTTCTTAGAAGAACTAAGAAAAAACAATGCACTAGTAATAGTAACAAAGGACGTGAACGATCTTATAAAAAATGGAATTTGAAAAACAACTACTTATTCAAGAAGAAGAATAAAAACACCAGAAAATAAAAACTGCTCACAGGAGTAACATTACATAAAAAAGTAGTAGCTAACCAACGAACAGACAAATATAATAAATGCAGTATACTACGTATCCAACGTTTGACTTTATAGCAAATAGAAACATTGCGGAATTAATAGGAGTAAAAGAATGGGCAAACTGGATGTAACAGGTGCATTTATCAAAGCTATTTTTAATTTACCCATGCTTCTTTTTATTCTTTTTGCGATTCTTATTGGCATAATAAAATCCTATTTAAACTCAAAAAAAGGAAAAGGAAAACTCGCAGAGACAGTCGTTACTAAAAAATTAGAATTATCCCTCGACAAAGAAAGATACACAATCTACCGTGATCTCATTGTACCAGATAAATTTGGATACACACAGATAGACATATTAGTAGTGTCCGTATATGGCATATTTGTAATAGAAGTAAAAAATTTCAGCGGGAAAATTTATGCTTACGAGCACGGAAACGTTTGGATACAATACCTCCATGGTAAAAAAAGTGAGTTCCAAAATCCTATTAAACAAAACTACAGACATATAAAAGCCCTTTCTGAGTATCTTCTAGTTCCTATCTCAAAATTTAACCCCGTCGTTTTATTTATCGGTGATGCTACTTTTAAAACTGCGATACCTAAAGGTGTGCTAACATCTAACTGTAAAACTTATATTGAAAGTTTTTCAGAGGTAATTATAACAACGAAAGAATTACAGCAGATAAAAGGTGCCCTCAATAAACTAGAAGCGGACAAAAATAAATTGTTATTAGAATTCAAAAAACAACGACAAGCCTAACACCGCTATAATCTCCTCAGGGTGAACATCGGTTCAGTAGAAAGCATCTCATAATATGGCACTAGATTTATTTTTAATCCTAATTCTCGAATAAAAAAGTCATCTATCCGCTTCATAATACCTCTTCCTTTTTCTTACACTTCGTGTTTGTTTAAGCCTTTCGATTAACGGCATTTAATTGGAAAAATAAAACCCTACGTAGTAGGAATTAAGCCCTGAATCAGAAGGGATTAAGCCTTACGGTAGGCAATAAGCACCAGGCATTAGGCAATAGGAAAAAATTTCTTTAAACCTATCGCCTATAGCCCATTGCCCATAGCCTAAATTTCATACCCCACACCCCAAACCTCCCATATTGCCCATCGCCAATAGCCCAAAGCCTTACTTCCATATCTTCTCTTAAAATCAACGTTTTGGAAACGTTGTTTATGTATATTTTCTCCCACTTTATTGTGAAAATATATGTAGATTTAAAAAAACAATGGAGATATGTAATGGAAGAAAAGATTTTATTACTCAATACTTTTTTAAAGTCCATCAAATTCAAACAACCACAGAGTTATCTTAATCTTACAATCGTCCCCCTTTTTAATGAACAGACTTGCAAAAATCCCTATGTTTTTCTTGAAGATGCTTTAAAAACAGGTAAATTCACGATTAAAGAGGTTTCCCAATCTGGTTCTGTTCCAGAATTATTTGTTATAAATGAGCTGGATCAGGATGTTTTACTCCTTGAAGGTGATATTTTAATAGGGGCAAAGCAACACAGGACAATAAATGCTACTATGATTGTAGGTAGAAAAAGTGAACAAAAGATACCAGTTTCATGCGTTGAAAGAGGTAGATGGTCTTATAGGAGTGATAAATTTTCTGCTTCTGATTTTTTTACTGATTTAGATTTAAGAATGATTAAGGCAAGGTCTGTAGGCCGTTCTTTAAAACAAAGAAGAAGATTTGATTCTAACCAGAGAGATATATGGGATGAGATAAATAGAAAGCAAGTATTTTTTAAAACCTATTCTCACACTGAATCCATAGATGATGTATATTTTTGCATAAGTGATAGTACTCATGATTATTTAGAAAATTTCGATTTACTGGAAGGGCAAACAGGTTTTGGAGTATTTATTAATGGTCAACTTTTTTGTATTGAAATCTTTGGTATTGACAATGTAATTGAAAAGGTTTTTGAAAAGGTTCTTGGAAGCTATATTCACAAAGCCATTGAGTTTATAAGAGTATTCGGTGAAGGGCAAGAAAAGAAATTAAGTAATTTTGAGGAACTTTTAAAAGCAAATATTGAAACTGTTTATAATCTAAAAAAGGATTGTTTTAAATCCGTGGGAGAAGGGTTTGATTTAAGATTTGAATCTCAAGATCTAACAGGCTATGCGCTGGAACATAATAGTAAAATAGTCCACATGGCTTCGTTTTTTAGTTCAAAAGCAAATGGCAAACTAAAAGAAGTATTTGATGATGAAGACGATGTTATATTCTAAATTTTTTGTAAAAAGTGTATTATAGCAAAAGGTGAGGAATGGGTGATTGGTTGTTAAAAAGGTTTTTTGCCTTTTGGGCCTATTACCTTATACACTTCGCACCAGAATTTAATATGGAGAAAAAATATGGAAGAATATCCAATTGAATTTTTTGATAACCACATAATAGCCCATATAGATGGAAAGAGTATCTTGATTGATACAGGTTCACCAATTAGTTTAGGTGATTGTCGTTCAATTCAATTATTGGGTAATAATTATAGTTTGTATTCTAAGTGTTTGAATTTTTCAATTGATGACATAAGTGAATTATTGGGTAAAAAAGTAAATGTATTATTGGGTGGTGATATTTTAAGAGACATTTACTTTTATATTAACTGCGATAAAAAAATTATACAGTTTTCTTCAGAACCATTGTCTATAAATGGTGAACAGATACTAATAGTTCTCGAAAATAACGTTCCAACTTTAGATTTACAAATAAATGGCAATAATTTTAAAGCTTTTTTGGATACAGGTGCAAAAATATCCTATATTGATCCCGAGATAACATCTAATTATAAATCCATTGGCAGGGCAAATGATTTCTATCCTGGGCTTGGCAGATTTCAAACAAATATATATGAAGTTCCCATAACTTTAGGTAGTTATTCTTTTACAATTGTTGCTGGGAATCTTCCAGATATCCTGCAAATGCTCTCTTTTATATTGAATTCAAAAGTTTTTCTTGGAAACGATATTTTTAAATTTTTTAACGTTTACTTCAGTTATAGGGATAAAAAAATAGTTTTAGTAAAGAAAATTCAGCATTAAATATGTTTTAGAAATAATCTAATTAATGTAATTCTACAGGGCATTTAATCCAAAAAACGTGAACGGGTACATTACTCACTGAATTTACGATATAGTATTAAACACTAGGTGATAGGTTTAAGGTATGGGGAGGAACGTAATGCGTGATATGTGAGACGTGGGGTATAAGGTTCGAGTGTGGGGTTAGTTCTGTGCTACTGAGGTACTGGGAAAAAAATGTTTTTTAATTCTGTAGTCTATAGCCCAGTACCTAATCTTACTTTTCCAGCACAGTTTTCTTGTTATACTTTTATTCGATATCTCGTGCCTTCTTTAGTGTCCTCTAACTCAATACCCATTTCTAAAAGCTGCTTTCTAATTTCGTCTGCTCTTGAATAATTTTTTTCAGCCCTTGCTTGATTTCTTTCGTTAATTTTAATTTCTATGAATTCTTTAGTTATTTTATGCACTTTTAAAGTTTTTTCTAACTCTTTTTCAAAGAAGAGTTCTGGAGATTCCTGAAGTATCCCGAAAACTTTTGATAATTCTAATAGTTTTTTATAACCGTAACTAATTGTGGCTATAGTTTTTTCATCAGTATCTTTAAGATGTTTTTGGAAATATTTGTTTAATACTCTACAATAATCATGGAAAATTGCTAATGCTTGAGCTGTATTAAAGTCATCGCACATACAATTATCAAAGGATTTTTCAAAATTATCTAATTCTGATTTTGTTGTTTCGTCAATCGTAGATTCAGAAAATGCAGCTGAGAGTTTTGATTTCCAATTCTTCATGGATAAATATAGTCTTTTTAAACTTGTATATGCTTCATCTAATTTATCATAGCTAAAATCCATAGGGCTTCTATAATGATGAGACAATATGAATAGTTTTAAAGCTTCAGGATGATAATGGTCACAAATCTCGCGTATTGTTAGTATATTTCCCAGAGATTTTGACATTTTTTCTTTATTTATATTGACAAAGCCGTTATGAATCCAGTACCGGACAAAAGGCTTGCCGGAGTAAGCTTCACTTTGAGCAATTTCGTTTTCGTGGTGTGGAAAAATTAAATCTAAACCACCACCATGAATATCGAAGGAATCTCCTAAAAGTTTACTGGACATAACAGAACATTCCAGATGCCAGCCCGGTCTTCCCTTGCCCCATGGGCTATCCCATGATGGTTCATAATCATACCGTTTTTTCTTCCACAGAGCAAAATCAAGGGGATTCTTTTTTCTTTCATCAACTTCTACACGTGCACCACTCATTAGTTCATCAAGGGGTTTTTTAGATAGCTTCCCGTATTCTTTAAAACTGTCCACAGAAAAATAGACATCGCCATCTATTTCATAGGCATTGCCTTTGTCTATAAGTACTTGTACCATGTGAATCATTTCATTTATGAATTCCGTTGCCTTTGGTGTATATGTGGGCTTTTCAATTCCTAAAAGCTCCATATCTTTATCAAATTCTTTAATGAACCTTTCGGATATAACATAAAAGGGAACATTTTCAGTTTTGGCTTTATTTATTATTTTGTCATCTATATCGGTATAGTTTCGGACATATATGACATTATATCCAGCCCTATATTTTAAAAATCTTTGTATTACATCAAAAACAATTTGTGAACGGGCGTGACCTATATGTGAAAGATCATAGGCTGTGATACCACAAACATACATTTTTACGGTATTTGGGGTCAGAGTAACAAATGGTTCTTTTTTTCCAGTAAGAGTATTGTAAACGGAAAGATTTAACATATCTTTATTCCTCTTCATAAGATTTACATATTTTTTTTGATATCAAACAAACTGCCATGCAGGCAATACCTTCTTTTCTACCAATAAAGCCCATTTTTTCTGTAGTTGTTGCTTTTATACCTATTTGAGAATGCTTTATGTTTAAGACACTGGAGATATTTTCCTTCATTTTCTGACTGTAAGGCATAATTTTTGGTTTTTCGCATATAACAATACAGTCAATATTTTCTATAATCCAGTCTTTTTCAATAAGCAACTCTTTCGCTTTTATTAGAAATATTCTACTATCAGCGTTCTTGTATCTTTCATCTGTATCGGGAAAGTATGTGCCTATATCACCTAATCCCATTGCACCTAATATTGAATCGACAATGGCATGAATTAAGCAGTCAGCATCTGAATGTCCAATAAGACCAAATGGATAGTCTATTTCTACACCACCAAGCATGAGCTTCCTATCAGTGCCAAATCTGTGGAAATCTATTCCTATACCTGTTCTAAAATTCATAGTAATGCCTCAATAATGTTTTTATTATAGTTAAATCTTCTGGAAAAGTAAGCTTCAAATTGTATTTTTCACCTGAAACTGTATATATTTTTTGACCAATTTTTTCAAGTAAAGAAGCCTCATCAGTATATTCTTTAGTAAAATCAATAAGTTCAAAGGCTTTTTTCAAAAGCTCAATGGAATATCCCTGTGGAGTTTGAACAAGGGCTAAAGATTTTCTATCAAGCGTGGTTTTTACATAACCATTTTCAATGATTTTAACAGTATCACTAACAGGGATGATTGGGATGCAAGCTCCATATTTTTTAGTACCTTCTATTACTCTTTCTATAAGTGGTATATTGATAATAGGTCGTGCGGAATCGTGGATTAAAACAAATCCTTTCTTTTTTTCGATGAGTGAAAAAGCATTTCTTACTGAGTCCTGTCTTCTTTCTCCACCATAAACAAGCCCAGCTTGTATGTTGTAAGTTTTAAAAAAACGTAAAAATTTTTTTTCAAAATCTTTCGTGTAGGCAATTATTATTTGTTCATCGGTAAAAATTTTTCTAAAAGTATTTATGGAATACCAGATAAGTGGTTTACCATTTACTTGCCATAACTGTTTTGGGGTGTTATTTTGTAAACCAGCTCTTTTACCAGTGCCTGAAGCAAGTAGTATAAGAAAAAAGTTTTTATATGACATGAGTAAAAATTATACGTCCAGAACTGGTTTGTAAAACACTCTTTACTTCAACATCAATTTTTTGACCGATGTATTTCTTACCATCTTCAATTACAATCATAGTACCGTCGTCTAAATAAGCTACACCCTGTCCCGCTTCTTTACCTTCTTTTAGAACAAAAACTGATAGTGTTTCACCGGCAATTAAAGAGGGTTTTAAAGCATTTGCAAGAATATTTAAATTAAGGCAGTTAATCCCCTGAAGTTCTGCTACCTTAGATAAGTTATAATCAATACTGATAATTTTACCATTTAGTTTTTTTGCGAGAGCAATTAATTTTAAATCAACTTCTTTGATTCTAAAAAAATCAATATCTAAAAGTTCAATTTCATTTGTAATTTTTTGAAGTTTACTAATCACATCAAGGCCTCTTCTGCCCTTATTTCTTTTAGTTGCATCTTGTGAGTCTGCGAGAGTTTGCAATTCTTTAATGACAAACTGGGGGATTATAAAAGGTCCTTCCAAAAAGCCACTTTCAACAATATCTGTTATTCTGCCATCAATAAGAACACTTGTATCAAGGATTTTAGGAATGCGAGGTTTTTCTTCCTTTTTTTTGTCATCAAGAATTGGAATATTGATATTTCTAACCTTTTCAATTGCTACTGAAATACCTATGTACCCAAGCAAAATGGCAAGTATGAATCTAAGACCCAATGTGTAACCAAGAATTTCAATACTGAAAGCTGGGTTGTTCAAATAGGCTGTAAAAAAATATAAGGGTGAAATTGCTATTCCAAAACCTATGAATCCTGCAATGAGATATTTTATTTGTAGTTTTGCAATTACATCACGCAATATAATTGTAATAATGCCTAAGAGGAAACCTAAAAAAACCCCCATTAAAGGGCTGTAACCTTCTAAATGAAAGCTTTTGAAAAAAATGTAGCCACTTACTGTACTGAATAATACTATAAGCGTTTTGACGACATACACTATTCATCCTCAGCTTGAAATTAGAGAGTTAATTTTTGAGAATATTGCATCTTCGCTACAACCATTGCAATAGGCTAATTCTTTAACAAGTAATTTTGTTACCTGTTCGTATAACTTTTTTTCTCCAAAGGATAATTGCTTTTGTTTTTGCAAAATAGTTAACTCTTTAAAAATCTCTACAATATCAAATATAGAGCCCGTTTTGAGTTTTGCCATATAATCTCTCTGGCGCCTATTCCATGGAAGATGACGATAGTTAATATTTTTTGGTTCTGTTTTTTTGCTGAGATTTTCAAAAACCTTTTCTACCATTTCTTTGCCTATGAGCGGCCTTAAGCCAACCTCTTTTGCTTTTGAAAGGGGAACTGTTACTGTCATACCTGAATCAATGATGCGAATTACATAGAAATGCTCTTCAACATCTGTCACACGCCGTTTTTCAATCTTTTCGATAATGCCTACTCCATGAGTAGGGTAAAAAGCTTTGTCTCCCTGTGAAAACATAAAAGCACCTCCCCTTGAATTTTCCCCAATTAATAAAATTTAATTTTAAATTAATACGGCAATTTTGGTCAAGAATTATTTTATTCATCTATCGCTACTTTTTTCATCTTTGTTTTTTTATAGGGGATTGAGATGCTTAATATGCCATCTTTTATTTTTGCTTTTATACTTTCAATTTCTACATTATCCGGGAGCTCAAATACTCTATTGAAGGTACCATATGGTCGTTCGAGTAAATAGTATTTTTGTTTTTGAAACTCCTTTTTAAATCTTTTTTCGCCCTTTATAAAAAGTTTATTATGTACTAAAGAAATTTTAATATCGTCCCTGTCCAAGCCGGGTAACTCAATAGCTATAACCAGCTCGTGAGAATTTTCGTAAATATCAATTGGTGGGGAAAAAGTATTGATTTTGTTATAAGTTATCGAATCGCTGTTAGTTATTATAATATAGTTATCTTCAATCATAATCAGGGCATCCTGAAACTAATGAATTTGTTTCCTCCTTTTGTTTTTAATTGAATTGTTACGGCTGAATTGCTTGGAATTGAAAGAAGTATCTTTGTTAAGGATTCAAGACTTTCAATCTTTTGATTATTAACCTTTATTATGTAATCACCTTGAGAAAAACCAGCAGATTGGGCTAACGAAAAAGGCAAAACTTCCTCTACTATAACTCCATCTTTCGTTTCAGCTACTTTAATTCCAATCTTTTCGAGGATTGGAGATATTTCCTCTGTTTCTCCAGTTTTGCCAAGTGTAACTGTAACTTTGTGTTTTTTTCTGTCTCTTATATAAACAATATCCAATTTTTGATCTGGTTGATATAGGGCAATTATTTTCGGCAGATTATTTGAATCTTCAATTCGTTTGCCATTAACCTCAATTATGATATCCCCTTCTTTTAAACCAGCTTTTTCAGCGGGGCTATTTTTTAGAACTTCAGCTATTAAAGCTCCATCAGTGCTTTCAAGGCCAAAGCTCTCCATAATCTCTTTTGTAACAGGTTGAAATCTAACACCAAGCCATGCTCTCACAATTCTTCCTTCTTTCAATTGAGGTAAAATTGCTTTTACCATGTTTATTGGTACGGCAAAGCCAATACCCTGACCACCAGAAATGATAGCGGTATTAATACCGACTATTTCGCCGTTTAAATTAAAGAGTGGTCCTCCTGAATTTCCAAAGTTGATAGGGGCATCTGTTTGAATAAAATCATCGTAAGGCCCTGAGCCGATTACCCTGCCTTTTGCACTCACAATACCTTTAGTTACCGTATGTGAAAGCCCAAAGGGATTACCAATTGCAATAACCCAATCACCCACTTCTAATGCATCTGAATCGCCTAAAGGTGCGTAGGGAAGCGATTTTTTTGTATCGATTTTTAGTAAAGCTATATCAATTTTTGAGTCTTTTCCTACTACCTTTGCATCATATTCTTCTTTGCTTCCATAAAGCTTTACTTTTATTATATTAGCATCTTTTATAACGTGGTTATTGGTTAATATATAACCATCATCAGATATAATTACACCTGAACCCAAACTCTGCCTTTGAAAACTTTGTGGTCTGTTATTGAAAAAGAATGGGTCTTCTCCAAAAAATTCTCTGAAAAAATCGAAAGGCAGTGGTCTTTGTGCCTTTATAATTTGTGTTGTACTTATATTTACAACTGTTGGTTCTACTTTTTTTACTAATTTTGAAAAACTTTCAGGGACAAGTGCGTTTAAATTTTGAACAAGCAAAAAAAGCAACAGCAACGACAATGCATATTTTTTCATTAGAGCCTCCGAACAAAAAAAGAAATATGTACAAATTATATCATTATTTTCAAAAAAGTCAATGTCTTACGAAAAGACGTCCTCAAATAGGTACGGACATATTAACCAAATATAGGAATTAGGCGATGGGTGATAGAGGTTTATACTGAGACCCAAGAATACTGGACACGGTAAGAGAGTAGAGATAAGATTAATGAGGATAGGAAAATAACGCTC
>ENA-ORXB01001171-ORXB01001171.1-sediment-metagenome-genome-assembly--contig:-NODE-1171-length-34868-cov-17.047742_pt1 | contig 34868 bp, 31 predicted proteins | sample MGYA00237863_ERZ511475 | MGnify/ENA primary metagenome ERZ511475 (study PRJEB26305, sample SAMN06343858) | sediment metagenome | isolation source: hot spring sediment | place: Canada: British Columbia... | reverse complement strand
AGCGCCTGCACCCAGGCATGGGGGATTACGCCCGCGCGCACCAGAGGCCTGAGCCAGCGGAAGCGCAGGCTCTGCCAGAGGTCGTCGATGCTCATGGGGTGGATGAGGAAGGCGCATACCACCTGCCGGGCGGAGGGCAGGGGCAGCGGGCGGCCCAACCGGGGCTCGGTGCCGTCGAGGATACGGCCCAGGTTCTCCTTGTAGCGTCCCGCCGCCAGCGCCGGGAGCAGCCACAGGAGCGCCTTTGCCGCCGCAGGGATCGGGGCCGCCAGGGCGGCCACGGCCAGCACCACCGGCAGGCTAAGCGCGGCCAGCGAGCCGTACCCGGTGGCGGCATATGTTGCCGCACACGCGGCCAGCGCCGGGACGACATAAGGCGGTGGCAGGCCTGCCACTGCCAGCCCGCCCAGGGAGCCAAAGAGCACCCCGGCGCCCCGGGCGCGAGGAGCCGGGTGGCCCGGGAGCCCGTTGAGGTGACCGAGGTAGGCGGCTACGGCCGCCAGGGAGGCACCGGGAAGGCCGGCGGTGCGGGCGAGGGAGACGGCAACGAGCCCTTTAAGCAGGTCGAGGAGGAACGCGGCCGCCAGCGCGTGCGGCCCCAGCAGTCCTACAGCGCTCTCCAGCCCCAGGTTGTAGGCCGAGGCCCAGCGCGGCTCGCGCCCAGAAAGCCGGCGCGCCGCCCAGTAACCCACCGGGAGGGCGCCAATGACGTACGCGAGAAGCGTAAACAGGACGATCATTCGGTACCGCCATATCGGCGCGGCCACGGGCCAGGGCGGCGACCGGGTCCCCCACTGCGACCGCGCCGGCCTGTACCTGGGGAGCAGCCCCTCTTCACCAATGCGGTGCTCGGGGCCAAGTTCCTGCTGCGCAATCCCTTCAGGGCGACTCTGAGGCCCAAACAAATGCCCTATGCTATATCGGGTGAACGCCTGATATTTCTGACGCACGCTCTGGTCTAAAGTCACAGAAGAGGCCCGCCACGCGGGACCCCGGAGGAGGAGAAGTATGCGTCCGTCACGCCCGCGGCAGATCGTGACCATTGACGGCAACGAGGCCACCGCCTCGGTGGCCTACCGCGCCAGCGAGGTCATCGCCATCTACCCCATCACGCCCTCCTCACCCATGGGTGAGTTCGCCGACGAGTGGGCGGCGCAGGGCGCACCCAACGCCTGGGGAGTTGTCCCAAAGGTAGTGGAGCTGCAGTCGGAGGGCGGCGCCGCCGGCGCGGTGCACGGAGCGCTGCAGGCGGGGGCGCTGTGTACCACCTTCACGGCCTCCCAGGGCCTGCTTCTGATGATCCCCAACATGTACAAGATCGCAGGGGAGCTCACCGCCTTCACCATGCACGTGGCCGCGCGCACCCTGGCCACCCACGCCCTCTCCATCTTCGGGGACCACTCCGACGTCATGGCCTGCCGGCAGACCGGCTTCGCCATGCTGGCCTCGGGCTCGGTGCAGGAGGCGCATGACCTGGCGGCCATCGCCCACACCGCCACCCTGCGCGCCCGAGTCCCCTTCCTGCACTTCTTCGACGGCTTCCGCACCTCGCACGAGATCAACAAGATTACCCTGCTGGGCGACGACGACCTGCGGGCGCTGCTCCCGGAGGAGGAGGTCGCGGCGCACCGCCGCCGCGCCCTCACCCCCGACCGCCCCGTGTTGCGGGGGACGGCGCAGAACCCGGACACCTTCTTCCAGGCGCGGGAGGCAGTTAACCCCTTCTACCTGGCCGCACCCGAGATCGTCAAGCAGACCATGGAGCGGTTCGCCGAGCTCACGGGACGCAGCTACCACCTCTTCGACTACGTGGGCCACCCGCAGGCGGAGCGGGTCATTGTCCTGATGGGCTCTGCCGCAGAGACGGTGCACGAGACCGTGGAGTGGCTGCTGGCGCGCGGGGAGAAGGTGGGCCTGGTGAAGGTGCGCCTGTACCGCCCCTTCTCCGTCCCCGACTTCATCGCCGCCCTCCCCTCCACGGTACGGGCCATCGCGGTGCTGGACCGGACCAAGGAGCCGGGGGCGCTGGGCGAGCCCCTTTACCAGGACGTGGTCACGGCCTTGCGCGAGGCCCGGGAGGACGGCCTGCTGCCCGGCGCGGAGCCCCGGGTGATCGGGGGGCGCTACGGCCTGTCCTCCAAGGAGTTCACCCCGGCCATGGTGGTGGCCATCTTCTCGGAGCTGTCCCGGGAGCGGCCGAAGCGGCACTTCACGGTTGGCATCACCGACGACGTCACCGGCCTCTCCCTCTCCTTCGACCCTGAGTTCGACATCGAGCCCGCAGACGTGACACGGGCGGTCTTCTTCGGCCTGGGCGCCGACGGCACCGTGGGAGCCAACAAGAACTCCATCAAGATCATCGGCGAAGAGACCGACAACTACGCGCAGGGCTACTTCGTCTACGACTCCAAGAAGTCGGGGGCGATGACCATCTCTCACCTGCGCTTCGGCCCCCGGCCCATCCGCTCCACCTACCTCATCCGGCGGGCCAGCTTCGTCGGCTGCCACCAGTGGCCGTTCATGGAGCGCATGGACGTCCTGCAATACGCCGCCCCCGGCGCGGTCTTCCTGCTCAACGCCCCGTACGGCCCCGAGGAGGTGTGGGACCACCTGCCGCGGGAGGCACAGGAGCAGATCATCGAGAAGCGGCTGCAGTTCTACGTCATCGACGCCCTGGACGTGGCGCGGCGTACGGGGATGGGCGGTCGCATCAACACCATCATGCAGACCTGCTTCTTCGCCATCTCCGGTGTGCTGCCGCGGGAGGAGGCCATCGCCAAGATCAAGGAGGCCATCCAGAAGACCTATGGCGGCAAGGGCGAAGAGGTCGTGCGGCGGAACTGGCAGGCGGTGGACGAGACGCTGGCGCACCTGCACCAGGTGCGGGTACCGGCGCAGGCCACGGCCAAGCGGGGGCGGCCTCCATTGGTCCCCGAGCATGCCCCCGACTTCGTGCGCCGGGTGACCGCGGCTCTGATGGCCGGCCAGGGAGACCTGTTGCCAGTCAGCGCCTTCCCCCCGGACGGCACCTGGCCTGTGGGCACCAGCCGGTGGGAGAAGCGCAACATCGCCAGCGAGATCCCGGTGTGGGACGAGGAGCTGTGCATCCAGTGCAACAAGTGCGTCTTCGTCTGCCCCCACGCGGTCATCCGGGCGAAGATCTTCCAGCCGGACGGGTTGCTGGAGCAGGCCCCGCCGACCTTCAAGAGCGTCCCCTACCGCAGCCAGGAGCTGAAGGGGTACCGCTACGCCCTGCAGGTGTCGCCGGAGGACTGCACCGGGTGCGGCCTCTGTGTCACCATCTGCCCGGCCAAGGACAGGGCCAACCCGCGGCACAAGGCCATCAACATGGCGCCTCAGTTGCCGCTGCGGGAGCAGGAGCGGGCCAACTGGGAGTTCTTCCTCCGGCTGCCGGAGTTCGACCGCACCCGCCTGAAGCACGACGTGAAGGATGTGCAGTTCCTGACCCCGCTGTTTGAGTTCTCCGGCGCCTGCGCCGGCTGCGGCGAGACCCCTTACATCAAGCTGCTCACCCAGCTCTACGGCGACCGGGCCCTCATCGCCAACGCCACCGGGTGCTCCTCCATCTACGGGGGGAACCTGCCCACCACGCCCTACACAACCAATCAGGACGGCCGCGGCCCCGCCTGGTCCAACTCCCTGTTCGAGGACAACGCCGAGTTCGGCCTGGGCATGCGGCTGGCTGTGGACATGCTGGCCGGACAGGCGCGTGACCTGCTGACGGTCCTGGCCCCGCACCTGGACGCCGACCTGGTACACGGCTTGCTGGACGCCGACCAGTCCACGGAGGCCGGCATCGCCGCCCAGCGGCAGCGGGTGGCGGAGCTGCGCCGACAACTGGTCGCGCTGGACGGGCCCGAGGCCCGGCGGCTGGACCTGCTCGCCGACTACCTGGTGCGCAAGAGCGTCTGGATCGCGGGCGGGGACGGGTGGGCCTATGACATCGGCTACGGCGGGCTGGACCACATCCTGGCCATGGGCCACGACGTGAACATCCTGGTCCTGGACACCGAGGTCTACTCCAACACCGGCGGCCAGCAGTCCAAGGCCACGCCGCGGGGCGCGGCGGCCAAGTTCGCCTCGGCGGGCAAGGCCACGGGGAAGAAGGATCTGGCTATGATGGCCATGACCTATGGCAACGTCTACGTGGCTCACGTCGCCTTCGGCGCCAAGGACGCGCAGACGGTGCGCGCCTTCCTGGAGGCGGACAGCTACCCCGGCCCCTCCCTGATCATCGCCTACAGCCCTTGCATCATGCACGGCTACGACCTGGCCTTCAGCCCGGAGCAGCAGCGGCTGGCCGTGGAGTCGGGCTACTGGCCGCTGTTCCGCTACGACCCGCGGCGGGTGGCGGAGGGGAAGAACCCGTTGCAGCTGGATTCGCCCCCGCCGAAGGTGGACCTGGGCAGGTTCGCCTACAACGAGACCCGCTTCCGCATGGTGGAGCACCAGGACCGGCAGCGGGCGCAGGCCCTGCTGGAGGCGGCCCGCCACGACGTGCGGGCCCGCTACCGGGTCTACGCCGAGCTGGCGAAGTTGTCGGTGGAGGGGAAGGCCTCGGCGGAACCTGTGGCGGCTCCAGCCGGAGATGCCGTGGCAGCGGCAGGCCAGTGATGAGCGCAGGCGTGGACCTCTCCACGACCTACTTGGGCTTCTCCCTGCCCCACCCGCTGATGCCCGGCGCCTCGCCCATGGTGGACAGCCTGGACGCCGTGCGGCGCCTGGAGGAGGCGGGTGCGGCAGCCATCGTCATGCACTCCCTCTTCGAGGAGCAGATCATCCAGGAGCAGCTGGCCACCGTCTACCACATGGAGATCCACGCCGACTCCTTCGCCGAGGCCGTCTCCTACTTCCCCCGTCCCGCGGAGTTCGCTCTGGGCCCGGAGCAGTATCTGGCGCAGATCGAGCGAATCAAACGGGCGGTGCGCGTCCCCGTCATCGCCTCCCTGAACGGGACCACGGCCGGGGGCTGGGTGGAGTACGCGCGGCGCATGCAGGAGGCCGGGGCCGACGCCCTGGAACTCAACGTCTATTACATGGGCACTGACCCGCAGGAGCCCGCGGTCACGGCAGAACAGCGGACGCTGGACATCCTGCGGGCTGTGAAGCAGACCGTCTCCATCCCCGTGGCCGTGAAGCTCTCGCCCTTCTTCTCCTCCCTGGCGCACTTCGCCACCATGCTGGACCTGGCCGGTGCCGACGGCCTCATCCTCTTCAACCGCTTCTACCAGCCGGACATCGACATCGAGCAGCTGGAGGCCGTCCCCAGGCTGGAGTTTTCCACCAGCGCGGAGCTGTTGCTGCGCCTGCGCTGGCTGGCCATCCTCGCCGGAGGTGTGCGCTGCTCCCTGGCCGCAAGCGGCGGCGTGCACACCGCCGCTGACGCCATCCGCGCCGTCATGGCCGGTGCCGACGCGGTGCAGATGGTCTCCGCTCTGCTGCAGAACGGCCCGGCGCACCTGGCCACCGTCCTGCAGGAGATGCGGACATGGATGGAGGAGCATGAGTACCGGTCGCTAGGCCAGATGCGGGGCAGCATGAGCCTGGCTCGCTGCCCCGATCCTGCCGCCTTCGAGCGGGCTAACTACATCCGGGTGCTGCAGGGGTGGAGGGCTTAGGAGGCCAAGTCGGAGCGCCGGCCCGCGAACCGAATACACGTAGCCCCCGCGCTGCCGTCCGCCTGCCCCGGCCGCTGGTTCCCGTGGTCGTGGTACGCCGGGTGAACCGCTTCGCCGTCGCTGCCCGCTGCCGCGGCTGCCTGCTCTACCTGCACCTGCCCAACTCCGGCCGGATGGGTGAGCTCCTCCGCCCCGGCGCCAGGGGCATGGCCTACCTCCACGCAAAGCGCAGCGGCCGCACCGACGGCGTGCTGCTGCTGGTCCGCCACCGCGGCCGCTGGGTGGGCTTGGACGCCCGTATGCCCAACCGCCTCTTTGCCGCGGCGCTGGACGCGGGCACCCTGCGGCCGTTTTGCGGGTACGCGCGGCCGCGCCCGGAGGTGCGCTTCCCGGGCGGGCGGATCGACTACGTCCTGGAAGGGCGCACCGTCCCCTGCCTGGTAGAGACGAAATCGTGCAACCGGGTGGACGGGTCGGTCGCCCTCTTCCCCGACGCTCCCAGTGCCCGCGGCGCCCGCCACCTGCGCACGCTGGCCGCCGCGGTCCGCCGCGGGTGGCGGGCCGCGGTGGTGTGGTTCGTGCAGCGAGACGATGCCACCGTCCTGCGCCCCTTTGCCGCCGCCGACCCCGTGTTTGCGGCGGAGGCGCAACGGGCCGCCGCCCGGGGGGTGGAATTCTACGCCTACACCTGCCGGGTCACGCTCAGGGAGATGGCCCTGCGGCGGCAGATCCCCGTGGACCTGGCCCCAGTGTCCTCTCGATGAGGTCGGCGAGGGCCGGAATCTCCTCGAACGTCAGTGAGCCCTCTCCCGCCACCTCCGCAACCACCGCCAGGATCTGCCCTGCGGGGGCCAGTCGGTCGGAGTGGATCCCGGCGCGGCGCACCTCGATCTTCGGGACGGGCTCCCGGCTGTAGCCCTCGACCAGGATCAGGTCGGCCGCTCCCACCAGTTCCTCCACCTGATGCAGGGAGACCTCCGCGTCGGTCGACCGCACCACGGCCACCTTTCCCGGCCCGGCGATGGCCACCGCGTCCGCCCCCGCTCTGGCGAAGCGCCAGGTGTCGGTGCCCTCGCGGTCGATCTCGAACCCGTGGACGTCGTGCTTGATGGCGGCCACCCGGTAGCCGCGGCGCCGCAGCTCCGGAACCAGCCGCTCGATGAGAAAGGTCTTGCCGGCCCCCTTGGCGCCCACCACGGCGACCATGGGGACACCCGCCGGCACCTCCCGCACCTCCGGCTCGGCCAGGAGCTGCACCCGTACGGTATCTCCCCGCCGCAGCTCTGCGACCTGCGGGGGGATCAGAATGAGTGCGTTGGCGTCGCTGATGGAGCGCAGGGTGGCCGTCCCCTGACCGCGCAGCGGGGTCACGCCCAGACCGCCGCCAGACACCGCGGCCCGCGCCCACAGGTAGCGGGACCGCCCCGGCCGGACGCGCAGCGGCGCCTCCAGCCTCGCCGGAAGCCACGGGCGGGACGGTGCGCCGCCCATCATCGCGTGCAGCGCGGGACGCACCAGCTCCTCGAACGCCACCATGGCGGCGCCCGGCGTCCCGGGCAGTCCGAAGACCGCCGTCCTCCCGGCCAGCCCGAAGGCCGCGGGCCTGCCCGGCTTCATCGGCACGCGCCAGAAGAGCAGGTCGACCCCCGCGCGGCGCATCGCCTCCTTCACCAGGTCTCGCTCTCCGACGGACATGCCCGCGGTGACGATCAGCACGTCGGCCTGCAGCCCGGCACGGATGCGTGATGTCAGGTCGTCCAGGTCGTCGCGGGCGATCCCAAGGCGCAAGGGGATCCCGCCAGCGGAGGCCACCTCGGCCGCCAGGGCGTAGGAGTTGCTCTCCACCACTTGCCCCGGACGCATGGCGGAACCCGCCTCGACCAGCTCGTCGCCCACGGCCAGGATCGCCACCCGGGCGCGGCGCACCACCTCCACGGTGACGGTGCCCAGGCTGGCCAGCAGGCCCAGGTGGCCCCCGCGCAGGACCGTCCCGGCGGCGAGGACGACCTCGCCGCGCCGGGCGTCTTCGCCAGCGGGGAAGATGTGCCGGCCGGCTAAAACGTCAGAGCGCACCCAGATAGTGTCCCCTTGGACTTCCACGTCCTCAAACGGCACCACGGCGTCCGCGCCCTCGGGGATCGGCGCGCCGGTGGCCACGCGCACGGCGGTGCCAGCCTCGACCCGCGGAGCATCCGCGGCACCGGCAAAGCCAACCCCGCTGACCCGCAGGGCCACGGGGTGGGCTGCGGAGGCGGCGGCCACGTCCTGCGCGCGCAGCGCGAAGCCGTCCATGGCCGCGCGGGGGAAGGGCCAGAGGTCGCGGGGCGCCGCGATGTCAGCGGCCAGCACCCGCCCCGCTGCTTCGGCCAGGGGAACCTCCTCAGCGGGCAGACGGGGGACGGCCGCCAGGATCCGGGCCCGAGCCTGCTCCACCGACGCCGCCGCCGGCGTCTCCGTCCCCGGAGGCGACGTCCCGCCCGCCGTGGTCATTTCCTCCCTCCCAGCAGGACCTCTGCCGTCTCCACGTCTTCGGGGGCGTTGATGTTGAAGAAGAGGCGGCGCGGCTCGTCGAAGCGGCGGATCTCCTCCTCACCGATGAAGCGCACACGCAGCGCCGTGGACTGCACAAAGTCGACCAGCGAGTCCCGCCCCTCCTCCAGGGAGGCGGCCAGCGGCGGGATGCAGGTGCGGGAGTACACGCCGACCAGCGGCTCGATGCGCTCCCACCGTGGCAGGGTGATGTCCGCCTCCGTGCTCGCTTCAACCAGGTACTTCAGGAAATCGACCGTCACCAGGGGCATGTCCACCGCCAGGACCAGGGCTCGCTCGCCACGGACGGCGCGCAACCCGGTGAGCAGTCCGCACATCGGCCCGCGGTCGAGTATCTCGTCCCGCACGTAGTGCCACCGTCCCCGCAGGCCGGCCTCATCCCGCGTAACCACCACTACATCGTCGGCCACGGAACCCAGCAGAGCGGCCGTCCACGCCAGTAGAGGGATGCCGCGCACCCGGGCCATGCGCTTGTCGCCGCGAAAGCGCAGGCCCCGCCCGCCCGCGAGCAGGACGCCCGACACCGCGGTCATGTCTCGACTCTATCCCGCCGCGGCAGGAGCGGCCATCGGGCGGAGGCCCGATCTGACGGGGGAAACTACCTGACCGCGCTGAGGCGCAGCGGCCACCAGGTCAGGGTGACGTTCTTCTGGCCGTCGCGGTCCCCGTTGCCCCCGTCCCAGACGGCGAAGTTCACGTAGACGGTCTCACCCGGCAGAAACTGGACGTCGGCGGGATCGTTGGTACGCAGCGGCCGGGCCATCAGGACGGTCCACCGGCCGTTCTGCCACAGGCCCAGGCCGACCACGTCCTGCTGCGGCTGGCTGGTCAGGGTGCCGAACCCCCAGGCCACCAGGTCCTCGACGGCGCTGGACCGCCGGGGCAGGGAGAGGAGGTTGCCGGCCGCCGCCCCCGCATTGAAGGCGCGCCGCTTTGTCTCCTTCTTCAGGAACTTCGTGTCGTAGTAGTAGTCTACCGACATGTGCGGGTAGGCGGCCCGCAGGTCCCGGGCGCGGGCCAGCTCGTCCTGCCAGGCGGCCTTCCACTGCCAGATGTTCACGGGGCGCTGCCGGTCGCCCATGAAGGGGTTGGGCAGCACGCCCGGGCTCACGGGAAACTGCAGTGCGGCCGCGTCGGTGAACGCGCCCTGCCGCGTAGGAGTGCGGTTGGGTGTAGGGTCTCGCCAGGCGAGCTCCAGATAGACCATCTTGCCGTCGTGCAGGGCACGCAGGCGCACCTCCTTCACTGTCCCGCCGCCGTGGGGACGGACGAGGTTCTGGGGGATCAGCGGAATGGTGCGGCTCTCGGCCTGCGCGAAGAGACGGGCCGCCCGCGTCACGTCCAGAGGAATGGGGGCCGTAGTCAGCCGCACCTGGGTGGGCGGCTGCTCCGGCGCCCCGACCGCCAAGAACATCGCGGTGCCGGCAAAGACCGCCGCCGCCACTCCAACGGCCATCATCCGCCGCAGGCTCATCTGCGCACCCCCGCCAGCATCCTTCTATCCGCCCCACCGGGCCGTCAGGCCGCTGCCCGCGGTAAGGCGCAGCGCGTAGGCCTCCACGCAGCGGGCGCAGGCGCCGTCTTCCGGCCGCCACGCCGGGAAGTCGGCCCGGATCATCTCCTGCACTTCCTCCTCCACCTCGCCGGCCCAGGCGTGGGTGGGAAAACCGCACAGCGGGCAGGGAGCCCCCGGAGGCCGCCCGGCCGCGGACCCCAGCGGGCTGCATCCCACCCATGCCGCCAGCGCCGCCGGCTCGGCCGCCCAGTGCAAAAGGACCGGGTAGGCCGGCCGCTCTCCCTCCCACAGCCGCCGCACTACGGTCGCTACGCCGCCGGGGGGCAGCGCCGGGAAAAGGCGGGCGCACCTCTCCTCCAGCTCCCGGAGGGTGTGCAGCGGGCGCCCTCCGGCGCGGGCAATTCGCCCGTCGACGGAGCAGTCCCACAGGCACCCGAACCTCTCCCCCAGGAGCCGGGAGGTCGCGCCGGGCAGAGCCTCGACCTCACGGCCGTACGAAAACCACTCGTCGAGCATGTCCTGTACGTGGCCGAATTCGTGGCGGAGGAAGACCTCCAGGTCCGGGAGGGAGGCGAACCGCGCAGGCAGGAGACGCAGGCGCACCGTGCGCAGCCGTGCGTCCAGGTCCGCCCCTTCCTCCGCAGACGTCCAGGCGCGTCCCACCAGCACTTCCGCAACATGCCCGTCAAGCCCGGCTGCGGCCGCACGCAGAGGCGCGGCGCAGCCCATCTCGTCGAAGAGGCGAGCATGTAGCCCATGGAAGGCCGCGCGGCGCGACTGGGGGTCCGGGTACCCGGCGTAGATGCGGTCAGCGGCGCGGCGCCAGCGCTCCGCGAGTGTGCGGTCGCCGCCTCCGTGTCGCAGCACCGCCTCAACTGCAGCCTCCAGCAGGTCGGCATCGTAGCGGATGCGGAGGCCGGGCGGCTCTACGGCAGGTCGTCCAGGGGACATCCTTCCTCTGTGCACGCCGCAGCGGACTGGACCTGCGCATCCTCCGCGGGCAGGGCTATCCCTGGTTCTGGAATGGCGATCCCGGCTGCATCAGCCGGCGGCAGGCCCAATGCCTCCGCCTCCCGGGCGACCCACGCCGCCGCCAGATGGGTCAGGTGCAGGTAGAAGCCATCTGTGCGCCGCCCGACCAGCCGGGCCAGGAGAGGCACCCACCGGACCAGGTGGTCGCGGAGGAAGGCCCGCTGCGCCTCCCGCAGCAGGGCCACCTCCGCCGGCCCGTGGTGGACCCGGGCGTAGGCCTCTCGGTAGGCCAGGGCACCCATGAACTCCGTCTCCAGGCTGATGTGGTCCACCCGTTCCCCGGCCTCCTCTGCGGCCTCCAGGCCGAAGGCTCGGTAGAACCCGGCGATGTCGGCAAGCTGCTGCGCCTGTTGGAAGACCCCCGCGGCGAGGTACGGGGTCTCGTAGAGCGGGCAATCGGCAGAGGCCTGGTGGCCGAAGACCAGGTGGTAGTCCTCGCCCAACGCCGGTCCGTCCGCATCCTGGAGGACGCGCAGCAGATCTTCCGCCGGGACGCCTCCGTCCCCCGCGTCGCGCAGGACGTCCAGCGCCCGGGCCAGCGCCGCTCCCTCCGCCCGCAGCGCAATCAGGTCCTCCAGCGGGGGGGAGAAGGCCAGCGAGAGGAACCGGTAGACGGCGCTTCGGGCCAGCGCAACGGCGGCCCCGGCGGCATCGCAGAGGGCGGAGGGCGTCCCTGCTTCCATCAGCGCACCCCTCAGATGGAGTTGAGGTGCTGCCGCGGCCGCGTGTACACCGGCTCCTGCACCGACAGGCGCACGATCTCTTTGCCCGCCCGGTCCAGCCCGATCACCGTGTCGTTGAACATCTCCCACTTCCGGCCGTTGATCCTGGTCTCGAAGACCTTCGGCCCTTCCTCGATGCGGTAGCTGAAGACGATGCGCTGCGTGCTGCGGAAGAGCTGCAGCACCGCCAGCAGCTCCCGCGGAGGGGCCATGTACGTCTCCACCGCCTCGTCGACGCCCGGGCCGAACATCTGCCGCAGGTAGGGTCGCGGCACCCAGCGCGGCGGGATGTAGTAGACGTTGGGCTGGGTCCCGAACTGGGGGTAGAGGGGAAGGGCAACTCTGGCCACGCGCACCAGGTAGTAGAGCGGGTGCTGCCGGTCCTCCGCCCAGGAACCGTCAGGGTTGAGGCGCACCAGCCCCTGCAGGCGGATCTTGCCCACGCAGGCGACCATGCAGCGCGGCTCCACCGGCGCGCCGGGAAAGAGGGGCTCCCGCCCCTCCACCCGCGGGTAGCAGCCGATGCACTTCTCGCTGACCCGGGTGTACATGTTGAACATGGGCTTCTTGTAGGGGCAGGCCTCCACGCACTTCTTGTAGCCGCGGCAGCGCTTCTGGTCGATGAGGACGATCCCGTCCTCCGGCCGCTTGTAGATGGCGTTGCGGGGGCAGGCGGCCAGGCAGGCGGGGTAGGAGCAGTGGTTGCAGATGCGCTGCAGGTGGAAGAACCAGGTGTGGTGCTCGGGAAGTTGCTCCCCGGTGGGGTGGAAGGTGCCGGGCCCCGTGGCGTACGACGTGGAAGTGTCCTCGTAGATGTTGGGCGCCCGCCACTCCTCGTCCGCCGGCAGGTAGCCGAGGGCTTCGGCGCCGGCCGGTGCGGCCTCGAAGACCGTCTTCCCCTGGTACGTCCCGTAGGGGGCGCGGACGGGATCTCGCTTCCGGGCGTCCCAGGTCTGACCGCCGGGGTTGGCCCGCTCCAGGAGCTGCAGCAACCTGACGTCCCAGAACTGCGGGTAGCCGCCGTAGGGCTTGGACTCCACGTTGTTCCACCACATGTACTCCTGGCCGCGGCTGAAGGTCCAGGTGCTCTTGCAGGCCATGGTGCAGGTCTGGCAGCCGATGCAGCGGTTGATGTTGAAGACGGCCGCGAACTGGAAGCGGGGGTGGCGCTCGGCGAAGCGGTAGGTCATGGGCCGGCCCAGGTGCCAGTTGTAGACGTCAGGCATCGTCGCTCCCCTCCTGCAGCGCAGGTTGCTGGCCCCACCCTGCCAGGACCTCGGCGATCAAGCGCCTGACGTACTCCTCCCCGCACACCCGGTAGACCAGGTGCGGCGCCCGGTAGAAGGGGTTACGGAAGAGGGCCAGCAGCCTGCGCTCGTCCCACCCCTGCAGCAGGTACTCCTGGACAAACGTGCGCGCCATCTCCTCCAGGGCGCCGTCGGAATCCGGCAGGGCGACGCCCACCAGCGTCAGCGGATCGTCGGGGGCGAAAGGCTTGGATATGGCCCTCACCGCCTCCTCACCTGCACCAGGGCCCCTGCAAGGTAGCGGCGCATGAACTCGCTCTCCCGGCCGGGGGAAAACCCGGTGCGCGCCGGCTCCCACAGCCCTCTGCCACCTATGCCGCCGTCTTCCGCCTTGGTGATCTTCACCAGGGTCTCCTTGGGCACGGTGTTCACCGCGTGGTTGTCCGCCTCGCCCCCGAAGATGAAGGCCACTGCCCCCTTGGACTTGTGGAAGAGGGTGTCGGTCTGGTGCATGGGCATGAGCCAGCCGCGGGTCACCGACTGCTGGCTGCCGTAGCGGAGGTTGGCCTGGTAGCCGGTGTCCGCCGAGCGGGCCAGCCCGTCGCCCCGGCTCTCGTGGGCACGCACCGACTTCTCCGTGGCCATGAAGGGTGCGTGCTTCATCATCAGGACGTTGTAGGGGTAGGCGGGGTTGTAGCGCGCCCTCACCATGCAGCGGGCGACGCGGTAGAAGGGGTCGCCCGGCTTCCAGCCTATGTAGGGCCGGTCGGCGGCATAGGCATCCACGTAGACGTAGTCGCCGTCGTTGATCCCCATGTCCCGCGCCGCCTGGGGGTTGATGTGCAACTGGTGCTCGCCCACGCCGGGGGTGCGCCGGTCCAGCCGGTAGGGGTCGCCGAAGTTGGAGTCCCAGATCATGTTCCAGTCCACGGTGCTCCAGGATGAGTGGACGCGGTGCCGGGTCTTGGGGGTCAGGAGGTAGAAGCGGTAGCCCTGCTCCCAGAGAGGGTTCTTCGTGCGCTTCACCTCCCGCCACGGCATCTTCACGTTGCGCACCGTGCGCTGGTCCCAGTGCAGCGCGTCCAGAGGGATGCCGTAGTCGTTGGGCCGCACCAGAGGGTTGGAGGTGACGATGACGTTGGGCAGGTAGGGCGTTGCCTCCGGCCCCTCGCGGTGCACGATGAAGTTCTCCCCGTACTCGATGGCCTCCGGCAGGTCGCAGTAGCTGTTTAGCCGGCCGGTGTCGGTGTAGAAGGGCTCGCTGTCGTGAATCTGCTCGTAGAACGGGACCCGGGGGTAGGTGCGAAAGAGCATGAGGGCCGCTCCGGGCTCGCCGTACCTGCCGGCGAGTACATCCCCCACCCGGTAGCCGATTGTGGAGGTGGCGCTGTCCAGGATGCGCTGGATGTAGACCTCGGGTCGGCGTTCCAGCAGGAACTTGAAGTAGTCGGCAAAGCGCCGGTCGCCGGTCAGCTCCGCCAGCTTCGCCGCCACCTCGGCGATGATCACCCCGTCGTCCTTGGTCTGGTAGAGAGGCTTGATGCCTCCCTTCCAGATCTGCAGGAAGGGGTTGGAGCAGGACGCGGTCAGCTCGTAGGTCTGGAACTCCACCCAGGAGTTAGCCGGTAGGATGACGTCGGCGTACTCGGCACTGGCGGTCATCTCGATGTCCTGGTTGATGATCAGCTCCACCCGGGGGTTGACGTTCTTGATGACCCCGTAGGCCCACTTGGCGTTGTTCAGGATGTTGACGTTGTTGTACCAGATGACCTTGGTGGGCGTGGGCATGTGCGTCTGCCCGGTGAAGACCTTGCGCCCGGCCCTGGGCGTATCCACGATCAGCGGCACATCCCCGTGGTCCCAGTAGGCCGGCTCCTCGTCTTTGAGGTACTTCTTGACCTTGATCTGGCGACCGGGCGTGGCCGGGTCCAGCGCCGCCTGGAAGGGGTCCTCGAACAGCCACCCCGTGATCCCCGGCCCGGTCCAGGGCGAGCCCTGGAAGATGCCGGCCTTGTAGTTGCCGGCCCAGGTGTGGCACCCAGCGCCGGGGACGCCGATGTTCCCGGTGAGCATGAGCGGGAGGTAGAAGGCGCGGTTGGCCAGGGTGGCATGGAACCAGTGGTTGATGCCCTCGCCGATGTGGATGGCCACCGGCTTGATAGTGGCCATGTCCCGCGCCAGGCGGCGGATCATCACCTTGGGGGTCTGGGTGATCTCGGCAACGGTGTCCAGGTCGTAGTCGCGCAGGTGGTCGCGATAGGCCTCCCACAGGGTGAGGCACTCCACCTCCCGGCCGTCTACCAGCTTCACCCGGCCGCGCCACCCCAGATCGGGATCCAGGCCGGCCTGGGCCATTCGCTCGCCCACCTGGTCGCGGGTGAGCGGCTGCAGCCGCCGCGTGCGCCGGTCGAAGATGACAAAGTCGCCTAGCTGCGCGTACTGGTCCGGGCGCAGGTTCTGCCGCGTGAAGCTGGGACCCTGGGGGTCCAGCCCGGGGCGGTAGTTGGGGAAGACCTCGGCGGCGCGCAGCCGCTTCAGGGTATCCTGCCTGATAACCAACGGAAAGTCCGTGAACCGCTTGACGAAGGCTTCGTCGTACCAGCGGTTGTCCATCATCAGCCGGGTGATGCCCAGGAATAGCGCCGCGTCGGTCTGCGGGCGGACCGGCATCCAGTAGTCGGCCTTCACCGCGGGCGGGCTGTACTCCGGGGTGATGACGACGATGCGCGCGCCGCGCTCCATCAGCTCGTTGAAGAAGTGGGATTCCGGCATCTTGTTCTCGATGAGGTTCTTTCCGACCTGGATGTGCAGGCGGGCGTGGCGCAGCTCGTTGAAGTCCACGTCCGAGGCCTGCAGGCCGTGGACGAAGGGCTGCCCGGGGGCCTGGTCACCGTGCCAGGTGTAGTTGCTCCACTTGCGGGCGCCCAGCGCCTCCTCGGGGCCCACGCCGCGCACGTGGGCATCCAGCAGCGCCATCATGTTGGCGGCCCGCCACAGGCCGTACTTGCCGATGACCCCCAGCAGACCCATCCCCCCGCGGAACTTGAACGTGCGCACCCCGGCCCCGTGCATGGCCTCCACCATCTCCGGGGGATAGCCCTGGGCCAGCAGCCGCCGCGCGCCCTCGGGGCCGCTGTAGCGCCGGGCGATGGCGATGAAGGCCTTCCCGACGTAGTCATAAGCCTGCTCCCAGGAGACCCGCTCGAACGCATCGGTCCCGCGGCTGTCGAAGCGGTACCTTGCCCGCAGGGCCGCGGTGAGCTCGGGGAACCCGTCGTCCGCCCACGCCTTCCACCCGCGGCGCACCATGGGGTACTTGAGGCGGTAGGGTCCGTAGACGCGGCGGTGGAAGGTATACCCCTTCAGGCAGCCGCGGGGGTTCCAGTGGGGGGTCGCCTTGTTGCCGTACAGGTCGGCATAACGCTGCACATCGTAGTTCTGCTCGATGCGCATGATCACCCCGTTGCGCACGAAGGCACGCAGGCGGCAGTGGTGGGTGTCGTTGGGGGAGCAGACGAAGGTGAAGCTGCCGTCATAGCGGTACTGGTCGCGGTACACCTTCTCCCATTCTCGGTCGGGGTAGAAGCCCAGGGGGTTGTCGATGGTCGCCAGCGGCTGCAGCAGCCGCAGCGGTAGGCCCTGAGCCAGCACCAGCCCGCCGACCGCGGCTCCGGCGGACCCCAGGAACTCCCTCCGGGTCAGGCCGCCCCGGGAGGCGTCCTGCGGCGTCGTGGCCTGCGCTGCCGGGTGATCTCCTCTCTCCTCATCCATGTGCGCCCCCCCTGACATCCGCTCCCACCCGCTCCCGCCGACGCGTCACCCGGCGGGAGCGCCTGCCGGGCCGTTTCGCCTTCAGAAGGAAGGAGCAGCACGGGTCGCCTCGGAGCATCGACCCGCGCTGCTCCACCGCCGCCCCCACGAGCCTGTGCAGCAGCTCGCGGGTGATCTGACAGATCTGGGGGAACTCCTCGGCCAGAGCCAGCAGCGGGCAGTCGCGGAGGACGACCTCGTAGTCCCCACCCACCGGTCTGACCTCTGCCGTCCGGGCGTCTTCCAGCAGTGCCCCCAGGGCGGCGGTGATGCGCGCTTCGAGGGACGGCAGCGCCGCGATGTCACGGTGCCGCCGAGCAATCTCATCGGCGGCGGCCTCAGCGATCCTCCTTGTCTGACGCGCCCCCTGCCCGCCCACGGTGCGCAGGACGGCACCCAGGATGGCGGCGTAGCTCTCCAGGGCGCGCTGCGGGGTGGCCAGGGTGGGTTCGTAGACGATGGGCGGACGTCCCACCCGGCCCCGCATCAGGCGCTCCCTTACGGCCCCGTCTCGCTCCAGGATGGTCAGGTGCTGGCGGAGGGCGGACCGGGAGAGGCCGGTGGCCTGCTGCAGGTCGCGCAGCGTCGCCCCGCCCCGTTCGCGGATGAGGTGGAGCAGTTGCGCCCGCGTGGCGTTTCGGCCGATCACACCGCAGACCTCCTCGGTCCGGCGGGGCTGCGCCCAGAGGTTGTGGCCGTTGAAACGGCCGAATCTTCACCGCCAGCCTAGGCAGGATGTCGGGAGCGGGCAATCGGGTGGGGAGAGTATTTCCGCCACCGCCGGGAACGAGCCTGCGGACCGCCTTCCGAAGAGGATCAGCGAACACCTGTTGCCGATTGACGGCAGGATGAGGGGATGATTAGCTAAAGAGGCCAGCGGTTGCGATTGCCTGGATTGAGAGGACGAGGCCCTTCGGGGCCAGATCCGATCTCTCCAAGCGGTGCGCGCCGCTGGCGCTTCTTTCTTCCGGCTTCTCCGCCCCTCTCGCGGGTCTCCAGGTGGGCTGTGGCGCTCACTGCGCCAGGCCGCGGCAAGAAGAGCAGTACCGGGTGACGACCTGGAGCGTTCGGGGGGGCTCGCCCGCCAGAAGCCGTGCCACCCGCTCCAGCATGGGCTGGGGCGCGATCGGTCCCCCGCAGGCTACGCACCGGCCGTAGCGTCCCCGGACCAGGGCTTCCCTGCCACGGGAAAGGAGCGGAAGGTCGGTCCTGCGGTGCAGCGCCAGGGTGTCCGGCTCGGGACACGCCGCAATACACCGTCCGCAGGCGGTGCACAGGGCGGGGTCGAACGTCAGGGCGGCCTCGCCGTCGCCTTCCAGTCTGAGAGCCCCCGGGCCGCAGGCCGCCGCGCACCCACCGCAGAGCGTGCAGCCGGCACCTACCTGAACGAGGCCGAAGGGCGATGCCAGGTGGTCGATCGCGAGGGAGGGCGCGCCGAGGCGCTCACCCAGGGCTACCAGCACACGGGCGCGGGAACGGTGGGCGAACGGGTCCCCCGTGGCAGTGGCCGCCGGAGGCGCCTGAACGAGTGGGGGCACCTGGAGCACCTCTACCGCTGTGGTCCACAGGGCCCGCAACAGGGCGGACGGTTCCTCCGGGAGCAGGACGACCCTCTCCGGATGGCCCCCCGCATGCCTGAGCACATCCCTGCAGAAATCCACCCTTCCTTCGATCCGGGTCACGGAGGTGGCGCCACATCCCTGGGTGCAGGAGACTACCCCCACCCCCGCCGCGCCCAGGTGCAGGAAGGCCAGCAGCCAGGCGGGCGGCACCATCCCCAGCGAGGGAACCTCCATGGGAAGCCATTGCACCGGGTAGGACGCTCCGGTCCCGGCCAGCGCCTGCAGTGCGGCGGCCCCGTGCCGGCAGACGACCAGGACGGCTCGGGGAGCCAGCTCTGCGGGAGGAGCCCCCAGGAGCGCGCCGACGTACGCTTCCACCTGCGCGGCCGTCCAGCCGGGCAGATCGGTAGCCTCATGGGGGCAGGCGGTTACGCAACTCCCGCAGGAGGTGCAGCGCGACTTGTCCAGCCGGATCTCGCCGTCCTCGAGACTCAACGCCTGGTACGGACAGGCGCCCAGGCACTCCCGGCAACCGTCCTCGGCGTGGCAGCGCTCCACCGCGACAGCCGCAACCGCCTGGTACTCCAGGAGTGAGAGGCTGAGGAGGGCGCGGCGGCTCACTGCCTTCGGCAGCAGCGGTTTCAGGTTCTCGGGACGGGCCCCTGCAAAGGTCCGCGCCCGGGCCGCCGCAGCGGCCAGGAGGACCCGGGCCTTCCGCGTCGCCTCCTCGCGGGAGTGCACCCGGACGGCGTAGGCCCCCAGGTCGACCACCTCGACTCCCAGAGGATCGAGGCCGGCCTTCCGCAACTCGGCGTGGAGCTCCGCCGCCGCGTAGCCGCGCCGGCACAGCCCCAGGACCAGCCTGGCTGCTCCGCTGGCGCGGACGGCGGCGCCGACCCGATTCGGCTGACGGCAGGCATCGTCGAGAAGACGCACGTGCACGGAAGGGACGGCCGTCTCCAGCCCCTCCCGCACGGCGCGCAGGTCGAGGCCGCCGTTGGCATCGCCGAGGTGCGCGCACAGCAGGACCGCCACCGGCAGATGGCCATCGCACCGGGCCGTGTGCGGATTCACTCTCCCCCTCCCCCACCGCGGGCGGGATCCCTGGTCCAGGCCAGCAGGAGGTCGACCAGGTCCTGGTCGTGGTGGACGAAGGCTGCGGCCGCCCCGACCACCTCGCCGTACCACCCGCTGGGATCCGCCCGCTGCACCTCCCGGGCGAACCGCGGGACCCACCGCCCCAGGTGCTCCCGCAGGAACTGCCGCTGCCGCAGCAGGAGCCGCCTGCCCTCCGCTTCCCGCCGGTCCCTCCACGCCGCGCGCTCCCTGTCGCAGAGGAAGGCCACAAACTCCATCTCCACCGCGACGTGGTCCGGCAGCTCTCCGGCCGCAGGGTCGAGGGAGACCCCTTCACCGGCGTACTCCCGCTCCAGGGCCGCAGCCAGAGCCGCGGCCCCCGCAGGATCGAGGGCGAGCTGGTAGGACTCGTTTGGAGCGCAGCCGTCGCGGCCGGCGACGAACAACCGGCTGAAATCCGCCTGCAGCGTGCCAGCCTGTCCCGCCGCCAGTCGAACCGTGCGCAATAACAACCGCCACCGAGGGTAGATGGCCAGGCCGGCGAACTTTTCGCCGGCCCGCTCCTGGCGGAGGGCTGCGGTCGCCATCCTTTCCAGGCGCTGGGGCGTGGGGAAGAGAAGGGCCCGCCCCAGCAGCCGGTAGACCTGGCCGCGCCAGCGAGCCAGCGCGGCCAGGGGGATCGGAGGCCCTACGTGCTTCCTCCTGCCGTCAGCGCGGGCGAGGGCGGACCGGAGGCGAGGCGTTCCGGCCGCCGGGGACGAGTTCATACACCACCGCCGAGAGGAACATCAGCATGATCCCCAAGATGAAGAAGACCGGCAGGTAGGGAATCTCCCCTGGCAGCCCCGTGGGGGCGGCAGTGAGCTGGGGGACACCCGGGATGGGCAGCCTGAGTCCCAGCGTGAAACTGGTGGCCGCGAACACCAGCCCCGCGAGCACCATCAACCGTGTGAGGAACGCACGCATGGCTTACCCCTCCACTCCCTCCTCCGGGAGCTCGATGATCGGGAAGATCTTGGAAAACACCACGTACATCAAGGTTCCCAGGCCAAACAACCCAAGGATGATACCATATTCCACCCAGGTGGGGCTGTACGTCCCGGGCGGGTACGGCAGCAGGGCGCCGTGGGTCTGGGAGGGGACCACGATGAGCATCCGCTTGCCCACGGCGGCAACGTTGGCCAGCACGCCCGCCAGGACGATACGTGAGAGCTCGTAGCGCTGCCGCATGAACTGCCGGAACTGCAGGACGAAGGCAGCCACCAGGGCGGCCACCGAAGTCCAGTAGACGCCGGCATACCGGCCGAAGTAGATGGCCCGGGAGATGCGGGCCTCGTGGCTGGGTGCGGCGTAGGTGGCGGTCAGCCAGTCGACGACCATGAAGTAAAGGTATGCGGCGACCAGCACCATGAGCATGTTCCCCAGCCAGCGGAAGACCTCCGGGGTGAGACGATCATGCGCGCCCAGCACCCGCCGCACGATGGCGGCGATGACGATGAGCAGCCCCACCCCCGACACCCCTGCCAGGATGACGAAGGCCGGCGCCTGCAGGGCGCTGAACCACCCCGGTCTCCCCACCTGCAGCCCGAAGACAAACCCCAGAGTGGAGTGGGCGATCACCAGCACGGGGAGGATGGCCAGGGAGAGCCAGAAGCTGGCCCGGTCGTGTCGCTCCCGCTCCTCTGCTGTACCGCGGTACCCTGACGCCCAGAGGCGGTAGAACCACTGCAGCCGCCCCGCGCGCCGCGCGCACAGGGCGGCGTCCCGCCGCCCGTCCAGGAAGAAGTACACCAGGCTGGCAAAGAGGTAGCCGGCGATGACCATGGTGAAGGTGCCAAAGAAGGGCGACTGCGGACGGGCGTACTTGAACAGGTAGATAATGCCGCGCAGGGGCTGGCCGAGATCGGGCAGGACGCTGAAGGCAGCCAGGATAAGGGAGATGATGGTGAGCAGCTCCGCCATGCGGGAGACCGCCCGCAGGTGGTGCAGGTTGAGGATGCGCACCAGCGCGGCGGTGGTGATCCCGGCAAAGCTGACCCCGACGAAGTAGACGTCGAAGGCGATGTACAGCCCCCAGGCGGAGCCTCCCATGGTCCCGATGTCGCGCAGGCCGGTCACCACCAGCCCCTCGGTGAGCTGGGTGTAGAGGGCATAGACCCCACCGGCGATCACCGCCAGCAGAAGGAGAATCACCAGCACCAAAGCCGCCGAGAAGCGGCCCACCCCGTAGGGAATCGGCTGTACCTGCGTGACCATGGCTACACCCTCGCTCGCACGGCCTCGATCTGCCGGCTCTCCTCGCCCGGCGGTTTGCCACCCAGGTAGTATACCCGCGGCTGCGTCCCCGCCTCCTCCAGCAAGCGAAAGTGCGGCCGGCGGCGCAGCAACTGGGAGACCCTGCTGCCGGGATCGTCCAGGTCCCCGAAGTGCAGGGCGTACAGCGGGCAGTTGGCCACGCAGGCCGGCTGCTGGCCCCGCTCAACGCGGTGCACGCAGAAGGTGCACTTCTCGATGACGCCCTTCAGGTGCCCACCGCCCGCGATGCGCCGTCGCTCCGGTCCATAGGGCTTCTCCAGGTCGGGGTTCTTGTAAGGGGGGACCGCGCCGTTGGTCACCGGATCCAGGACCGCCCCGGCCTCCCGGTCCGTCCAGTCGATGTAGTGATTGCGTTCCGGCTTCTTCCAGTTGAAGTAGTTCACCCCGTAAGGACAGGCCACCTCGCAGTAGCGGCAGCCTATGCAGCGGTCGAAGTCGGTGGCCACCAGCCCATCGGGCCGCTTGTACCGCGCGCCCACGGGGCAGACCTTGACGCAGGGGGCATTGTCGCAGTGCATGCACGGACGGGGCATGAACCAGACCCGCGTGTTGGGGTACTCCCCCTCTTCAAAGCGGAAGACGTACATCCAGAAATGGGCCTGCGGGGTGTTGTTCTCCACCTTGCAGGCCTCCATGCAGGCGCGGCACCCGGTGCAGCGATCCAGGTCGATGACCATGGCGTAGCGCGCCACTACCGTTCCTCCCCCTTGTACACGCGGACCTTCACGTGGAACGACTGGTCCGCGGTGTTCGCCACGTACCCTTCGCCGGTGAAGTAGAGGGCGTTGGCCGTTGGGCCTTGCTCCCTGACCCCAGGATGGCTCCACAGGCCGTAGTGATGCGGCAGCCCCACTGTGTCCGGGCGGATGGCCTCGGTGTAGTGCACCGGCACCCTGACCCGTCGCGTCTCCCCTGTGAGGGCGTTGTGAGACTCCACCCACACCTCCTCGCCGTTGCGGATGCCCCGCTGCCGGGCCGCCTGCGGGTTGATGTCCAGACGTTGCTTCGGGGCCAGCTCCGCCAGCAGGGGGATGAAGCTGCTGCGTGACTGCTTGAACTCGATCATCTTGTAGCTGATCAGGTAGAGGTCGTAGCGGGCGGGGGATTCTTCCATTGTCGGGCGACGCCAGGTGGGAAGCGGTGTGTAGTCCTGCCAGTAGAGGGGGGCGGCGCCGCGCTGGCGCATCTCCTGGCGGTAGCGCAACAGGGCCTCCCCGTAGAGGCGGTGGCGCACCCCGCCGAAGGGCGGATGCGTCGCATACCCGTAGGCCTTCTCCGGAGGAATGGGACCCTTCACCTTCACTCCGTGTTTCTCGAAGTAGGCCACTCCCTCGCTGATCCCCTCCGAGCGAGCCCAGCGGTCGAAGATACTGCGCACGGTGGGCTTGCGGTCCAGCGGGAGGAGGTAGGGTGCCTTGAGCTTGAGGGCCTGGTTGAGGTGGTCCAGGTAACCCCCCTTGCCGTAGAGGATCCCTGCCTTCTCGCATAGGTCCAGGTAGATGTCGATGTCCCCCCTGGACTGGAAGAGCGGCTTCATGGCCGGCAGGCGGAGCGCTACCCCGTCCACGTACTGGTCACTGGCCTTGCTCGGTCCTTCGTACTTCTCGATGGTCGCCGCCGGCAGCACCACATCCGCGAAGTAGTCCGCCGTCTCCGAAAGCCATGGATCGATCACCGCCACGAACTTGAACTTCTTGTAGGACTCGATGAGGTCGGGCTGGGAGGCGAAGGCCACCAGGGGGTTGCTCATGTGCACGATGAGCACCTCCGGCCGGTCCTTCACCCCGTACTTGTCCGGGTTTAGCATCACCCTGGCTACCACCGCCGAGTTGTTGCTGTTAATGGGAAAGTACTTGCTGTCCTTCAGGTAGATGTTGTACGGAGGGTCCTTGATCTCGATCTGGTCCAGTTTCTCGAAGTTCTCGTGGACGCTCCACCCGCCCACATCGACCCGCTGCCCACCCACGGCGCCCACAGCGCCCAGCAGCATCATCACCATGAGCATGGCGCGCACGGCCTGGAAACCCAGCTCCTGCTGGGAGACGTGGTAGGCCATGATGGCCACCGGGCGGTAGGGGAGGGTGACGCCGTCGATGACAGTGCTGCTGCCGATGCGCGCCTCCTCCCCCAGCTCGCGGGCGACCCGACGGATGGCCTCGGCGGGAACCCCGCAGACCTCGGCTGCCCACTCCGGCGTGTACTGCGCCACGTGCTCCCGGAACACCTGGAAAGCCGTGCGCACGTTCCGACCCCCCACGGTGAACGCTCCCTCTAGAGCGGGGGTGACTCCCGGTGCGTCAACGGGGCGGGCGGTGCCCTGCGTCGCATCCCACACCTGCTCCTTGCCGTTGACCCGCAGGAAGAACCCGTCCTCCGCCACGAGGTAGGGCGCGTTGGTGTACCGGGCCAGGTAGTCGCGGTCGACGGTCCCCTGGCGGATCAGCTCGTGGCAGAGGGCCAGCGCCAGGGCCAGGTCCGTCCCCGGCCGGATCGGTAGCCACTCGTCGGCGAACGGTCCGGCGCCACGCAGCCGCGGGTCGATCACCACCACCTTCAGCCCTCGCTCCCGGGCGGCGACCAGTTGCTGGGGCCATGTGATCCAGCACAGCTGGTTCCCTCCGGCGTTGGTGGCGTTCCAACCCCAGGCCAGCAGGTAGCGGGTGTGGCGGAAGTCCGGGTGCAGCACGCCGGACATCCCCACGGTGTACTCACAGGCGCGATACCCGGCGTCGGAGCAGAAGGCGCCGTGGTGCAGCTTGGTGGCTCCCGAAGCCTTGACGAAGGCCTCATCGTAGAACGCCTTGCCCTTGCTCCGTCCCTTCTGCCAGACGAGGAGTTTGGGATCCTTGGCCCGTACCTCCCGAATGCGGCGTGCCACCAGGTCCAGGGCCTCGTCCCAGGTTGCCTGGCGCCAGCGCCCCGGGATCCCCTTCTCGTTGGTCCGGATGAGGGGGGCCTTCACCCGATGGGGGTCGTAGACAGCGATGATCTGGGCCACGCCCTTGGGGCAGAGAGTGCCGCGGTTGAGCGGATTCCCGGGGTGGCCCTCCAGCTTGACCACCCGCCCGTTGATGCGGCGGGCGAGCATCCCGCAGTCCTGCTTGCCGATCCAGCAGGTGGTGGGCACCCACTCCTCGGTGACCGCCGGCGCCGTGGTCCGCTGGGCGGCCACCAGCGTCTCGAGGCCGCGGGGGATGACGCGTCCGGCCACGGCCGCGCCCCCGGCCGCCGCCGCGCCCTTGACAAAGGTCCGTCGGGAGATCTTCATCCGCGCACTCCACCGCCTTTGCTTGTATCGCACCCCTGCCCCGCCCCGTAGCGTAGAGTCCAAAAGTGCCAGCTCATATCCGACAGCGAGCTGATTTCTATCGGGTCGGCAGCGTATTTTACAGCCGGTGATTTGCAGGATGGGCCAAGAACTTGAGCGCTTGCTCGGGCGGTGGCCGTCCGGTCGGCGTGTCCCCCGGGGAGCGCTCTACCGCGCCGGCGGCGCCTCCGGAGCGCTGACCCCGCCAGTCAGTGCAGCCATATCCTGAGCAGCGTGAACGCCGCTACGACGAGGCCGATGGTGAGACCCGCCCCGGTGATCAAAGACCTTTGGGCCGACCGCACGTCACCCATGGTCCCCACTTCCATGTCTCTGCAGGGGCTCGTCCCCGTCGCTTCCCTGACCGGGGCGGCCGGGGTTCGGTGACCACTCTGAGCCGCCGGCAGATCCGCGGAGGTCGCCTTGGCGGGCGAGGGCAGCACGGTGTCCTGGATCCACGGTTGAATCACCAGGATGTCGACCTCGGGCCCGGTATAGTCGGCTGTCGTGTGGCGCGCGGCGAAGAGCAGGGCGGTGCGGATCTCCCCGGCGCCCAGACGGCGGAGAGCCTCCACAGCCCACCGCAGCGCCGCATCGTCCGGCGCGCGCTCATCGACGAGGAGCACCCGCCGGCCCGCGATCAGCTCGCGGTCCGGTAGATAGGTAGGGAGGTTCAGCGGCAGCGAGCTCACAGGGACGCGCAGCGGGTGGAAATCCCGCCGCAAGAGAAGCGCAATCAGCGCCCCCGGCAGCGTCCCGGCGCGGGCGATGCCTACGACGAGATCAGGTTCGTAATCCGCCGCCACGCGCTCCGCCAGATCGCGGCACAGCGCGGCAAACCCTTCCCAGGAGAGCTTGAACACACATTCCCTCACGTTCACCGGCGGTCCTCCGCGTCGGACTCCGCGGCGGGCGGGCTGCCGCGAGGCGCAGCCCACCCGGCAGATCGCTGCTTTGGCAGCACGACTGGGTAGCCGGTCATCGTGGGCTGGTGGTTAACGAAAACGAGGGGAAAGATCCCGGCCCGGCTCGCGGTGAACGTCACCTTCGCCGGCTGCCCCCGCTTCACCGTGAACTTGTCCACGTACAGCGGGAGAGACGAAAAATGCTCGACCCACATCACCACCAGTCGGTTTGCCACCGCTTCTACCGTAGGGGGCGGAGGGGGCGCGGCGTAGAGGCGACCGGCCCGTCCGTCCGGGTCGAACGTCCCGGGACCGCCGTGGGCGAGGCAGCCGAGCCTCAGGCCTGGATCGGCTCCTCTGCTCTCCGGCGCAGGCTGCTCAGGGCAGCCCGTGCACTCCGCCAGAGAAACCGCGCCACGAAGCGGGGAGTGAGGGTGAGGAAGAAGACTTCACGATAGGGAGCGCTAACCGTGAACAGGTCCCACACACGATGCTCATGGGTCTGTCCCCGGCCGGCCCGGCCTGCTCCAGAGCCGCCATTCGCATCGCACCCTGACGCAGCGGCTCGACGGGTCACCCCGCAGTCCCCCACGAGGACCACCCGATCCGTGAAGGGGACCGTCGCCTCCCGCACGTTGATCTTCGGTGCGCAGTGGCAGATGCCTTGGACCTGACTCCAGGCGGCGGGAAAGCAGTTCTTGACCGCGGGCCTGTTGAAGAAGGCACTGATCAACTCCCGGTCGATGTCCCATGAGCAGCTCTGTGATGTATGCCCTGGTCGTGTCCGGCTGACGGGACCGCAGCCCCAGCTTCTCATAGAACTGCCAGCCGGCCGAGTTGACGCCGGTCGCCCCGACCAGGAGGTCATACGTGCAGGACGTGTTCTGCAGACGCACCTGGGGCCGGCCGTTGTCCCAACCGACGTCGCTGACCCGGGCGGGCAGGACGACCGCGCCGAGTTCCCGAGCACGGGTCAGCAGGTAGCCATCCAGGCCGCCCCACTTCACCCCCTGGAGATCCCTGGGCCCGCCGCCCCGGTGCACCGCCGCAATCCTCTTTCCCCTTGATGGCGTATCGATTCTGACCCGGTTCCCTGCGGTACAGAGCACATAGGCGTCGATGCCCCTACTTCACGATGATCTTCCCCGCCATACCGGCTTCCTTGTGGCCCTCGATTTCGCAGGCCATCTCATACTCGCCGGTGCGGATAGGGATGAAGTACCAGTCTGCCTTCGCACCTGGCTGCAGCTCGATCTCGTTGATCACTCCCTTGACCTCCACGCCGCCCACCTCGACCTTCCGGGTCCAGATCGTCAGCGTGAACTCGGAGGCCACCCACTCGTGTTTGACCTTTCCTTCATTGATCAGCGTGAGCTTGTACAGCTTGCCGGTCTCCAGGTTCCAGGTCTTGGGGCTGATGGTGAACTCGTTGTTCTTCGCGCCCAGCAACACCTTGAGCGCCACGGGCGTCTGCCGACTCAAGTCCCCGCCAGCCCAGACGAGGCTGGTACTCACCAGGAGCACGGCGAGCATCACTATGACGTTCCTCATTCAGGCACCTCCTCGTGAGCGCACTTATGTCATCACTGACACCCCGAGAGTAGATGCACGGGGCCACAGGTCCAGAGGCTTTGGACCCCCTTGTGAAGGGCAAATGGCCCGGGACCCGGCGCGGGCAGGCCCCGCCCGGGCGCTAGAAGGCGATTCCGATATGGAAGGACCGGTCAAGTAGGCCGGGTGCGGCGCTGTGCGGCGTAGACGGCGGCCTCGGTCCGCCGGCGCAGTTGCAGCTTGGAGAGGATACTGGAGACGTAGTTCTTGACGGTCTTCTCGGCCAGGTTCAGCGCCTCGCCGATCTCACGGTTGGTCTTCCCCTCGGCCACGAGCTCCAGCACGCGGCGCTCCTGGCCGGTGAGCTGCGACAGCTCGTCCCGACCCCGCGCCAGGTCGCGGAAATGCTGCAGCAGCCGTGCGGCGGCGGCGGGGTCGAGTAGCGACCGGCCGGCGGCCGCCTCCTCGATGGCGCGCACGACCTCCTGGCCGCGGGTCTGCTTCAGCAGGTACCCGGAGGCACCCGCCAGCACCGAACTGATCAGGGCCTCGTCGTCGGCGTAGGATGTGAGCATGACCACGCGGCACTGCGGATGGGCGGCGCGGATGACCCGGCACGCCTCGACGCCGTCGCCGTCGGGCAGGCGGATGTCCATCAGGATCACGTCGGGCGACAGGCGGTCAGCCTCGGCGACGGCCTCCCGGACGGTCCCCACCTCGCCCACCACGATGATCCCCCGATACCCACTCAGGATGGTGCGCAGCCCGACCCGCACCATCTCGTGGTCGTCCACCAGCAGCACCCTGATCGCCCCGCTCATCCCACCATCTCCCGGTCCGCAGGCACAGGCACATGGACCTCGACCCTCGTCCCCCTACCCGGCCGGGTGTCGATGCGCAGATGACCGCCCAGCCGGCGGGCTCGCTCTTCCATCGTCCGAAGCCCCAGGCCGGCACCGCGCGCGGCGGAATTGAGGTCGAACCCCCGCCCGTCGTCGCTGACCGCGATCGACAGCTCACCATCGCGCATGCCCGCTTCAACGACGACGCGGGTCGCGCCGGCGTGCCGCGCCACGTTGGCCAGCGCCTCCCTCAGAAGCAGCTGCAGGTGCAGCCGCTGCTCCCCGCCGAGGTACGGCTCCTCATCGCTGCGCCGGAACTCCACGGGCAGCAGCGTGTTCACCCGGAACTCCTGGATAACGCGCTCGAGGGTTGCCGCCAGCGTCTCCGCCTCCGCCGCGGGCTGCAGCCCCATGACGTAGGTGCGGATTTCCTGGATCACTCGCGTCAGGGCCGCGATGACGTCGTCCAGCCGCGCGGCGACCTGCGGGGCGGCGGCCCGCACCCGCTGCTGGCAGTGCTCCAGCGCCAGGCTGATCCCGTAGAGCGACTGGATGACGCTGTCGTGCAGGTCGCGGCCGATCCGTTCGCGTTCCTGCAGCACCAGCAGGTGCTGCACCTGCTCCCGAAGTTGAGCGCTCTGGATGGCGATGGCGGCCAGGCTGGCCAGTGCCGTGAGGAGCCCCGCGTCTTCCTCCCGGAAGGCGCGGGGCTGACGGCAGCCCACGCACATGTAGCCGACCGGCCGGTCGCCGGCCCGGAGGCTGGCGGTGACGTGCACCTGGCGAAACGCCGGCACGACGAAAGGGCAGTCTCGTCCCGGCTGCCAGTCGCCCTCTGGGGCGAAGTCCTTGCACCCCGGCGTGCCCTCGCCGGCCGCAAACGCCTCCCGCGGCCCATCCAGCGCGCCGGGGATCAACCGGGCCGTGCTATCCCACAGGCACACCGCGGAGATATCGGCCCCCAGCAGCGACCGGGCCGAGGAGGCGACGGTGGAAAGGATGGCCGAGAGATCCGCCTCGCTGATGATGGCCCGGCTGACCTCGTAGAGCGCTCGCGCCTCACGCTCTTTCCGCGCGATGGACATCGGCGCCGCGCTGCAGTTCGGCACGGGTCCGCTGCAGGCTGTCACGCATGGTCTCCAGGGCGGCGGCCAGCAGGCTCACCTCGTATCCCGCTTCGGCAAGCACAGGGCTCTCCAGGTCGCCGCGCGCAATCCGCTGCGCTACACCGGTCAATCGGCGCAGCGGCGCGGTGATCACGCCGGCATCCCGCCAGGCGAACCCCACGCCCAGCGCCAGCAAGGCTACCCCGAGCAGGAGGATCTGGCGCTGCAGGCGACGTTCGTGCTGGAAGACCTCCCATTCGGACTGGCCAAACCCCAGCCCCCAGTTTCCGAAGGCGAGCGGGGCGAAGGCCATCACGTGCATCTCCTTTGGCTCGCCGTTCTCGATCTCGGGAGTCCGACCGATGTGCGCCCGGCGCGTACCGATCAACGCGCCGAAGAAATCGGGATGCTCGCCGCCGGTGAAGCGCTCGTGGACCTCCGTGCCGGCGAGAACGATGCCGTTCCGGTCGACGATGACCGCGTGCCCCGTCCGCCCGAACGCCAGCGGCGCGATGAGCTGCGTCAGCGTCTCCTGCCGGAGGTCGATGATCCCTCCCAGCGCACCGGCGATCGCGCCGGCTGCATTTTGCAGGGGGACCAGCATGATGACCGCCGGAGAATTCTCCGGGGGAAGCCGCACCAGACCGGTGACCGCGGGACGGCCGCTTAGCGCCTGTCGCACGACGGGGTCCATGAAGACGACCCCCCGGTAGCGGTCGGGCCAGATGCCCCGGCCTGCGGCGTCCACCACGATGAGCCCGCCCGAGAATAAGTCGGGAGTAGTGGTCGATGCTTCCAGCAAGTCCGTGGCCTGCCCGCTGAGGCCAGGCGCGAAATCCCAGCGCGCCGCCAAAGCGAGACCTTCCAGCCGGGTCAGGGCCATGCTCAGGCGCTCATCGAGGTGGGCCGCCTGCATCCGGGCCAGCAGGAGCCGCTCCTGAAGGATCCTGTCGGTGCTCTGGGCGATGACCGGGAGACCGACCAGAGCCGCCGCAAGCAGCGTGAGACCGAGCCCGCCGGCCACCAGGAGCATGATCCGGCGCTGCAGCGGCAGCCGCGTGAGGATAGCCATAATGGCCCGCTCGCCCTCCGGGGCTGTGGCCGAAAACCCTCTCCCAGGAGGGGGGCGTCTAGACTCTATCCTCCCAAGGGGCTACGTGTCATCGGGTGAAGACCCGATACCCCTGCTCGGCTTCATCCGGCCCGGGGGAGGGCGACGAGGAAGCGCGCGCCGCGTCCCTCCAGGTTCTCAGCCATAATGATCCCCCCCTGGGCCTCTACCAGGCGCTTGGCGATGGCCAGGCCGAGGCCGGCTCCGCCGCGGGCGCCGCTGCGCGACTTATCCACCTTGTAGAAGCGGTCGAAGATGTGCGGCAGATCGGCCTCGGGGATTCCGGGCCCGGTATCGGCCACGCCGAGCAGGACGTGGCCCCGGCGCTCGATGGCGCTGACGGTCACCTTCCCGCCGGGTGGTGTGTACTTCAGGGCGTTGTCCAGCAGGTTGGTCAGTACCTGCACCGTCCGCTCCGCGTCGGCCCTCACCGGTGGGAGCCGTGCGGGGAGCTCGACCCGCAATGTGATTCCTCCCGCCTCCGCCCGGGGATAGAAGGGCTGCACCGCGCGGTGCACGATCTCGGCAGGAGGCAGGGTGGCCAGATTCAGGCGCACCTCGCCGGATTCGACGAGGGAAAGGTCGAGCAGATCTTCGACAAGCCGACGCAGCCGGCTCACCTCGTGATCCACCGCCCCCACGAGTGCCGCCGCATCGCCGTCGCCAGGGGATACCACGCCCTTGAGGGCCTCCACGGCAACGGCCAGGTTGGCAACGGGCGTACGCAATTCGTGGGAGGCGTCCGCCACGAACTGCCGGCGCAGGGAATCGATGCGCTCCAGCTCGCTGGCCATGTAGTTCAGCGACCGGGCCAAGTCACCCAGCTCGTCGCGCGTGCGCACGGGGATGCGCTGGTCGAGACGGCCGGCGGCCAGGCGGCTGGCCGCAACCTGCATCTCCTGGACCGGGCCGGCGATGTTGCGCGCCAGGAGCAGGGCCAGCCCCCCGGCCATCGCCAGCGCCGCGACCGTGGCCCAGGCCACCACCCAGCGAACGTGCCGAATCTGCCCGTGCAGCGAGGTCAGCGGGCGCAGCACGTGCACCGCTCCCAGGATGCGGTCTCCCGCCCGCACCGGCACGGCGGCGTAGACCGCCTCACCTACACCGGGGACCGCGCCCGCGCCGCTGACCTCCTCCCCCTGCAGGGCCGCCGCCACGCCGGGGCCCTCAGCAATAATGCCGGGGAGCGGAGCCGCTGGCCCCCGCGCGGCCACCACGACGCCCGCCGCATCGGTGACGAAGACCACGGGGCCACTCGTCCCTACGGGGGCGGCCTGAAGCTGCCGCTGGGCGGCCTCCGGGTGGCCGCTGCCAAGCCCGGCCAGCGCCATCACGCTCAGCAGACGGGCCAGGTCCCGCAGGTCCGCCTGGAGCTGGCGCATGTAGCCAGCCTCGAACTGCCGGGTCAGGTGCACACCGAGGAAGACGATGGTCGGGGAGACCACGATGAGATAGGTGGCCAGCAGCTTCCAGCGGATGCGCCGGAACATTGCGTCTCCTATCCCTGAAACCGGTAGCCTACGCCGTGGACGGTCTGGATGTAGGTGGGGTTGCTGGGATCGGACTCGATCTTCTCGCGCAGCCACCGGATGTGGACGTCCAGCGTACGCGTGTCGCCAAAGAAGTCCTCACCCCACACCTGGTTCAGGAGGTAATCACGCCCCAGGACGCGGCCGGGATGGCTCATCAGCACCCGCAGCAGATCAAACTCCTTGGGAGAGAGGGCAACCTCCTTGCCGCGCACGGTCACCCGGTGCCGGCCAATGTCCAGCACGACTTCGCCGGAGTGCAGCAGGTCCAAAGCGGCCTCCTGCGCCTGCATCTGCGCACGGCGGAGGTTGGCCTTGACTCGTGCCACCAGCTCCCGTGGGCTGAAGGGTTTGGTGACGTAGTCGTCAGCGCCGACCTCCAGACCGACGACCTTGTCCACCTCTGCTGTCTTCGCTGTGAGCATGATAATGGGCACCGCCGACCAGGTGCGGATTTGCCGGCAGACCTCGATCCCGTCCGCCCCCGGGAGCATCACGTCCAGAAGAATCAGGTCGGGTCGCTCGGTCCGGGCTGCTTCCAGCGCCTGCCGGCCGTCGGTTGCCACAGCGACGGCGTAGCCCTCACGGGTGAGCAGGGCCGACAGTGACCGCACCATGGTCTCCTCGTCATCGACCACCAGGATCTTCATCGGCCGCCCCCGAAGACGCGTCAGTCGCACCACACATGCAAAAGACCTCTTGATTTCAACTATACGGCAACCGCGACTCGAGCTTAAGGCGACAGCCGGGGGTCCATCAGCGACCGACGAGCCAAACCAGCATGAGCGCCATCGCCCCCGCGGCCAGGATCAGGAGCAGGGCCAGCATGCGGTCGCCCGCCGGCTCGTCGGGCAGGTGGTCGTCTGGCGGTCTCACGGCATCGTCTCCTTGCGACGCGGCCGCACGTCTAGCCTCCCACGTGCACCGCCCCGGGCGTGAGCCAGGCCAGCAGCGCCAGCACGACCAGGCCCAGCAGCGCGGCGAGCCCGACCACAAGGCGGACGGGCCGGCGGCCCGCAGGCGCCTCCGGGCTACGGTCGACGAACGGAACCAGCAGCAGGAAGATGAAGATGAGGAAGTTGGCCCAGAACGACTGGGTAAACCAGTGCCCCAGGCCGCCCAGCAGGTGGCCGATGGCGACGTTGTGCTCCAGGGCCTCGAAGCCCTCCTGGTCCCACTTCAGGACCGTCCCAGTGAAGAACAGGCCGACGGTAGTGGCCAGCAGCCCGGGCACGCTGCGCAGGAAGCGGGCGAGACCGGTGCTCTGCATCATGGCCCGGACGCTGTCGTTGGCGGACTGCGGGAACGGCACATAGTACTGGGCGAGCAGGACGCCGGAGATAAACAGCAGTAGGAAGCCGATCAGGGAGACGCCCCCCAGGGAGTAGGCCAGCGTGTTGGCGTGGCGCGGGACGGGATAGGTCAGCTCCGACAGTCCCAGGCGCTCGTCCAGGGGCCGCCACAGGCCGGTCACCCCGGTCACCGCCCTGCCTCCTCCCGTCCCGGCCGCAGCAAGAACAGCCCCAGCCCGGCGAGCCCGATGCCGGCCGCCAGGAGGAGGATCTCGACTGTCGAGCCGCCGAAGCGGGCGCGCAGGGGCTCGCTCATCTGCATCGCTGCCTCCACGGACGGCGGGGCCTGCTGTTCGCCCGCCGGCGCGCTCCCAACGGGTCCCGGTGGAGGCATCGGCATACCGGCCGGCATGGTCGCGGCCGCAAGAAGGCGACGCGCGGCAGCCATATCTCGTCGGTCCAGGGCGCGCAGCGCCTCAGCCACCTGCTCCAGGCGGACGCCTTCCGGCTTCCTGGATTTCAGCGCGGCCTGCAGGCGCTCCCGCACCTCGCCGGTCATACCAGGGTTCTGCGCCAGCAGGGCGGCGGCCTGGCGCACCAGCGTGAGGGCGTCCTCGGGCAGCTTCCTCTTGTGCGCCAGCGCCTCGCCCGCAGGGATGAGGGCGAGTGCCGCGGCGAGCAGGGCCAGGGCCGCCAGCCGTCGCCTCAGCCGCATGCCAGCCCTCCTTGGCTCAATGGCAGCAGCCCCCGGAATGCCGCCGGCTACGGCGCGGTGTGGCGGCGCTCCCCCCGGTGCCGCGGGCGTGCCCTTCTTCGTGCCCGTCCAGGTTCGCCTCTCCATGCACCTCCCTGTGCGCCTCTCCGTGCCCATCTCTTTGCTCCTCTCCGTGTGCCATCCCGCCCGCCGCCGTGCCCCGCGCGCCATGGCCGCCGTGCCCTATGAACAGGTGGTGCCCGATCATGAGGATGAAGAACAGCGCGAAGAGAATCCAGTTCCCGTACGCCTGCCAGAGTTCTGCCATCGCTTTCTCCTCCCGAAAGCGGTTCTCCGCCTACGTGCCACGCCGGATCCGGGGCGCCAGCACGGGCATGGTGATGATCCAGGCCAGCAGGCCCACCCACAGGGCCCCACCGTAGCGGGCAACAGGGGCGTAGCCGGCGACGGTGGCCGCGCCGTAGAAGGCCGCCGCCGCCGCCAGCGCGATGCCCAGGCCCAGAAGACCTGCCAGGCGCACGGTGCTGCTCTGCCGCATGGCCCTTCCTCCTCAATGCTGGACGCCCGCCGCGGGCGCCAGCTCCCGCTGGATGCCAGCCAGAGTCCCACCGCCCCTCAGGCTGGGGACAAGCCGCTTCAGCAGCGTCGTGTTCAGCGTCACCGTCAGCGAGCTGATGGCCATGAGGAAGGCCGCGATCTCAGGGCTGACCACCTGCCGCGACCAGGGGTAGAGGAGACCGGCAGCGACGGGAATCATCACCGTGTTGTAGATGAACGCCCAGAAGAGGTTCTGCTTGACCTTGCGCATCGTCGCCTTGGCCACCTCGATGGCCGCGACGACGTCCCGCAGGTCGTCCTTGATCAGGACGACGTGCCCCGTCTCCTTGGCCACGTCGGTCCCCGAGCCGATCGCCATGCCCACGTCAGCCTGGGCCAGGGCGGGGGCGTCGTTGATGCCATCTCCGACCATGGCCACGCGCATCCCGCGCATCTGCATGCCCTTGACCTCCAGGGCCTTATCCTGCGGCAGGACCTCGGC
>ENA-ORXB01001170-ORXB01001170.1-sediment-metagenome-genome-assembly--contig:-NODE-1170-length-34899-cov-4.378496_pt1 | contig 34899 bp, 28 predicted proteins | sample MGYA00237863_ERZ511475 | MGnify/ENA primary metagenome ERZ511475 (study PRJEB26305, sample SAMN06343858) | sediment metagenome | isolation source: hot spring sediment | place: Canada: British Columbia... | reverse complement strand
GCGCTGAACAGGTAGCGCTCGCTGATCGGGCGCAGCGCCGTGCCGTCAGCCCCCTCGCGGCCGGTCTTCCAGACCTATCTGCCGATCACGCTGCGCAACTATGGGAGGCGGCTGCAAGCCCACCTGTATCTGCCGCTGGCAGCGCGATAGACGGCCCGCCAGAGCCGGGCAGCCCATCGGCGCTCCGTTCATCGCCGCTCAGGAGCCTGGCGACGAACGGAGCGCCCCGTGATTGTGGCCAGGCTCTCGAGATCAGCAGAAATGATGCCGACGTCTGGAGCACGCCGTTATCCAGCAGCTCGCTGTCAGTCGCCCGCTGGGGACGCTCGAAACTCAGGTACAGAACGTAGCTTCCGGGTCATAATCCACCCAGAGCCGCTTGACCGGTAAGCGCGTGAGCGGAGAAACAGCCCGGAAAAGCTGTTCAAAGACAGGAGGTGCCAGGAGCTCTTTTTCCATATCGCCTTTCTGCGAGCGATCTTCCTGGTCAAGTACGCGGGGAGGACGAAGCCGTCGTTCGGGCTTAATTCTTTGTAAACCACGGCCAGGTACTGTCGACGGCCCATCCCTCGAACAGCACTCCTGATCAGCGCTTGACAAGCTGATGATCTTGGGTAGAATGTTTCCTGCACGGCGACGTAGCCAAGTGGTTAAGGCAGGGGTCTGCAAAACCCCGATCGTCGGTTCAAGTCCGACCGTCGCCTCCAGAGTGCAATACCGGCATAATGAGCCATCCCCCGCTACCCAAGCGGGGGATGCGCGTTTCCGGGGCCGGTCCCAAGCCTCTGGCCAGCCCGTCACCCCCCAAGGCCCGGTCAGCGCGTACTGCCTGCGCCTCCATGCGCCTGTCGGCAGTGCTGCGGGCCGATCGCCGTCCAACGCAGAGCTCCTGGCCTGCGGCTGCGGAACGCATGCAGAGGGCGGACTACCGAATCTCAAGCAATCGGGTGGCCGGGGCCACCAGCATCGCCAGCACAAAGATCACAATCCCGATCCAAAGGAGGACCGGCGGCCCCACCGTGCCCGCCCAGATCAGAAGGAAACCCAGACTCGCCAGGGCCAGGGACCACCACAGCAGTGTCATGCTCGACATTGTGCTACCCCCGGACGGAGGATCAGACGAACAGGTAAATGCCGATCGTCACCAGCGCGCCCAAGAGCGACACGACAAGGGTCCAGGGCAGCGTCTGGCGCAGCACAGCGCCCTCCTGGCCGGTGATCTGGGCCGTGCCGGTGCCCAGCACCATGTTTGCCGGGGCAATGGCGTTTCCGTAGGCACCGCCGGCCATCTGGCCGCCCAGCACGATCCCCTCGTTGATGCCGAGGCTCTGCGCCGCCTGGACGTGCAGAGGCGAGAACAGGACGTTTGAGGCTGTGTTCGAGGAGGTCACGAATGCCCCGAGGGCGCCGATGAAGACAGAAGCGCCGCTATACAGCGCGGGCCCCAGCACCTCGGCAATCCCCCGGGCGAGCACAAAGATCTGCCCGCTATGGTCCATTGTCTGCGACATGGCCAGAAACCCGATCACCGCCACGCTGGCGGGCAGGGCGTTTCCGGCTGTTTGCCTGAGAATCTCAGGCACCTGCTCACGCCGTATATATCCCCCGGCATGCAACGCGGCGTACCCGAGTAGAACGGCGAGTAGGACCGAAGTCCCCGGATGGCTGATTGGGTTCAAGCCGGAGTACACCTCCTCTGCCTCTCGCGTCACCCCGTAGCCGGTCGTGGTTTCGGGGAATCCAAAGCCCAACTCCAGCGACTCGAGCGCGGGGTACGCCCTGGTGAGGGCCAGGGCCATGAGGAGGAAGCCTACCAGCGCGATGTAGGGCACAAAGCCTAACAAGAGTGGCGGCCTTGCAAGCCTCTCCGCTTGGGCCTCCCTCCGGCGCTCTGCCTCCTCTGTGGACACTTCCGGGCCAGCGCTTCTTTCGATGAGGATCTCCTGGCGGACGTCCCCCGCCATCTGGGTCTGATAGCGCGGGCGGCGGCCCAGCCAGTAGATGGCGCCCAGTGCCAGCGCTGCCGGGACGAGGGCGGCCAGCTCCGGCACGAAGGGGGCGATGGCGAGCTGCCCCAGACCGTAGATGATCACCAGCGCCAGGATGAGTGGCCAGCCATCGCGCAGGGCGCTCCGGCCCCCGAAGGCTAACGTCAGGGTGAGGGCGCTGCCCAGGACGCCAAGGGCGAGCAGCACGCCGGCGACCACGAGCGTCATCGTTGGCTCGGTCACCGGCACGACCAGGTTCATCGCCAGCCAGGAGATGGCCAGGCTTCCGAACGAGTTGCCCCAGACGTGCCCGATGAGGGCCAGCGAAACGGCGTACAGCGGCCGTATGCCCAGCCCGATCAGCAGAGGAGCCACTACCGCGATCGGGGTCCCAAAACCGGCCGCGGCCTGGAGGAACAGCACAAAGACCAGCCCGAAGGCCAGAAACTGCACCAGCCGGTTGGGGGTGAACTCGCGCACACCGACGCGGAAGGCTTCGAACACGTTCCCGCCTTTGGCGACCTCGTACAGTGCCAGGGCCGTCCACACGATGTAGAGGATGAATACCGCGTCCCAGAAGCCCTTCGCTGTGCCGATGGCCAGGGTCTGTATGGGCGTGCGGAAGAAGAGCACGGCAATTGCTGCCGCCACAAGGTACCCTGCCGGACCCGCCTGGGCCGCCTTCCAGCGCAGGACGACCAGGAGGATCAGCAGAACAGCGAGCGGAGTCAGGGCGAGCAACCAGTTGAGCAGGTTGATCGGAATGGCGGGCTCCTCGGGCATGGTGTGCCTCCCTGGCAGGCATCTCGGTGTGGGGGCGAGTCCTACCTGCAGCAACAGGCATGCCTATGCGGATGCACGAGCCTCCCTCTCAGCCCTGTGGGTGCGCTCCGCGAGCGCGCCGTCCTCGGACCGCCTTCTCGACCTCCACAGCAACAAGGACCGAGGCCGCGACCGGTATGACCGTCAGCCAGTCCTGTAGCGTCAGGGGTTCCGTTCGCAGGAGGAACTGCAGCGGCCCCCAGTAGATGGCGAGCACTTGCAGGCTCAGCGCAGCGACAATTGCGGCAAAGAGAACACGGTTGCTCAGCGGGTCCATGCGGAACACGGACTGCGTGAAGGAGCGGCTGTTGAGCACGTGAAAGTTCTGGAAGAGCACCATTGTTGTCAGCGCCAGCGTGCGGGCGTAGGCCAGGTCTGGGTTGCCGCGCAGCTGCCAGGTGAATACACCCAGCGTGCCCACAAGCAGGATCAGGCCCACGAGGACAGTTCGCCCGATCATCAGCGGGGTCAGCACGCCCTCTTTGGGGTCCCGTGGCCGCCGGCGGCCGACGTCCTCTTCAGGCGGCTCGAAGGCCATGGCCACATCCTGTAGCCCGTTGGTGACCAGGTTGATCCAGATGACCTGCGCGGGCAGGAAGGGCAGAGGCAGCCGGAGCACGATGCTGACCAGAATGGTGAGCACGAGCCCGACGCCGGTGGGGATAAGAAAGATGATCACCTTGCGGATGTTGTCAAAGACGACCCGCCCCTCCTCAACAGCCGCATAGATGGTGGCAAAGTTGTCGTCGGCAAGGACCATGTCGGCGGCTTCTTTGGCTACGTCGGTCCCTGTGATCCCCATGGCAACGCCGATGTCGGCCTGCTTCAGGGCGGAGCATCGTTCACGCCGTCACCGGTGACGGCGACCACCTCTTCGTGGGCGCGGAGCTGCCGCACGACGCGGAGCTTGTGCTCGGGCGCTGCCCGGGCAAAGGCCGCGATGCGACGGACCCGGGCAAAGAGCGTGGCATCATCCATCACCTCCAGCTGCGAGCCGTCGACGACCTCGTCGTCGGCAGCCCGGATGATGCCCATCTGCCGGGCGATGGCCTCGGCCGTCACCCTGTGGTCACCGGTGATCATCACCACACGGATCCCGGCCCTCTGGGCGCTTGCTACCGCCTCGATGGCCTCCGGGCGTGGTGGGTCGATCATCGCCTGAAGGCCGGCGAAGGTGAGCCCGCTTTCCACCATCTGGTGCTCGAGCTCGCCGGTGTCCGGCGGCACCTCTTTGTACGCCATGGCGAGGACGCGCAGCCCCTCCGCGGCCAGGGCGTTGCTGCGGGCTACAATCTCCTCCGGGTCGAGCTCGACCGGAGGGGCGAGCGGCACGGGAGGGACGGGGCCCATCCGCTCAGGCTGTGGCGCCGGCGCGGCGACTGCAGCCCGGGACATGGCCGCCACCCGCTCGGGCGCGCCCTTCACAAAGATGAGCCTGCGGCCCTCGTGAGCATGCAGAGTCGCCATGTAGCGAAGGTCGGACTCGAAGGGTATCTCGTCGAGCAGGGGGTAGGCCTCGCGCTCATGCTCTGGATGCAGCCCCGCCTTGCGCGCCGCGACGATGAGCGCGACCTCGGTGGGGTCGCCGCGGACGCGATATGTGCCATCCTCCTCAATCAACGATGACTCGTTGGTGAGGAGGCCAATGCGCAGGGTCAGCTCCAGTGCGGGCGCTTCCTGCACGTTCACCGGCCGCCCGCCGACGGTGATCTCGCCCTCGGGCGCGTAGCCGGCACCGGTCACCTCATACTCCTGCCCGCCCGCGTGAATGCGTGTTACGGTCATCTCGTTGCGCGTGAGTGTGCCTGTCTTGTCGGAGCAGATGAAGGTGCAGCTGCCGAGGGTCTCAACCGCGGCCAGCTTGCGGATGATGGCCATGCGCCGGGCCATGCGCGACACGCCCACGGCCAGGGCCACCGTGATGGTGACGGGCAGGCCTTCCGGCACAGTGGCCACAGCCGTGGCCACCGCGGTGAGGAGGATGTCGACCAGCGGCTCGTCGGTGGTGAGGCCCAACACGAACACCAGGGCGGTGACGCCCAGCACACCTGCCGCTACAATCCGCGCAAACTGGTCCAGCCGCATCTGAAGCGGCGTGCGGACCCGCCCGACCTCGCGCACCTGCTGCGAGATGTGCCCAAAGGCGGTCTGCATCCCCGTGGCTACGACCAGCCCGGCTCCACGCCCTCGCACCACCACGGTCCCAAGGTAGGCCATGCTGAGCCGGTCGCCGAGGGGCGCGTTGGGGTCGGGGACAGGCTGTTCCGTCTTGGGCACGGGCACGGACTCGCCCGTGAGCGCCGACTCGTCGACCTGCAACTCGAAGGTCCGGACGAGGCGGAGATCCGCCGGGACGCGGGCTCCTGCCTCCAGCAGGACCAGGTCGCCGGGCACCAGCTCTGAGGCATCGACCTGCAGCTCCCGCCCCTCGCGTACGACCTGTGCCCGGGGCGCTGCCAGGCGGGTCAGAGCCTGTAGCGCCTGCTCCGCCTTGTACTCCTGGACGAACCCCAGAGCCGTGTTGAGCACCACCACTGCGAGGATGACGGCCGTGTCTACCAGGTCACCGAGGAGCACCGTGACCCCGGCAGCAGCGATGAGGATGTAGATGAGGGGGCTCTGCAGCTGCTGCAGGAGAATCTGAAGAGGGCTGACACCCCCCTCAGTGACGAATCGGTTAGGTCCGAAGGCCCGCAGCCGGCGCTCGGCCTCTGTGGCCGAGAGCCCCTCATCCCCCGTCTGGAGGCGGGAGCGGACCTCCTCGATGGTGAGATGATGCCAGGGCACCGATTGATCGAACTCCATGCCGGCTGTCGCCCCTCCGTGTGCTGGCCGCCTGCGGCAATACCTGTGCCACCTCCCGGCGGGCCCTCCTCGAACCGAGGAGAGTCGACGGTTGTGCGAAGCAGGGGGAGAATGCCCATGGTCACGCAGGAGGCAGCAACAGCGACGGGCGCGCTCAGGGCGTGACGATGCCCAGAGGCCCTCTCGGAGTCTGCTTGGCCGCCGCTTCTCATCTTCGCTGTCAGCGCACGGGCTGCCCGGCACTAGGAGCGCGGCCCGGTCGCCCGGATCAGCACTAGGACCAACACCAGGATGAACGCGATAACGCCGAGGCCGCCGAGGACCATGGCCGTGATCATCAACGCCCAGGCCAGCGGTGAGAACCGGAAGGGAAACCCAAAGAACGGTCCATGAACGAATGGACCAAAGGCTCCGGCCATGACCGCCGCCATCAGGACCAGGGAGACGAAAACAAGCCCCGCCGCGACAATCGCCAGAACCGTCAGAGACCGACGCGACATGATCACCCCTTTGCACAGTTCTCCCGAGTTGCCCGCAAGTGCCGTGCCACCGCTGAAACCTCCACTACCCCGCACTGGCTCGCGGCCGCGGCGCGCTCCACGTGTATCTGGTGAGGCCCGCCCCACGACAGTGCTCTGCCATCCCCTCTCTGCGAGCGCTGTCGCGGGAACCCGAGAGCGCTTGAGGGCGTCTTTTCAATGAGGCAGGCCCGAACGCGTCGGCCTGTACGTGGCGCCGTACGCGTTCCGCCGGTCCGTGGCGGTACACCGGGCCGAGGCCTGTCCCAATTCTCTCCTCTCGGTTGTCATACCGTATAGAGCGCCGATTCATAGCACCGGCACCTGGTGCCACCGTCGCTACGTTGTGGAAGGAGCGCCTCTATGTCGGCATCGAGCGCAGAACGCGGCCCGACCCGCTCCGCCATATCCGACGCCGCCATCGCCGCCGAGGCGGGGACGGAGCTGGCCGTCGAGCTGTTCGAGCGCTTCCACCGCGATATCCTCGCCTACCTCTACGGGTTGGTCCACGAGGCGCAATGGGCGCAGGACCTGACGCAGGAGACCTTTCTCAGGGTCCTGCGTGCCCGCTCCAGCCTGGCGGAGGTGACCAATCCCCGGGCCTGGCTGTACCGTGTGGCCACGAACGTGGCCCTGAACGCCCTGAAGCGGCGACGGCGCTTCGTCTGGCTGCCCTGGCGGGCGAGTGACCGGGAGCCGGGGCCTGTGCCGGACGTCGCCGAGCGCGTCGGCGAGCGCAGCGCCCTCGAGGATGCCCTCGCCTCGCTGCCGCCCGGGTACCGGGCCGCGCTCCTCCTCCACAAGCGTGATGGGCTCTCCACCGCCGAAGTTGCGGGGGTGCTGGGGCTGAGCGAGGCCGCGGCAAGGAAACGCATCTACCGCGCCATCGAGATGCTCCGCCATGCCTACGGCAAGGGGGATGTGTGATGAACCACGCCCAGTACGAGGAGCGGCTTGCCGTCTACCGGGACCTCACTCCTGCAGAGCGCGAGGAGGTCGATCGCCACCTGCAGGCATGCCCTCAATGCGCTGCCCTGCGGGAGGCATACCGGTCCATCGAGGAGCAGCTTGCAATCCATCCGGCCATCGCACCCGACGAGCGCCTTCAGGCCGGGTTCTATGCCGCCGTCGCGCAGGCCAGGGAGCAGGACCGGCGCCCGGTGCGCCAGGCAGGGGTCTGGCGCACGGTGCTGGCCCTCGGCAACGCCGCGGCCTGGGCAGGAGTGGCGGCCGTGTTCGCGCTTCTGGTGCTGTCCCTGGCCATCACGTGGCGATCGGCAGTGAGGCGGGGCTGGCCCGGGGGGATGCCGACGACGCCCCTCGCGCAGGCGACCGACCTGGTCGGGACCGAGTGGGTGCTCACGGCGCTGAACGGGGCCCCGCTCCGCGAGGGGACATACATCACGCTGAACCTGGACCACGGCGAGGCGAACGGGTTCGCCGGCTGCAACCGTTACAGCCTGCATTACGAGCTGAGCGGGGACGGGACGCTCTCGGTGCAGACTGTGTCTATCACGGAGGCGCTTTGTGCGCAGCCGGAAGGGGTCATGGCGCAGGAGTTGGCCTATATCGAGGCGCTGCGGAGCGTGGCCTCCTACAGAGTGCTTGACGGTCGCCTGGACCTCCTCGATGCCGCCGGGAACACGATCCTCAGCTTCCAGAGGCGCGAGCCGGCCGCCATGGATCCCGCCGACCTCGCCGGCACAGCCTGGCAGCTCGTCTCCTGGAATGGGCGGCCTCCGCTCGAGGGGTCGCGGCTCACCATCGCCTTTGGCGAGGGTGAGATCAGCGGCGAGGCCGGCTGCCGCGGCTTCACCGGCCTCTACGAGGCCAGCGGCGACCACATCCGCTTCCCCATGCTGCGGATGAGCGAGACGGAGCCCGCCTGCTCTGAGGAGCTCTTGTGGCAGGAGGAGGAGTACACCACCTGCCTGGGCTGGGTTACCCACTTCCGTCTCGACGATGGCCAGCTCGAGCTCCTCACCGAGCGCGGGGAGACGCTGGTCTATGCTCCGGCGCCCCCTGCGGACCACCGCACCTTCACCGACCCGGCCTTTGGCGTGTCGCTGGAGATCCCGGCCGGCTGGGGACCGATCGAGGGATATGACGCGCGCTATGGCGGGCCCGAGGGCTACTTTGATCTGAGCGCCCGCTCAGCAACGCTGAGCATCGACGAAGCCGTCGCGTTGGAGGTCGGCCACAAGCTGCAGCCCTACGGCTCAAACCCGACGGTCGAGGTACTCACCATACAGGGGCAGGAGGCACGGCTCATCCTGCCCTCGGCGGACCAGCACGAGAGCATGGAGCAGCGCGCCCTGCTGATCGTGCGCTACCCGGCTCCGGTGACGATCCGCGGCGATACCTGGGGCTACCTCCTGCTCGGCGCCGATCAGGGGCACATCCGCGAGCTGGCGGCGACGCTTCGCTTCCTGTCCAGCGTGCAGGCCGGGCCGGTCGAGGGCTGGAAGGGCACGCTGGTCAAAGAGTGCTCAATGGCCCAGTTCGATGACTACTTCCAGCGCGAAGACGGGCCGCGCTACGGGGTGGCAGGAGCCACGGAAGAGCTTGAAGCGCAGATCGAGAGCCTCCGCTGCCGGCCCGGCACGCGGGTGCAGGTGTGGGGGCACCTCGAGACCGAGACCATGGACGTCAGCGGGCGACGGATCGTCGTGGAGCGTCTGGAGGTGCTTGAGCAGCCCCCGACGCCGACTCCCTGGTCGGGCCCGACCGAGGAGCCGATCGAGGGCTGGGAGGGCAAGATCGTGCCCTGCGGCTGGGGCGGCGAGCGCTCCTTCCTGCGCACCGATGGCGTCTTGCTGGCCATCGAGAGCAACACTGCAGAGGCACACGAGGCGCTGTACATCGCCGAGTGCGAGGGCTACCCCGTCCGCATCTGGGGTATCCTGAAGCACGAGGCCGCAGGCCTGCGTATCGTCGCCGACCGCGTCGAGAGGGCGGAGGCGGTTGCGATGCCCACTCCCACAGCCACGCCGGACCTCGGCCTGCGCTCGCAATGAGTTGGTGGCGAGCGCGGTCGAGGGTGTCGGCGGCAGACCCGGCTGGCGGGTCGCCGGCTAGGCGGACGGCCTGCGCTCTCACGGCTACAGCGTCGGCCCCTATCGCTGGCTCGGCGACGACCACATGCTCCTCTTCCTCGTGACCACGCGGCCAGCCAGACCATGAGGACCTGCCAGTTGGGAAATGTTGCCAGAGGGAGCCGAGCAATGAGGTCAGTGCGGCGTTCCTTGCTCGTCGTCTTGTTGGGGCTCGCTCTCCTGTGCCTGCCGGCCTGTAGGGCGAAAGCGCCTGGGCAAGGCATTCCTGCCCCCAAGAGCCGGCTGATCGGCCAGTTCGTCTGGCAGGAGGATGGCGACAACGCCTGTGCCCTGCTCCGGCCGGCGGAGTGGAGCGCGTCCGGCGGCACCGGGGACCGGGTGTACATCCCGCCCAACCAGCCCGATGGAGCCACGGTCTCGCTCACCCTGGTGAACTGCCGGATCGCAGGGGCGGATCCCGAGGTCGTCGCGCCCGAGGGGATCGGAGGCACCGCCATCGCGCAGTGGGAGGCCTTTCGGCAGAGCCCTACACTGGAGGGCTGGACACAGGCCATGGAGGAATCGTGGCGCCGAGGCAGGCTCATTGTCTTTCGCCTTGACGAGTCGCTCGAGCGCGGCAAGGTCTACAGCCTCCGTCCGGCGAGCTCCGCATCCGGGGAGGTCGCCCTCGCCGCGTACGTCGTCGACGGAGGCGAGCCGCTAATGCTCGTCCTGCTGGCGAGCGGGGAGCTGGCCGACGCTGTGCGCCTGCGGCAGGATGGCCTCTACGACGACCTGCTCACAATGGCCAGGAGCCTCAAAGCGATCCCCGAAAAGCCCGGCTATAGCAGGCCCCCGTGGTCGGCCGGGTGACCCATCTGATCCAGGCTACCTCGAACCACCATCCCCGCGACCGCTGGACGCGGCGTGTCCGCGTCTGCGCGGCGCAGTACCTCGCCCTCCCCCGCTGTGAGGCTATTGCACAGAAGCCATTCCGCCATGACGACACACCGCCTATAGCAGTCGGGGTTGCCGAGGACAACAACCTGCATGGGCACGGCATGGCGTGCCGCAATCCGCGCAACAGTGCCGATACTGGAAGAGGCGACGGCGCATGCCCTCGTTGTCGTGCCGGAGCCCCGGCACATCCAGCTCGAGGATCTGCCGGTCCCCGGCCATGCCTTGGGCAAGGAACCGAAGCCATCAGCGTACCCGGTAGATCAGCACCGCCCCGGCAAGCATGGCCAGCGTGGCGTAGCCAAAGGCAACCGCCGGGGAGACGAGCGTCCACAAGCCCCCGACGATGACGCTCGCCGCGAGGTCGCCCAGGCCGTTGACGGTGCCGACGACGCCGTAGGCGGTGCCGCGCACCGCGGGGTCGATCAGGTCGGCCGTCAGGGCTCCCTCCAGGGAATCCTCCGCGGCGATAAAGGTGCCGGCAAGGGCGAAAAGCAAGAGCAGGAAGCCGACGTTCGCGACCGGCACGGCAAAGGCGGCTACCAGGCCGAGGGACACGAGCGCCCCCAGCAGATAGCCAAGGCCCAGCAGCCCGCGGCGCCCCAGACGGTCCGACAGGGCGCCGATGGGGTAGGAGGCCGCGGCGTACAGCACGTTATGGCCCACGTAGAGCAGGGCCGCAATCTGGCTGGCCCGCACCAGGCCGTAGACGGGTGCGAGGAGCTCGGTCGCTGCCAGGATGAGGAGCGTGTGGGCATAGTCGCCGGCCCCAAAGACCCCTACCCCAACCAGGAACCGCCGAAACGATCGCGGCAACCCTCGCACGGTAGCCACGAGCGGCAACGCAGGCTGAGGCGGCCGCCGCCGCTCCGTGACCAGACCGGCAAAGGCTGCCGCGGCGCCCAGACCGGGGATGAGCGTGGTGGCAAAAACCACCCGATAGGCCGCGGTGCCGGAGATGGCAATCGGCTGGAGCAGCGCGAGGAGCGCCACGGCGATGAGCGGGCCCACGATGGCGCCGAGGGTGTCGCCGGCGCGGTGAAAGCCGAAGGCCTTGCCGCGCGCCTCGGCCGGCACCGACTCGGCCAGCATCGCGTCGCGGAGCGGTCCGCGAATGCCTCGTCCGAACCAGCCGACCACGCGGCCGATGAGGACCACCGGCCAGGTCACGGCCAGGGCAAAGGAGGCGATGGCGACCCCGGTGAGGGCGTACCCGCCTACGGTGATGGCCTTGCGATGCCCGAGCCGGTCCGAGACCCACCCCGCCCCGAGCTTGACAAAGCTGGCCGTGGCGTCGGCAATGCCCTCGATGGTGCCGAGGGCAATCGGCGGCGCGCCGATGCTCGTGAGAAAGGCCGGCAGGACCGAGGTAGCCGCCTCGTGCCCGGCATCGGAGAGAAAGCTCGTCACCCCCATGCCGATGACATTGCGGTTCAGCCAGGTCTCGCCGGATGTGGGGATGATCCCTTCCCTGGCCGCGCCAGGGCTGGACTCCGCCGGGCGCGCCAGGGGCGCTGCCTCGGCCGACTGGTACTGCTCGCTGCTCGTCCCCTGAGTCATTCTCGCCTCCTGACCAGGCCGTCGCGCGAGGCGGCCGGTCCTTCTGCAGGTAACGCTGGTGCGGCAGCTTTGCCAGGTCGCCCGGATGCGGGCAGACGTGACCTCCTCCTGTTCCCCCGACGCGGGGGAACAGGAGGGCGCCGTCGCCCAACGCCCTATGGCCGCAAAGGGCGATAGGGACCTATCCCCCCGTTTCGGGGGGACGGTGGGGGGTCCCATCCCGCCGTTTCGGCGGCATAACGTCCACCCTGCCGCTCACTCTTCTCCTGCCATCTCGGCGATGGCCCGCCAGGGCGCGTCGACTTCCGTACCGTACGGCTCGTGACGAAAGCGGTAGTCCTGCTTGCGGATGTACTCGCCCAACTCGGCGTGCAAGGCCTGCCAGCGCGCCAGCGCCGAGCGCATCAGCCGCCACTCCGCAGCCTCGTCGGGCGCGAGTGACAGGGCAAGCGCCAGGTGCGACCGGCACAGCGGCACGCCGTGCATCGCCTCCAGGGCGCCATCGGAGCCCGTAACGGTTCCCAGCACCTGCTTCACCGCGCCAGCGGCCGCAGCCGCCTCGGCCACACAGGCCGGGCACCGGCCCTGGGCGATGCGGCCGGCGAGGGCCTCGCCTGCCGACGATCGGCGCCGTATCCCCAAGAGGGTGCCCAGCTCATTCCACACGCCCTGCTCTGGCGGCCGAATATCATGGGGCCGAGCCAGCCTGTGCAGCAGCGTCCGCGCGGCCCTCTGCCAGGCAGGCCCCGTCTCCGACCAGGGTGCCCGTTCCACAAGCCGCCAGGCGTGGACGCCACACAGGTCGACGAGGAGCTCGTCCTCGTCCGGCCCCCGAGCAGCGGCGAGCGCCCCGACGAGCCATCGATCCACCTCTGCCTGCACCGCTGCGCACACCAGGCATCCCGCCCCGGGCTCGAGGTGCAACTCGGCCGGTGGCAGGGGCTGCAGGACTTGGCCTTCCGGTAAGGTTGCCCTTCGCGGCACGCCCAACGGCTTGCCCACCAGCGCCTCAACAAGGGCGGAGCCGGTTTCCGCCGATGTGCTCCGGCTCGCCAGAGCCCCTACTCGCTCCCTGAACGCTCCTGTCAGCGAGTCCAGGCCCGTGCGGTCCCGCACATGGGGCAGAGCCAACACGAGGTGCGGGCGGCATAGGCCATCGGAGCTCCGGTAGCACCGGCGGACGTCGGCGTCCGAGAGGTGCGAGAGGAGCGTGTCCAGATACCGGCGGGAGGCCCCGGCAAGCGTCCGGCAGGCCGGGCAGTCGGCCTGGGGGAGCAGCCGACGCTCCAGGGCGCCGGCCCGGCCGCGGGGGCGCGGGGCCCCCATGCTGCGCGGCCGAAGGAGGGGGAGTAAAGCACCGAGGACGTCCCGGTAGATGATGGCGGTACCGAGGCCGTCACGAACCTCGTTGGCGAACTGCCAGGCGTGGCCGTGGCAGAACCCTCTCGCCCGACGGAGCTCTGCACGGCCTCCAGGGTCGTTGACCCCCTCATAGGAGAGGACATCGAGGTGACGGGAGACGGCCCGCACGCCCAGGCGACATATCGGGCAACCCTCCTGCTGGAGGGCATCGAGGACCTCATGGAATGTGGTGTGTCTGCTTGGCCGCTGTTGCCTCATGGTCTGCGCCTAACAAAAAAGCTTCCACCCGCAGCGTCAGGCACGAGTAGAAGCTATCAGCCGGCCCGCCCGCCGGCGCGCCCACGGCGCAAGCCGCTCCGCCACGAGCTTCATCGCGGCGGATGCAGAGGGGCTTCTGTCGGGCACACTATAGGCCCAATGACGGAGAACGTCAAGACAGGCGTGGGGTTGCAGCGCATATGCCAGACCCGCTTACGGCACCCCCGCCCACTGACCACAACCTGTGGGGCCGCGCCAACGGCTGTGCCAGCCCTAGATGCAACTTGACCGTGCACCAACTGCGCAAGCCTTAGGAGTACAGTCGGCGGACGCTCACCCGCGAAGACATGCCCTTATGGCACGGCGCCGTCCCGCTGCGACCCTGATAGGCCACGCCATTCTGGCGCCCGCGACACGTCCCAAGGATAGAGCTCAATCCCGGATGTGTCACCGGTCGGCAGCAGTCACGAACTCCAGACGGCTGCAGCCACCTGCCGGCCAAGGTACACCCCAACCGCGAACAGAAGGAGGCTTAGCCCTAGACTGACGAAGATGTGATCCAGAGCCGATAGGGGTGAGGCCTGATCGGCGAGAGCAGCTACATCGGACACCCACGAGGAGAATGTGGTGAAAGAGCCACAAAAACCCACTGTGAGAAAGAGTTGTCCGCGTATGGGGCGACCTGCCCCGGTGCCGAGACCGAGCGTGAGGCCCAGGAGAAAGGAACCGCCACCATTGATGACCAGGGTAGCCACATGGCCGGGCACCGTCCACAACCTTGCCAGCCACCGGCTGATCATGAAGCGTGTGACAGCGCCCAGCAGGCCACCAAACCCCACATGCAGGATCTCCTTCACCCGGCCCTCCTGCCACGACTTGACGGACACGACGACTTCGGGAGGGCAGGCATGAAAAAGCCTCTACCTGAGTCCTCCCAGGTAGAGGCTATCAGTCTTCATTGACGCTTTTTTCGCGGTTCCTCTCGGACCCGCTGGTGAGCCTCATCACCATGTTCGCTAAGTGTCAATATTGTAAGTATGAGGGCCAAAGCTGTCAAAACTGCCATAGTTGGTACGTGCTCGCGCACGGCTAAGGCAGCCTGATGGCAGCACCGACTATCGGGGTCGATGCTGCGAGGGGCTTGTGGAGGGCATCCACCCCTTTGGCGCTCTCGCTCGTACCTTGCCGGCAGAGCGGGGAATGCCATTGCACTCCTGCCCGAAGCCGGCGCGACACGTCTGCTTCTGGGAGGAGAGGGGCCGCGCCGGGCAGGCTAAGAACGCACTCCGAACAGCCACCGTCGGACCGTGATTCGCTTGGCACGATTGCTGCTCACAGCGGTCAGCAGCGCCGCATACCTCAACCACCACAGGCGCTGACCGGAGGTGTGAGCCGCCATGCGTGTCGAGTACAACTTTGACCTGCTCCAGAACTGCCAGTGTGGCGCGTGCCCCGTGCATGATACCAGCGCATGCGTCATGGAAAAGACCGGCGGCATGAAGTTTACGACCTGCTCGTCAACGCCGGATCCGGACGATGTGGAGGGCATCTACTGCTCCTTCCAGAAGGGAAAGTCGAGCTGCACAGACCTGGACGTGAGCAAGGCCTGCCTGTGCCCGACCTGCCCGGTCTGGCGGAGCCACAGCCTCGACACGAGCTACTACTGCGTCAAGGGTGCTGCAAGCTGACGCAGGGCTGACTGCCCCGGCGAGGGAGCGACTTCCGGGCGCCGGGCGGCCGGCTTGCGGGGGCTTCGCCGTCGGCCTCCGGTCAGCCCGGCGGCTGCCCGTCCCGGAGCGTGCCGCGCAACTCCCCGGGTCTGGCGCCCATGCTGCGCCGCGACTCGTTCCCCGCCCCCACGATCGCTACTGCGGGGGCGGGGAACGGCGTCTCTGTGGGCCCCGAGGTGCAAGGCTGACGGAGGCGGGATCACGCACCTTGAGACAGGTACAGAGGATGGATAATGGCCCTGCTCGCGCGCCTGCTACGCTGGCTGAGGCGGCGGTGGGCCCTGCTGCTGGCGTCCGCGCTACTTGTCGCGCTCTTGGCGCTGCGGTCCGGCGAACTCGCAGCCCTTCTCCGCGTCATCGCGAACAGCCTGTGGCAGTGGGTGCTGCTGGCGGCAGTCGGACAGACGGCCTACTACTGGGTCTACGCGCTGCTCTACGAGCAGGGCTTTGCGGCGGTGGGAGTGCGCAGCAGCGTACGCCAGATCCTCCCGCCGCTGTTCGCTTCGCTGTTCGCCAAGATCATCGTTCCTTCGGGCGCTGCAGCTGTGCCCCTCTTTGCGGCAGAGATTTCGGGCCCGGGGCAGTCTGTAACGCTCGTGGCAGAAGGGGTTCTCCTGGTGGTCGCCATCGACCTGCTGACTGCCCTGCCCATGCTGGCCCTGGCCTTGCTCTATCTCTCCTACCGGGGCGTGCTGGAAGCCTATCAGGTAGTCATCACAGCCCTCTTCGCGCTGGTGTCGCTGGCTTTTAGCGGGCTGATCTACCTGGGTCGGCGCTGGCCATCGCTGCTCCGCGGGCTCTTTCGATCGCTGCAGCGTCTGGTCAACCGCCTGGCCACTTGGGTCAGGCGGCGTCCCCCGTTGCCCCTTCGCTGGGCCGAGGACAATGCCAACCAGTACATCGAGGCGGCGCAGGGCCTCAGCAGTGGACATCGGCGCTCCGTCCTCGCCGCCTTCGAGCTCGCACTCCTTGCCCACATAGTGGAGATTGCGAGCCTGTACCCCGTCACCCGGGCCGTCGGCTGGCCACTCGGCGTCGGGCCCCTGACCGCCGCGCTGGCGATGGATACCGCCTTCTCGGTGGTCAACCTCGTCCCGCATGGGCTGGGTATAGCGGAGGGCGCCATCGCGCTCGTGTTGGTCACCCTCGGCGTGTCGGCCGAGCGCGCCCTGGCCATCGCCATTATCTTCCGAGGGCTGAACGTGTGGCTCCCTGTGCTGATCGGCTTTGTGCTGCTGCGACAGATGCGGTCGGTCGGAGGCGATGGAAGGTAGCGGCAGCTGGCACAGCGGACGGCCTGACCTTCACTCCGGCTGGCGAAGCAGGACGCGCCGCCGCTCCTCAAACTCTTCGCGGCCGATCTCCCCACGGGCAAACCGCTGCTCGAGCACGCGCAGCGCCTCCGCCCGGTTCTCCGGTGCCGACGGCCTCCGGCGACGCTCCTCACGGAAAAGCTGCCAGCCGAGAGCCGCGCCCACGGCAAGGAGAATGATCCAGGCGATTCCACAGAGCATCATCTTGGTTCCTACCTCCAGTCGCTTCGCCACCTCGGTCAGGAGGCCCGACCATCGCGGGTGAGGGCAAGCGGGCGACCCTGCCGCGTCGCTTCCAGAACGCGCATGATGAGGCGATGGGTGCGCAGGGCCTCGGCGTAGGGCACGCGGATGCTACCGCGGTCGCCCGTCTGCACCGCACGGATGAAGGCTCGGTCCTCCAGCAGGTAGGGGTCTGCCTGTGGCTCATGGACCTCCTCGCCGGCAGGGGTCTCGATCCGCAGCGAGTGCTCACAGCATGCCACGATCAGGTCTTGAGCGTAGAGCCACAGGCCGATCCGGTGCGGGTAGTGGACCAGGCAGGTTGAGGTGATGACCCCGAGGGCGCCCGTCTCGAACTGCAGGGTGGTAGCGCAGACAGAATCGATGTCACAGCCCGGGTACCGCGTCAGGCCGTCGCCGCAGGCGGCGCTGTAGACGAGGGTAGGCTCGCCAAGCAGATATCGGGCCAGGTCGTAGATGTGGGTGGTCTGATCCACGACCTGGCCTCCGGAGTAACAGCGCCGGATCCACCAGGGTGGGGAAGGCACGAAATCCAGCCAGTAGCCCAGCGCCAGTCGGGGGCGGCAGGCGGCCACGAGGGCGCTGGCCCGCTCGATGGTGTCCAGATACCGCCAGTGGTAGCCTACGGAAGTCAGCAGGCCGGTCGCGTCGATCCGCTCGGCAAGTCGCTCGGGCAGTGCCGCATCGGTTGCCAGCGGCTTTTCCACAAAGAAAGGGATCCTCGCAGCGATGAGTGTGTCCTCGATGTCGCCATGGACGTAGGGAGGGACGCAGAGGTAGACGGCGTCAGGCCGCTCGATCTCCAGCATGGCCCTCCAGTCCTCATAGGGCCGACCGCCGTAGCGACTGGCGTACTCCGCCGCCCGGCCGTTTGCCGGGTCGGCCACCCCGACGAGCTCTACACCCTCCATAGCGCTGAGGTTGCCGAGATGACGCGCGGCGATAAAGCCTGCACCGATACAGGCCACACGCACGAGCACTACAGGTCCTCTCCCGCTGTAAAGGTCTCGACCTCCCGTGACCGGTGCTGTGAGCAAACAGCGTGCCGGAAGCAGGGGTTGCCTTGGGGGTCACGGGGCGTGGTCAGCCCGCCCGGGCGGCGAGGGTGCTTTCGGTGTGCAGCAGCCGGTAATGAGGCAGGTGCGCGGCGAGGAGTTGCTCGTACAGTTCCATGGTTGCCCTCGCCATCAGCCGCGCGGTAAAGCGCTCGTGGATGCGCGCGCGCCCCGCCTCGCCCATGCGCTGCCGGCGTGCCGGGTCGCCGAGGAGCTCCACTGTGGCGGCGGCCAGCGCCTCGGGGTGCTCAGCGTCAACCAGGAGGCCCGTCTCGCCGTCTGCAACCGCCTCGTCCATGCCACAGACGCGAGTCCCCACCACCGGCAGCCCGAGAGACAGCGCCTCGAGCGCCGCGATGGGATGGCCCTCAAAGCGGGAGGGCAGGATGAGCAGGTCGGCCGCGCTCATCAGGGCGGGGACGTCGTCCCGATGGCCCAGGAAGTGCACGGCGGAGGCCACCCCCATCTCATGGGCACGGGCGGAGAGTGCTTCCCGCTCGGGGCCCTCCCCGACCCAGGCAAAGTACGAGTCCGGATAGTCCCGCAGAATCTGGGGGACGGCCTCAAGCAGCACGTCATAGCCCTTCTGAGGGGTCATCCGGGCGACGGTCAGCAGGAGCGGTGCCTGTGATGGAACGCCCAGGGCCTGCCGCAGCTCGGCGCACTCCTGCGGGCTCCGTCGCCGCGGCGGCTCGATGCCGTTGTGGATGCAGATGAACTGATCCTCGGGGTATCCGCGAAGAACAAAGCTCCGCCGGGCGGCTTCGGACACGGTGATGACCCGGTGCGCCAGAGGCGTCGTCACCCAGTGCTCGGCCACCTGGCCCGGATGGGTCAGCAGGTAGGGCAGGTGCTCCGTCACTATCCGCACCGGCACGCCCGCACGATGGGCCGCTCTCAGGCCGGTCATCCCCTCCCAGGAGATGCCGACCTGACTGTGAAAGATGGCCACATTCTCGCGCTGCAAGAGCTCCACGAGCTGCCGGATCGCCGGCTCGTCGGACTGCTCGCGCACGGTCATCGGATAGACCGACGCACCGAGCCGCGCCGCCCGGGTCATCAGGCGCCATCCATCCTCGGTGCCGGGGCAGACGAGCGACACCTGGAACCGCGTGAGGTCCAGCCAGCGAAGCAGGTTGAGCAGGTGAACGCCGACCCCGCTCGGTTGCAGGCTATCGGTAAAGTAGCAGATGTGTACGCCGGGCGGCGTCTCGTCATGCAGATACCAGCTCATCGTACTCCCTCGCGCTTTCCGAGCCCTCAGCGGCAAGCCCAACTGAGGGCAGGAGGTCTTCCACGTAGTGCTGCAGCCGGAGCTGCGCCTCGCGCAGCGCAGCGGCCACGGGCTCGTTCAGGACGCGGGCGAGTCTGTCGCCCGGCTGCGGGATGACATCCCAGATGCCGTTGCGCTGGTAGATGCCGGTTGTCCACTCGGGTGCTTCGATGATGGGATAGAGGCACAATCCCTGGAGCGGTAGCCCCCGCTCGAGGGCGCGCGCACACTGATCGGCGATATAGCGCAGCCAGGCCACACGCGAATCCTTGCGGCCGCTGGTCTCGGCGATGAAGAAGGGGCGCCGATACCGGGCATAGACCCGTGCCAGCAGCTCGTGCAGGTCCAGCCAGCGTGGGTCCTTGCGGGTGAGGGTGACCCCCTCGATCTCCCACTGGTTGTGCTGATAGTAGTTCACGCCCAGGATATCGAGATAGCGTGGGTGGCCGCCAAGCTGGGGCTCGGCCATCCCGGCGATCATATCCCAGGCATGGAACTGCGACTCATGCTTGGCCCGCGCAGCGGCAATCAGGTCCGGCCGGTGCACCGGTGCGAGGACGTGGATGATCGGGTCTGTATGCACGATACGTGCGCGCGGCTCGATCGCCCAGATCGCCTCGATCCCGACAATGGTCGCGCGCACCAGGTTCTCCTTCAGGGTGCGGCCTTGTCCGCGGGCAAAGGGGGCAAAGATTGCCTGGTCACCGGCAGCCCAGGTCAGGAATGAGGTCTCATTCATCGGGGCGTAGAAGGGTACGCCGTCGCTCTCCTCCTTGATGAAGCGGGCAAAGGCTGCCGCGAAGCGGGCGAAGCGGTCCACAAAGTCGGGGCGCAGGGGGTCGACGTCATCCGGCCAGCCGTAGTGACAGATGTCCCAGATCACCAGCACGCCATGCTCCTGCGCCGCCCGGAGGAGCGGCACGACGGTGGAAAAGTCGAAACGCCCGGGTGACCTCTCGATCAGGTGCCAGCGTATGCCATCTCGGGCGGTGCGCATCCCGAACTGTGCGAGCAGGGCATAGTCCGCGCTCGCGCGCAGGTCGTGCTCTAACTCGGCCGTGTAATCAAGGCGGCCACGGCCGCAGTAGTGAACCTGGGTTGAGCACTCAAAGCCGGCCATCCAAAAGCTGGGAAAGAGTCTTTCCCGGACCATTCCTCCTCCGGTGCACTCTGTGATCTCCGTGCACGCACGCAGGCACGGGACCTCGAGGGAGAGGCGTCTCCAGGGTGCCGTGGAAAAGGCGGTGCCCCGAGTGCCGGCGCGCCCCCACCATCGTGCGCCGCCCGAGCGCAAGCGCACACGCGTCGCACCCCGCCCCGGGTCCTGTCCTACGAGACCCTGGCCTGCCCGTACACCCTGCCCAACTGCAGGGTGGTCCGCATCTGTCGGCGGCGGCTCTCCACGAGCTGGCGGAAGAGTGCCGCAACCGTCGCGGCCTGCTTGCGGATGTCGAAGGCATCCAGCACGCGTTGGCGGCCCGCCTGGCCCATCTCGCGCGCCCGCTCGGGGTCCGCGAGCAGCCAGAGGATACGCTCGCTCAGGGCGCTGACGTCGCCGGCCGCCACGAGCCAACCCGTCTCGCCGAGCTCGACGATCTCGGCAATGCCGCCGACGTTGGTGGCAACAACGGGGCGTGCCGCGGCCATGGCCTCGAGCAGACAGAGCGGCTGCCCCTCCATTCGCGAAGGCAGGCAGACCACATCGAGGGCAGAGTACACGGCGCTCGTGTCGGCGATGAGGCCGGGCAGGTGGAAGCGGCCGGCAAGGCCGAGAGACTCGATCTGCCGGGCCAGCCCATCGCGCATCGGACCGTCGCCGGCCAGCACAAAGTGCGCTTCCGGGCAGGAAGCGGCCACGAGCATGGCCGCCTGCACGAACAGGTCGGGACCCTTCTCGCGGGAGAGCCTCGCGACCATTCCCACCAGCGGTACCCCCGCCGGGATGCCGATCTGCTCGCGGAAGGCCTGGCCGTTGGCTCGGGGATGGAAGGCCTGGGTATCCACGCCATTTGGGATCAGGCTGATCTGATCCTCTGGCAGGCCCAGCGACAGGCCCATCCGATAGGCGGCGGTGCAGACGGTGACGAGGTGGCTGCCGGTCAGGCGAACCAGTGCGACCTCCTCGGCGGTGACTTGCATGCCGTGCTCGGTGATCACGACGGGCACTCCGGTCAGGCTGCCAGCCACACTGCCGAGGAACGCGGCGTTGAACATGTGGGTATGGACCACGTCCACCTGCTGCCGGCGGATGATGTCGGTCGCGGTGAGCAGGGCGCGCCACTCCATGGCATCTTCCAGCGTGGCGATGTGCACAGAACAGCCTGCGGCGCGCAGTGCTGAGCTGAGGCTGCCCTCAAACGGGCTGAGGATAGTGGCCCTGACTCCGTGGCGCTGCAGACCTCTGACGAGGGTCTGCACATGCCGCTCCACGCCTCCCACGATGCCGTTGCCGACGATCTGGAGGACGTGTAGCGGCGCCGGTTCTGTTGTCTCGGCCGAAGACATCCTTTCTACCACCCTCCCGCTGGCGTATGGAGCGGTCGCAGGAGCCAGCGAGAGTACTCCTTGAGGCGCTAGAGCGCCTCTTTGCTCTTGCCTTTATTGGGCTCACGTCCACTGGCCAGCATGCCCAACTCCCGGGAAGTCGCCCGGACGACGGGCTTGGCCACCACGGCCGGGCGCCAGCTTGCGACGGGCATGATCTGCTCCGCCGCCCTGCGCCCGGCGAGAAAGCTCTGGTCGGTGTTGAGGTACTCCCACTCGCCAAAGCGCCCCGCCGAGATCACCCCCTGCGGTCGGAGCCACTCCTGGATGCACCGGACCGCCTCGGCCTTGTTCAGATCGGGGATCACGTAGGCGTAGGGCGCATCGACCTGATTGGCGACGACAATGGTGTCGTTCGGACGCAGCATGCCGACCGCCCGGCAATCCTCGATGACCCGCTCGATCAGCGCCTCGCCCTCGACGGGCAGGGGCTTGGTCGGGGAGTAGCTGATCTCGGCGGTCAGCGAGCTGCAGCCTGCCGGCACGACGTACGGCGAGGTGTTCGACTGGATGAAGAGCCGGTGAAACAGCGGACTCTCTTCGGGATAGTAGATCCAGTGTTTGTCGGTCAGGTCGGGTCGCGCGATGCCAAGGTTGACGCAGCGGATCGAAACGTGCCGCAGCTTGGCGGCAGCTGCCCGCACCTCGGCCGGCACCCGGTTCAGGAGCTTGAGGAACTCGGGCAGCGGCGCGGTGTTGATGAGATGCTCAAAGTGCACCAGCCGGCCGTCGCTCATCGTCGCCTCGCCCCGAGCCAGGTCTATGGCGACTACCGCCGTGTTCAGCCAGATGCGGCCGCTGTCGAGGTGCTTCAGCCAGCCGCGCATGAGGGCTTCAAAGCCTCCGTGCAGCGGATAGCCAAAGCGGGCATTCGGTCCCATCGGCTTGGGCTGCGGCCGCAGGGCGCCGTCGATGATCTCTTCGAGATTGGGCTGCGGGACGCGCCCGTTGAGCCATTCCCATCCCATCTCGTCCAGCGGGACGGTCCACAGCTTGCGGTTGTAGGGCACCATGAAGTGCTTCGCAATCCCGCTGCCCCAGGTGCATTCGATGAACTCCATAAAGGTTGCGGGGCGTCGGGAGGCGTCGTACTTCCTGGCGGCTTCGATGGCCCCGAGGATGCACTCCTTGATGACCTCTGGTGGCAAGCCGTAGGTTCCGGCCTGGAACGGGTAGCGGGTGAAGGTCCCTTTGGAGTACACCCAGGCTTCGCGGTATTGCCAGTGCAGGTTCTCGCCAAGGAGCGCGGGCGCCAGGACGTCGCTGACGTAGGAGTCGCTGGTAAAGAAGATGTGGCCGGCATGGTCGAAGATGAAGCCCCGATCGTAGATCGATCGGCACAGACCGCCGACCCGGCTCTCCTTTTCTACGATGATCGAGTCGCCCGGATAGTGGTAGGCGGCGCTGAGCCCGGTAGGGCCTGCGCCGATGATCAGCGTATCGGTCCACATAACCATCCTCCTCATCACCGCCTGTACCGGGGTTGGCCAGCACCCTTGTGCCGCGATCGACCCGTCGCGGCCCGGAACGCGGGCGGATGCCACAGGGCAGCGTCCTGAGGACACTGGCCTCCGGCAGCCCTATGGTGCCCACTCACTCCGGAGGCCACTGCCATGCAGGTGCGCAGAGACCGGCCTGATGGCCAGCACATGCGGTCAGCGGGTCCCAGCCTGGAGTTGCTGGAGCAAGCGTGTCTGGACGGCCTTGTCGAGCAGGGCATGCATGCGCTCGGCGGTGTCGTCCCACGAGGTCTGGGCGAGGACGGTATCCGCGGCCTGCTGCCGGCGCTGGCGCTCGGCGGGCACTTCGGCCAGCGCCTGCTCGCAGGCGGCAAGAAATGCCTCGGGGCCATCGGCGATGTAGACAATGTCGCCGTATGGCTCGCGCACATCGGTGATGGGCGTCGAGACGATCGGGCGCCCGGCCGCCATGTACTCCAGCGTCTTCGTCGGGCTGATGAAGCGGGTGGCTTCGCTCAGTGCAAAGGGCATGAGAGCGACATCCCAGCCGCTGATGTAGGCAGGCAACGACTCGTAGGGCCGTTGCCCGAGATAATGGAGGTTGGGGAGCTGGGGCAGGTCGTCGGGATTGACCTTCGTAAACGGCCCAACCATCACAAACTGCCAATCCGGCCTGGCCTGGGCCAGGAAGCCGAGCAGGGCATAGTCCAGGCGCTCGTCGATCACGCCAAAGTAACCGAGGCGCGGGCGAGGCAACGAGGCCTGGTCTGGCGGCTCCTGCAGGTTGCCCTCGCGGGCGTGGGAAAAGTGCTCCTTGTCGATGCTGCTTGGGAAGCAGTGCAGGTTCGGGTGCCGGCCGAGCTTGGCCCGGTAGAGGCTCGGACCGCCGGTGAACACAACGTCGGCCCATGCGAGGAGTTCGGCTTCCCGCTCCATGAGCTCCGGTGGCGCAAAGCGGAATGCCGAGAGCTCATCCATGCAGTCATAGACCACAGCGAGTGGCGTCAACGCCCGGGCGACCGGCACGGCCATGGGGGTGTAGAACCACAGTGCCAGGCGCTGAACATCCTGCTCGGCGATGAGCCGGCTCGTCATGTCTGTCAGTTGCGGAATCTGGTCGCCAACGTAGAAGGGATACTGGGCTCTTATGTGGGGGCGCACCACCGTGACATTTGGAGCAACGTTTTCTACTTCCAGTGACTGATGATCTGTCTCGACCCCGACCGGCTCCTCGATGTACCACACCCGGTGGTGTTTTGCCAGCCTTGTCAGCAAGTGCTGCGGTCTCTGGTAAACCCAACGCCACCGCAGGTGTGAGAATACGACTACGTCAAAGTCTGAGATCATCTCGCTTCTCAAAGATTCCGGCCGCCGTGGCCGCATCGCGGAGGCGTTCCCGACACGGCCGGTTGATCCTCGCGCAGCCTCTGAAGTAGCAAGTTCTGTGCCAGCTCGGGCGGGGTGCGGACGGAGCCTGCTGAGCCCTCCCAGGCCCGTCAGCCTCCGACGAACAGCCGCCGCAGGAGCCGCACCGATACGATCCAGAGCCCTATGGCCCAGATGGCGGTGATGCCGACGTAGGGCAGGTAGGGCGGCTCGCCGCGCAGCACGACCTGCTGCAGCGTCTCGATGCCATAGGTCACCGGCAGGCTGAAGGAGAGCACCCGCACCGGCAGGGCAAAATCCTGCAGGGGCACAAAGAAGCCGCTGAAAAAGATGGAGCCGAGCAGCACAAGCATGGACATCTGGATGGCCTGGCTGCGGCTGTTGGCCAGGGCCGAGATGAGGAACCCCAGGCTCAGCGAGTGGGCAATGAGCGCAGCAAGGACGGCTATCAGCCAGCGCCAGTCCCCCAGGAGCGGCACGTGCAGCGCCACGGTGAGGAGGCCGACCAGCCCCGCCGAAGTGACCGCAATGAGCAGAAGGTACGCAGCGAACTTGCCGATGAGCACCTCCGGGGCGCGCACCGGAGCTGCCCGGAAAAGCTCGATCGCCCCGGCGCTGCGCTCATCAACCAGCGACAGGGCGGCCAGGGTTATGCCCAGGTGCTGGATCAGCAGAGCGAGCACCGTCGGCGAGTGATAGGCTACATAGCCCGGCTGGTAGGTGCTCACCCCCTGAACATCCCAGACCAGAGGCGCGACAAAGACGTCGGGCGGAATGCGGCGCGTGCGCCGCAGCGCCTCGAGCATGCGGTCCGTGTCCTCTTGCATCCGTGCCAGCGACTGATCGAGCGCCGCAGCGTCGCTCTCGGGCTCGGCCAGCAGCGCATCCAGCTCCCGCGCCTGTTGCGCAAGGTCCGTAGCCGGCGGTGGCTCGGTGCTGAGGGGGTCGGAACCCAGGAGCGACAGCCCGGCGACCAGGCCGCTGTTCAGGCGCACGGCCTGCGAGATCTCACGCGCTCGCGGCCGATCGTTCTCCTGCAGCGCGCTGCGGATCTGGCCGAGCGCGTCCTGCAGATCGACGAGCACCCGCTCATAGTCGGCCGCACTCGCCTGCTGCTCGCCGACGACCTGGCGCACAATGGCCCGGTTGATCTGGCTGGTGGCCCCGTCGACGACGGCGGTGATGTACCCGATCCGCGTCGGGTCGATGGCGTTATGGTAAAAGACGAGCTGCACGTTCCGGCCCTCGAGCAACGTCTCGCGCACGTCTGGCGGGATGACAACTACCAGTTCGACCTGTCGCGCCTGCAGGCGGGCGAGGGCAGCCGATAGATCGCTCGTGCGCTCCACCACGTGCAGCGGCCGCCCGACCCCTTCGAGGTAGCGGCCGACCGCCTGCTCCTGCTCGGCAGAGGGCGGCTGGACGACGATGGTCCTCAGCTCCGGCCCGCTCGGCCGGTAGCCGAGCCCGAAGGCGAGAAGGACGGCAAACGGGCCCGCCACGAGGAGGAGCAGCAGCTGGGGCTGGACCAAGATGCTGTGTATCTCCTTGCCGATGAACGCCAGAATGCGATAGATGGGCTTCACGTCCGGCGCTCCTGGCGGTTGTGCTGGCGGATCAGCCGCTCGAAGACGTCCTCAAAGGGGGGCTGGGCCTCGCGCACCGAGTCGGGTGTGAGGCCCTCCGAGCGGAGGCTGGAGGCGATCTCGGGCAACGCCTTGCCGGCATCGTCCACAATGGCAGTGAGCCGGTCCTGGCTGCGCACTTGGATGGCGCGGACCTCTCGCATCCGCTCCAGGCTCCGCAGGAAGGCGTGGATGTCCTGCCGGGCGATCACCTCGATCATGTCCCCGCCGAAGGCACGTCGGCGGAGCCGCTCGGGGGTGTCGAAGGCGATGAGGCGCCCGAGGTCCATCAGCGCCACCCTGGTGCACATTTCGGCATCGGTCACATAGTGGGTGGTTACGAAGAGGGTGCGGCCCCTGCGCTCGAGGCTTCGCAGCCACTCCCAGATTTTACGCCTGAGAATCGGGTCCTGACCGACGGTTGGCTCGTCGAGGAAGAGCAGCTCCGGATCGTGCAGCAGGGTGGCAGCGAGGGCGAGGCGGCGCTGCATGCCACCGGAGAGCTCGGACGCCTGCTTCGAGCGCTCGGGCCACAGCTCGACCAACTCGAGCACCTCGCGGATCCGTTGGCGCCGCTGGCGGAGCCCAAGGCCGTACAGGCCTGCCACAAACCGGATGTTGGCGGCTACCGACAGGTTGGGGTAGAGCAAAAAGTGCTGCGGCAGATAGCCGATGCGCACCCGGTCTGCACAGTCGAAGCGGAGGGGGTCCTTCCCAAAGACGCGGACGGTCCCCTCAGACGGCGGGAGGATGCCGCAGAGCATGCGCACTGTTGTGGTCTTCCCGCAGCCACTTGGCCCAACCAGGCCGATGAGCTGGCCAGCTTCGATGGAGAGTGACAGGTTCCGCACAGCGGTGGTGCGCCCGAAATGGCGGGTGACCGAATCGAGGACGATGATCGGCTCTTGGGGCATGTTCGTGTCCTCTGGCAGATGACCGGGGCGCGATATCCGGAGACTCTGCTTTCTTTCGCGGAGCAAGTTTCGTGCCAGAGGAGGGGGGCCGCAGAGTGGATAGACAAGCGTCGGCGCCGGGGAGCTCGACCGAAAGCTCCCCGGCGCCGATGCGAGCCGGCATCAGGTCGGCGCCGGCTCATTCCCGGGGCATGAGCGCCTCCAGGAGCGGCTCATTCCAGCGCTTGAGCGCGCTGTCGTACACGCCAAAGCCGGAGCAGAACTCCCAGTAGGCCCAGCTGATCCCTCGGGCCTCCGCCTGCCGGGCGACAAAGCTCGTCCAGCGGACACGCGAGTCCATGTCGGCCTTGCTGTAGGCCCCGAACTCGCCCATGTAGAGCGGCCGCTTGTGTGCCTCCGCCCAGGCCGCGGCCCGGTCGAGGTCACGGATGACATCCGCCTCGCCCCCGGCCTTACCCGGCCAGGTTGTGCCCAGCCAGGGAGTTGAGCCCTGCACCCACTCCGCCCCCTGATGGGTGAACTGGAAGGGGTTATAGTAGTGGAAGGTGACGATGATGTTGCGGTCCTCCTCGGGGAGCTCAAGCGTGCTGAGGGAATCAACGTTGTTCCAGTTGGCCGGCCCGATGATCAGGGTACGGGTCGGGTTGGTCTGGCGGATGGTGGCGACGGCCTCTTGCAGCAGCGAGTTCCACACCCGGGCGGTCAGCCGGTCAAAGGGCTCGTTCAGGGGTTCGAACATCAGCCCATCCGGATAGTCCTTGTAGTGGTCCGCAATCTGCGCCCACAGCGCCAGAAAGCGCTCCCGATGCGCCTCCGGATCCGCGCACAGCTCGTTGTAGTGGTGCGTGTTGATGACCGCTACGAGCCCCCGGGACAGGGCCTGGTTCACCGCCCAGTCGACCCGGGCGAAGAACCTGTCGTTGATCGTGTAGGGTGGCTCGGCCAGAGCATGGGCCGACCAGCGGATCGGGATGCGCACGGAGTTGAACCCGGCTTCCTTGATGCGGTCAAAGTACTCCTCCTGAAGGTAGACCCCCCAGGCGCCCTCGCTGGGCGCCTCGAGGGCGTTGCCCAGGTTCACACCCCGGCCCAGACGTCGGTTCTGGGCAAAGGCCGGTTGCATTTCGACGGTAGCCACAGGCGTATCCTCCTTAGCCACTCTGGAAGGTGAAGGAACGGAGCTGCGTTGGCCGCTCGTTCCCGAGCAGCTCACCACCATGAGCAGGAGCAATGTCAGCAACATCTGACTCTTCAGCATAGTCTCCTCCCACGGGACCCGCCCGCGGGCGGCCACTGGCCCCCGGCTGCTGGCAAGCTGGGCGCGATCTACGCCGTCGCTTGCCCGGGCGACGGGTCTAGGCGATGTGACAGGCGACATAGTGCTCTTCCGAGATGGCACGCAGGGTTGGGGTCTCAACAACGCAACGGTTGATGGCCTCAGGGCAGCGAGTGTGGAACGGGCACCCGGGCGGCGGAGTGATGGCGCTGGGCACCTCGCCTCCGAGAGGCTTCACCCTTTGCGGCGGCTCGCCGGGACGCGGCCTCCGGAGCACGCTGTTCATCAGAGCGCGGGTGTACGGGTGCGCCGGTGACCGGAAGATACCCTCTGCCGGAGCGGTCTCCACTATCGCCCCGAGGTACATGACGCCAATATGGTCGCTCATGTACTCAACGACGGCCAGGTTATGCGAGATGAACACGTATGTGAGCCCCATCCGCTCCTGCAAGTCGCGCAGCAACGTGAGTATCTGCGCCTGGATGGAGACGTCCAGAGCGCTGACCGGCTCGTCGCAGATGACCAGCTTGGGGTGCAAGGCGAGGGCACGGGCTATGCCGATACGCTGCTGTTGCCCTCCCGAGAACTCGAAGGGAAAGGCCATCGCGGCCGACCGCTCGAGGCCGACCAGCTCCAAGAGCTCAACGACCCTGGCGGCCCGCTCGCGCGGCGTGCCAACCCCGTGGATCAACATGGGGTCCTCGATCGCCCGCCCCACCGTCATCATGGGGTTCAGGCTGGCCAGGGGGTCCTGGAAGATCATCTGGATATCGCGGCGTTTCTGGCGGAGGTCGTCGCCCCGCAGTGCGGTGAACTCGATCCCGTCGAAAAAGACCGTGCCCGAATCTGGCTCGTACAGGCGGATGATGGAGCGAGCAAGGGTCGACTTGCCACAACCGGACTCCCCGACCACACCGAGCGTCTTGCCCGCGCGGAGCTCAAAGGAGACGTCGTGCACCGCCCGAAGGCGGCCACGGCGCTGCGGAAAGAACTTGGACAGGTGCTGGACGCGCAACAACGGCTCTGCTGGTGCGGTGACGGCGTAGGGACCACCCTGCGCTCCGGGTGCGGCGATTGCCCTCCCACGAGACCCAAACACCCCCCTCGTCTGGGCCTCCGCAATGCGGAAGCACGCGGCAACGTGGCCGTCGCCAAGGGGCAACAGAGGCGGCTGCTCGGCTTCGCACTGTGGCCCGGCCAGGGGGCAGCGAGGGGCAAAGGCACAACCCCGGTGCACCACCCGGGCGCTGGCGCCCTGACCCGGGATGGGCATGATGGGTTCCTTGCCATGCCCAACTTCCAGGGTGCTGGCCAGCAGGCCCTGAGAGTACGGGTGTGCTGCCCCAGCGGAGAACTGCGTGGCCGAGGCAGCCTCCACGATCTTGCCGGCGTACATGACCGCAATGCGGTTGCAGTAGTTGCAGGCGAGGCCAAAGTCGTGGGTGACGATGATCAGGCCCATGCCCAGCTCTTGCTGCAGCTGTGCCAGAAGCTCCAGCACCTGCGCCTGCACGGTCACGTCGAGGGCGGTCGTCGGCTCATCGGCGATCAGCAGCTTGGGGTTGCAGGCCAGGGCAATGGCGATCATCACACGCTGCCTCATACCACCGGAGAACTGGAAGGGATAGTCCCGGAACCGTTGCTCTGGCAACGGGATGCCGACCTTGCGCAGCAACTCCACGGCGCGCTCTGCGGCCTCGGCTCGCGAGCACAGACCGTGCACGAGCATCGCCTCCGCGATCTGGTCGCCGACGCGCATGATGGGGTTGAGGCTCGTCATTGGGTCCTGAAAGACTACGCCGACCTCCTTGCCGCGCACCCGAAGCAGCTCGCCGGCTGACAATCGGAGCAGGTCGCGGCCCTCGAGGAGCGCCTCGCCGCTGACCACCCGCCCGTTCCGCGCCAGGAGTCCCAGGATAGAGAGCAGGGATACGGTCTTTCCCGAGCCGCTTTCCCCGACGATACCGAGACTCTCACCGGCCTCGAGCGCAAAGCTGACTCCATTGACGGCGTGCACCACGCCGTCAGGACGGTCGAACTCGACCCACAGGTCTTTCACTGCCAGCAACGGTGCCATCGCCTAGCGCTCCCCCTTGGGGTTGAAGACCTCCTGGAGGCCGTCGCCCATGAAGGTGAAACCCAGGAGGGTGATGCTGAAGAACAGTGTCGGCCAGATGGCCAGGTGCGGAAAGCCCCGCATGCGCCCGATGCCCTGGCTGATCAGGTTGCCCCAGGAGGGCTGGGGCGGCCGAATTCCTACGCCGATGACCGAAAGCGCCGCCTCCTGCAGCATCGCCCAAGGGATCCCGAAGCTGAGGCTCACAATGATCGGTCCGAGGACATTGGGCAGCAGGTAGTGGCGGATGATGTGGCTCTCGCTGGCACCCAGGGTCCGCGCCGCCTGGACGTACTCCTGGTTCTTGAGCATCAGCACTTGCCCACGCACCAGGCGGGCATACCCCGCCCATCCCGTGATGCCCAGTGCGAATATGATCAGGCCGACGCTCTGCCCGAGGGTGTTAGCCAGGATAACAGCCAACAGGAACGAGGGGAAGGAGTAGGTTATATCCACGATACGCATCAGGATGTTGTCAAGCAATCCTCCCCGCATTCCCGAGATCGCTCCCACAATCGCCCCAACACCCAGGGACAGGCCCGAGGCTCCGAGGCCGACCATGGCCGCGACTCGGATTCCGTACAGGATGCGGCTGAGCTGGTCCCGGCCGAGGTTGTCGGTGCCAAAGATATGTTCCCTCGAGGGCGGTAGCCATGCCTTGTCATAGTTCTGGTCATCGTAACCGTAGGGGGCGAGAAGCGGCGCGAAAATGGCAATCAAGGTGAACAAGCCGACAATCACCAGGCCGAGCACGGCGGCCCGGTTACGCCGATATCGCCGCCAGTAGATACTCAGCAAGCTTTGGGGAACGGCGGCTTCGGCCCGGAGTGCGGTGGCGGATGAGGTCATGACACAGCTCTCCTTCCAGGGCTTCCGACGCGAATCAGCCGCACTGCCGCTACGCCTCGAGCTTGATCCGCGGATCGAGCACGGCATAAAGGATGTCCGCCAGGAGGTTGGATAGCATGATCCCCATGGCAAGGACGACCGTGCCAGTGATCATCATGGGATAGTCGCGCTGGTTATTGCCGTTGGCGAACATCTGGCCGATGCCGGGGATGCGAAAGATCGTCTCGATCCAGACGGCACCAATCAGGAGGCTCCCGATCTGCGGAACGGTCACGGTTACGACCGGGATCAGTGAGTTGCGGAGCGTGTGTCGCCAGACGACGAGGCGCTCCGGAACCCCCTTCGCACGGGCAGTGCGGATGTACTCCTGCGACAGGGTCTCGGCCACCTGGTTACGGGTGAAGCGGGCAATGCTGGCCATGGGGCCGAGGGCCAGGGTCACAACCGGCAGGACGACCTCCTTCGGCTTGGGCCAGGGCACCGTCCAGCCTCCCACGGGCAACACGTTCCATACGGTGCCGGCGAAAACCAGAATCATGGCCACCGCCATGACATAGGAGGGAATCACCTGCCCGACCATGGACAGGCTGGTGACCACATAGTCGACTATGGTATTGCGCTTGAGAGCGGCGAGCACGCCCATGGGGATGCCCACGATCAGGGCAAGACTCAATCCCAGAAGGACGATCATCAGCGTGCGCGGCAGCCGCTCCTTGACCATATCCTCAATCAGCACCCCAGGGTTCGAAAAGGATGGTCCGAAGCTGAAGGTTGCCGCCTTGCGGATGTAGGTCAGTATCTGTACCGGCAGAGGCTTGTCCAGGCCGTAGCGCTCCTCAAAGAGCTCACGCTGCTTCTTGAACTCGGGGCTGTTCTCCCCGAAACGAGCGGCAAGGCCTGTGGTCGTCCGCTGGATGTCGAGATAGTTGCCAGGGGCGTACCACATCAGCGTGTAGGAGATGCTGATGACCACGATCATCGAGACGATGATCAGCGCGAAACGCTTCACAAAGTATGTCAGAAGTGCCATCGACCTCTCCTGCTCCCCATGCAAGTCACGGTGCCGCGAGACCGACCCGGCGCCTCCAACGAGTGGCCGGGCTCCACCGAGAACTCCCCATCGCCGATAGGCTGCCTGAGATGCAGCCATTAGGGGCGCGCAGGGATCCGCGTGTGGCCCTCCTCGGTGCGACCCGCGAGCCAAGACGGCAACCACGCGGATCCCTGCTGCGGGGCATGCGGCGTCGGCAGTCGCCTGGCGCCGCATGCCTCCGTAGCCAGCGCCGAGGTCAACCGAGCGCCCCGCTACTTCTGATAGTTCAGATACTGGAACTGGAAGATGTTGCCCCAGGAGAGTTTGTTCTGGACGATCCCTGACAGCTTGGGGTCGACGACGTAAGTGATCTTGCCGATGTAAAGGGGTATCATCCAGGCGGAGTCGACGGCCAACTGGTTGAGCTGCACCAGGAGCGGGTCGCACTCGTCCATCTTGGCCAGGAAGAGCGAGGCCATGAGCCGCTGCGCCTTCTTGTTGGTCTCGGTCATGTGGGCGATGTTGTCCAGGCTCCTCTCCTCGCCGATGACCAGGCGCAGGGCGTTCTTGTAGGCCGCCAGCCTCTCCTCATCGGTGGTAGCATTCCGGAAGCGCTCGGCGATACGGTCGAACTGCTGCCGGAACGTGGGCTCGACCATCATGCTCTTGCCCCAGTCGTTGTTCTCGGCAGCCACAATCTCCAGGCGTTTGTTCCAGGCCGCATTGGCGCGGTCCTCGAGCTCGGCAAAGTCACCGACGGCCGTGAGGCTGTCGACCGCGTTGTCCTTGTCGCGCCAATACCAGTACCGTGTCTTGTTCCACTCCGGGTCGTACTCCATGAACCACCAGATGTGCCCAACGTTCTGGTACAGGCCCATGGGCTCGATAAAGTTGATGGCACCGCCCATGGTGCTGTAGCCCCACGGGATGTCGCGGTTCACGTCGGACCACTGCAGGCTCGAGTACGGCCCCCAGTCCATGTTCTGGATGGTGACATCTACGCCCAGGTTCTCCTGCCACATCTTGGCGACCGCCTCAACAAAGGCCATCTCGTTCGAGTTGGCAGGCGGGGCGAAAATGGTCACGGTCCCAAGGGACTTGGGGTCGGCATAGCCGGCTTCGGCCAGCAAGTCTCGGGCCTTGGAGGGGTTGTACTCCAGAGGCGTGACCTTGGATGCGATGTCCTGGTCGCCGGTGAAAGCATTGGCAGGTATGGCCAGCCCACGCAGGACCTTCTCGACAATGGTAGCCTTGTCGATGGCCATGGCGAAGGCCTGGCGAAGCTTCTTGTTGTCCATCACTTCGTTGAAGCCGCGGGAGACCTGGTACCCCTGCCAGAAAAGATCGTTGGGGGTTTCGTGGAAAGCCTTCTTCAACTGGGCGTTGGACTGCACGAACTTGTACTCGGCCACGTTGCCGATCCAGGCCAGGTCTAGCTCACCAGCCTGATAGGCCTGAACCTGACTCGCGCCGGCGGGGAAGTTCTTGAGGATGATGCGATCGACGTTCCCGCATTCACCGACGTAGTTCTTGTTCTTGACGAGCACCGCTTCCTTCCGGTCGACCCAGGAGACGGGGATATACGGCCCGTTGCCCACGAAGTTGCCGGGTTTCCACCAGTCATTGCCGTACTTCTCCACGGTCTTCCGGTGGAGGGGCATGGCCGCGCCGGCGACCAGCCAGCAGTTGAAGTCGAAGCGCGGCGTCGCGAGCTTGATCTGGAGGGTGTAGTCGTCGAGGGCTTTCACTCCGAGTTCATCCGGAGGAAGGGCGCCGGACTTGACCCCCCAGGCGTTCTCGATGAACTGGAGGGGGCTGGCCCACATGGGTACGTCGGGGAGGGAGGGACCGGCCACGTACTGGTAGGTCCACTCGAAGTCGCGCGCGGTGACCGGATCGCCGTTGGACCACTTCTTGTCCTTGCGAAGCGTGAAGGTCCAGGTCTTGCCATCCTCGGAGCAGGTCCATTTCTCTGCCAGGACCGGCACGACCTTCACTCCACCCAGGCCCTTCGGGTCGGGGGCGTAGCCGAAGAGACCCTCGAAGATGGTACCCTGGGCCAGGATATGCTGGGCCTGCCAGTAGAAGGGGATGAAGCTGGGAATGTTATCAAAGAAGGGTAGCTGTACCACATTCTCTTTAGCGACGACCCCGGCCACACCGGCCACAATCAGGAGGCACGAGAGAACGATTACCGACCAAAGCCTCACAGCTTTCAAGTCGTTCCTCTCCTTCCGTTCGGTATGGTCTTGTGCAGGTGGCGTCGCAATTAAAAGAGTCTTCTTCTCATCCATCACCCCCTTTGACCATGCATGCACCGACTCCCAGGCCGCCTCCCCGGCCGACGGAGGCGCGGACGACGAGTTCGGTCTATCGATATCGTCGGATCCCGCCGCAAAGATGCCACGCGGCACGCGACAACCCGTCTCTTCCAGGGCCGCGACGAGCATCAGGGCCGTACTGTCGTTGGCGCAGAGAAAGGCGGAGGGGAGCTCCTTCGCCCCGAGCAAAGCCGATCATGGAGACTCCGGCCAAGGGCCCAACCCCTCCGCAGCTCATTGGCATGATCATTGTATGTCACAAATTAGTATAACATAACCGCCAATATTCATCAACATGTTGCTGCACCGATTAGGGAGAAATCCGTGATAAAGGCCGCGCGGCAGCTGCCGATTACCGTCAAAAAGCCAAAGATATTTCGATTCCAGGAATATCCAACCGCCTTCCCACCGCATCCAGAGAGTGTCCGCAAAGCCTCCGCGAAAAAACCGGTTTCA
>ENA-ORXB01001167-ORXB01001167.1-sediment-metagenome-genome-assembly--contig:-NODE-1167-length-34978-cov-4.415203_pt1 | contig 34978 bp, 31 predicted proteins | sample MGYA00237863_ERZ511475 | MGnify/ENA primary metagenome ERZ511475 (study PRJEB26305, sample SAMN06343858) | sediment metagenome | isolation source: hot spring sediment | place: Canada: British Columbia... | reverse complement strand
TGGCTGGAACGCGGGTGATGAAGATAGAGACGGATGCGGAGCTGGAAGCCTCGCTCCCGGGGGGAGTGCGAAAAGCGGCGGTTCTGGGCGGCGCCTCCACGCCCCTTTCCATAGTGGAGAGGGTACGGGACAGGCTGGCCGCGAGGTAAGGGACACGGAAGAGGACGGAGATCGACGGGGCGTCGCGGGGAAGCGGCGCCGTCTTGAGGGAGCGGAAGGATCGGATGGCACGGCGCGTGCGCGAGGATATGCCGGAGATGATATCGCCGGGCGCGGAAAGCGCCGCGAGGTCCCATATCGGCGATATGCGGAGCTACCGGGAGATGCACCGCCGCTCCCTGGATGACCCCGAGGGATTCTGGACGGAGCAGGCTGAGAGCCTCTCCTGGTTCAGGCGCTGGGACTCGGTGCATACCTGGGACCCCGAGGGTCACCTGTGCACGTGGTTCGCGGGGGGAAGGCTGAACGCCTCCCACAACTGCCTGGACCGCCACGTGGAGGGGGGAAGGGGAGACAGGATCGCCATTATCTGGGAGCCGGACGAGCCCGGCGCGGGAGAGACCTACACCTACTCCCGTCTTCACGCCGAGGTGTGCCGTTTCGCCAACGTGTTGAAAAAGCACGGCATCGGCAGGGGGGACCGCGTTTGCATCTACCTGCCCATGGTGCCCGAACTGCCCGTGGCCATGCTCGCCTGCGCGCGCATCGGCGCAGTGCATTCCGTGGTCTTCGCCGGGTTCTCCGCCGACGCCCTGCGGGGTCGCATCCTGGACAGCGACTGTCGCGCCGTGATATGTGGCGACGCGGCGAGGCGCAGGGGGAGGACCATCCCCCTGAAGGCCAACGTGGACGAGGCCCTCGCCGAGGTTCCGGGGGTGGACAGGGTCCTGGTGGTGGACCGCGCGGGGGTGGGGGTGGAGATGGCCGCCGGACGCGACCTGTGGTGGCGGGAGGAGATGGAGGCCCGCGACGTCGCCGGCGACTGCCCCCCCGAGGAGATGGAGGCGGAGGACCCCCTGTTCATCCTCTATACCAGCGGGAGTACCGGCAAGCCCAAGGGGGTGCTGCACACCACCGCCGGCTACCTCCTGCACGCGTCGCTCTCGCACCGGTTGATCTTCGCCCTGCACGACGATGACGTCTGGTGGTGCACGGCGGACATCGGCTGGATCACCGGGCACAGCTACCTCGTCTACGGGCCGCTGGCCAACGGGTGCACGGAGGTGATGTTCGAGGGCGTCCCCACCTATCCCGCCCCTGACAGGTATTGGAAGATAGTGGAAAAATACGGCGTGACCGCCTTCTACACCGCGCCCACGGTGCTGCGCTCCCTCATCCGCGAGGGGGACGAGTGGACGCGCGGCGCGGACCTGTCCTCGCTCCGTGTCCTGGGATCGGTGGGGGAACCCATCAACCCCGAGGTCTGGATGTGGTATTACGAGCGCATAGGAGGAAGGCGCTGCCCGGTGATCGACACCTGGTGGCAGACGGAGACGGGCGGGGTGATGATAACCTCCATCGCCGGCACCACCCCCATGAAGCCGGGCGCGGCGGGATTCCCCTTCTTCGGGGCGGACGCGGTGGTCCTTGACCAGGACGGCGTGGAATGCCCGCCGGGCGTGAGCGGGGCGTTGTGCCTGCGCAGGCCCTGGCCGGGCATGATGAGGACGGTTTACGGCAACCACGAGCTTTTCGTGAACACCTACTGGACCATGTTCCCCGGCCTCTACGTCACCGGCGACGGCTGCCGGGTCGACGAGGAGGGGTTCTATTGGTTGCAGGGACGTATAGACGACGTGATCAACGTCTCCGGGCACCGCATCGGGACCGCCGAGGTGGAGAGCGCTTTGGTGAGCCACGAGTACGTCTCCGAAGCGGCGGTGGTGGGAATGCCCCACGATATCAAGGGGCAGGGCATTTACGCCTACGTCACCTTGAAGAGCCAGTACGAGGGCATGGACGAGGATGAACTGCGAGAGGTGCTCAAGCAACATACCAGGAAGGAGATAGGGCCCATCGCCACGCCCGACGTGATCCACTTCACCCCCGCCCTTCCCAAGACCAGGAGCGGGAAGATCATGCGCAGAATCTTGAGGAAAATAGCCGAGGGAACCTCGGACTCCCTGGGAGACACCAGCACTCTCGCCGACCCATCGGTCGTGGACCAGTTGATCGAGGAAAACAAGCGCATCATGAATAAGTAGCAGCAGGGAACGTAACAATAAAGGAGAGTGAGCAATGGCGGATGATGTCAAGTTGGCGAACCCGGCGGTGCTGGGGCTTACCGGTTTCGGGATGACTACCATGCTCTTGAATCTGCACAACGTGGGCATTATCAAGGGCTTCGACACGGCCATCATGGGGCTGGGTATCTTCGTGGGAGGTCTCGCCCAGGTGATCGCGGGCATTATGGAATACAGAAAGGGCAACACCTTCGGGACCACCGCCTTCATAGCCTACGGCACCTTCTGGATCAGCCTGGTCTTCGCGGTGATCGCCAGCGAAAAGTGGGGGCTGGTGCTGGTACACAAGGAGGGCCTGGCCTGGTACCTCTTTCTCTGGGGAGTCTTCACCCTGTTCATGACCGTGGGAACCTTCAAGATCAACCGCGTCCTACAATTTGTCTTCGTGGCCTTGACCGTGCTCTTTTTCCTGCTGGCCGTGTGCAACTGGGCGGGCGTCAAGGCCGGCGAGGGCCTGATGGTCGTTTCCGGGATCATTGGCCTTTTCACCGGTGCGGCGGCGCTCTACCTGGCCATGGCCGAAAACATCAACGAGATATTCGGCCGCGACATGCTGCCCATCTGGCCCATGGGGGAAAAGGAATCCTATAAGAGGCCGGAAGATCTTTAAGCGCCATACGTTGTTTCGCGAGACTTTAGGGCGGCGCCTATCAGGTGCCGCCTGTTTTCATGGCGCGTAGAGTATCGCGTCGCCCTCGCTGAAGCGGGAGAGATAGGAGAAATTAGATGGTTTCCATATGACCTTCAAGGCGACCGGGAATGGTTGTCCAGGGATGCGGATAATCCGTGTTTGGGGAGGAATATGAGGTTCATTTCCCAAAAAGTGTGGGTTGATTCAAGGCGTTTGATGCAGCGCGATTCAATAAAGAGCAGGCAGTTAAGGTGCTGATAAACTGTCAAACGCCGGGTGTCGGTCGGATTGCCCACTTTTTATGGCGAAGAGCCGAAATTATAATTATATGGTAGGGATGCTCGGTGGGAAGCAAGCGAGGAACAGGAGGCGTCGAGCGAGGGTGAGATTAAGGACCGAGGGGATGTTCTCGAAGCCTTGGGCGTCGTTACGGGTCAAGGAGGAAGATAGTGGAAGATATTCGGAGTAATCTTGACGTCCTGAAAGAGAGATACCCGGAAAAATTCCTCCCCGAAAACAAGGTGTTCGAGAAGATACGGCGGGGCGCTCACCTTTTCATAGGCACCGGGTGTGGGGAACCCCAATATCTGGTAAGCAAGCTGGCCGAGTACGTCAGATCGCATCCCAAAGCCCTATTAGACGCGGAAGTCTTTCACGTCTGGACCCTGGGAGTCGCGCCCTACGCGGACGAGAAATTTTCCCCCAACTTCAGGCACAATTCCTTTTTCATCGGCGACAACACCCGCGAGGCGGTAAACGAGGGCCTTGCCGACTACACCCCCATCTTCCTTTCCCAGGTGCCGGACCTCTTCTATCGCAACTTCATACCCATTGACGTCGCCTTGGTACAGGCGTCCCCTCCGGACCGCAACGGCTACATGAGCCTGGGGATCAGCGTCGATATCACCAAGGCGGCGGTGGAAGTGGCCAAGCTGGTTATATGCCAAATCAACTCGCACATGCCGCGGGTGCACGGCGATACCTTTATCCACATGGACGAGGTGGACTTCGTGATCCCCCATGACGAGCCGCTGCTGGAATACCGGCAGGAGGTATCCGATGAGCTCGCCGACCAGATCGGCAAGTACGTTGCCCGCCTGGTTGAGGACGGGGATACCATCCAGGTGGGCTACGGAAGCGTGCCCAACGCCATACTGGCCAACCTGGACGGAAAAAAGCACCTGGGCGTGCATACCGAGCTGGTGAGCGACGGCATCGTGGACCTGATAAAGAAGGGGGTTATCGACAACAGCCGCAAAACCATCAACCGCGGAAAAACGGTAGCCACCTTCTGCATGGGCAACAGGGAGACCTACGAGTTTCTCGACGATAACCCGGCCATCGAGTTCAGGACCATCGATTACACCAACAACCCCTTGGTCATCGCGGAGCATAGGGGGATGGTGGCCATTAACAGCGCCCTGGAGATCGATTTGACCGGCCAGGCTTCCGCGGAATCGCTGGGGAGGGTGTTTTACAGCGGCATAGGCGGCCAGGCGGATTTCATGCGCGGCGCCGTCCTGGCCCCGGGAGGCAAGACCATACTCGCCCTTCCCTCCACCGCCGAGAACGAGGAAATGTCGCGCATACAGCCTCTTATCCGGGAAGGGGCCGGCGTGACCTTGAACCGGGGAGACGTGCATTACGTGGTGACGGAATACGGCATCGCCTACCTGCACGGCAAGAACGTCAGGGAGAGGGCCATGGAGCTCATCGCCATCGCCCATCCCAAGTTCAGGCCGTGGCTTATAGAGGAGGCCAAGAAGAATAACCTCATTTACCGGGACCAGGCCTTCATTCCGGGGAAAGCGGGAGAATACCCGGAGGAGCTGGAGGCCTACAGAACCACCAGGAATGGCCTGGAGATACTGCTCAGGCCGGTGAGGATCAGCGACGAGCCCCTGATCAAGGACTTCTTCTACTCCCTTTCGGACAAGAGCCTTTACAGGAGGTTCATGTCCCAGAGGCAGGACATGCCCCATGACCGCTTGCAGGAATTCGTGGTCATCGACTACACCAAGGAGATGGTCATCCTGGCGGTGATCCCGGAGGGCGAGAAGGAAACCCTGGCCGGGCTGGGGCAGTACAGCATCAACGAGGGGACGCATACCGCCGAGGTTGCCTTGGTGGTCAAGGACGAGTTCCAGAACCGGGGAATTGGAACGGAGCTGCTCAATTACCTGACACAACTGGCGAAAAGGCAGGGACTACACGGCTTCACGGCGGAAGTGCTCGCCGAGAACAAGCCCATGTTGCACCTTTTCGAAAAAACGGGTTTCGACATGGAGAGGGGCCTCTCCTCCGGGGTCTACGAGCTGAACATATCCTTCAGTTCGTAGAAAAAAGATTTTGCAGACTCGGCGGGTATGGAAACCAACTCCGATATCGCTCAGGTATCCCGTCAAAGAGGTTTCTAGATGCCGCTCCGTCTTAATAGACGCTCTGGGGTTGAAATAGGGCGAGAGACCATCCCTCATCCCGGCAAAACAAGCGAAACAAGAGGAAAGAAGGTCTCTTGTGTAAAAGAGAAAGGATCTTCGCCATAAAGGGTGAGCAATGCGGCCGACATGCGGCGTGCGATAGTTTACCGCTACCTTGACCGTCTGCCCTTTTCTGAATAGCGCCGAGGCAAACGCCTTGACCCTACCCACACTTTTGGGAGATGAAGCAAGAAAAAGCTGCTTATGATCTCGGAAACGAAGCCCCTGGAGGGATAGGGGGACTTGGCTGAACCGATTCCGGACACGGGAGTCGCCGCCGCTATTGTGTTAAAATTAGTAAAGGATAAAAGTTTAGGGCTCGACCTTGTGCGTTATTCGCCGAAAGTTTATCGAAGAGCCAACGCCATGATTAAGGGAGCCGTTTTCCGCAGGTGGACGTAATGCCCTAAACCCGGGATAGGGACTACGGAGGCCGGCGGTAGGTGCCCACCTGCTTGGGAGCAGGTTCATTGATATCGGTGGAGACGGCAAGGTGGAGTCCTTATTACTGCAGGGTCGTTTACGGGAAACGTAAGGCATTTCCTCAAACGGAGCGGGCGTGGGGGCCGGCGGACCCGGCCGGTTAAAGGGCATATTCCCCCACCACTTTTCCTGTGGATAAGGACACGCCCAGCAACTTTGGCTGAAAGTCAGCCAACCTTTCTAAAGTGGGCAATCCTTGTCGCATGCCTTTAATGCTTGACGACATAGGGCATTTAAGCGCAATGAGCGATTTGGGGAGCATCGTCGCTTGGTATGCGTTAAGCTGGTCGTCCGAGGCACCCTTCTCTTGTCATGGTCAGGGGATAGAATATCCATGGCATTAAAAGGGCGCCGCGCTTGAAAGGAGGCGGCTTAAAAATGATTCCATGATAAGCAGCCTACCGTGGTACTCTCTTGCCAGTGTAAGCAGAACAAGAGAAGGGAGGCTGATAATCATGCTACATGCGGGCGTGGACATGCACAAGCACTATTCGGTGATCACCGTGGTGGACGACGAGGGAAAGGCCTTGGTAAGAGGGGCGAAGCTCCCAAACGAGGAGGAGCACCTGATCGCTTTCTTCAAGGGGCTGGAGGAGGCAAAAGAGGATGGAGTCCGGGTGGTTCTAGAGGCCGGGCCCAGCTGGATGTGGGCGTGCGACCTTCTGGACGACTACGCCATAGAGAACGTCTTGTGTCACCCCTTGAAGACCAAGGCCATAGCCTCGGCCAGGATCAAGACGGACAAGCTGGACTCGGAGATTCTTGCCCAGCTCCTGAGGACCGACTTCATACCCTGCGCCTTCAAGCCGGACAAGGAAACAAGGGACCTGCGGGAGCTTCTCCGCTACCGTGCCATCCTGGCGAGAAGGAGGGCCCAGGTCAAGAACTCCGTCCACGCCCTCCTTTCCAAAAGGAACATACACCTCCCTGTGGCCAATCCCTTCGGCAAGGAGGGCCTCGCGCTCCTTTCGGCCCTCCGTCTTCCGCAGCCCGCGAGGACCATACTGGACGGGCACCTCGCCGTCCTCTCCTTCCTCTCGGAAAGGATCGCGGAGGCGGATGGCATCATCCGGGCAAAGTACCGGGAATCGGAGGGGGCCAGGCTGCTTTCAACCATACCGGGGGTTGCCGAGTTCCTCTCCCTGCTCATCCTCTCCGAGATCGGGGACCCGGAAAGGTTCCATAGTGCAAAGCACCTGTCCTCCTTCGCCGGGCTGGTGCCCTCCGTCCACCGGTCCGGGGTAACGGAGAGGCACGGGAGGATCACCCGTCAGGGCTCCCGCTGGTTGCGGTGGGCCCTGGTGGAGGCGGCCATCCACGCGGCAAGAAAACCGGGGCCCTTGAGGGAACACTACCTCAAGGTCAGGAAAAGGAAGGGGGCCAAGGTGGCCCGGGTGGCTGCGGCGAGGAAGCTCTGCACCTATATCTACCACATGCTCAAGGAGAAAAAGACCTACGAGGCGCTTGTCGGTCCCGTTTCTTTCTATGGCCATCTCGGGTGAGCCCGTTTTAGGTACTGGGGAAAAGCCCCGTAAAAAATGATTGGGCAGCCCGAGTTCGCATTGGGATATTGCGCCAGGGACAGAGCGCGGATGGATGTGTGAATAAGGTTCGCCAAAGTCGATCTTTGAAAAGAACCCAGGCCGGGACGGGGGGCAACCCTTGACAGGCGGCTGCTTATCATGGATGTACCCGATTTCCTTGGACACCGAATAAGGTAAGGATAACTAAAGCGGATCTGATTTCCTTGGACACCGAATAAGGATAACCTTATGTCCAAGGAGATGGGTAAATGTCAGAAGCAGGAAGAGAGAAGGAGGCGGCTTGGATCTCTTCGACTATGCGAGAGAGGATATCCGCGCCAAGGAAGCCCCCCTCGCCCTGCGCATGAGGCCGCGCACCCTGGAGGAGTTCGTGGGCCAGCAGGAGATCGTGGGCGAGGGCACTTACCTGCGACGAGCCATCGAAGAAGATCGGCTGCAAACCGCCATCTTTTGGGGTCCTCCCGGTTCAGGCAAGACCACCCTAGCGGCGATAATAGCCAACCTATCACACGCAAGTTTCCGGCAGATTTCCGCGGTGACCAGCGGGGTGGCGGAGGTGCGCGAGCTTATCCGGGAGGCCGAGGAGCGATTGGCCATGCACGGCCAGCGCACCATCCTATTCATAGATGAGATACACCGCTTCAACAAGGCTCAGCAGGATGCCCTCTTGCCCGCGGTGGAGCAGGGAACGATTGTTCTCATCGGGGCGACCACCGAGAACCCCTACTTCGAGGTGAACTCGGCACTGGTGTCGCGCTCCAAGATCTTCCGCCTCAATCCCCTTACCGGGGAGGAGTTGAAGACCGTCTTGAGGAGGGCGCTTGAAGACGAGGAACGGGGACTGAAAAAGGAAAGGGTGGAGTTGAGCCCGGAAGCGCTGGAGCACATCGCGCAAATGGCCGGCGGAGACGCCCGGGTGGCCTTGAACACTCTGGAAGGGGCGGCCCTGCTGGCCGAGGAAAGGGACGGAGTGAGGCATATCGATCTGAAAACCGCCGAGGAAGCGGCGCAGCGAAAAGCTTTACTTTACGACAAATGGGGCGACTCCCACTACGACACCGTTTCCGCTTTCATCAAGTCCATGCGGGGTTCAGACCCGGATGCGGCCATATACTGGCTGGCCCGTATGCTCTATGCGGGGGAGGATCCCCGCTTCATCGCCCGCCGCATGGTCATTTTCGCCTCGGAGGACGTCGGGCTGGCGGACAGCCGGGCCTTGCTGGTGGCGGATGCGGCGGCGAGAGCGGTGGAGTTCGTCGGAATGCCGGAATGCCAGCTCAACCTGGCCCATGCCACCCTGTACCTCTCCCTAGCTCCCAAGAGCAATTCCAGCACCAAAGCCCTGGCGGCCGCCCGCGGAGAGGTGGAAAGAGGCATGACGCCCCCCGTACCTCCCCACCTGCGCGATTCCCATTACCCCGGCGCGGCGGCACTCGGGCATGGGGCCGGCTACCGTTATCCGCATGATTACCCCGAAAGTTACGTGCCCCAACAATACCTGCCCGAGGGGATGGAAAAGCGCTACTATTATCGGGCGGGTGAACAGGGCGAGGAGGGCGCAATGGCGGAAAGGTGGTCGAGGCGGGTGAAGAGAAGCGAGAGATGTCCTCCGGAGGAATGACCGACCCCAGCCCTTGCTTGAGAACCGCCCTTGAAGCACCTGGGCGTGCCTCTTTCCTCGCCGATGTCGGGAGGCAATTTGCTGCTGTTTTAGGTTCCCGGAGTGGCGCGCAAGAGGAATTTTCCCAAGTTGACACCCTTGAAGAGCGGGTGCTATTCTCGAAAACGTTGCGAAAAAGGAAGAGAGGCAGAAAAGCGAGGCTGCCGAACTTGAAGGGCGGGTGCTATCCTCGAAAACTTTGCCAACCCGCCCCTTGAGGTGAAGGATATGTACAGCGACAAGGTGATAGAGCATTTTCAAAATCCCCGCAACGTGGGAGAGATTCCGGATTGCGATGGAGTGGGGAAAGTGGGAAGCCCGGTTTGCGGCGATATGATGGAGGTCTACATCAAGGTGGTGGACGGCCGTCTCGCGGACGTAAAGTATAAAACCTTCGGATGCGGAGCGGCCGTGGCGTCTGGGAGCATGGGCACGGAGATGGTAAAGGGAAAGACCATCGAGGAAGCCATGAAAATAACCGATCAGCAGGTGGCGGAAGCCCTGGACGGTTTGCCGGAAGAAAAGATGCACTGCTCCAACCTGGCCGCCGACGGCATCAGGGCGGCCATCGAGGACTACCTTTCCAGGCGGGGCGGAAAAGAAGGGGCAGGCAAGGGGGATTCCGAGGTCGAAGGGGGAGGGTAGATGGGAGACGTCGCGGCCATGATTTGCGCGGTCTCTTTCGCCCTGCTCATGCTGGCTGCGGTGGTGGTGGTTCTCAAGCTGGCCAGAACCATGAGCATCACCAACCATATTCTGGATGACATTCGCAGGGAATCCATACCCTTGATCGGCAAACTCCAGACTACCATGGATCATGTCAATAATGAGATGGGATACATCGACGGGATACTGAAATCCTCCGAGAAGTTGGCCGCCCGGGCCAATGCCGCCACCAAGGCGGCCCAGAAACTGGTCACCTCTCCCCTGGTCAGGGTCTTAAGCCTGGGCTTGGGGATCAAGAGGGCTCTCGGCTCTTCCTCCGGAGGCGAGGAGGAAGGGGAGGCCGCGAGGGAGCATAAGTAAATAGGTACGACAGGGAAGAGATTCGCTTGGCTTGAAGATCGGAAGCATGCCCCCCGAGGGGCTTCTTGTTAATCTCCGACGGGAGGAAACGGTTGCAAAGCAAAGAGATTAGGAGCAGGTTTCTCGAGTTCTTTCAGGCGCGTGGCCATCAGGTGGTCAAGAGCTCATCCTTGATACCCGATGATCCCACCCTTCTGCTTACCAACGCCGGAATGGTGCAGTTCAAGCCCTTTTTCCTGGGTAGCGTGAAACCTGAGTTCAGTCGGGCCACCAGTTGCCAGAAGTGCGCCCGCACTACGGACATCGACAAGGTTGGGCGCACCGCGCGCCACCTGACCTTCTTCGAGATGCTGGGCAATTTCAGCTTCGGCGATTACTACAAGCGGGAGGCTATTCCCTGGGGGTGGGAATTCCTTACCGTGGACATGGGGTTAGACCAGGAACGCTTGTACTGCTCCGTTTACGCCGAGGATGACGAGGCCTACGAGATCTGGAAGGAAACGGTGGGGATCCCCGAAAGCCGGCTGGTGCGTCTGGGCGTGGAGGACAATTTCTGGGACATGGGGACCACTGGCCCGTGCGGCCCTTGCTCCGAGATCCTGTATGACCAGGGGGAGGAGTTCGGGTGTGGAAAGCCGCAATGTGGGCCGGGATGCGATTGCGACCGCTTTCTTGAGCTCTGGAACCTGGTTTTCATGCAGTATGACCGGGATGAAAAAGGGGAGCTGCATCCCTTGCCGAGCAAGAACATTGACACCGGGCTAGGACTGGAGCGACTGGCCTCGGTGCTGCAGGGGGTTTCAAGCAATTTCGAGACCGATACTTTGATGCCCATGCTTAAAACCGCTGCGGACATAAGCGGCACCCCTTTCGGGCGAGCGGAGGAGAGCGACGTGTCCCTCAAGATAGTGGCGGATCATGCGCGCGCCGTGGCCTTCCTGGTGGGGGACGGAGTGCTCCCCTCCAACGAGGACCGCGGCTATATCCTGAGGAGGTTGATCCGACGGGCGGTTCGCCACGGCAGGCTCCTGGGGATCGAGGATATTTTTCTTCCCCGCATGGTGGAGGTGGTGGTGGAAACCATGGGCGATGCCTATCCCGAGCTGAAGCAGAACGCCTCCTACATTTCATCCATCGTGCGCAGCGAGGAGGAGCGCTTCTCGCAGACGTTGCGCAGCGGCCTGGTCTACTTCGAGGAGGCGGTGGAGGAAACCAAGAAACGGGGGGGTGGCTCCATAGCGGGCGAGGTTGTATTTCACCTTCATGATACCCTGGGCTTTCCCCTTGACCTGACGCGGGAACTGGCGCGGGAGCGCGGTTTGGGCCTGGACGAGGAGAGGTTCGAGCAGCTTATGGAGGAGCAGAGAGAAAGGGCCAGGGCGGCCAGGGTGGATGAGGGTTACTCTCCCCAGGTTCAGGAGATCTACGCGGAGATACTGGACAATTACGGCGAGGTGGTCTTTACGGGGTACGAAACCCTGGAAGAAAAAGCCAAGATTGTGGCCATAGTCAAGGAAGGTCGCGCGGCCGCCGCCGCTGAGGAGGGGGAGGAGGTGGAGATATTCCTGGACCGGACTCCCTTTTACGGGGAGAAAGGCGGCCAGGTAGGCGATCGCGGCTTGATCAAATCGGCGCAGGGAGAGGCCGAGGTCAACGATGCCACCTGGCCCGCGCGAGGCTTGATTTCGCATCATGTACGGGTGAGGATCGGCCGGTTGGCGGTTGGAGACGCCGTCAAGGCGAGCGTGGATAGGGAAAGGCGCATGGCCACGCGGCGCAATCACACTGCCACACACATTCTTCATTGGGCCCTAGGTCAGGTGCTGGGAGATCATGCCAAGCAGGCGGGTTCCCATGTCGACCCGGAGCGCCTTCGCTTCGATTTCACCCACTTCGCTCCTATGAGCGCGCAGGAGCTGGCGCGAGTGGAAGAGATGGCCAACGCGGTGATTATCGAGGACTTGCCTGTCCGTGCGTATGTAACCACCTACGAGTATGCCAGCAGCATAAACGCAGTGGCCCTTTTCGGCGAGAAGTACGAGGATTACGTGAGGGTGGTCGAAGTGGACGAGATAAGCCGGGAACTCTGCGGCGGCACGCATGTTGGAAGAACGGGAGAAATAGGCTTGCTGGTCATCACCAGCGAAAGCGGTATAGGCGCCAATATGCGCAGGATAGAGGCGTTGACGGGCAAAGCGGCCTATGCGCATTACCGCAAGCAGCAGGAAACACTGAAAGGCCTGGCGGCGAGCCTGAAGACGGATAGCGACGGCCTTTCGGAACGTGTGAGCCGCCTGCAGCAGAGGGTAAAGGAACTGGAATCCGAGCTCAAGAAGAAAGGTCGTGACGAACTCGCTTCCCTGATTGATCAGGACGTGGTCTGGGATGAGGTGGAAGCGGGGGATACCAAGATCATAACCGCTGCCGTGGAGGGCATCGATCCCCAGGATTTAAGGGAACTCGCCGAGCGTGCCATAAGCAGGCGCAAGGCGGGCGTGGCAGCCGTCGCCACGGTACAGGGGGAAAAGGTCAGTATGGTGGTGGCCGTTTCGAAGGAGCTGGTGGGCGCGGGCTTGGACGCCGTGGAGTTGATAAGGAAGGGGGGGCGGCTGCTGGGCGGCGGAGGGGGAGGAAGAGCGGACATGGCGGTGGGGGGCGGACCCGACACCGCGCGGGTGATGGATTCCTTAAAGGAAGTGGCCCGCGAGGCCCTCTCTAGGCTGGAAAGCGGTCATGCGTAGGATGATGGGGCTGGATATCGGCGAGCGGCGCGTCGGGGTTGCCATGTCCGATCCCCTGGGAGTAAGCGCTTTTCCCCTGGAAGTGCTGGAGAAGGTGGATCCTGTTGGCCTAAGGAGTTATGTCGAGGAAAAAGCCCGTCAGGGAGTAGAGGTGGTGGTGGTGGGGCTTCCCCTGAACCGCAAGGGCGAGGAAGGCGAACAGGCGAGGAGAACCCGCGAGTATGCACGGGCCGTCGAAGAACTGGAAGGGGTGGAGGTCGTGCTCTGGGATGAGCGGCTCTCCACCGTGGAGGCGGAAAGAAAGCTTAAGGAGGCGGGCCGTTCCCTGAAGGGAAGGAAGGTGGACGCCGAGGCCGCCGCGGTCATTCTTCAGTCCTACCTGGACTTTTCGGGTGGCGGTTCGGAGAGCGGGAACCAAGATTGAAATGGGCACGGGAAGCAAGGACTGGATTCGCATCCACAGAACCAAGCTGGTGACCATCGCCTGCCTGGTGGTGTTGGTGGTTCTTCTCACGGGCCTTTTTTTTCATTTCTTTTATCCCGCGCGGGGGATGGAGCAGGTGCAGGTGGTGATCGAGGAGGGCGACAGCACCTCCGTGATCGCGGAAAAGCTCCACCAGAACAAGGTGATCACCTCGGCCCTCATCTTTCGCTTCCTGGCCTGGCTTCAGGGTAGGCAGGAAAAGTTCAAGGCCGGTTGCTATGCCCTGAACACCGGAATGCATTACGGGGAGGTCTTTTCCGTCTTGGAGTCGGGCCCGAACTTACAGGTCAAGCTGACCATACCCGAGGGCTTGACGGTTCGTGAAACGGCGGAGAGAGTCTCCCGCACGACGGGCATAAGCGTGGAAGAGTTCGGGGAGGCGGCCTCGCGCGGCGATTACGACCTCCCTATCATTCCTGAGGGCGCCCGCGACAACCTGGAGGGCTTCCTGTTCCCCAAAACCTATAATCTCTCCTCGATGGCGAGCGCGGGGGATATCGTGAGCATGCTGGTCGCCCAGTTCAAGGCCGAAACCGCTGACCTGGACTGGTCGCAGGCCGAGCGGAGGGGAATCTCGCCATACCAGGCGGTGATCATCGCCTCCCTGATAGAGCGTGAGGCGGTACTGGACGAGGAGCGGCCTCTGGTGGCGGCGGTGATCTACAATCGTCTCAAGGCGGACATGTACCTCCAGATTGATGCCACCGTGCAGTACGCCCTGCCGCAATGGAAAGAAGTGCTAACCTACGAGGACCTGAAGACACCTTCTCCCTACAATACCTACCTTCATAAAGGATTGCCCCCCGCCCCCATATGCAGCCCGGGGTTGGCCAGCATCGAGGCGGCCCTGGCTCCGGCGGAAGTGGATTACCTGTACTACCTGGCTACGGGAAACGGCAAGCACTTCTTCACCTCGGACTACCATGAGTTCCTGAGGGTAAAGCAAGAGGTTCAAGGGCAACCGTAGCGGGAGCATCGCGGGCGCGGGAAAAGCGCGCTCGGCCGGCGTGGGAGCCGGGTTTCCCTCTTACGCAGGTATAAGCGTGGCCCGAAGGTTTCTCGCGAAACGTTCCCCCAACGTCGTCTATATGGCCTATTGAGGAACATTCATGTTTAATAGGAAATGGACGAAGTATCTGAAGAGAGAGATGTCGGAAAATGGATAATGAGGTGGAAAGCCTGCGAAACAGATGGAGGGCGCTTTGCGAGGCCCTGGCGGTGGTGGACCTGGCGGGCGAAGAGGTCACCGGAAAGTCTGCGCCGCAGCTAATGTACTTTGCCGGTAAGGACCTTGGGCTCAGGGAAGCAGCCAGGTACGACTGCACCGACGACATTGAACGTGCTCTGAGATGGGTTTTCCCGGGGCCGGACGACGTCTGGAAAGTAACTTTGTGGAAAAATAAGGAGGACGAGGATTTCTGGGTCTACGAGGTTGAGGAAATGTTTATACGCCTCCTCTTCGAGGAATGCCCGGTTCGCGAGTCATGCTTGGCGACAGGCGCAAGGATGGGGGGAGTGGCCTGCCAGACGGTTCACGGCTATGCTGCCGGCATGCTGGAAAAGATATTCGGCCGCAAGGTGGATCTGCACACCGAGCACATGGGGCCCGCGGCGTGCCTGGTGATGCTGAAGACGGAAATGGAGTAGATGATGAAGGTGGCCATGGTCTCCTTGAGCTCATGTCTGGGTTGCCAAATGGTCTTCCTGGATCTCGAGGATTACCTCTATTCCTTCATTAGCGAGAACCAGGTTTGTTATGCCCCTTTCCTGGTCGACGTGAGGAGCTTTCCGGAAGTTGAGTTGACCCTGGTGGAGGGGACGGTCAGAAACGGCGATCATTTCAGGCGGGCGCGTGAGATAAGGGAGAAATCCGAGCACGTCGTGGCCATGGGTACATGCGCGGTTTACGGCGGCGTTCAGGGCCAGGCGAACAGATTTCCCAGGGCGGAGCTGATGCGCCGCCGCTTCGGAAAGGAGGCCGGTTTCGAGGACGAGCCTCAGGCGGTAAGGCGGATCTTACCTTTGGATTCCTACATCGCCGTCGATGCCTATCTACCTGGTTGTCCGCCCCCCGTGGGGCTGCTGAGATCCTTTCTGGAGCTGGCCTTGTCGGGCAACCTTCCCACCAGGGAAGCCTCCACGGTGTGTTCGCAATGCCGCGTATCCTCGCCTCCGCTGCCCCAGCCGGGACCCCGCCGGGTGACCGAACAAGCGCCGCTGGCGGGAAAATGCCTTCTGGAACAGGGATATTTATGCATGGGCCCGTTAACCAGGGACGGCTGCGGGGCGGAGTGCCCGTCGCGTTTCGGAGTCCCCTGTACGGGATGCAGGGGCCCATCGCAAGCGATGTTGGTGTCGCCCTCCTCCGACCCTAAGGGTGAGACGGTGAGGCGACTCAGTCGCTCGACCGCAAAGAGACCGGGAGAAGTGGAAAGCAAGATCGCTGACCCGCCACATAGTTTTTTTATGCATTGCCTTGCGGAACCCACCCTGCGGCGCAGGCGCCCGGAAGGCACCTCTCCATTCATCTTCAGAGAGGGAGAGAGGTAGCGATAGGAAAAGAGGGGTCACATATGAGCAACGGAGATGATGAGAATGGAGGATAATGAGAAATGGCCGCCGTTACCATTGACCCGGTCACCAGGATAAGCGGCAATGCCGGCATAAAAGTGCTCTTTAACGAGGCGGGTGAGCTCGAAAAAGCAAGCCTTCAAGCCTACGGCTACCGTGGCTTCGAGTACATAGCAAAGGGAGCCCACATCGACAACCTTATGCCGGTGGTATCGCGTATTTGCGGCGGGGATGCCCTTTTTCACCAGCTGGCGGCGGCGGAAGCGGTGGAGAGGGCTTTGGGAGTTGCGCCGCCGCAGGGAGCGGAGCTGCTGCGCGAGCTGGCTTTGTGGGGCCAGCTGTTCGAGCGACATGCCGTTTCCTTGACCGTTCATAGCCTTCCGGACCTTCTTTTTCCCTCCTCCGACCCCGGGTTGCGCAACATCATCAGCATCCACAAGGTGGATGAGGAGGTTATAAAGAGAGTGATGGCCCTTAAGTCGTTGGGCACCTTCATATACCGCGAGGTGGGGGGAAGAGCGGTGCACGCGGTGAATTTCCTGCCCGGAGGAGCGGTTCGCGATATAAGGGAAGAGGAGAGAAAGGGGCTTCTGGAAAGGCTGGATGAAGCCAGGCCCCTGCTCATAGAAACCGGACACTTAATGAAATTGCTGCTGCGCAGAAACGCGGAGGCGGTAAGCAATTTGGGGAACTTGCCCACTTCATACCTGGCATTGAAGGGAGAGCAGGGTATGGTTCTAAGGGGTGGGGGGCTGGAAGTTCTTGGCCCGCAAGGAGAGAGCATGGGGGCCTTCAGCCCCGGTGAGGCGGCCTCACGCATAACCGAGAGCAATTCCTCCCACTCCCATATAAGATACGCCGATTTTGAGGGAGCGGACATATCCAGAGTCGGGCCGTTGGCCCGCCTTAACGTCAACCGGCGTTACGGCACCCCGCTGGCCGACGGGGAGCTGGAGGAGGTGAAGGAACAGTGGGGGATGCCTTTGCACCAGAATATGGTAAGTCATGTCGCCCGTATCTTGGAAATGATCCATGCCTGGGAGATGATGCGCGAGCTCCTTCTCCAGCCTGCCGGCGAGGATATGCGGCGAGAGCTAGCCGTGGCGACGGGAACGGGAACGAGCATGATGGAGGCGCCGGAAGGGCTGCTTTTCTATGTCTTATCGCTGGACGAGGACGGGACGGTGAAAGAGCTTAAGATAATCGCCCCCCTGCAGTTTAACCTGCGTGCCCTGGAGAGAACTCTGGAGGAGAGCGCCAAGAACGTACTGAGCGGCGCGGGGTTGGAGGAGCGAAGCATCAATTTACTGGAGATGGCGGTGCGGGCGTACGCCCCTTGCATCCAATGCGGGGTGCATTGATAGTCCGGTTTGAGAGGCAAGGGAGAAGGAAATGGTCGAGGGTACGCCTCCTGAAGCGGAGACCATCCTGATCGACAGGGAAAATTGTATCGGCTGCCGCGAGTGCGTGGACATGTGCCCGCAATCGCGCAATACCGAATATCCCGTATACGTGATGGGGGATGAGGGATTCCCAATAGTCGCCAACGCGGACAGCTGCATAAGGTGCCTGAGCTGCGAAGTGCTTTGCCGAGCCGGGGCGGTGAAGGTGGAATGGCCTGGCAAGAAGGATGACTCGTACTTAAGAGACGAGAGGGCATGGAGGAAAAGCAGGGCCATGTTTTAGGAAAAGACGGAAAATGACGATAGTCAGCCATTGGAGTGAAGTCGTAACTCTTGTATAATCAAGCAACAATAACAACGGGATTAAACCCCGGAAAGGCGATGTCGATAAGTAGATATAGATTGAACATTTATAATATGCACATTCGAGAAAGCTTGAGGAGGAGAGGATAGGTGCCTTTTCTCCATTGGGCAGGAGGTGGTATGGATTGCCCGATCTAAGAAAAGTCCTTGAGGAATTGGTGGCCACCGGGGCGGTTCGCGCCTGTCTGGTGGTAGGGAGAGACGGCTTTATCATCGAGACGGCGGGAGAGGACGCGGCTCAGCTGGAGGCGGTGGGAGCCATTGCTCCCAGCTCTTTGGGGGCGGCGGAAGTTATCGGCCTGGAACTCGCCCAGGGGCCGATGGGCCAGGCGATGTTCGAGTTCGAGAAAGGCGCCATCCTGATGAGCGCGGTCGGAAGCGACGCCATTCTGGTTTCCATCTTGCCTTCGGGGGCCAATCTGGGCAAGGCGAGATACGATATACGCAAGTTTCTCCCCGCAGTCGAGGGCGCGCTTTAAGCGAGGGCAGGCCGCGAACCGTGGCTGGAAGATATATCCATAGGGAATAGAACAGGCAGGATTTATGTCTGGAGGTAGTTGTGGCTTCGGATAGAGTCGAGAAAATGAACGCCATTCTCAGGGATCTTAGATTGGGTCTACAGGAAATCGAGGCTGCGGTGCTTATAAGTTCCGATGCCATGGCCCTGGCCTCGGACATTGCGGATGAGGCCGATGAGGAGATGATAGGCGCCCTTTCCGCTTCCGTGTTGAGTATGGGTGAGAGGGCGGCCAGGGATTTGAAGAGAGGAGTTCTGGAACAGGTATACATAAAAGGTGACCAGGGTTATCTGCTTCTGGTGCATTGCGGTCCCGACGCCTTGCTTTCTTTGCTGGTTAAGCCGGAGGCGAAACTCGGCGTGGTTTTCATGGAAGCCAAGCGAACCGCGGAGGATCTGGCGAAGCTGTTTGAGTGAAACTGGGCGCAAATAGTACCGATAATCAAGGCAGGAGGTCGATTACTTGGCGGAGTCTAGGGAAGAGAGACTGAGGAGCGCGCTGAACGAACTGGTTACGAGATCTGCCGAAGTGGATGCGGCCGCCGTGGTCAGCATGGACGGTTTGGTGATGGCCTCGGTTCTTCCCAACACTTTAGAGGAGGATAGGCTGGGTGCCATGTCTGCCGCTTTGCTTAGCCTGGGAGAGCGGACCTCCGAGGAACTTGGTAGAGGCGAATTGGCGCAGGTTTTCGTGGAGGGGAATGCGGGTTACGTATTCCTTATGGCTGCCGGCGAGGACGCGGTGCTGACCGCCCTGGTGCGCAAGGGCAGCAAGCTGGGCTTGGTTCTTTACGACGTCAAGGGAGCCGCGAAGAAGATAGCCGAGATTATAAAAGCGGAGTTCAGGATCGAATATGAATAAAGAGAGTGTTGAAGAGATCAGGAATGCGATGAGGGCTTTAGGCCGGCATCAGAGATGATGAGCTATGGCGTTAAAGGGTAACTTAAAGGATTTCAGTCTTCCCGACCTTTTCCAGCTGTTGAATTTCAGTAAGAAGAACGGAACGCTGAACCTTACTCGCGGCAAAGCCAGGGGATATATCTGTTTCCGCAACGGCGAAGTTTTTTTCGCTACCACAAACTGGAAACGACAAGCCCTGGGTATGAAGCTGTTGAACGCGGGCATAGTCACCAAGGCACAGATCGATGAAGCCATGGAGCTGCAGAGAACTAGCGCCCGGGGGCAGCGTTTGGGACAGCTGCTTATACGTCTGGGCTATATTACCAAGGAGCAGTTGGAGGTATTCGTAGAGGAGCAGATCCAGGACGCCGTCTTCGAGATGTTGCGCTGGACGGACGGCGAATTCGACTTCCAGCCGGGTGTGGTCTTTCCCGAGGAGGACATCGGGCTTTCCATAAGCACGGAAGAGCTCATAATGGAAGGCTCACGCCGGCTTGACGAATGGAACCGCATCGAAAAGAAGATTCCCAATCTCGACGCCATCTTCACCATGACCTCCATGGAGGGAAGGGAGGCTGCCCAGATCAGCCTCACCCCCGAGGAGTGGATGGTGCTCACTTACGTCGATGGCGAGAGGACTGTGCGCGAGATCGTCGAACTGACCGGTATGAGCACCCTACATACCTGCAAGATCCTCTACGGTCTCATCGGATCGGGGTTGCTGGAAAACGTTACCCCCGCCCTGGAGGAGCAGGAGAAGGACCGTGAATTGGCGCGCATGGCCGAGGAGTTGCAGGAGGCGGAAAGCGAGGCCGTGATCGAGGAGCTCCCGGAACTCGAAGAGCTGCCGGAAATGGTCGATGAGGCCCTCATGGAAGAAGCGGGGGTGGTGGAGGAAAGCGCCACCGCACCCCAGGTCGGTGGGGGTTTGGCTGAGGAGCTGGAGAAGGAAGAAGAGTGGGAGGTTAGCGAGGCCGTAGGCGAGGTTCTGGACCAACTGGAGCAGGCGGTGATGGAAGCTCCCCCGGAGGAGAGGGTAAGCGAGGAAGCCGAAGCACCGGCCCCGGTGGTTGAAGAGGAAGCGGCGGAGGAGAAAGTGTACGAGGCCCCCTCGCTAGTCGAGGAAACCAAGGCGGCGCCCGAGGTAAAAGCTCCCCCGGAAGAGAGGGTAAGCGAGGAAGCCGAAGCGGTGGAGATAGAGATAGGCGAGGAGCTGGAGGGCGACGTTCTGGTGGAGGAAGTGGTCCTTTCCGGCGAAGCTGCGGAGGAGGAAGCCGTAACCATAGAGGAGGGAACGGAGGAAGAGGGCGAAGAGGAAGCCTTAAGGGAACTGATACTTGAAACCACCACCCCTCTGGGCGCGCAGGAGGTTCTTGAGGAAGAGAAGCGCAAAGAAGAGGAACTGATCGAAGAGATGAAAAAGGCCACCATCGAGGAAGCCCAGGAATCAGAAGAGGTATTACATATAGAAAGCAAGGAAGCGGAGCTGGAGGAGCTGAAGAGGAAGATAAGTTCTCTTCTCCCCGAGGGAGTGACTCTCGAGGAGGAGGAAAAGCCCGCTGAGCCGGAGGAAGAGGTAGAGAAACCCAGATATGAAAAGGTATTGATGACCAAGGAGAGCGAGGAGGCAAGGGCCGCTAAGAGAGCATATCTGGAGAAGAAATACGGCAAACTGGATGAGCTTGCGTTGGGAGCGGAAGCCGCCAAGGCGGAGCCGGAAAAGGTGCCCGAGGAATTAAGGCCACATTTGGAGAAGGCCGCGCCGCGTGATTTGGAAACCATATTGCCGCGTGACCGCGTGGCCGAGGAGCTCGGCGTGGAGGAAGAAGCGGTGGCGGAAAAGATGGCTCCCGTGTCCGCCGAGGGCGAGGTAGTGGAGTTGCCCGTCGGTGGAAAAACCCAAGAGGCGGCCAGGGACACGTCCGCTGCGGATATCCTGGAAGCGGTGATGCTCGAGGACATCGGCGTCGAGCCGGTTACGCCTTCTCCAGAGTTGTCGGAGGCGGGAGAGAAGCCGGTGGGGGCGGGCGTTCTCGAGATGAAGGACGCCGGGGAGCTTGCGGCTGTCATGCCGGAGGAGAAGGGAGAAGAAGCGGCGGGCTTGGCTGCGGAGGGTATCCTGGAGAGCGTGATGCTTGAGGACCTTCCACCGGACGAAGGTGTCCCTTCGGTAGAAGAGGCCATAAGGGGGCTTGGCGCAGGCGCGGTAGAGGCCGCCGCGACCATCTCCGCGGAGACTTTCTTCGAGGTGGAAGAGGGACCGGCGGTCATGGAAGGGGAGGACGTCACGCAGGAAATTCCGGGCATGCCGGTGCACGATCAACTGTTGGAAGAGATCGAGGAGCTGGAGAAGGAAATCTTAAAGGAAGAGGAAGCGCCGCCAGTCGAGTCCATGGAGGGGCTGGAGGATGAGATATCCGCCCTGGAGGAAGAAATTCTCAAGGAGCAGGTCCCGGACCAGCTAGCGCGGGAAATTAGCGAACTGGAAAAAGAAATAATCGAGGCTCCGGAGGAAGCGGCGACCCGGCCGACCGAGGCCCCTCCGCCCCCCGTGGAAGCGCCCGAGCCCATAGACCTGTTGGAAAAAATCGTCGAGGCTCCGGAGGAAGCGGCGACCCGGCCGACCGAGGCCCCTCCGCCCCCCGTGGAAGCGCTTCCCGAGGAGGTGGTGCCGGAGCCGGCGCCGCCGCTCGCACCCGAGGCGGCGCGGACTCCCGTTCCGGAGGCAGTTCGGGAACCTTTCTTCGAGGCGGCAGTTGAGGAGACGGCGCCGGAACAGCCGCCTGAGCAGGCGGTACAGGAGACGGTTGCGGAGGCGAGGGAGACGATCTCCGAGGAAGCCGCCTATGCTGCGGAGGAAGAACAGGCGGAGTTCGACATGGGGAGCTATTCACTGGAGAGAGAGCTCGCGGAACTCACGGGGGCGGCCGCGCCGCAGGTAACCAAGAAGATAAAGATTCCCGTGAAGCCGAAAGGAGAAGAAGGCGCGGGAGATGAAATAGATAAGGGAAAACCGGTGCCCAAGGTCAAGAGGGACAAGGCCGTGACCAAGAGTATCATTATGCGTATCATTGACGGTATAAAAAGATTGTAAGGGGTGTATGGCCAGGTGCGATCCTTCAAAATAGTAGTGACGGGACCATTCAGCGCGGGCAAAACCACGTTTATCAAAAGCATCAGCGAGATTGCCATTGTTTCGACCGAGAGGGCGATATCCGACTCCACGCGGCGGATCAAATCCGAAACCACGGTGGCCATGGATTTCGGCAGGATAACCATCTCCAAGGACATCGTACTTTACCTTTTCGGCACCCCCGGGCAGGAGCGGTTCGATTTCATGTGGCAGATACTCTCCGAAGGAATGTTAGGATACATCCTCATGCTCGACGCCAGCAGGCCGGAAACTTTCACCGAGGGAAGGAGAATATTGGAATTCTTCGCCACCCTATCGGATGCGCCTTTCGTTGTGGGTGCCACCCGTATAACGGATGATGATACTACCAAGGCCATTGAGAAAATAAGAAAAGAACTGAACATCGACGGCGATGTCCAGATTATTCCCTGCAACGCCATGGAAAAGGAGGACGTGAAAAAAGTGCTCCTTGGGCTGCTCTACGACATACTTAAGACTCTGGATAAATAAGTAACAACCAGGGTGTCCCTTCGCATATAATGGCGTTGAAAAAACGGCTCCGACATCTATAGCGGCATTGGCAAGGGTTATAAATACGGTTCATCTCTTAAAGGTGTGAGTTGAGTTGAAATGTTCGATTCGGCGTGACTCAGGAAAGAGCGGGCGTTTAAGGTACTTGTAAAGCGTCGAACGCCGGATGTCGGTCGGATCACTCGCATTTTGTGACGAAGAGCCATAAATATTATTGGCGTGTCCTTTGGGTGGGCATGCGATTTGGCCGCCACCGGAGCCCTAGCCGGAACCCGGGGGGAGGAAAGCTGGCTGAGCCTGAAAGGATTGTACTGTCAGGAGATGCGGTTTCCTCATTCTGACAGGTTTAAGGGCAAGCAAAGAGGCCCCTTGGAGGGGATACCGTGAAGCCGGAGACCACGGCAGTCGCCGAAACGGGGTAGGCGGGCGGCGCTTATGGCAGCAGCGCTATATTGGTTATTGAAGAGGAGTCAGGGAAATGGAGGTAGATGGCAAGACCCAACTGGTGGGCATTATCGGGTATCCCATCGACTATACTCTCTCGCCGGCTATCCACAACGCGGCTTTCCGGGCCCTGGGGATGAACTGGCTTTATGTTCCCCTGCGTGTCGAGCCCGGCAAGGGTGAGGCGGGAATCGCGGGCCTGCGTGCCCTGGGGTTCAAAGGGGCCAACGTAACCATTCCCCATAAAACGGAAGTGGTTCCCTGCCTGGATGAGCTGAGGGGAGACGCCTTGACGCTGGAAGCGGCCAACACCGTCGTGTCGGAAGGCGGACGCCTGGTGGGGTACAACACCGATGCCGCGGGTTTCGAGGCTTTCTTACGCCAGACCGAACTGGAGACGGAGGGGTCCAACGTCTTGCTCATAGGGGCGGGAGGGGCTTCCCGCGCGGTGGCTCTGGCTCTTGCTAGAAGCGGGGCCGCAAGGATATACGTGATGAACCGCACGGCGCGCAAAGCGGGTGAATTGGCGGCTTTGTTAAAGAGGGCCAACTTCTCTTCCGAGATATTTGAAAGGACATTCGATCAGCAGGGTGCACAAGTGATGAGAGAGTGCGAGGTGGTCATAAACTGCACGCCCCTGGCAGCCGTGGACGCGAGCGAGCTTCCCCTCGATTATGGCGATTTTCGCCCGGGGCAGTGGGCCATAGACCTCAACTACTCGAAAGCGATGCCGGCCTTCCTGGGAGAGGCCTCATCCCGCGGCGCTCGCGTCGCCAACGGGGTTGGGATGCTGCTTCACCAAGCCGCGGAGTCCTTTCGACTGTGGACGGGCGAGGAGCCGCCTTTGGAGGCCATGAAGCTGGCGTTGCGGAAGGCCTTGGGCGATAGTGGTGGATAAAGGCTAGGGAAATGCAAAAGCCAAAGAAGGAAAAGCTGGGCCAGATCCTCCTCAAGAACAAGATTATCACCGAGGAGCAATTGAACGAGGCCCTGGAGAGACAGAAACAGACCGGCGATTCTTTGGGCAGGGTGCTCATCGAGATGCAAGCGGTCAGCGAAGGGGCTCTGACTTCCATTCTCGCTCGTCAAATCGGGCTGAAATACGTCGATTTGGCCAATTACGACGTGGACATTTCCGCCGCTTCCCTGGTGGACGCGGAGATGGCACGTCGTTATACCCTGATCCCGGTAGGCTTCAACGGAGACAAGCTGCTGGTGGCAATGGCCGATCCCACCAACGTTTTCGCCCTGGACGACGTGCGCATCATGACCGGCATGGAGATCGAACCTCTCGTGTCCACCAGGGAGGATATAGTGGCGGCCATTAACCGCTATTGCCGCACCGAGGCGGACATGGAGCTTACCGCCGAGGAGTTCAAGGAGGAGATGGCCGAGGTCGGCGAGGAGGCGGAAGGGGACGACGCGCCCATAGTGAAGTACGTGAACCTGCTCATCACCGAGGCGGTGCAGGACGGGGCCAGCGATATCCATATAGAGCCCATGGAAAAGGACGTGCGGGTGCGGTTCCGCATCGACGGCGTCCTTCACGAGATAAGGCGCAACCCCAAGCAGATTCACCCCGGCGTGGTGGCCAGGATCAAGGTCATGTCGGACATGAACATCGCGGAAAAGCGCGTTCCCCAGGACGGCCGGGCCGCGGTGGACATCAGGGGCAAGCCTATCGATATACGCGTGGCCTCCCTGCCCACCATTTACGGCGAAAAAATAGTGATGCGCATACTGGACAAGAGCGCCTCCCTCATGAGCCTGGAGGAGCTGGGCTTCAGCCCGCAAGGGATGGAAAAGTACTCACGCAGCTTCCAGAAGCCCTACGGCGCCATCATGGTCACGGGCCCGACGGGAAGCGGCAAGACCACCACCCTTTACGCCACCCTGAACGTCCTCAATACCATCAAGAAGAATATCATCACCGTGGAGGATCCGGTGGAGTACCGCTTGCCCCTGATAAACCAGGTGCAGGTGCATTACAAGGCGGGGTTGACTTTTGCGGCGGCCCTGCGCTCCATACTGCGTTGCGACCCGGACATCGTCATGATCGGCGAGATACGAGACCCGGAGTCGGCCCAGATCGCCATCGAGTCGGCGTTGACGGGTCACTTGGTTCTTTCCACCCTGCACACCAACGACGCCCCCAGCGCCCTCACCCGTCTGCTGGAAATGGGCATCGAGCCTTTCCTTATCGCCTCCGCCGTGGACTGCGTGAGTTCCCAGAGACTGACCAGGAAGTTGTGCGAACGCTGCAAGGAGCCCTACGAGCCGGATGAAGATTACCTGGAGAGCATCGGCTTCACCTGGGAAGGGAGCCGGGAGAGGGTTCTTTATCGCGCCAAAGGATGCCCGGCCTGCAACAATACCGGCTTCAAGGGCAGGATAGGCATATACGAGGTGTTGGAGGTAACCGAGAACATCGAGGTTTTGGTGGCCAGAAACGCGCCCCACGTGGAGATAGCCGAGATGGCCAAGTCGGAGGGAATGCGCACTTTGCGCGAGGAAGGTTTTGCCAAGGCGAGAGCCGGAATAACCTCGCTGGAAGAGGTTCTCAGGGTTATCATGTAGAAGATAAAACCGATATATATACGGAATTGAGTCCGAGAGGAGGAAAGGTCTTGGCTGGAAAGCTCGACATCAACGAACTTCTTGAAGAGGTGCTGGTCAGAGGGGCTTCCGACCTGCACATCACGGTGGGCGCCCCACCGGTAATGCGTATTAACGGTGTTCTGCAACGCCTGGAGGAATACGATCGCCTGACCTCGAACGACACCCGGGACATGATCTACAGTATTCTTACCGCCAGGCAGAGGGAACAACTGGAGAGCAACATGGAATTCGACCTCTCCTATTCCGTTCCCGGCAGCGCCCGCTTCCGGGTCAATGCCTTCTTCCAGAGAAACAGCCTGGGGGCGGCCTTCCGCATTATCCCCTATCGCATCAAGACCATAGAGGAGCTGCGTCTCCCATCCGTTCTGGAAGAATTTGCCATGTTGCCCAGGGGTTTCGTCTTGGTCACCGGGCCCACCGGACAGGGAAAGTCCACCACCCTCGCCTCCATCATCAACATCATAAACGAGAATAGAAACTTGCATATCATAACCGTTGAGGACCCCATAGAGTTCCTGCACGTGCACAAGAAGTGCATCGTCAACCAGAGAGAGGTGGGGGGAGATACCCATTCCTTCTCCAACGCCCTGAAGTACGTTTTGCGTCAGGATCCGGACGTCATCCTGGTGGGAGAGATGAGAGACTTGGAGACCATTTCCACGGCGCTTACGGCGGCGGAAACCGGACACCTGGTCTTCGCCACTCTACATACCCAGGACGCGCCCCAGACCATAGACCGCATAATCGACGTTTTCCCGACCTATCAGCAACAGCAGGTGCGTATGCAGCTGGCCGGAACTTTGCAGGCCATCGTGACCCAGCAGCTGCTGCCGACCAAGGACGGCCAGGGCCGCATTCCGGCGGTGGAGGTCATGGTGGCCACCTCGGCCATAAGGAATCTCATCCGGGAAGCCAAAACCCACCAGATCTATTCCGCCATGCAGGCGGGCGGCCAGTACAAGATGCAGACCATGGACCACTCCATAGCGGCCCTGTACAAGAGAGGGCTCATTACGTACGAGGTGGCCATGTCCCGCTGTAGCAACCGCGAAGAGATGGTAAGGCTGATCGGCTGAACGGGGCATGAATACCGTACTGCTGATAGAGGATCTCAAAAAGAGTTACCGTACCGGCTGGCGCAAGCCGCGCCGCACCGCCTTACGGGGCTTGAGCTTGCAAGTCCCCGCGGGCGTGATCATGGGCCTTCTGGGGCCGAATGGAGCCGGCAAGACCACTACCCTCAAGGCGGTCATGGGCTTGTTGCGGCCGGATAGCGGGCGCATAAGCCTATTCGGGAAAGAGGCCCCCGCGGTGGAGGCGCGCGCCGGGATAGGGTTTTTGCCGGAACAGCCCTATTTCGACCTCTACCTCACACCCCGCGCGCTCCTGGGATATTATGGACGTCTGGCGGGCGTAGCCGCGGATGCCCTTCCCTCCAGGATCTCTCATATGCTCAATTTGGTCGGACTGGGCGAGGAAATCGATCTTCCCATGGCAAGATTTTCCAAAGGAATGCTCCAGAGGGTTGGACTGGCGCAGGCCCTCATAGCCGACCCCGAGTTCCTGATACTGGACGAGCCCTCGGCGGGCCTGGATCCAATGGGGAAATTGCAGGTGAGAGAGTTGCTTGAGCAGCTGAGAAAACAAGGAAAGACCGTTCTTCTAAGCTCTCACCAGCTTTCGGAGATAGAGGAGATATGTGACGGCGTGACCATAGTCAATCGGGGCCGGGACGTGGTGTCGGGATCCCTGGACGAGCTTTTGAGTCTAAAGGATGAGTACGAGATATGCTTGGAGACGCCGATGGCGGGCGAGCGCCCGGAGCTGCCTGCGTCCGCCGCTTGGGCCGATGACAACGCCAAGAAGATAGTCTTAAGGAAAGAGGACCTGAACCGCACCTTGGGCTTACTGGTCGAGCGGGGGGCGGTGTTGACGGAGGTAAAGCCGCGGCGCATGTCCCTCGAGGAATTCTTCGTTTCCCGCATAGGGGAAAAGAGGGAGGGAGAAGAGGGTTGACCGCCGTCGCCGCTTTTGCCTGGAGCGTGGTCAGGGACGCCCTGCACCGCAAGGTCTTTTACGTTGTCTTGGCCCTTGCGGTGATTCTCATCCTGCTGGTTCCCCTGCTTCCCAGCGCCCAATTGGGGGTGAAGATCGATCTCATGCGCGAGGCCGCCCTTGGCCTGACGAGTATCACCGCCTTCCTTCTGGGGGTAATTTTGGGTTCCACGATTATATGGGGGGAGATGGAAAGGCGAACCGTTTACAATACCCTCTCCAAACCGGTTTACAGATGGCAGTATTATCTGGGAAAACTGCTGGGTCTGGCGGTGGCCCTGATCTTCGCGCTGGCTCTGATCTACGTAGTATTGATACTTTTCGTGCTGATTTATTTCGGGGTTTTCAACCCTGGGCTGGCTAAGGCCTTCTTCGCCATTTTCCTGGAGGCCTTGCTGCTGGCCTCGGCGGCCATGGCGCTCTCCGTCCACCTGAGTCCGCTGGTGTGCGTGTTCTTCACCATTTTGATATATGTGCTGGGGCACGTGAAAGGGGATTTTCTTTACCGCACCATGAACGACGCCGCCAACGGCATCATCCTGCGCGGCCTGGCTGGGGTGGCTTATTACGCATTGCCTAATTTGGAACGTTTGAACATCAACGAAACGGTGGCCCACGGGGAGAGGGTTTTCAAGGTAGGACCCGTGGAGCTTGCCCTGCTGGCGGGCATGGCCCTTGCTTTCACCGCCATCATCGTATATGTGGGGTTGTTCCTTTTCAAGCGGAGGGATCTATGAAAAGGGTTCATCTCCCAAGAGCGCGAGTGGAATCAAGATGTTTGATGCGGCGCGATTCGGAAAAGAGCGGGCAGTTAAGGCAATGGTGAACTGTCGAACGCCGCATGTCCCTCGCATCGCCCACACTTTGTGGCGGAGAGCCATGAAAAGGTTTTCCCGCCGTAAAATGTGGGTAAAACGGCCGGCGCGTGGGGCCCCGAGGATTGCCGGCACCCTGACCACCGTCCCCTTCGGCAACGGTTGCCGGAGCAAGGGTAAATTATTGCCTATGCTTCCGGGAGAAGAAGCATGAAGAAATACCTCACCATATGCCTGATAGTGGCCGTCTTTCTTGCGGCGGTACTGCTGCAGTGGGGCGTGGACAGAACGGCGGCCGGAACTCCCCAGAGAGGCAAAGGGAAGATTCAAGCCGCCAGCCTCATGGATTTTCTGGGGGGAGTAAGGCAGTACCTGGCTTATTCCCTTTATATTAAGACGGACGAGCTGCATCACGCCTACTACGGAGCCTTCTCCGCCGAGGCGGAGCTGGTTCCGTATCTCATTCTGATCACCCTACTAGACCCCCATTACATTGATGCCTACTACGTCGCGTGTGGCATAATCGCCGAATATGGGAATTTGGATCAGGCTATGGAGTTGGCTCTGCGCGGGGTGGAGATCAATCCCCATTCCGCGGACCTGTACTATAATCTGGCCGACCTCTATATCTTGGAAAAAAGGTACGGTGAAGCGGCCGCCGCCATGGAGAAGGCACTCGAGTTCACGCCGGAAAACGTTTCCAGATCCATGCTCATGAAGGCCCTGTCGGCCAGCTACAAGGCCATGGGGGAGGATGAGAAAGCGAGACAGGCGATAATGAAAAGAGCCCTGAGCAATGAGGTTCTAAAGTATGTTGCTTTTCCCAGTGCCGTTGAGTTAGAAAATGTTATAAACAGGATTAATGCGGATTACAACGATGCGGCGAGTGTCGGGTTGGGAAGCGAATAGGCGTTGGCGGCAAAAAGGATGTACCGCCGCTACCGAGAAAAGAGAGCAAAAAACAATCAAGAAAAAAACAGGGAATAACGATATATATGAAATGTGAGGGAGTTCCAAAAAGGGCGGCGAAGAAGAGTTTCAGCTTGCGGTTGCGAGAAGAAGGAATTGCCTGAACGCTCTAGTATAATTTAATAACTTGGTGACCGAAGGAGAGAAGGCCGTGGCTCAGACCTATTCCTACCGAGTGCGCGATAAGCAGGGCAAGGTGATCACGGGGACGTTGGAAGCGGACAGCGAGGCCGTCGTTTCCCAGCGCCTGCGGGAGATGGGCTATTTCGTGATCGGCCTGGAGGAGGAAAAAGTTTCCCTGGGCAAAAAGGAAATACATATATTACCTCCCAAGGTCAAGAGCAAGGACATTACCGTTTTCACCCGCCAGTTCGCGACCATGATCAACGCCGGGCTTCCATTGGTGAAATGCCTAAGCATCCTCACGGAGCAGACGGAGAGCCCCATGCTTTCGGAAATCGTCGCCGACGTACAGCATGAGGTGGAAATGGGAAGGTCGCTTTCGGAAGCCCTTGCCAAGCACCCCAACGTTTTCAAAGAACTGTACACCAGCATGGTCAAGGCGGGCGAGATCGGGGGTGTGCTGGACGACGTGCTGCTGCGCATCGCCGCCACCCTGGAGAGCGAGGACGAAATAAGACGTCGTATAAAGTCCGCTCTCACCTACCCCGTGGCCATGTTATGCATATCCTTACTGCTTTTAATAGTCATGCTCATCTTCGTAGTCCCGGTTTTTGAGAGAATGTTCCGGGATATGGGGGCATCCCTGCCTTTCCTAACCAGTCTAATAATGAAGTTGAGCCATTTTCTGACCAGCTGGAAGGGTCTCGTACTGCTGGCGGCGGTGATAGCAGGCGTGATCTTCCTAAGACGGTGGATAAAAACGCCCGGGGGGAGAAGGAAATTAGATGCCATGAAGCTTAAACTCCCCGTTTTCGGGTCTCTTTTCCACAAAATGTCCTTGTCGCGTTTCTCGAGGACCTTGGGCACCTTGGTGGCCAGCGGCGTGCCCATCCTGCAGGCCCTGGAGATCACCTCCAGCACGGTGGGAAACGTGCTGGTTTCCGAGGCGGTGGATTCCGTAAGGATAGGGGTGAAGGAGGGCGACTCCATTGCCCGTCCGCTGGGCCAGAGCCCGCTTTTCCCACCCATGGTTATCCAGATGCTGGCCATCGGGGAGGAGACGGGAGCCCTGGACACCATGCTCAATAAAGTCTCGGATTTTTACGACGCTGAGGTTTCCGCCACCGTGGAGGCCATGACCTCGCTTCTGGAGCCAGTGCTTATCGTCTTTTTGGGAGTGATCGTTGGCGGCATCGTCGTCGCCCTTTACCTGCCTATATTCTCACTAATAACACAGTTCACAAAACAAGGCTAGGCATAAGCATAAGCAGCTCAAGGCTGTCGGGACGGCTTTGGAGGGTTGTCGTTGTTGGTTGGGAGGGACACTTGCGAGGCGCTTAGGCCTTTTGACCGAGCAATACCATTTTAAAGAGGTAATTTATAAACACCGGGACTGAAAGAAGGAGGTTTTATCCGCAACTATTGTTGATTGTGTATATTATTGACAATTATTTTTTATAATATATAATTTCTTTATAAAATGTGGAAATATTATTATAGTGCTAAAGTTGGCCACGGTTGTTGGCGATGAAGTATATTGGCAACGTAAGATGGCGATTGTAAAGACTTGAGGCCTGCAAAGGAGAACGGTTCAACTGGAGGGTCGGTGTTGGGGGATAGAATCAGCAATAAGCTATTGACGGTCAACGAGGTTGCGAATATCTTGAGGGTGTCCAATATGACTGTGTATCGTCTGGTGAAGAGCGGGCAGATACCGGCCATACGCGTAGGCAAAAACTATCGTATCAAAGAAAACGACGTAAACGACTACCTGTCCCGAGGCACGCAAGCCCAGGAAAAGACGTGACAACAGGGGGTAATCGATGAGCCCAAGGAAAGCGAGTACGGCGCTGGGACTGGATATCAGTACCAGTTCCGTAAAGGTGGCGGAGATAAACTTGGGAAGGGGAGAGCCGGTGCTTTCCAATTTAGGCATCGTGCACATTCCCGACAATGTGATCAGGGATGGAGAGGTGGAGGACGCAGTCACCCTGGCCGAGTCCCTGAAAGAGCTGTGGGGTATAACGGGCGTCAAGGGCAAATCGGTTATTCTGGGGGTGGCCAACCAGAAAGTTATCGTAAGGCCCATCGAGATACCTTATATGGAAAAGGAGGAGCTGGACAGCGCGCTACGCTTCCAGGTGCAGGAATATATCCCTATCCCCATCGAGGACGCCATACTGGACTTCGATATCATCGAGGAGTTCATGACCGCCGACGAGGAGAGGATGCTCACCGTGCTCCTGGTGGCGGCCCACAAAGAGATGGTCCAAAGCTTTATCGAGGTATTGCGGGCGGCCGGCTTGTCCTTGTCGGCCATAGATCTCAAGGCCTTCGCCTTGCCGAGGTCGCTTATACCAAAAGAAGTTTTGCTGTCGGGTTACGAGGAAGGTCAGGCGCTCTGCCTTATCAACGTGGGCGCCGGGATCACCAACGTCACCATTCTAAAGGACAACATTCCTCGCTTTGCGAGGTTTCTCCTGCGGGGGGGAGACGACTTTTCGCGCGCCGTCATGAACCGCCTGAACTTGCAATGGGAGGAAGCGGAGGAGATAAGACGCGGCAGGCAATCCAACCCGGAGGCGGAAAAGGTTCTGCAGCAGGAAATTTTCAACTTTGTGGGAGAGATCAGGCGTTCTATAGACTACTATATTGCCCAAACCCAGGAGAGGGCTTTCAGCAAGGTGGTTTTGAGCGGGAGCGGCTCGGTGACCGCGAACCTGTTTCAGGAGATGAACAAGGGCTTGCGGCTCCCGGTGGAGATGGGAAGGCCCTTCCAGAACGTCCAACTGGGGAAATTGCCCTACACGGCGGAGGAGCTGGCGGAGATTGAGCCCTCCGTGGCTGTGTGTGTCGGCCTGGCGCTGCGGGAGGTAATTGAATGACGAGGATAAACCTGCTGCCACCGGAAGTCAAGGAGAAGGCGGCGAAGCCGAGGTTGCTGCCGTGGTTCTTGCTGATGGGCATAGTGGTCATTGCCGTCATCGCAGGCCTTTTCTTCCTTTTCAACTCGCAGAAAAAGAGCAAGGAAGAGACGTTGAGCCAGAAGAAGCGAGAGCTTCAGGAACTCCAGAAGCAGACCAAGCCCATCGAGACCTTCGAGGCGCAACAGAAGGAGCTGGAGAGCATAAAGCAACTGTATGACAAGACTAACGCCGGCAAGGTGGCCTGGGCGCAGATGCTCAACGATTTGGCCATGTATGTTCCGGAGGGTCTGGCTACGGCATCCAACCCAAGGGCGCCCTCCATATGGTTGACCAAGCTTTCTATAGATGCCCAACCTCTTGAGGCCGCCGCCGGGTCATCCATTGGCAAGCCTTCCGGGACCCCCATAAGCATGGAAGGATATGCGGCCCCGGCGTGGCTTTGCGTGCAGACCTGGCTGCCGAGGGCCAGCGATTTCAAGGCCAAGGGATTCCTGGACGCTTACCCTTATTATTATTATTTCAAGGGGCACCCGAAGGTGGCGGAATTTTTCGTCAGACTGCAGAACATGGAGGAGTGGACCAACCTCTGGATCACTGATTCCAAGCAGGAAACCATGGATGAAAAAAGGCTGGTGCCGGACGCGACTCAACCGACTGGTTACGCGGAGGAATCCTACTCCGACTGGGTGATAAAGTTCAGCATAGAAGGGCAATGGAATACGGAGAAGGCGATCTGGAAGGGAACGCCGGCCACAGGGGGTAGCTAAAATGAAGATCGGCCGCGGAGTATGGCTCATATTGGGTGTTCTGGTTTGCGTAGTCATCCTGGTGCTGGGGCTGCTGCTGATCGTTTTTCCGCAGCGCAGGAAAATCTCTGATGTGGAGAAGCAGATAGATACCACCGAGGCCAGCATTCAGACGGAAAGGAATAAACTTAGTCAGTTGAAGCAGTATGAAAAGGATCCCCAGCAGTTCCAACGCCAGATAGACGCCATGAAAGAGCGCCTCCCGGAGAGGGTGGGATTGGCGGACATCATCCAGCAGATCGATCACGCGGCGGAGGAAGCGGGGCTTGATTTCAATTCTTTCAAGCCCGAAACGCCGGTTAACGCAGATAACCTTTATGTGGTTACCTTTCAGGTTGAGTTAAGCGGGCGTTATTTCAATCTAGTGGAGTTTTTCAACCATGTGGAGAGGCTTCAGAGAACCTTTAAGGCCGTTTCCCTGAACGTCTCGGAAGGAGACGAAGGGCTGCCATTCCTGAAAATCTCCATAACCTTCAGGACCTATTTCACCACCGATCAGGGCGTGGAGATGCTTATTAAACAGTGAGGCCTGACGGAAGTTTTAGGAGGGCGAATGATGGCGGCGATGGCGATGCGGAGTTAGGTGCGGGAAAGGGTGCTCATGATGATGAATAGAGAAAGATGGCATAAATTACATGAAGGTATGGGTTATCCCGGAAATCTACGTCTTTTCGTGATTCTAGGGTTGGCGATGATGGTGATGGCGGTTTTAATAGTGGCGGTCAACCCGGGAACGGAGGGGGGGAGGGACACCTTGCTTTCCCAAGCGTTGCTCTCGGAGAGAGCCGGCCTGGAGATTGATTCACAGGGGCTGGCCTCGCGGGTGGTGGAAAAGAAGTTCCAGATTCACATGGAGGAAAAGGATCAGAAGGCAGGGGATATTCCTTACGTGGAGGTATGGGTGCTCAACGACCCCTTCTACCCGTTGATGGGGGATGTGGGCACTCTCCGAGAAGAAGAGGGCATTCTTGCCGGCAAGCAGTGGCAGATGCTGGGATTTCCCGAGTACCAGCCCAAGCAGGAGACCACCACGGGAACCACCACCTCGACCGCGCAGGCGACCGGCGCGACGGTAGCTGCCGGCGCCTCACAGAGGGTGCTCTTGGTCAAGGAGATATACGAGGTCAGGGGGATTCGCTACGCTACCATAAAGGTGAACGACCAGACCTACGAGAGGTTGAAGGCGGGAAGCGAGTTCGCCGAGGTTTTCAGGGTTCAGGAGGTTAAGGAACAGGCGGTTGTAGTGCTTTGCGGAGACGAGACCTACGAGTTGAGATTGAACCAGTTAAGAAAGATATAAAAGAGGAGGGCTTGGGAGGGCGGCTTCCAGCCGCCCTTTTTTCATAGTAGAGGAAAGGTCGAAGCGAGAATGGGTGATGGTTTTCGGCATATAAACTTGAGGGAGGCGTGATGGCGTTGCGTTTTCTGGACGCCGGCGAATCGCACGGCCCCGGTATAACCACCATCATCGAGGGGGTGCCCTACGGGCTGCCGTTGAGCGCGCAAGAG